>Ga0214473_10006178_pt1 | contig 14335 bp, 15 predicted proteins | sample RVTome_7_FD_203509 | JGI IMG/M metagenome (GOLD analysis project Ga0214473, IMG submission 203509) | Soil microbial communities from uranium-contaminated site in the Upper Colorado River Basin, Wyoming, United States - RVT98D197 | ecosystem: Environmental > Terrestrial > Soil > Contaminated >... | reverse complement strand
CACGATCAGTACATAAGGCGGGACCATGAGCACGATCACCGCCGACCAATGGAGGAAACCACGCCCCCAGAACCTCCTGCGTGCCAGCGCATACCCCACGGGAAAGCAAAGCAGCACATTCCCGACTGTCACAAAGACCGCCACGAGCGCCGAATTCCAGAGGTAGACTCCGAACGGCATCGAACTGAAGAGGTCCGTGTAATTCGACCATTTCGGATTGCTTGTAAACGGGTTGAACCACCTCGCATCGAAGTGCGGCGACACCGAGCCGACGACCATCCACGCCAAGGGAAACAGCATCCCGGCAAGGATCAGGAGCAGGACCGCCGACATCCTCCAATCGCGGCGTGTGCGGTTCGTCTCGGAGTGCGTCGCGCTGCCCACTTACTCCTCCGCGCCTCTCCCAAATGACAAGAGGCGGAACTGTATCAGAGCGAAGACCGCGATCATGGCAAACACGACGAAGGCGGCCGCTGATGCGTATCCGAGTTTGAATCGCTCGAAGCCCATCACGTACACGTGATAGACTGCCGTGGTGGTCGACCCCAGTGGTCCGCCTTGTGTCATGACAAAAATCTCGGTGAACACCTGAAAGCTCTTGATGAGGTTGATCACGACGGCATAGAGCAGCGTCGGGCGGAGATAGGGCCACGTGATCGCCCAAAACCGCTGCCACGCCGAGGCGCCGTGCATCGTGGCGTCCTCGACCAAATCGACCGGGATCGACTGCAGCCCTGCCAGAAATAGCAGGACGTAGTACCCGACCGAGACCCACACATCCATCACCATGACCGATGCCAGAGCGGTCGATTCAGCGAACAGAAATCCGCTGTCAGGCACCGGCAGGCCGATAAAATCGGCCAGACGGAAAAGATAGCCGCCCTGTCCGTATAGATGCATGAAGACCAGCGCGATCACGACCGTGGCGGTGAGTGTCGGCGCAAAGAATCCCGCGCGGAACAGAGCGCGGCCCACCAGACGACGGTTCAACGCCAAGGCGAGAAGAATGGCGAAGAATGTTGTCGCGGGAACGGTCCCAGCCGTGAAGACAAATGTGTGCCAGATCGCCGACCAGAACGCGCCGCTGCAGAAGACGTCGCGGAAATTCTGAAACCCGATCCATGTCCAGTTCCCGGAGAAGATGTCGAAGTCGGCGAACGCGAGGATTAGCGCGTAGCCAAATGGATAGACCCAAAACGCCGCGAGGACCAACGCCCAAGGTGAGGCCAGAAGCCATCCGTGACGTTGCTCCTCGCGGCGCATCGAATTATTCAACGCTGCTTTTGCTTTTCGTACTCTTCGATGATCTTGTTGATCTCGGCGCACATCTCAGCCAGGACGTCATCGACCGGCGTCTTCTGGAACAACGCCTTCTCGACTCCGCGTTCGATCGCCGCCTCGATTTCGACCCAGCGCGGATGCGCGGGGGGCGTCTTGGCGTATCCGAGCTGCCGGATGAAGACACTGCGTACTGAATCCTCGACGAAGTACGGATTCTGTGCGACATCAACGTGCACCGGCGTGGCGCAGCCGGTGGCGATGCACAGGTTGAAAAGATGCTTGGGTTGAATCAGATGGCGTGCCAGATTCAGTGCCACGACCGGTTCTGCGGCCTTACGCGGGACTGCCAGATACTCTCCACCGGCGAAACCCGATTGGTTGCCTTCACCGGGGCCTGGGAACGGCATAATGAATGCTGAATACTTTATCGAGGAACCAGACCGCTTGATGCGCTCGTAGAGCCAGTCGCCCGAGAAGTGATACATGAGTTTTCCGTCCATGAACATGTCATCGAGAGCCGACTGCTTGTCAACATACTGGTGCGCACTCAGATTGACCATGAACTGTAGCGCTTTGCGTCCGGCCTCAGTCTCCATCGCGCAAACCGACATGTCCTCCGTCAGCACTTCCCCGCCTGCCGCCCAGAGGAACGGCAGGAAGCGTTTATAGAGACGGTGCGGCTCGGCAGCGTTGACGCCGAATCCCCACATCTTAGGTTTCTCCAGCGTGGCGCTCTTGACATTCTCGAGAAAATGGCTCCACACGAATGGGTGAGGACGAGCTCTTCCAAGGATCAGCGCCGCGGCCTCGTCGTTCTGATAGAAGACGCGCGTCGACAGATACCATGGCAACGCATAGCATTCATTGTTGAGAATCGCCGGCGGCCAGCCGGCCATCGACTCGCGCACGCGCATGCATTCATCGGTCATCTGCAGCAGGGCACCACGGTCGGCAAACTCAGCGATCCAGTCTGACCCCAGCTCGATCAGATCCGGCACCTTGTCGGTGGCGAAGGCGGCGACGATCTTCTGGTACCCATTGTCCCACGTCAGATCGGTGACTTCGACTTTGTACAGTGGGTTCTGCGCTTCGAATTCTTCTACGGTCTTCATGACCACCGCTTTGACACGCGGCTCGGTCCAGAATTGCCAGAATCGAATGATCTTGCGGCCATCGTCGGTCGTCGTGTCGCTTTTTCCGCAGCTCATACTGAGCGCGATTCCCAGAATGGCCGGAATTATCAGGAGGTTGCGCAGTGTCTTCATCGCCCGCAAACTCGTTGTCCTGCCAGAGGATGTCAAGACTGATCCTCCGTGCCGGTCGGGACGCTGGCCCTCTCGTAACACTGTTTTTCTTGGACTTCCGTCATGATCGGTTATATTGGCCCTCTGCCCAGAGGGGCTGGAAGGGAAACTCAAATATGTCGAAGGTCTGCGCAATTACGGGCAAGAGGCCGAGTTCAGGGAACACCGTCTCTCATGCGAACAAGAAAGCCAAGCGGCGCTTCAACCCAAATCTTGTTACCAAGAAGATCTGGGATCCCGAAAAGAGACGCTGGGTCCGTGTGCGTCTGTCCACGAAGGCCTTGAAGACCCTCGATAAGCGCGGAATGGTGCTCTAACCAATACCGCACGCTTGGATCGCAAACCCCGTCCGCCGCAGGCGGACGGGGTTTTCTTTTGTGATGATCTATTGCGCGGGCAATTAGGAGTCGTTCCTCTTGCTTGCACTCTTCAATCGTCGCAGGAATTCGTCTTCGTCCCAGACCGTGACTCCGAATTCTCGTGCCTTCTCGAGCTTCGATCCCGCCTCGACGCCCGCAACGACAACACTTGTCTTCTTTGATACGGATCCCGCGACCCGCCCTCCCAGTGCTTCTATCTTCTCGGCGGCTTCCTCGCGCTTCATCAATGCCAGCGTGCCTGTTAGAACAAATGTATGACCATCGAACGGCAGTGGCCCGGCCGATTCGACCTCGAGAGTCGGGAAGACAACGCCACCTTCGCGGAGTTTCTTTAGAAGCTTGCGGGTCTCGGGCATCGAGAAGAACTGATCGATCGACTCGGCGACGATCGGGCCGATCTCGTGGACGGCCTGCAGATCGTCCACCGACGCCTCCGCAATCTTATCGATGGAGCCGAAGGACTTCGCCAAGACCCGTGCGATGTGCTCGCCGACACCGTTGATACCAAGGGCAGCAATCAGGTGAGGGAGGTCGGGGTGACGGGCGCGGTCGATCGCTACCAACAGGTTCTCCGCGAGCTTAGCGCCCATGCGCTCCATCGCGTGGAGTTTTTTCTCGTCCAGATAGTAAATGTCAGACACATCGTGGATAATGTCCCGGTCGACCAACTGCTCGACATAACGGTATCCCATTCCGTCGACATCGACGCCGGCTTTCGAGACAAAGTGCGCCAGCCGTTCTTTGATCTGAGCGGGGCAGCCAAGGTTCGTGCACCGGTAGAACGCCGAATCTTCCTCGCGCACCGACTTCGCCCCGCAGGCGGGGCAAAGGTCGGGGAAGCTAAACGGCTTCGATCTGGGCGTTTTGCCTGTCGGGACGACTTTGACAACCTCCGGGATGACATCGCCCGCCCGGCGGATAATCACCCTGTCGCCGACGCGGACATCTTTGCGTTTGATCTCGTCTTCGTTGTGCAGGGTAGCGCGCCGGACCTCGACCCCGCCGACCCGCACCGGCTTCAAGACGGCCACTGGGCTGATGATGCCCGTCCGACCGACTTGAAGCACGATATCCTCGATCAGCGTCGTCTCTTCCTGCGCAGGAAACTTCCATGCCACCGCCCAGCGGGGATGATGCGACACCGCGCCGAGTGTCTTCTGCATGCCAAAGTCATCGACCTTGATCACTGTCCCGTCGGTGTCCATGTCGAGCGCGTCGCGCCGTCCGCCTATCCTTGCGTGGACGGCGACCACCTTCTCCGGAGTGGCGCATCGCTGAAGGAGGTCGTGGACACGGAATCCCGCCGAACGGAGGAATTCGAGCGCCTGCCATTGCGATGCGATCGAAATCCCCTCGCAGCGCCCAAGGCCATAGGCATAGAAGACGAGCGGCCGGGACGAGGTGACCTTTGGATCAAGCTGCCGCAACGATCCCGCCGCGCCGTTCCTTGGGTTGGCCATTGGCTCTTCTCCGGCCGCCAGCCGGTCCTGGTTAAGCCGGTCGAAGTCTGCTCGGCGCAGGATCACCTCGCCACGCACATCGACGATCTTCGGCGCATCCCCCATCAGCGTGAGTGGAATCGACTTGACCGTTCGCAAATTGGCCGTCACGTCCTCACCGACCTCTCCATCACCACGCGTTGACCCGACCGTGAGGATGCTGTTCTCATAGGTCAACTCGACCGCCAGCCCGTCGAGTTTCGGCTCGATCACGTACTCAGGCCTCGTTCCTCCCAGCAACCGGAGTATCCGCTGATCAAATTCGCGGAACTCCTCCTCCGAGGTGACTTTTTGCAGGGACATCATCGGCACATGGTGCCGTACCTGCCGGAACGCGGTTGAGGCCCCTCCGCCGACTTTCTGAGTCGGGGAGCCAGGAGTGACCGTTTGGGGATATTCCGATTCCAGGGAGGCCAGACGATCAAACAATCGGTCAAATTCGGCATCGGAGATTTCCGGCGCATCAAGGACGTGGTAGCGATGAGAGTGATAGCGAAGTTGCTCACGCAACTCAGCAATCTCCCTGGAGACGGCCGACGGCACATCCACGATTGATCGCTGCTTCGGACTTGGAGTCATTGTGTTTCCATAAGCCCAAATGGCACGAATCCGGCGAACATTTGCCGGGCGTTCTGGTAAAAACGCAGTGGGGGGCCATCCGGTCAAGATGCCAGCCGCGCCCGGGAATCATTTCCGTCGGTGGCCGGCCGGCCCGGCTGGCCGAATATTCTTGACTGATCCGGCGTCGGTAGAGATATAACCTTAATTGCGAGGGCATCCCTCAGATGGGGACGCCGTGATCTGGTAGGCCATCCAAAGGGAGGGCGGCTTTGCACGGACTTTTATCGCTCATTGGCTTGTTTCCACCCGGAATCCTCGGCGGCAGCATCTGGGACATTCTGACCCAGGCGAGCGGCTTCTCGTTGCTCATCCTTTTCGTGCTCCTTGTCCTCTCCGTCGTCAGTTGGGCCGTGATCTTCCTAAAGTGGCGCTCGTTCAAACGGATCACTGCCGACAGCGCCCGTTTTCGCCTCCTCTTCCGCAAAGGACGCCGTCTGTCCGATCGTCTGACCGCGCTCTCCGCGCTTCAACACATGCCCCATTGGCGGGTTATCGATGCGGGCTATGCCGAAGTGGTGTCCTTCAGCGAACAGAACCGTGGTGGCCGCACGGGTGGCGACGCCGGATTCGACTTGACACCAGAACAGAAGAAGGCCGTGTCCGACACGCTCGAACGTGTGTCACAGGAGGAGATCGGCAAGCTGGAGGAGTGGACAATCTTTTTGGCCACAACCGCCAACGCCTCCCCGTTCCTCGGCCTCTTGGGCACCTGTTGGGGCATCATGAATTCTTTCATGGGCATCGGCGCGAGCGGATCGGCCTCGCTGGCGGTCGTCGCTCCAGGCATTGCCGAAGCGTTGATCGCCACGGTGGTTGGCTTGGCGGCGGCAATTCCGGCGGTGATCGCTTACAACTGGTGTGTGCGCCGGCTCCGCGTTTTCGGCGACGATCTGTCAAATCTGTCGCTCGAGTTTCTGACTGAACTGACACGGGAGAATGTACGTGAGACGTCGGACTTATCACGCGCTCTCTGAGATCAATGTCACCAATCTGGTCGACGTGGTTCTCGTCTTGTTGATCATCTTTATGGTCACGGCTCCGCTCATGCAAAGCGGAATAGCCGTTCGTCTGCCGCAGACGGCCACTGCGGCGGATGAGCCATCGGAGGGCATTGTTGTCACAATTACCAAGGAGGGCGGCGTCTTCGTCAATGACGTCTACCGCACTCCCGATCAATGGGAAGAAGAGTTGGGCCGCCTCATCCGCAACAAACCGGGCGCGAAGGCCTACATCCGCGCCGACAGCGAGGTGGACTACGGCGTCGTCGTGCAACTTATCAGCGCGATGAAACGGCTCGGCATCAACGATGTGGGTCTGGTCACCCAGCCATCGACAAAAGACAAGATTCCGCCCGTCAAGTGGGGATAGGGGTGGCATGTGAGGCGGTACTTTGTCTGGTCACTGGCCTTTCATGCTGTCTTCCTGTTCTTAGGGGCGGTGATTGCACCTCTGCGAGGATTCTCGGGTTCGTCACGTCCGGCCACGGTTATCAACGTGGGCCTGGTTGATTTTGCCGATCCCGGCAAGGTGAAGGGGGGTGGCCCCAAGCCACCAGCGCCTGAGCCGGCCGAGGATGAAGTGATCGCAAAAAGCCCAGTCGTGAATGAGGAGCCCGCAGAGATCAAGGCTCCTGAAAAGACCAAGATGGCCGTGAAGAAAACGAAGGAATCTGACAAGAAGAAAGTCGCCGACAGGCCATCGAAAAAGGACACCGCCAAGACAATTTCCCCGCAACTGGCCCTCAATGATACGGGCGGCTTGACCGGCTCTCTCACCGAAGGGGACGGCGGCGGAGATATTTGGGGCGTCGAGACCGGGGCCAATGTCAATCCGTACCATAGGCAGGGATTCGCAACGATACGCGGAAACTGGCGCAATCCGGCCGTCGGACCCGAGGGGCGGCTCTGTGTGGTGACGTTTCGCGTCAAACGCAACGGAGAGATCTCCGACATCCAAGTCGAAAAGAAATCCGGCCTTGATCTATTTGATCGTGCCGCTTTGAGGGCCGTCCAGGTGACCGCGGCCTGGCCGGCATTCCCGAGTCACTGGGAGGAAGATGAGCAGCTTATTCACCTCGAATTTCAATACCGCCCGTGACATGAAGACGACAGGCACGATTCTCCTCTTGGCCATTCTCGTCGTGACGACGGGTGAGGCCGCGGCACGCCCCATCCCCGAAATCTTTGGCCGCGTCTTCAAGTCCGGCGGCGAATTCGAACCTTTCCGCATCGGAGTCGAAGAATTTCGAATGAAAAATCCCGACCGCGCCACGTCCGAAGACTGGGCGGCGGTCGGGACGATCTCAGACGTCGTCTTCGCCGATTTGGATTTCTCGTTCCTTTTCGAATCGGTTCGTCCCGACACCCTCTATCTGCGAATCATGGGGCTCTCCGCCGTCGACCGCCGCGGCTGGCACCATCTGGGCGCCGGCGATGTCATCTCGGGCGATGTCCACATCGAAGGTGACAATCTCGTCGTGACGTATTCGCTCACCGATGTGCAAAGCGGCAACGAATACTACCGGCGCGAGCTCAAAGCGGCGCGCTCCTCGGCACGCCTCTTGGCGCACACGCTCGCCGACGAGGTGTACCGCGAGTTGGCGCGCGCCGATGGCATCTTCCGGACGCAGTTGGTCTACATCCGCGAGGCGGATGGTCACAAAGAGGTGCACATCTGCGATTACGATGGCGCCAACGACTACCGTCTCACCGCCGACCGCGCCGTGGTGCTCTCGCCACGATGGGCCGGCAAGGACGCGGTCAGCTACACGTCATTCCGCGACGGTAATCCCGATGTCTGGCTCTACGATCTTGTCAAAGACCGCGCGACCAAGATGTCATCGTTTAAGGGCCTGAACACCGGCTGTTCATGGACCCGCGACGGGAAGCGCTACGTCCTGTCGCTCTCCATGGACGGCGACCCGGAAGTCTATGTCGGCGAACGGAATTCGAAGTCGCCCCAGCGCGTGACGTTCCATCGCGGCATCGACACGTCCCCCTGCATCTCCCCGGACGGAAAGAAGATAGGTTTCACCTCCGACCGCGGCAGTTCGCCCCAGCTTTATGTGATTGATGCCGACGGCGCCAATGTCGAACGGGTCACCTTCGAAGGGAAATACAACGATTCCCCAGACTGGTCGCCGACACTGGACATGATCTGTTTTGTCTCCCGCTCGGAGGGACTTTTTCAGATTTGCACGATCAGTCCTGATGGCAGCGGCTTTCGCCGGCTGACGGAAGTGGGTTCGAACGAGAACCCCCACTGGTCCCCGGACGGGTTGCACATTGTTTTCTCATCCAACCGGAGTGGCTCATATGAGATTTACACGATGAACTACGATGGATCGGGGGTGCGGCGGGTGACCCGGAGTGGGAGCAACTCGAACCCCGCGTGGTCGCCTTGAAGACGCTCTCAGCGCAGAGGGCGATGGCCGGGTGAGGCGTCTGTCAGATTCGCAGATTTCTTGCCGATTAGTATTGACGTTTTGCTTTCTTGCCTGTATATGGGGTGAGAGAATTGCTCGTAAGAGCATGGAATAAACGCCTTTAGATATAGGAGGGGTGAATGAAAAAACTCACGCTTTTGGCTGTCCTTCTCTTGGCCGTTTCGGTCGGCTTCGGGTGCGGCGGAACAAAGCCAAAGACTGACGCGGCACCCAGCCGTAGTTCAGAAGCCGCCGGCGGCGAGCAGGAGGGAGCCGACGTAGGAGGAGGAACGGGTGATCGCGGAGATGTCGTGTCGGGTGATGCGCGTGGATTGAAGACGATCTACTTCGACTTCGACAAATACAACCTGCGCGACGATGCCCGTCGGATGTTGGATGCCAACGCCGAGATTCTGCGCAGCAACTCCGACATGAATATCCTCATCGAAGGACACTGCGATGAGCGCGGGACCGACGAATACAACCTTGCTCTGGGCGAACGTCGTGCGCAGGCGGCGCGCGAGTATCTCGTGCGTCTGGGCATCGATGCTTCGCGTATCAATGTCCTGTCTTACGGTGAGGAACGCCCGGTAGCGCCCGGCCACGACGAGGAATCATGGGCGCTCAATCGCCGTGGTGAATTCGTTCCCCGTTAATGCGCAATGATGCATACGGAAGCTGATCACGGGGCGGGACTTAGATTCCGCCCCGCTTTGTTTGTGGTGGCGCCGAACGCGTGAGTGTATAATCGTTGCAAGGATCGGCGATTGGAGGCATAGACTATGACGAGCACAATGGGTTACAAGCGGATGGCGATACTGGCTCTCGCAGGGATAATGGCGGGCGGATGCGTCTCGCGGGCCGCCATGCAACGCATGCAGGAACAACTCGAATACCTTGAAGGGTCAAACAAGCGAATCGAACGCGACCTTATCCGTATCGATTCTCTGGCGATTGCGTCATCGGAAAACTCGCGCATGGCGCGCGCGGACGTGGCAACTTCCCTTGAGGATTTCCGCACCGACGTGCAAACGATGCGCGAAACCATCGATGATTTGCGGCGTTCGGTCGATCGCCGCCCGCCGCAAGTCGTCTATCAAACACCGCCCACCGCGGAATCCACCGGGTCCACCGCGCGACCCGGCGCTCCGGACGCCGATCCCGCAAAGATGTACGAGAACGCGTTTCTCGACGTGCGCAAGGGCAATTACGAGTTGGCCATCGGTCAACTTCGTGATCTCCTGACCTATTACGGCGAATCGGAATATGCTCCCGACGCGCACTACTGGATCGGCGAGTGCTTTTACTCGATGGCCGGGACGGGCGCAGCCGACGAGGGACGTCATTACTATGACTCAGCCGTTGTCGAATTCACCTACTTGACCGACAACTTCCCGCAGTCCGACCGCCTGCCGACTGCGCTATACAAGCTCGGACGCTGTTACGAAGAACTCGGCGATGCTCGCCGGGCGAAGCGCATGTACGAACGAGTTGTCGAGGAACACCCGAAGTCGTTGGAGGCAAAGCCCGCCCGCAGCAGACTGGATCAGTTCAAGTGAGTGGGTCTTTGAATCAGATTGAGTTGCTTTCGACGGCGACGAACATCCTGACCACGCGCAATCGGCTCCGCGTTAAACGGCTCTGGTATAATGGGTTGCGCTGTGGACAGGTCTTTCATGATCCGCATGACAGCACATTTGAGTACCATGTAATCCCACATGACCGCTATGCATCGTACTTGGACGCCGGTTCGGTTCGTATAGATGTGGATGAGGCGGGATGTCCGGTTTTGGTGGAAGTTGATTTGAAGTGTGCGAAAGTCAGGCATGATAACGACTTGACTCCTCCGACTGTCGAGTATGTCCAGCGCCATCGATTCTTGGATATTCCAATCCAGACCCGTGAACCCAGAATTTTTCTGAATAGACACAATGGACTGTGCCACATTATGTTATCGCGTCGGACGCCGGTGGAGCGCTGGTCGTTCGCCCCGGGTGCAGCATGGGAAATCGATTCGGATTCTTGTCTGGTAGGCATCTGGTTCGGCGACCCAATCTCGGATCCAAGTGGGTGCAGGCGTGCCGCATGGCGCGCCGGGGTGTGGAACGCTTACCGGCGGGGTCGTCTTAGGGAAATTTCTTCGTTGAACGCACGATTGGGGCGTGGATGGCTTTCTCTCCCAAAGATTTTCGCTTGACTCTCGTATCACTTTTCCTATAATGAAAGACTTATAACTTGGGCATTTATGTCCAAGAGCCGTTTGCTGGTTCTTGGGCAGGATGTCTGAGTTTCTGCTTTGCGACTTGGGTGCCCATGTAGCTCAGTTGGTAGAGCACGTCCTTGGTAAGGACGAGGTCACCGGTTCAATCCCGGTCGTGGGCTGTGATCGCGGTGTTGCCTGTACACGCCGCACCATGGAGTTGAAATTCAGAGGCCGTGTCCGAAGATGCTTTGCGACTTCGGTGTCGTGAACAGTGTCTTCAGGCACACTACATTTTTTGTTTTTAGGAGGGAGACCTTCGGCAATGGGGAAGGCGAAATTTGAACGCAAAAAGCCCCACGTAAACGTGGGCACCATTGGTCACGTTGACCATGGCAAGACCACGCTGACCGCGGCGATCACGATGGTGATGGCTAACCGCGGCTTGGCGCAGGTACGCACGTTCGATTCGATCGACAACGCGCCCGAAGAGCGCGCGCGCGGCATTACAATCGCCACAGCGCACGTCGAGTACGAGTCGGAAAACCGGCACTACGCCCACGTCGACTGCCCGGGCCACGCCGACTATGTGAAGAACATGATCACCGGCGCCGCACAGATGGACGGCGCCATTCTGGTGGTCTCGGCGGCAGACGGTCCGATGCCGCAGACCCGTGAACACATTCTTCTCGCTCGTCAAGTCGGAGTTCCCTACATCGTCGTCTTCCTCAACAAGGTCGATATGGTTGACGATCCCGAGCTTCTTGATCTTGTCGAACTTGAGGTTCGTGACCTGTTGAAGAAGTACGAATTCCCCGGCGATGACCTTCCGATCATCCGTGGGTCGGCGCTCAAGGCGATGGAAGCGGGCGCAACCGGCGCCAAGGACGATCCGGCGTACGCCTGCATTGTCGAGCTGGTCAAGGCGGTCGACACATATATTCCCGTACCGCAACGTGAAAACGACAAGCCGTTCCTGATGCCGATCGAAGACGTCTTCTCGATCACCGGCCGTGGGACCGTCGGCACAGGTCGTGTGGAGCGCGGCGCCGTCAAAGTCGGCGAGGAAGTCGAACGCGTCGGCTTGAAGGAGACACGCAAGTGCGTCGTCACGGGCGTGGAAATGTTTCGCAAGATTCTTGACGAGGCGCAGGCCGGCGACAACGTCGGTCTTCTGCTTCGTGGCATTGAAAAAGACGAGCTCGAGCGTGGGATGGTCTTGGCGAAGCCCGGCTCGATCAAGCCGCACAACAAATTCAAGGGCGAGGTCTACATCCTGACAAAGGAAGAGGGCGGACGTCACACGCCGTTCTTCAACGGCTACCGTCCGCAGTTCTACTTCCGCACCACCGACGTTACCGGTATCGCCAAATTGCCGGACGGCGTTGAGATGGTGATGCCGGGCGACCGTGTCACGATTGAGGGCGAGTTGATTTCCCCGATCGCGATGGAGAAGGGGCTTCGCTTCGCGATCCGCGAAGGCGGACGCACCGTCGGCGCCGGAGTGGTGGCCGAGGTGATTGACTAAGTTTGGAGCGCCGTCTCGTCGGAGGCGCAAGGGTGGAGCGAAGCAGTTTCGTTTTGCCGGGGACGAATCGAGGCCAACGCGAGGCTTGGATTGTTAGACAGGCCTGTAGCTCAAGTGGCTAGAGCACCGGTCTCCAAAACCGGGGGTTGGGGGTTCGAGTCCCTCCAGGCCTGCTGGTCGAGATGAAGGTGAGACGCGATGATCGAGAAGATTAAAACATATTGGAATGAGACCGTGGCGGAGTTGGGCAAGGTCACTTGGCCCAACCGCGAAGAAGTGGTCGGATCGACGATCGTTGTGGTCGTCGTCTCCTCGGTCGTGGGTTTCTTCGTCTTCGGGGTTGATCTCCTCCTGGCTCAGGGCGTGTCGATGCTGTTGGGAATCGGATGAGCTTGGAGATGAACTGGTATGTGGCCCATACCTACTCGGGCCATGAAAGGAAGGCGCTGAAGTATTTGCAGAGCGCCTTTGCCAATGCCGGGATGGCGGATTATCTCGGGCGGGCCGTGATGCCGACGCAGGAAGTTGTCGAGATGCGCCAGGGGAAACGCTCGTCTTCGATGAAGAAATTCCTGCCGGGTTATGTCCTGATTGAATTGCACCTGACGAAGGAAACGCAGCACTTGGTGACGAGCACGCCCGGCATCACAAACTTCGTCGGTTCCGCAGGGAAGCCCGTTCCCCTGCGACCGGAAGAGGTGCAGCATGTGTTGGGACAGATGGACACCAGCCGTGAGAAGGAAATCACCGAGATTCCCTACAAGGTCGGTGATGCGGTCAAGGTGACCGATGGGCCGTTTGCCGATTTCTCGGGCTTTGTGTCGGAAGTGAATTTGGAGCGCAAGAAAATCAAGGTCATGGTGTCGATCTTTGGACGCCCCACCCCGGTTGAGCTGGACTTCTTGCAGGTCGTGCCCAGCTAAGTTGACAGGGAGATACAGAGAGGAACTGATGGCGGCGCCCAAGAAACAAGTGACAGGATTTGTCAAATTGCAGATACCCGCGGGCCAGGCGACTCCGGCCCCCCCGGTCGGTCCGGCTCTTGGCCAGCATGGCGTCAACATCATGGAGTTCTGCAAAGCGTTTAATGCGCGGACGCAGAAAGAGGCCGGTATGATCACTCCGGTCGAGATCACCGTCTACAAAGACAAATCGATCACGTTCATCACCAAGACCCCGCCCGCCGCGATCCTCCTGAAGAAAGCAGCCAAGATCGAGAAGGCATCCGGAGAGCCGAACCGGGTGAAGGTCGCACGCGTCACAATGGATCAGGTCCGCGAGATCGCCAAGCTGAAGATGCCGGACCTGACGGCTTCCAGCGTCGAGGCGGCGATGAGCATGGTCGCCGGCACCGCGCGCAGTATGGGTATTGATGTCGGTTAAGTCTTGAGTCGCAATATTGTCCACAGCCGGAAAGTGATGAACAGATGAGTGAAGGCAAGAAGCACCGCGCCGCCAAAGAAAAGGTCGACAGCGAGAAGCTGTATGGTCTCGAAGAGGCTGTCGCCATGGCCGTGCAATTAAAGCATACGAAGTTTGACGAGACCCTCGACCTCGCCATGCGCTTGGGCGTTGATCCCAAGCATGCCGACCAGATGGTGCGAGGATCGGTTGTTCTGCCCAACGGGACTGGCAAGACCATCCGTGTGCTGGCGATTGCCAAAGGCGAGAAGGAAGCCGAGGCCAAAGCCGCCGGCGCTGATTTTGTAGGCGCGGAAGACATGGTCGAGAAGATTCAAGGTGGCTGGCTCGATTTCGATGCGCTCGTCGCGACGCCCGATACGATGGGGCTCGTCGGTCGTTTGGGCAAGGTTCTTGGTCCGAGGGGTCTTATGCCTTCACCCAAGACCGGCAGTGTGACGATGGACATCGGCAAGGCGGTCAGCGATCTCAAGGCGGGAAAAGTCGAATACCGTGTCGACCGTGCGGGGAATATTCACTCGATCGTCGGCAAGTCGTCGTTTCCGGTTCCCAAGCTGATCGAGAATGCAAAGGTCCTCATCGATGCTGTGGTGCGGGCGCGTCCCGCTGCAGCCAAAGGGCAGTATGTCAAGCGCATCGCCCTCTCCACAACAATGGGGCCAGGCATCCGTGTCGA
>Ga0214473_10006177_pt1 | contig 14336 bp, 11 predicted proteins | sample RVTome_7_FD_203509 | JGI IMG/M metagenome (GOLD analysis project Ga0214473, IMG submission 203509) | Soil microbial communities from uranium-contaminated site in the Upper Colorado River Basin, Wyoming, United States - RVT98D197 | ecosystem: Environmental > Terrestrial > Soil > Contaminated >... | reverse complement strand
TTTGGCAAAATCGGCGAGGGCTTTCGCCGCATCGCCCAGCTCAGCATAGGCAAGCCCGCGGCTGTTGTAAGCCGCAGCCAGCGATGAATCCAGGGAAAGCGCCTGGTCATAATTGCTAATGGCCTGGTTTAAATCGCCCAGCTCCTGGTATGCGTTGCCGCGCAAGGTAAAGGCCTGAGCATTGGCGCCATCCTGAGCAACGGCGAGGTCGAGCAGTGAAACAGCAACACCCCAATCCCCTCGACTGGCCGCGTCCTGGCTGAGATGGACCAACTCGTCGGGAGACAGAGTCGCCGTTGGGGCGGCCGAGGGCAAAGGAGTTTGGCTGGGCAAGCTTGGCAAAGCCTGGGCGGCGGGCCCAGGCGCCATGCAGGCGCTCAACCCCAGCAATAGTACGTAAGCCCAAAACTTACGCAGCAAAATCATTCTCGTTTCCAAGGGAACGCGTCCAATGTACAGCAAAAGGGATACCCACGCAATGCGGCACCTTTGTCATTCCGAGCACCCCCAACTTGTCATTCCGAGCGAGGGCGTTTAGCGTCGCTTTTTGCGGCGCTGCCCGACGAGGAATTCTTAACGCGACTATTTTTCAATCAGCCAATCTATAAGTTTAGATCCCAATCCTCTCGCAGGACTGCGCAGCAACTCCGCATCATCCGCCTCTTTTGCGAACGATAACTGCCCTCAATCCCGATACACTTCCACCCGATTCCGGCCGCCCTCCTTGGCGCGGTAAAGCGCCCGATCCGCTTGCGCAATAAGCTGGTTCAGGCTGCTCTCCTCGCCCGGCCGGCCGGAATAGCAGGCCACGCCCAGGCTCACATGCGGACGGATATTTTCCTCCAGCCCCGAAATGAGCGGCGATTCGCCATAAAGGTTCTTCAGCCTTTCGGCCACATCCTGAGCCTCCAGCAAATTGGCGCCGGGCAGCACCAGCATAAATTCATCCCCGCCCCAGCGCCCGGCCCAATCATAGCGCCGCCTGGCGCCATTGATCACCTTGGACAGTTCTAGGATCACCTGGTCGCCCACCAAATGGCCAAGCGTGTCGTTCACTTCCTTAAGATTATCAAGGTCGATCAGCACCAGGCAAATAGAGCGTTTCTCCCGCTGGGCGCGGTGCCATTCTGCTTCGGCATGCTCGCTGATCGCCCGGCGGTTGAGCAACCCGGTGAGCGAGTCTTGCATGGCCAGCGTTTCCATTTCCTCCAAGGAGTAACGCAGCTGCTCTTCCAGCTGCTTGCGTTCGGTCATATCGCGGCCAACGCCCTGATAATGCAAAGGCTGGTCAAATTCATCTCTTACCAAAGCTACGTGGAACTCCAACTTGCAACGGCTGCCATCTTTTCGCACAAGGGTGCGCTCAAATAAGGGGCTGATACCTTGTGTCTTTAGACGTTCGAAATTCTCGGCAACCTTGCCCACTTCTTCAGGCGCAACGATCTCTGCATAAGGTTTTCCGATCAACTCCTCGACTTGATAACCCAGCAGGTTGGCTGCCTGCGGATTCACATCTACGATATTTCGATCGAGGCCAACTAAGAAGATCAAATCATTGGTCTTATCAAATAAGGAGCTGTAGCGGCCTTCGGTGCGCCGGGTTTTGCGCAAACTTTCCCGCAGCACGATATCTGCCAGATAAAAGATGAATAGCAATAATAATAAGCTAAGAAAGATAGCCGGCCAATCATTTTCCAAACCAAGCTCTCGCAAACCAAGAGGCAAGAATTGATTGAGTCGGAAATAATAAATGGCAAAGTCCACGGCGGCGGTAATTAACCCTAAAACGATGGCCACGCGCCCAGCTAGTATGAAGCGGGCCAAAGCAACTAGCAAGATTTGCGGAACTAGCCAATGGCTAGCTCGCCCAGATTCACTTAACACCACTACCGTAGCAAGTCCCCAAGAACACCAAACAAGGATCGAAGCCGCCCAAGTAACTCGTCTTCGTTTCCAGAGCACCCAAGCAATTCCTAGTGCCAAAAAGCTGATGATTTGTGCCCCCCTTTGATATGGGTTAGCATGCAGTAGCCCACCACTTAGAAGAACCCCTAAGACGACAAAGCCTCCGATTACCGACAAAACCGGGCCAAAGAGGCGTTCGCGCAGCTCTGGCGCAACATCTTCGGCTTTATACAGGCGAATAAATTCTTTAAACGCCTTATTAAACTGCACAGCCGCTCCCATAATCAGGGGAATTATCAACGATAAATGACAAAAGGGCTATGGCCTTCTATTAGGTATTTAGTAATTTGCGGCAGGAGTCATGAGAATTCCGCTCCAGATTTTTTACGGCCTAGGATTATTTGAAGCAAATTGAAAGTAGAACGACGTCGTGTACGCAACCTCTTGTTGGGACCTAGGCCGAACCTTGCTTGATTTTTGGCATTCACCGGGCCACTAGAGCGAGATCTACAGCTATAATTATGAAGCCTATCAAGAAGGATACCCAATAGCCGCGTTTCGGATTGTTAGGCCACAAGTACAGGTCCATTAAGCCCCACAACCCTCGCCACATAGCCACTACAGCAACAACAGCAATCAAATATAAAACCAGATTATCAACAGTCATCTCAGTCTCCAACTAAACCTAGCTCTCAGGCTGCTCGATCGCACATAGGTGAAGAATTTTATTACGAATCGCCTTTCCTTGGTACAGTGAGTAAATACTCAATGATTCGTTGGTATAGCAAGGCCATTTCGGAAAACATAACTCAGGGGGATTGACGCTTCGCTCAGAATGACAGATCGGTTAGATGTTGCTTCGGATCCCAAATATATTCTGTAGTACGAATGATCTTTTGCAGTTCCTGCCCGTGGCCGCCGCACTTTGGGAGATCAAGATCGCTAACCAAGATGCTTTCGATGCGGGTGGTGCTGCAGCCGCAAGCGAAGTGTTCTTCGCGTCGGACGACGATTTCCACGAGCTCGGACTGTGTGATGGAACAGTTATTTGGCTTGTTTATGGCCATTGTTTCCCCTTAGTAATAAAGCGTCTTTGTGGGCGGCGATGGCGCGGCGGCCGATCTCGCTGGCGGGCCGGTAGGTCTCGGGATGCAACGCGGCCAACACATCCTCGGCGAAATCGCCGCGCCAATCGTAGCGGGCGGCCTGCGAAAGGCGCAGCATGAGGAAGGGGTCGGGCAGGTAGAGGCCGTCCTCCCAATTTTTGATGCTTTGGTAGAGACGCGGCGCCCCAGCGGCTGCAAGGCTTCGCTGAGGTTGGCGGCAAAACCGCGCAGGGTGGCGCGGCGCTCGGAATTGCCGGCCAGGATGCGGTAGTCTCGCACAATTTGAGCAATGGCTCGTTTGGCGGGTAAGGTGGTTTTGATCATTTCTCCCCTATAGGGGGACGAACAAGAACAAGTGTTCTATATTCTATGCAGGATGGGTTTTCTTTCAAGGGCCTTGGCCGCTTGTCAAGCAGCCTGATGAGACAGGCTTGTCAAGGTCTGCCCAGAAAAATCGTTGTCAAGGCCTCAGCTATAATCGCGAGGGCATTCCCGAAAAGATGAAAGATAGACCCAGCAAAGGACTCAATTCGCCGCGCCAGCCCTGGCAACAGTGGCTGCTGCTGATCGGGCTATTGACCCTTTTTTTGGCGCTGCGCCTGCCGGGTTTGGGGCGCTTTGTCACCACGGATGAGGCGCTGTGGCTGCGCCGCTCGGCGAATTTTTATCTGGCAGTAAGCAACCAGGATTGGGGGGACACTTTCCAAAGCGAACACCCCGGCATGGTGGCCCAGTGGGCGGGCGCGGCCGCCTTCGCCTGGATCTTTCCCCAATACGCACAAGTTGGCGAACCCGCGGTCCACGATGGCGAGCTGCTGCGCCTGATGGAGAACCGCGGCGTCAACCCCATGGAAGTGCTGGCGGCAGCGCGCTTCGTTTTGGTACTGGTGCACGGCGCAGCCTTTTTGGCTTGCTGGCCTTACGCACGCCGCCTGCTGGGTACGCGCGCCGCGGCGCTTGGCCTGGGCTTGATCGCGCTGGATCCCTTCACTATTGCCCATCAGCGGCTGCTGCACCAGGATGGCTTGCTGGCTAGCTTTATGCTTTTATCGGTGCTGGCCTATGCAGATCATTTGCGCGAGGGACGAAGCTCGTCGCTGATTGTTTCCGGCGTGGCGGCCGGGTTGGCCTGGCTGACCAAGACGCCAAGTTGGTTTCTGTTGCCTTTCATGCTGGGGCTGACTCTGTGGACAGGGTGGAAAGAAAAAAAGAAAAGTGTGCGCCAGATCTCGCTGTGGCTGGTGCCCCTCGTGTGGGGCTTGGTCGGCTTGCTGATCCTGTTTCTGCTGTTCCCGGCGATGTGGGCCGCGCCCGTGGATGTGCTGGGGCAAATGGGGCGCTATGCGCTAGGCACCGCGGAGGGCGAATACAGCGGACCGGTTTTCTTTAATGGGCAGGTCTACCCGGACGGGAATTTAGGCGGCGTGGGTTGGATCTTTTATCCGCTGAGTTATCTATGGCGCAGCACGCCGCTTACCGTTCTGGGCTGGCTGCTCGCGGCCTGGGCTATTTTACGGGCGGGTAAAAAGGAAAGAGGGCCCGCTATTGCCAACGTGGCTGTGATTTCCGCTTTTGCCATTCTCTTTGTCGTGTTCATGAATCTTGGAGAAAAGAAATTTGACCGGTATATGTTGCCGGCCATTCCGGCGTTGCTGCTGGTGGCAGGTTGGGGCTTTGCTCAATTCGCTGAACGAGTGAAATTTTTTCGAAAGCCCCGGTGGCGCGGCACCGCGCTCTTAGCAATCGTGCTCGCGCTGCAATTGGCCAGCGCCGCGCCTACGTTTCCCTATTACTTGAGTTATTACAATCCGCTGCTGGGTGGGAGCCGCAAGGCGCCCGAAGTGATGATGATCGGCTGGGGCGAAGGCCTGGACCAGGCGGCGAGTTATTTGAAAGGACAGCCCGGCGCCAGCGGCGAAGAGATGGCCGCCTGGTACAGCACCAGCTTTAATCTATTGTTCAACGCTGAGGCGGGCGATATTCCAGTGGAATTGCAACTTGGCGCGGAAGAACTGGAGACTTTGTTAGCGAAGGAATATCTGGTGATCTATCTTCACCAATGGCAGCGTGGCACGCCGCAGAATTTGCTGGATGAATTGGAGGGTTTAGAGCCGGAGTATGTTGTGCGCATCAATGGGCTTGAGTATGTGCGTGTGTATCATTTGGGTGGGGACGGGGAATGAAGCTTATGGATTAGTCAACGTGTCTTTTCAAGAAGTGAGCCGGGGGATTGACGCTTTGCTCAGAATGACAGCTTTACTAATGTCATTGCGAGGGGGCGCGCATCGCCGACGTGGTCCCTCCCTGCCAATGTGGGAGATTGCTTCCCTCGTATGCGCTCAGGGCAGGCTGTTTCGCTCACAGTGACAATCTGAATGACAAGGTTTTACGCGTGCGAATTCCAGAGGGGTCCCTGGACGCCGCGCTGCTTGTTCTCGTAACGCGCCATCACAAAAAGGGCATCGGATAGCCGGTTGATATAAGCCAGGGCTTCTGGGCTGACCGACTCTTGGCGCGCCAGGCTGACCAGGCGGCGTTCTGCCTTGCGGCAAACAGCGCGGGCCACTTGCAGCGCGGCCGCGCTCGGCGAACCGCCGGGCAGGATGAAATTTTCGAGGGGACCGACCTGCTCATTTAACTCATCGATCAACTTTTCCAAGGCTTCGACATGGTGCGTCTCGATGCGCGGGATCTCGAATTCCTTTCCTTCGCCGGGGGGAAAGGAGAGGTCCGCGCCCAAATGGAAGAGTTCGTTTTGGATGGCGGGCAATGTTTTCGCTAAGCGCGGGCTCAAGCCTTGCGCCAGCGCCAGACCTATGAAGGAATTCAACTCGTCCACCGCGCCGTTGGCGCGGATGCGCGGGCTGTCCTTCGGCACGCGCTGGCGGCTGCCCAGGGCGGTGCTGCCGTCATCCCCCGTGCGGGTATAGATTTTTGTCAGGCGCGGCATCTTCAACGGGGATTATACATGAGCGAATCTGGGTCCTGTTGGGGTTGGTTTGAGCGCAGGTGAGATGCGTTATGATGTCTCATGCCGCGCGCGGAACCTGCGATGATGGATGATGGCGTCAGCATTTCATTGCGCTGGGGGCTGCTGCTGGCCTTGGGCTTGCTGTTAGCTTCCAGCGGTGCGAGTACAACACTGCCCGTCATTTTGTTGGCACTGGGGGGGCTGTGGAACGCGTCGCTCACCTTCTTTTGGCTGCGCGGCACACAGTGGGGCGCACAAAAAAGGGTCAGCCTGCTGGTCGATCTAGCTTTTTCATTTGCATTGTTTTTCTTTAGTCGCACATTGCTTGGGCCGCTGGTTTGGGCTGGATTGCTGCCCGTGCTGAGCGCGGCCTGGAGCTTTGGGCTGGGCGCCGGCTTATTGTCGGCACTGGCGATGAGCATCGGGTTCGCAATGATGGCGGCCATCGACTTGCCTATTGCGCAGATCCCGTTGCGCATGGCCGGACCGGCTTTGGCTTTTTTTCTGGCAGGCGCGGTAACCGGGCTGGTCAAACAGCAATGGCAATTGGGGTTGAAAGAGGGCGGGGAATTGGAACAAAGCTACCAAGCGGACCTGGAGCGCCGCGAGCGGCAGCGGGTGAAAGCGCTCTACAAGGTTACCGCCGCGCTGAATTCCACGTTGAACATGGAACAAGTGATGGACCTGGCGCTGGACCTGGGCATCTCTGCGCTGGATGAGCCGGGACAAGCCAGCACGCGCGCCGTGGGCGGCATCCTGCTTTTTCATGAGGGCGGGTTACGCCTGGCCGCGGCGCGGCGCCTGGCCGCCAGGGACCTGGGCCAAGTGTTGCCGGGCCAACAAGGCGCGCTGGCCGAGCTGCTCAGGCATGGCGAGGCGCGGGTGATCTTTCAACCCAGCAAAGATGCGGAACTGAACTGTATCAGCAGCCTGCAAAACTGCCAGAGCCTTTATTGCATGCCGTTAAGCTTTGGGCTGGACCTTTTCGGAGTGATGTTCTTTGGGCATCCGCAAGAAGAATTTTTCGATGAAGAGCGCCGCGATCTGGTGGATGTGGTGGCGCGCCAGGTGATCGTGGCTTTGCAAAACGCCCAATTGTATGAAGCAGTCAACGAGGAAAAAGAGCGCATATTGGAAATCCAAGATCAGGTGCTTACGCAGTTGGCGCGCAACCTACACAATGGGCCGATCCAATCGGTGGCGGCCATTGCCATGCGGGTGAACCTGGCGCGGCGCTTGCTGAACAATGATGCCACCGCGGCGGGCGAAGAACTCTATAAGCTGGAAGACCTGGCGCGGCGCACCACTAAAGAGATCCGCCATATGCTCTTTACCCTGAAACCCCAGGCGCTGGAGTCCTCTGGGTTGGCGGCGGCGCTCAAAGACTTGGCCTCTCAAATCCAGGAATCGTACGAGCAGCAGGTGGGCATAGAAGCCGACCCGGCTGCCGCGCAAGGGATGGATCTGAACCGGCAAGGGGTGTTGTTTTATATCGCCGCGGAGGCACTCAACAATGCGCGCAAGCATGCGCAGGCCAAGAATATTCAAGTCAAGTTGAGCCGGCCGGAGCGAGATATTGTTCTGCTTGAAGTGCAGGATGACGGCGTGGGTTTTGATGTGGCTGAAGCCGAAGCCAAAGGAAAAGAAGCAGATCATTTGGGTTTGCGCATGATGCGCCAACGCGCGGAGTTGATCAATGGCGTGATGCGCCTGGACAGCCAAAAAGGCGATGGGACGAAACTGCGCGTTTGGGCGCCGCTGGGCGAAAAAGCTGCGCAGCGGCTGAGGCAGGGAAAATAAATGACCGCCAAAAAATATTTGCGCAGCCTGGGCGCACTGTGGATGTTGGCTTTCCTGTTTTGGTTGCCGTTCGAGGACACGCAGCTTTGGATGAGCGCGGCGTTGGCGGCCGGCGGCTGCGTTTGGATCGGTTTGCGCGCTGCGGGCAAGTTCCCGCGCACTGTGTGGCGAGCTGTGGGGTTTGGAGCGCTGTTGGGGGCGGCCGTTCCTGTGCTGACCATCGCCTTGATGGCCTTCAAGAGCGGTCTGCATGCGCATGGATTTGCCGATTTTACGGCGCGCCAAGTGTGGTGGGTGCTGACGGCTTTTCCATTTAGTATTTTAATTGGGGGCTTTGCGGGAGCTCTCGCTAAAACTATTTGGAGTAAGCTGGATAGAAAGAAGGGTGCTGAAAACATTGTAGGTTTGTAGGAGGGCAAGCCGCAAATCGGAAGGAGCTGTGCTGTGCCGAGGAGTGGATCTATCACGTATTCAGTCGTTCCAGATGAGGGCAAGAATTTGCCTGCGTTGATCCTGTTGCACGGCGCGGGCGCAGCGAGCCAGCAGTGGCCTTATCGCTTGAGAAGGCTGCCCGGTTGGCAAGTCTTCGCGCCGGATCTACCGGGACACGGTCGTTCGGGAGGTCAAGCCGAACGGAAAATCGAAGGCTATGCGGCCCGCATGCTCGAATGGATGGATGCCATCGGAATCGAGCGAGCGGTCTTGGTCGGGCATTCGATGGGGGCGGCGATTGCCTTGGTGATGACCCTGCAAAAGGAAGAAAAAGTGCGCGGGTTGATCCTCCTGGGGGCGGCGGCGCGTTTTCCCGTCAACCCGCTGCTGTTGGAAAAACTGTCGATCCCCCTGTGGGCTCAAGAAGGGGTGAATATGATCGTCAAGTGGTCGTTCTCAAAAGGCGCCGACCAACGCCTCAGGCAGGATTATTTCAAGCAGTTAATTGCCAACCAGGCCGGAGTGTTGCATAACGACTTTGCCGCATGCTCCGTATTTGATGTCAGAGCGCGCTTAGCAGAGATCAGGCAGCCTCTTTGGCTGCTGTGTGGGGAGGAGGACGTCATGGTGCCGTTGAGACTCTCGCAAGAATTAGCCGGAGCGATCCCGAAGGCGAAGCTTCGCCTTCTTCCTCATTGCGGACATATGTTCTTTCAGGAACGCGCCGAAGAAACCACGGCGGCCGTAGAAGAGGCTTTGCAAGCCTTGGGCGCATGACAGAATCAGATTAAAATGCCCAGTGCATGATGGAAAAACTCCGACGTTGGCTTGCGCGGCTGGATTTAGTGGGCGCCGAGGCAATGGGGGGGGGAAGACTTTTACACACCATCTTGCTGATCTTGCTGGTAGGGACAGCATCCTTCGAGATCTTTCTATTCCGATTAGCTTTTGAAAACCACATCACCCAATGGATCGTACTGGCGGCCCTGGGGATTGAAGCGGCTGCTTTTCTTTTGCTTCGCTCGGGGCGCATGCGGCTGGCCGCCTTCGTGCTTAGCATTTCACTGTGGGCGATCTTAATGCTGGTGATCTACCTGGGAGATAGCATAGCCGGGGTTTCTGCATTAGGACAGGTGCTGATCATTGTCATGGCCGGACTCGTGATTGGCGAACCATTTGCGGCCTTGCTTACTTTGCTAACCATCGCAGGCAATTATGGGGCGATGCTCATTCAGACGGATAGAGCCTTGCCCTTCGGACAGTTCCGTTTGAGCTTGCCTGCTCATTGGGCCTTTCAGTCTGTTTATTTTTTGATCACCCTGGGATTACTGCTGGCTTTCAATCGCGGTTTACGCATTATCTTTGCCGAAGCCCAGAGCAACGAGCAGGCGCTTAAGGACCGCGTGAACGAATTGCGCCAGGCGCAGGCCCAGCTGGAGATAAGTGACCAGAACCTGCGCCGACGTGAAGCCATCTTGGAATCCGTGCGCATCGCTGCGGAAAAACTCTTTCGTGGGCGTTCGTTTGGGGGAAGTGTTCAACAGGTGCTCAGAGATCTGGGTCAAGCCACCGGCGTGGACCGCGTGCACATCTTTGAGAATCATCGCGACCCAATGGGAGATCTTCTGGCCAGCGAACGCTATGAATGGATGGCCGAGGGCATCGACCCGCAGATCCGCGATCCGCAATATCAATCCATGTCCTATGCCAAGTCGAGGCTGGGCCGCTGGGCCGAGTTGCTCGCAGACAATCAAGTCATCAAGGCGCACGTTAAGGATTTGCCTGAGCCGGAACGCACCCGCCTAAAGCCACAGGGCATCCTTTCGCTGCTGGTGGTGCCCATCTTCATCGGCGATGAGTGGTGGGGCTTTATGGGCTTTGACGAGACCAAATGGGAGCGGGAATGGTCTCCGGCGGAAGAGGATGCCTTGCGTGGGGCGGCCGGCATTCTGGGCGGCGCCATTGAACGCCGCCGTTCGGAACGCGCTTTGAACCAGAGCGAAGCGCGCTATTTGGCCATCCTGCAAGACCAGTTTGACATGATCTGCCGCTACACTCCGGATGGAAGAGTGACCTTCGCCAATGAAGCTTATTACAAATATTTCGGCGGCTCGCCCGAAGACATGCAAAATCATGTTATCTGGGCGCATGTGCTTAATCAAGACGTGGAAGGCCTGCGGGCCAAGCTCGACTCGTTAACCCCCAAACAACCCACCGCGATCAGCCAAAATCTGAACCGCCGGTCGGATGGGCAGATGCGCTGGCAAGAATGGACCGACCGCGGCATCTTCGATGAGAACGGGCAATTGATCGAAATCCAGGCGGTGGGCCGCGATATCGACGACGAAATGCGCCTGCGCAAGCAGCTGGAAGAGAATTTACAAAAGATGGAGACCCAGGCGATGACCGATCCGCTGACCGGGCTGCTGAACCGGCGCGCCATCATGGAGCATGCCGAGGCGGAATGGCAACGTGCCCAACGCGAAGGCCGCCCGCTGAGCCTGGTGGTGATGGATGTGGACCGCCTCAAAGAAATTAACGATACATTTGGGCATTTGGCTGGGGACCAGGCGCTTAACCAACTGGCGGGTTTGCTGCGCAACAGCATGCGCCGTTACGATTGGGTGGGGCGCTGGGGTGGGGATGAGTTCATGCTGGTGCTGCCGGGCACGGATCTGGAGGAGGCGCGTAATGTGGCCGACCGTCTGCGCCTGCGCTTTAAGCAAAGTAAGATCAGCCTGAAAAAGGACAAGGAAATTGAATTGCATGTGAGTATGGGGGTGGCCTGCCGGGCCGAGGTCGGCAAAGATGAAGACACGCTGCAGAATCTCATTGCGCGGGCAGACCGGGCGTTGTATCAGGCCAAGCAAAATGGCCGCGATCAGGTGGGGGGGTAGTGAGTTAGGGGTTCTTTAGTTTCGCTCGGAACGACAAATTTGCTCTTTGACCTTGTGTATTTTGTAATGACCGCCAATCTCACCCTCTGTCATTCTGAGCCAGCGTGGCCTCTTCTATTTTGTCATTCCGAGCGAGGGCGTTTAGCGCCGCCTTTAGCGGCGCTGCCCGACGAGGAACTCTTAGTGCCTTTATTGTTACATCGCCTAATCAATAAGTTTGAGTCCCTCAGCTGTCATTCCGAGCCAGCGCGGCCGCATGTATCTTGTCATTCCGAGGAGCGCTCGGCGCAGAGCCTGTCCCGAGCGCAGCCGAGGGAAGGAATCCCTGTAACGACGCCTTCGGAATAACCATGTTCTGCCAATCTATAAGCTTATAATCATCATTCGTATTCACCCTTCGCCCATTCAAAGAGACACAAATGCCCGCAAAGAAAAAAACTCCCAGCAAAAAATCCGTTGGCAAAGCCGTGGCCAAAAAACCAATTCGGCGCATCGCAGCAAAACCCGCCGCGCTGAACTTCGGCAAGGCCAGGCGCAACCTCACCGTGCCAGAGATCTACGAACAAGCCGTCCGCCGCGGCGAAGTGCAGCTCACCGCGCCCGGCCCCTTCAACGCCATTACCACTCCCCACACCGGGCGCTCGCCGTTGGATAAGTTCATCGTGCGCGAGGCTTCCACCGAGAACGATGTGCTCTGGGGCAAGATCAACCAGCCTTTCGAAGAATCCAGATTCGATGCGCTGCACCAAAAGGTGATCGCCTATTTGAACAAGCGGCCGGCCATCTTTACCCGCGATCTCTACGCTTGTGCTGACCTGGCCTACCGCATGCCGGTGCGTTTCGTTTCCTCTTCGGCCTGGCACATGCTCTTCGTCAACAACATGTTCATCCGCCCCCGCGCGGAGGAACTGGCCAACTTTGAGCCTGAGTTCACCGTGCTGCACGTCCCTGAGATGCAAGCCGATCCCAAAAAGGACGGCACGCGCAGCGGCACCTTCATTATTCTGCATCTGGCGAAAAAAATCGCCCTCATCGGCGGCACCCGCTACGCCGGCGAATTGAAGAAATCCATCTTCACCGCCCTCAACTATTTGCTGCCCAAACAAGGTGTGCTTTCCATGCATTGCTCTGCTAACGTGGGCGCCGACCGGCGCACGGCCTTGTTCTTCGGCCTCTCCGGCACGGGCAAGACCACGCTTTCCGCTGACCCCTCGCGCGCCTTGATCGGCGACGATGAGCATGGCTGGAGCGATCAGGGCGTCTTCAACCTGGAGGGCGGCTGCTACGCCAAAGTGATTAAGCTTTCCCAGGAGGCCGAGCCGGATATTTGGGCGGCGACGCACCGCTTTGGCACCGTGCTGGAGAACGTGGTGCTCAATCCCGACCGCAGCTTGAATCTGGATAGCGAGGAGATCACCGAAAATACCCGCTCCGCTTATCCCATTTATTTCAACGCCAACACCGACCCCGATGGCGCCGCTGGGCACCCCAACCACATCGTCTTTTTGAGCGCCGATGCCTGGGGCGTGCTCCCGCCCATCGCCAAGCTTACCGCCGAGCAGGCCATGTATTATTTCTTATCGGGCTACACGGCCAAGCTGGCTGGCACGGAGCGCGGCGTCACCACACCCGAAGCCACCTTCTCGGCTTGCTTCGGCGAGGTCTTCATGGTCTGGAATCCCATCAAATATGCGGAAATGCTGGCGGAGAAGATCGCCCGCCACAAGGCCCAGGCCTGGCTGGTGAACACCGGCTGGTCCGGCGGCCCCTATGGGGTCGGTAAGCGCATGAAGATCGCCTACACCCGCGCTATGGTGCGTGCCGCCGTGGAAGGCAAGCTGGACGTATTCACCCAGACGGACCCCGTCTTCGGGGTGGCCATTCCCATCGCCGTGCCCGGGGTGCCCAGTGAAGTGCTGGTGCCGCGCAACACCTGGGCAGACCCGGCCGCCTACGACAGGCAGGCGCTGGAGCTGGCCGGCCGTTTCCACCAGAACTTCAAACGCTTTGAGGGGCATGCCTCGGCGGCGATCAAGACCGCCGGGCCGGTGGCTGGAAGATAGAAATTAGTTCGACATCCTCCGCTGCACACCCCCAGCCTCCCCGTATTCTGTCGGTTGGGATAACACACGAAGTGAACATAATATAAGGGCTATTCGCAAGATACAACCCAACTATTCTGTTTTATAATACTGGGGACCACTTGCATTCGCGCATCCCTGCAAGTTCTAGGTTTTTCCCGCAGGTTATTTATTTCCGTATTTCGCCATAGGTCATCAAGGCAAGATCTAGGCCTGTGTATGCATTATGTGGTTGCCAATTTCGACGATCTGTGGCGACTAAACGGAATCAAAGACGGAAAAAGAAATGCATCGATACTTAAGACCACCGAAAATATGAGGTCGCAATGAAGAATGTCATTAAAGCATTAAGGAATTTTCTCTTTCCATCACCAGATTCTCCCGGGTGGATACGAGCACTCCCATATGTAGTGCTTGGTGCACTAACGATCGCCTTTTTGCTGCTGGGAAATTACGGTTGGGAATATACGAACTCCTCCGAGTTTTGTGGCACAACCTGTCACACAATGCCGCCAGAATATAGTGCCTATCTTAGGTCTCCTCATGCACGCGTGCAGTGTGTGGAATGCCATATTGGTCGCGACGCTTTTGCCACACAGATAACGCGGAAAACTGGCGATCTGCGTCACATTATTTTGCATTTGACTGGGAATTATGAATACCCGATATACTCCCGTCAAATGCGACCCGCAAGGGAAGCTTGTGAAACCTGCCATTTTCCCGAAAAATTCTCAGACGACAGTCTGAGAGTAATCCAGCAATATGCAAATGATGCAGATAACACGTGGACAACCATATATTTGCTGATGAGTACAGGAGGAGGAAGTGCCCGTGAAGGTTTGGGTTTCGGAATTCATTGGCATATTGAAAACCCCGTATACTATTTTCCAACCGATGAATTGGAACAAAATATCCCCTTCGTCCGGGTGGAGAACGAGGATGGTTCAGTAACTGAGTACTTGGACGTGTCCAGCGGAATAGAGGTTTCCTCAATAAATACTGGCGAGTTGGTGGAAATGGATTGTATAACTTGCCATAATCGGATAACACACCTAATACCACCTCCAGATGAAGCCATTAATATTGCCATCGCAAAAGGCATTATCCCTTCTGATTTGCCTTTCGTTGTTCAGGAGTCGATTGC
>Ga0214473_10006176_pt1 | contig 14338 bp, 14 predicted proteins | sample RVTome_7_FD_203509 | JGI IMG/M metagenome (GOLD analysis project Ga0214473, IMG submission 203509) | Soil microbial communities from uranium-contaminated site in the Upper Colorado River Basin, Wyoming, United States - RVT98D197 | ecosystem: Environmental > Terrestrial > Soil > Contaminated >... | reverse complement strand
TACGATTTATAAATCCGGAAATAAAAGGCCGGGTTGGAAAGGGGAAAGAGTTCTTTCACCTCCAAGGTTATGGCCTTGGCTAATTTATCTATCGGGGCCGGGGGATATCTCTTACGGATTTGAAACAGGTTTTCCCTCCCGACAATTAAAACCTTTTGGCCCCAGGCCGACCTGAAGGGCTTAAGTTGATCCAATGGTCCGGAAGCCTGTTTTACCGGTTTATCCTGGATATAGCTATAAACCTCTAATTTATCTTTTTGCCAGTAGGCGACCAAGAGGGACATTATGAAAGGTATCCGAATTAATTTAAATTAAATATTAATTATGGTAGCGGGAAAAATAAATGTCAAATTTCAAAATCCAAATTAACCAGTAGAATATGTGAGCCTTGATCTTTTTTGGTCATTTGGATTTTGGCCTTCATTTGTCATTTGAATTTCATTTATCATTTGGGCTTTGCCATCGACCCTATTCCTCCACCCAGTATAAAATACGGTAAGGAAAATACAAGTCTTGTCGGATATCCAGACCGGCCCGAATGGCAAAGAGTCCCCGGGGTTGACCGACCCGCACGGTTACCTCAAGAAAGGGGGAAGGAAAAAAGAAAATGCCCTCACTCTGGGTGCTGATCTTTCGACCGGTAAGGGCAAATAACTCGGCATCTGAGGAAACGGGCTTCTGGGCCATGGAGTCCTTAAGTACTTGGAGGGTTTCCGGGGTTAAATCCAAGTAAGCGGTAAGCACATCATCGTCTGCTGTGTTGGGATTGAATCCGGTCACCGGAAGGGTGGTGATCTGAGTCGCTATCTTTTGAAACAATGGCCTTCCCATCCCCTTAATCCATTCCATTTCCTCTTTAAATTGAACCGCATAATTCCTGGGAGTATAGGGCTTTCCTTCTCCCTTATAATAAAACGCTTCGGCCCCGTTGACCCTGACCAGATTATCAGGATCTGTCCAATCTAAAAAACTATTTATAATCCCTGAAGCCGAGGTGTCATCCAGTCCACCCTTCATCTTTAGTAATCTTTGCAAGGCCCCGGTATTCACATTAACCAGGGATAACAAGCCATTGCTTTCCTGAATCCGGACAACCAGTTCATCTTTGATCCAGGGAATCATTTGGCCGTTGAGCGGGAGGGATCCTATTTCCGAAATTTCCTTATCCACAGACACGGCCATCTCCCGCCGCAGGGTTTGCCCGGTCAGCAGAAGATAGATGATGGAATCATAAGCCGACCTGGCCTTTAACATGGCCTCGGCTTTCCTTTTTAAGCCCTCAGAAGCGTTGAGATGCTCTTTGACCATCCAGTTAAATCCCAGACCTACGGTGATTATCACCGAGGCCATGAGGATGGTCAGAATGGTTGCAGAACCTTTAATATTGCCTTTGATAGTAATCATTATAATACTGCTTCATCAGGGAATTTACCTGGATACTCAGAAGCAAGACCTCTTTGATTTGGTCCCGGCCAAAAGATATTTTAATTAAAGAAGGGAGCGTCCTCCTTTTCCGTCCTTCAAATTCATTCCACCAGGTATATTTTCGACGGACGATATCATACCCGTAGTAACTGATTTGGAGGTCCTCCACACCTTCCAGGACCTTGAAGGATTTTCCTTTTTTATAATCCCCGAAGGAATACTCCCTTTCCAATTCCTCAAAGTTTTTTGTATATACAGGAAGTTCATGATAAACAAAAGAATTTTTCCCATCTCGGTCCACTTCCTTTTGCAGCCAAACCACCACCGGCAGGTCGCTGGCAAAAGGGGCGGAGGATACATAGGAGATGCCGTCCTGGGTCCCTTGAAAATAGGGAAACCATCCTTCGCCTATCGTATAGACATAATAATCCAGGGCGGAGTTTATACTTTTATCGATCCAGATATTTCTGGCGTAATCCCAGAAATTCAGTCCTTTTTCAGCCAAACCGTGATACTGCTTAAGCCCCTGGTTGAGGGCCATTCCTCCTAAAACCATCATGGAACTGAAAATAGCCAAGGCCACTAGGACTTCAATAAGAGTGTAGCCTTTTGAGAGAGCTTTGGGCTTGGTCATCGCCCCTACGTTATTCAAGTTCAAATTTCAAAATCCAAATAATCCGACAGATCCGTTTGAACTCCATTTGACATTTGACCTTTGGGCTTTGACATTTGAACTTTATTTTTCATTCATTGGCCATTTGCTCTTTATCATTGCCTCTGTGTTCTTTAAAAGTCAAACTCACCGGGGGTAAAGAGCGGTTTATAGCGAAAGGCGTTAATTGTATAGTCCCTCTCGATCCCTTTAAGGCTCAGGATAACATGGACTCGGTACAGGGATATCTCGTAAAGCGATTGAATCGAAAACTCCCCTCCTTTTTTAACCGGCCGTGCACGACCTAATAATTGGGCCTCCCATTTCAAGACCACACGGTCCCCTAACAATTCGGACCCGTTTTTTTGTTGGAGGTCCAGATTTTTGATCAGGCCGGCGGCCTGAATCAATTTGGAAGACAGGAGATTGGATTGATTGGCCCTCTCTAAATAATCAAAGCCCATTCGAAAGAGATACATGGTAGCGGCTATACTGGTAGTTAATATCACACCGGAGATCAAAACCTCAATCAGGATAAATCCCATCGAGGGGTTTATAACAGCGCCTTTAACCTTGAACATCATGAGAGATAATAATAAACCTCACCAAATTAACTTGAAATTTTGAAATTCAAATTCGAAATCCGAATTTCGAATTTCGAAACAAATTCAAAAGACACAATATCAAAATTCAAAATGTTTTTGTTTCGATCATTTCGATTTTAGACATTCGTGCTTGTTTCGGGTTTCGTGCTTTGAATTTCGGATTTAACAATTCGTTTTATTAAATGTTAGAGATAAGTTCAAAGAGTCATGGCGTAAAAATTTTTCCGGCCCAAGTCAGGCACCTTTTCTTTCCAAATGGAGTTCTCCAAAGGGGCCCTGAATCGTCAGGGCATAGTGCTCATCGCCTACAGCCATCTGGACCGTGCCCCCGGAAGTAGTCCCGTTTTTGTAAAATTCGATGGGCTGGGGGACCTGGACTTTTATTTCCGGGAAGGTCTTTTCTATCCCGTTGATAATCAGCCGACCGTTTAAAGAGGACACGAGATTGGATTCACTATAAAGAAAAGATTCCCGACGAAGCTGGGAAATAAAAAGCATGACGGTTTCGGCTTTCAACGAGGCATTATAGCTACGGTAAAGGCCGAAGGAGATGGGCAAACTGACCGAGAACAACAAACTAATCAGAGAAAGGGCCACAAGAATCTCGATCAGGGTAAACCCTGAGACCTTCGAAAAATGCCCTCTTTTGCTCAATCTCTGTGTCAGTCTCAAATTTCAATCCTTGAAACATTCATTGTTCAACAAACAATAGGGGAAAATATCAAATTTCAAAATCCAAATTCCAAATGAATGTCAGAGTCTAAATTAATCAATGGAATAGTTGAGACTTGATCTATTTTAATCATTGGGATTTTGAGCTTCGTTGGTCATTTGAGCTTTGGTCTTTGGATTTTATTTATCATTTGGGCTTTGGAATTTGAACTTCATTTATTTATCATCACAACTTGATACTGCTGACACTCATGACCGTCAAAATCAATGAGATGACAATGAATCCAACGATACCCCCCATCAGGACTATGATGATCGGCTCGATCAAAACCAGCGCCCGTTTCATCCCGTTTTTAAACCGTTCATCATAGATCTGAAACAGTTCAAAAAATATTTCCTTTAGATTCCCGCTCCCTTCTCCGACCCGCAGCAAGTTGGGAAACAATTCAGGAAGGAAGTTTACCTGAGAAAAGACATCGGCTATTTTTTTGCCCTCCTTGATCTGTTCCACTAAGGCCTCGATAGGATTCCGAAGGTAGCTGTTCTGGATAAGGGCCGCCGATAGTTTTAAGGCCTTGATAAATTCCACACCGCTTTGAAGCATGGAATACATGGAGTAGGAAAATCGGGAAAGCTCAAGATGTAAAATGAGCTTGCCGAACAGAGGAAGACGCACAAGGTAGGTGTTCAGGGGAGGAATCTTTAACTGAGACAGATAGAACTTCTTCAGTAGAAAAAGGGCCAATAGAAGACCGGTCCAGAGGGCCAGATACCGAAAATTGAGCCATTGGCTAAGGGAATAAAGGATCCTAGTGATCAGGGGCAAAGAAGCGATATTGGTCCCAAAAATGCTAAAGAATCGGGGAATGACAAAATTAAATATCCCAATCAGGGTCAACAGACTGATGGCCATGAGAAATAGGGGGTAGGTCAGGGCATTCCGAACCTCGGCCTTAAATTGAATCTGAAATCGAAGATATTGGGAAAGATTTTCAAAAGCCGAGGAAAGTTCTCCGGTTGCCTCCCCAACATGGATCATGGTGATCAGCAAAGGACTGAAACGGCTGGTTTGACTAAAGGCCTGGGCTACCCCTTTGCCGGCTTTAATATCGGTTAAAATACGGGAAAGGATATCTTTCAACTCCTCTTTGGCCGAGGGGGGGATCAGCATCTCAAAGGCCTTGTCGATCCGGATTCCTGAACGCAGTAGTATGCTTAATTCTTTGGTTAAATTATAGATATCCTGATCGGTTATCCCCTTTCTAAGGGAAAAGGTTTTCCTTTCCCTGGATTTTTTTTCATACAAATCAACTACGGTAAGCCCCCTGGACTTGAGCTTACCCATGGCATTGAGGTGATCTGGGGCCAAAAGGGTACCCTTTGTTTCCTGCCCGGAGGAATCAAGACCGCTATAGATAAATTCCATCAACTTACCCTTAAAATTTCTTCAAGAGTGGTTAATCCTTTGATTACCTTGAGCATCCCGTCTTCCCGTAAGATCCTGAATCCCGGTTGATTGCGTTGCAGGGCCGTACTCAGGGCTTCCAGGGAGCGCTCCTCCAAAAAGACCTCTTTAATGGCATCAGAATACTCGAAAAGTTCGAAGATGGCAATTCTCCCCCGATATCCCGTCCCGGCACATTTTGGGCATCCTTCCCCTCTTTTAAAATCCAGGTCCCCTTTGGTCAGATTTCTAAATTTTTCAGCCAGCTCAACCAATCGATATTCGTTTATCAGGGCCTCCGACGGCCGGTCGGCACGGATGCAGAAGGGACAATTCTTTCGAACAATCCGCTGGGCCAGCACCCCGATAATGGAGGCATTGAGCAGGTAGTCCTCTACCCCCATCTCGAGCATTCGGAAAAGGCTGCTGGGAGCGTCATTGGTATGGAGAGTAGAAAAAACCAAGTGACCCGTCAGGGCCGACTGGATAGAAATCTCGGCGGTCTCCCGGTCCCTTATTTCTCCAACCATGATGATATCCGGATCATGTCTCAGGATGGAACGAAGGGCACTGGCAAAAGTTAAACCTATTTCACTTTTGACCTGAATCTGGTTGATACCGGTTAATTGATATTCCACCGGGTCTTCGATGGTGATGATTTTCCGGTCATTACTGTTGAGTCGGGTCAACATGGAATACAGGGTGGTGGATTTTCCGGATCCTGTAGGACCGGTTACCAAAAGGATCCCGTATGGATTGGAAATAAGGCGAACCAAAGTTTCCGAATGGTCTTCTTCGAGTCCCAGGCGTTGGATGTCAAAAGTCAGTTTCTCCCGATAGAGAAGCCGCAAGACCACCCCTTCCCCGCTTACCATCGGCATTGTGGAAACCCTTAGATCCAAAAGGAGTGAGGCCACTTTGGTGCTGAATTTTCCATCCTGAGGCAATCGCTTTTCAGCAATATCCAGGCCGGCCAAGAGTTTTATCCTGGAGACGATCGCCAGATAAAAAGCCTCTTCCAGGGTATCCATATCATGCAGGATACCGTCAACCCGGAATCTAACCCGGTACCGCTTTTCAGCCGATTCGATATGAATATCAGAAGCCCTCAGCTCAATAGCCCGGCTTAAAAGGTTGTTTAAAAATTTGATCACCGGTGCTTCAAAGGCCATTTCCTTTAATTTCTCAGTATCTTCTTCCATACTTAAGGAAATGAAATCCTTTTCCTGCTCGAAGAGATAGGTGTGGGACAGCTCCCTGATTTTCTCCTCCGGGGCCAAATAGAGGTCGATGGCGTATTTCAGGTTCTTTCTGATATAATCCAAGACCGAATGATTTAAAGGGTCATTGGTAACCACTTTAAGTCGTTTGTTGTCGGGATCAATCTGAAAAGGATAAAAGTTGTTCCGGATCAAAAAATCATAACTGAGCTGCCCGTTGAGATTTTCGATCATTTTTTCATCTTCTTCCTGATCATCGGCAAGCAGAGGGATCCGGAGTTGTCGGGATAAGGCCTCCATCAATTGGGTTTCGGTAATGGAACCAATCTGAATTAAAATCTGACCGACACGCCCCCCCAATTGTTTTTGCAGCTCTAAGGCTTTGTTCAGTTCCTCTTCCTTAATCCCAAAGAGGTCTTTTATATATTCTCCAATAAGTCTCATTTGGTTCTTACACCTTTAAATCTGAGAATTTATCTCTAACCTTTATTCGTGATTATTAATGTCAAATGTCAAAACTCAAATAGCAAATGAAATCCAAAGCTCCAACAAAATTTTTGATTTTGACATTTTAGGCAACCTATGGCTGCTTTCAATTTGGTAAGAACCCAATATCCGAATTCTTAACGAAAAACTTTTAATATCTTTGGTAAATTTTTTACTACCAGTTGGTGATGGATTTGTTGTTCATTTGACCGTCGGGCCCCAAGGAATAAAGATCAAAGGGGCCATGCTCGCCGGGTAATTTGTATTGATAATCTCGACCCCAGGGATCCTTGGGGATGACTCGCTTGGAAAGATAGGGGCCCCGCCATTTAGGATCTGAGGAGTTGATCAATTCCTCCAGGGTTGCCGGGAATTTATTCATATCCAGATTAAAGGCTTGGGCCGCCGAAGACAGGGTTTCCAACTGGGCTTTGCAAATTTCTTCTTTAGATCGTTCAAACCGCCCGATGAGATTGGGGGCAATCATTGAAGCAATCAGTCCGATGATGGCCACAACGATCAAGATCTCGATCAGGGTAAATCCCGCTGCCCCGGGATTTTCTCTTTTCAAGCATAAAAACTGCCTTAACCAACTATTATTTAACTGTGACCTTAATTTCAAGAGGTTTCCCCCCTTTCTTGAGAGCTTTGAAAAACGTTCCCTTTTGCCCAATCTCTGCGTCAGACTCAAATTTTAATCCTCAAAATACTAAAAGTATTCCTATGGTTAAAATTTTCGCCTTCCTTGACCTTGAACAAAATTGAACATTTTTAAAAACTCTCTTAATTTTAATATCTTATCTTATTTTTTCTCCCCAGAAAACATCACTTTTTTGTCAAACATTAATCAAAGGTCTCGATGTTTGTCCGAAAAAATCTCGGGGGAAAAATCTTCTCTCATGGATACAAAGTAAAAACTTTCCCGTTCGGTATGCCGTACTGTTCCAGGGACTGGACCCTAAACTCATCCAAAGGAAAGCTGGCTACAATGATGAGATCGAATTCCTCAGGAGAAACTTCGTCCAAACCCCGGACCGGGATACCTAAAAAAGAGCTTTTGTACCCTTCCTCACTGATGATAATCGATACTTCCACCCCAATTTCTCTTAAAGTTAGAAAAGTCAGTTCTACCGCCTCAGAGGTCCCGTAAATAGCCACTCGATGAATGCCCTTCCCGCTTAAGGCTTCCAGTCCCTCCCGAATATTTTTCCTGGTTTCACGGTAAAGACCAAGAGAATATCCCATAAATTCGTATGTCAAACGTCCTTTCTCGGCCATACCTTTAGGGGTTATCAGGTATTTGATCCGATTGGAAGAAATGTTTGAGACTTTGACAAATCCTTTTCGAATAAGCCGCTTAAGATAGAGGTTGACCAAACCTAGGGCTATCCCCATTTTATCGGCTATCGCCCTTTGGGTTAAATGATTCCCTTCGGAGATTTCATTCAGGATAGTCAGATGGCGTTGAGCTTCTTTTTCCATCAGAGCTTAAAATTCTATTTTAATGCGATTCCCGGTAAGTTAATTTTTTTGGAACGGACAAACAGGTCGGGTCGATTGGGTTTATTGGGTTGTTCTGGTCTTTTGGGTTTGAGATTGATACCATTGGTAAGTATCGTTTATCCCATCAGAGAAGTTGATCTTGGGTTTCCAGCCTTGATCCTTCAATTTGGTTATATCCAACAATTTTTGAGGAGATCCATCAGGCTTGCTTGTATCAAAGAACAATTCCGCTTCCGGAAAAACAATCTCCCTAATCGTTTCTGCCAATTCTTTAATAGTTATATCCTTGCCGGCACCTACATTGATAAAATCCAGACTCTCGTAGCGGTCCATCAGGAAAACACTGGCCCCTGCCAGGTCATCCACATGAAGAAATTCCCGGCGGGCCCGACCGGTACCCCAAATAACAACCGGGGAGGCTGATGAAGAAGGAGTTCTACAAGATGAACGAATATTTTCGGGGAGGGGGCCAAAGAGGATTTCGTCTTGCTGAATGGCGGTCCAGTCGTGCCTGGAAGCTAGTTTGGCTAGATGAAATTTGCGGATCAGGGCCGGGAGAACATGGGAGGATTCCAGGTCGAAGTTGTCGTTAATGCCATAGAGATTGGTGGGCATGGCCGAGATGAAGTTGCAACCATACTGTTTTCGGTACGCCTGGCAAAGCTTGATGCCGGCGATCTTGGCGATAGCGTAGGGTTCGTTCGTCGGCTCCAGGTAGTTGCCAAGCAGATATTCCTCCCGAATAGGCTGAGGACATTCCCGGGGGTAGATGCAGGACGAGCCCAGATAAAGAAGTTTTTTGACCTTATAAAGGTAGGCGGCATGGACCACTGTGGCATGGATCATCATGTTGTCATAGATGAATTCCGCCGGGCGGGTCGAATTAGCCCAGATACCGCCCACGGTCCCGGCTACTAGGAAGACATATTCCGGTCGATTATCCTTAAACCAATTATTGACGGCCGCCTGGTTGCGGAGATCAAGTTGCTCCCGGGTGGCGGTTAGGATATTTTTATGGCCGGCCTTTCCCAGGGCACGGAGGATGGCGGAGCCGACCAGACCGCGGTGACCGGCGACGTATATACGGGCGTTTGAAGGAATGGAGGTGGACAACGTTTCTTTTCCCAAATTAGTTTATATAAACAGTTTTTTTATATCAATTTCAATTAGTTATTTTATTCTCAGGTTGTTTTTTTACTTCCAAATCACCCTTTTTTTAGTCTCCACAATTTTCTGTTACACTCTGTCTTTGGCAGGGTTGCTTAAGGGTCTCTGGACAGGCTACCGCCCTTTCGATTCCCTCAACCGCCACGGAAGAGAAAAGATTATAAATCACTGCAAGTTACCGTTTCAAGATAACTGTTCATTTTTTGAACATTTTAGTTAAAAAGAGTGCTTTGTCAAGACTTTTTACGAGAGATTAATAATAAATAAGGTTCTTCTCCCAATTAGTTGGGAGAAAGGGGTCGAGATTCAAGGGTTCAAGCTTTCCTGGGGCCAAGCAAGATCTCAAGTAATACCTCTCTCTTCTTGCTATCTTGATTCATGGTTCCCGTGGTTGATGAAGCTTTATGTTCTAATGCCTTGTGTTTTGTTTAACCTCAAAATTTTTGTGGTTTTTAGATTTTCCCTTGAATCCTTGGATCATCACCAACTCTTTTGGAGATGATCCATAAATAATAAAGATGGCTCGCTCTGCTCCAGGCAAATATCGGATGGCAATCAACAGCTTGATGACTCAGCGCGAAACGGCCAAGTCCTCAGGCAATTTATAAGATTTTAAAAAAGGTTATCTATTTTAGTTCTTCTCTTCTCTACCCAATTATAATTAGTCAGAGCCCTTCAAAAAGGAAGCCTGACCCTTCAATTCAGCCTCTGAGGGGCGGACATAAAGCGGACGAATCCCTTCCAAAGAAGATGGCCGGCCTTGCTGAAACCGAGAACGGGCAAGGATTCCAAGGACTATCGGCGAAATGAGATGCAGATGAGGTTTAGGGAACAAGGCCCCGGGACCAAGACTCTCCATAAAAAAATCCCGATAAAGCCGGGCCCCATTGCCGACCAGAAGAACCGGTTCTTTGAATTCCCGAACCAGGGTCTGAGGTTTTATGGATCTTGGTTCCCCGGTCATATGGATATTCCCCTCTGGATCTGATCGGAAAAACGCATAAAAAACCTCTTTCTTTCTGGCATCAATCAGGGGACAGATCAGATAAGGGCAACAGGAAAAAGAAAAGGCCAGGGCCTCCAGGGAGGAAATTCCCACAACAGGCTTCCTGGTGGCCATGGCCAGACCTTTTACCGTCGCAATCCCGATACGCAACCCCGTAAAACTGCCTGGGCCGACGGTTACGGCCCAGAGGTCAATATCCTGAAGGCCCCAATCGGCCTGACCCAATAGAAAAAAAATCGTCTTCCATAATTGATTGGAATGGGTCTTGGCCACTTGAATCTGAGCCTGAGCCCTTAGGACCTCCCCTTCCAGGAGGGCCATCCCTCCGGTCTCGGTTGATGTATCCAAGGCCAGTATTTTCATAGGAGATACTTGCATAAAAGAAACCAGAAATGAAGATCGCTTTGCTTGAGGATCGTTTGACTCAAGGAGCGCTGTCGATTAAGGGAAAAGGAACGGGCTATAATTCTCTTCCCTCAAGTCACGCTGAAGGCGTGACGATCCTAAAGCGCAGTGCTCCTTAAGCGAAGCGATCCTTTAATGAAGTGAACATCATTGCAGTATCCGGACAATATCATTGTAAAATACAAAAACCATCATCATGACCAGGATAAACATGCCCACCTGTTGGGCCACTTCCCGTTTCTTTAGACTAAGGGGTTTGCCTATGATCCACTCAATACCGAAAAAAATCAGGTGCCCACCGTCCAGGATGGGAATGGGAAGGAGATTCAGTATCCCCAGATTGACACTCAACAGGGCGGTAAAAAACAAAAGATTGGTCCATCCTTCCTGGGCCTGCTGACCGGCCAATTGAGCAATAAAAATCGGACCTCCCAGGGTCTCCAAGGGGAGCTTGCGCTCAATCAACTTAATTAAACTGATCAGGGTCATTTTAATAATTCCCAAGGTTTGTATAATCCCTCCCTGAACGGCCTCAAAAGAACCTAATTCCTTGGTAAAATATTTTCCGGAAGGCGTTACCCCAATGACCCGTTCCTGAACCTCTTCTCCAAAAATATTTTTGACTGTGCTGCTGATGGGAGTGACTTCCGTTGAATATTTCCTTTCCCCCCGGATAAAGACCACGGGAATGGGTTTCCCCGGATTCTTCCGAACGATCTCGGGTAGTTCCTTCCAAGTCGTGATGGACCGCCCGGCCATGCTTATGATCTTATCTCCAGATCGAAGTCCGGCATGATAAGCCGGATAATCGGGCTTAACCTCACCAATTTCACTGGTCAGGATGACCTGCCCCACCAACAAAAAGCCCAAGGAAAAGACTCCGACGGCGAAAAAGAAATTAAACAAAGGGCCGCAAAGGACAATAACCATACGTTTCCAGACGGCCTTGTGAGAAAAAGAGAATTGCTTTTCTTTTTCTGACACTTCTTCATCCAATCCTTCCCCCACCATTTTCACATATCCGCCCAAAGGCATGGCCGAGATCCGGTAATCGGTATCCCCCACCTTAAGACCGACCAGACGAGGCCCCAGCCCGAATGAAAACCGTTCCACTTTGACCCCGAAAAATTTTGCCGCCCAAAAATGGCCCAGCTCGTGAAAAAAGATCAGCAATCCGAGCACAATGATAAAAGGCACCAGTTTAAACAAAAACCCGGAAAACAAAAATCGGACATCGGCTATGGCGGAAAGACCGGGAAGGATACTTTGAATTTGCAGTAAGATCATTTCCATGGTTGGTCTTCCTTATAATCCCGGACCCTGTTTGGCAATCCTGACGGCGGCCTGCTTTCTGGCCCACTCATCTACCGCCAGGATTTCTTCCAAACCGGCTGGGATAAAATATTCATGTTTTTTCATCGTCTCTTCTATAACGGAAGGAATCCCCTGATAAGGCAGGCCTCCTGATAAAAAGGCGGAAACAGCCGCCTCATTAGCCGCATTTAAAACGACGGGCATACTCCCTCCTGTCCTGGCCGCCTCCAGGGCCAATTGCAGGCAAGGAAACCTTTCCAGATCCGGCTGATAAAAGGTCAACCCCGTCAGGCCGATCAGGTCCAGGGAAGTCTGAGGTAGCGGCAGACGTTTGGGATAAGAAAGGGCATAGGCAATGGGTATCATCATATCCGGGCACCCCATTTGAGCCAGCATGGAACCGTCCTGATATTCCACCAAGGAATGGATAATACTCTGGGGATGGATATAAACCATCACTTGATCCAGGGAAACCCCGAACAGCCATTGAGCCTCGATCACCTCCAGCCCTTTATTCATCAGGGTTGCCGAATCAATGGTAATTTTAGGACCCATTTTCCATTTGGGATGGTTCAAGGCTTGTTGGTAGGAAATCTGTCTCATGGATTCTTTGGGATAATCCCAAAAAGGCCCCCCTGATGCGGTCAGGATAATCCTCCTTAATGCTTCCCGTTGCTGGCCTTGCAGAACTTGAAATATGGCACTGTGTTCGCTGTCGATCGGTAAAATGGTTACCCCTTTTTTTCGGGCTTCTTCCATGATCAAAGCGCCGGCCATAACCAGAGGCTCTTTGTTGGCCAGGGCTATGGTCTTTCCGGCCATAATGGCCGCCAGGGTGGGCCGTAAACCTACGGCCCCGACCATGGCAGAAACAACCATATCCGCCTCCATTAAGGTGGCTACTTCCTCGTGACCTTCATCCCCCCAGAGGACCTCTAAGGGGAACCCGGGAAATCCATCGTCGATCAGTTCTGCGGCCTTTTCCTTTGAAGCTACCGAAACGATTCGAGGTTTAAAATATAGAATCTGTTCTCTGAGCAGTCGAATATTTTTCCCGGCCGTAAGTCCAACAATACGAAATTGATCCTTAAACTGTCGTACCAGTTTAAGCACCTGAACCCCGACAGAACCGGTACTGCCTAAGACGGATAAATTTTTCAATGCTTCAATCCTGCCCACTAGAAAAAAAATATTATTTAGGTCCGGGGATTGAGGGGTCCTCTTTTCAGGATTTGTCCAAACGATAACCCCTCGCCCACTCCTTTATTTTAAAAACACTATAAAAAAATAAACCAAAGGTGCCGGCAGCAACAGACTGTCCAGGCGATCCAGAAAACCACCGTGCCCCGGGAAAAGAGAACCAGAATCTTTTACCCGGGCGATCCGTTTGAACATTGATTCCAATAAATCACCCACTTGACTGACAACCCCGATGGCCAAACCTAAGGCGATCATCCAAAGCAAGGAATATCGGGGGAAAAGGGTCACTTGAAAAATCCAGGTCACCAAAATATTAGCCGCCAACCCTCCCACCGATCCTTCTATGGTTTTTTGAGGGCTGATCATGGGGGCCAGTTTATGCCTTCCCAAGGTTCGCCCCACATAAAAAGCTCCTGTATCCCCCGCATAATTTACGGTCAGTAAAAAAAAAATCCAATCAAGCCCTCGGGGATCCATTCGAATCAGGACAAAAAACGGGAGGAAGAGGGGTAGGTACCAAAGGGCAACGACCTGTTTGCCCATAAATTCAAAAAAACGATGGTGGTTCTGGAAGGAAGGAATCCATCGGATAAAACTGAAGATCGATCCCAGAATCAAGGCCATGAAAAGTCCCTCTATGCCTTGGAAATAAGCCCCCCAAAGAGCCAGGGTTCCTATCAACCAAAAAAACCATGAATCAAATCCCATGGATTTTTCCCAGAGCAAATGCAGAAATTCCCGGTTCCCCAAGGAAAAGGCCACCCAAACCAAAAGGACTAACCCAACAGATCCGCCCCAATAAAGGATGACAAAGAGCAAGGGGATAATCAGGACGGCGGTGATGATCCGCTTGGCATGAGGTGTTGATGACTTAATATTCAATAAAACTCCTTAGGAATCTTGTGGACGGGGCAAAGGCCTTTTTCCGCGCACCTGATCCCCGGTCAGGCCGAATCGCCTTTCCCTTTTATTAAATTCCTGAATGGCCGCTAAAAGGTGTTTTTTGCGAAAATCAGGCCAAAGGGTCGGGGTGACATAGATCTCGGTATAAGCCGTTTGATAAATCAGGAAATCACTGAGCCGGTACTCCCCGCTGGTTCGAATGAGCAAGTCGGGGTCCGGCAAACCGTGGGTATACAGAAAACTCTCAAAAGTCTTTTCTGAAATATCCTCCATCGAAAGGGTCTTGTTCCGGATGGCTTCAGCCATTTTTCGAACGGCCATAAGAATTTCCGCCCG
>Ga0214473_10006175_pt1 | contig 14339 bp, 11 predicted proteins | sample RVTome_7_FD_203509 | JGI IMG/M metagenome (GOLD analysis project Ga0214473, IMG submission 203509) | Soil microbial communities from uranium-contaminated site in the Upper Colorado River Basin, Wyoming, United States - RVT98D197 | ecosystem: Environmental > Terrestrial > Soil > Contaminated >... | reverse complement strand
CCCGCTTCGAGGACGAGCACGGCGTGGCCGCGCGAGGCGAGCTCGTGCGCCACAGCCCCGCCGCCCGCGCCCGAGCCCACGACCACCACGTCGCACTCGATGGTGTCGTCGTCGGTCACCTCGTCGCCATCGAGCGCGTTGGCCATCCAGGGCTCCCGCTCGACCGCGGCGGGAGGCTCGACGCCAAAGGGCAGGCCCAGGGCCTCGTGCGCCTCCGCGCTGGCGAAGTGGGCCACCTTCATCGGGGTCACCAGGGCCATGTACATCGTGCGGCGCACCTGGGACCCGCTCTGTACGAAGCCCTCGAGCCAGGCCTGGCGCGCCGGAGGGTCGAGGCGCGAGAAACGGCTCCCGCGCACGGGCAAAGGTGAGAGCTCCATAGCCCACATGAGCGTCCGCATCCCGGCGACGAGACGTGGCGACTGGTTTCCGAGCCATCGCTCAAATCGAGCCACACTCTCGGTTCCGCCTCCGAGGACGCGTTCTCCCGAGGGAATCACGACCGATATGATCGAGCTCAGGAGCCGCCGTTCCGGCTCGGACAGGACTTCGCCTTCGGCGGGACGGGGGAAGACACCCAGCGGCAGGGGAAGGACGGCCACAATCTTGTTCTACGTTTGCAGAATCCGTAGGTCAACCGAAGAAAGCGGGAGCAGGGAGTGGGATCCTACGTCGGGTGGCCGGGCATTGAGAAGCGCCGACCGCCATGGAGGAGGGAACCGCGAACGGGCAGGGATACCGCCCAAGGGATCGCGCCCAAAACGGGGGGGCGCGTTGACACCGGCCACCGCGTCCCATTAGCGTTTGGGGCGAGCCGGTGCGGCCGATGGGGGCATGCGTCGGCGAAGGAGTAGCCATGGCCTGCGCTTCGACTTTCCGTGCCGCCCATCTTCTGGCGGCGCTCGCCTTTGCCTTGTCCCTCGGCGGCTGCGCCGAACGCACGCGCACGGGAACGACCTGCAGCCCAGTCTGCAGTGAGCTCACCCAAGCCTGCTGCGACGAGGGCGGCTCCGCGATCTGCAAGAACATCGTGGACGATCCGGCCAACTGCGGAGGCTGCGGCATCGCGTGTGCGTCCGGAATGTGCCGGGCGCGCGTCTGCGTGGTGGGGGAGGGTGGACCGCCTCCGGGTGACGGCAGCCCGCCCGGGATGTGCTCGCCCATGTGCTCGTCGTCGCAGCGCTGCTGCGGCACGACTTGCGTGAACCGGTCGGTCGTCGCGGGAACGGACGGGCGCAGTGACTCGTCGTTCTCGAACTGCAACGGCTGTGGGCTCGCCTGCGACGCGATGCGCGCGAGCGCGTGCTCCTCGCCCGTCGGCATGAGCAGCGCACCACAGTGCCTCTGTGGCAACTTCGGCCAATGCGCCATGGGCGACGTGTGCGTCGAGAGCGGCAGCACGTTCCAGTGCGTCAACCTGTCCACCGACAGAAACAACTGCGGCATGATCGGCCACGCCTGCGCCGAGGGGGAGTCCTGCTCGGGCGGGATGTGCGGCTGCGGCGGCACCATGTGCGGGACCGGCACGGCCTGCTGCGGCGGGAGCTGCATCGATGTCACCTCCAACGCTGCCAACTGCGGCAGTTGCGGCACCGCGTGCGGACCGAACGCACCCAACTGCGTCGCGAGCCACTGCGTCTGCGGGACGTCGGGCACGGGCTGCGTTGCGCCGGTGATGGGCTCGCTCGGGGAGAGCTGCTGCTCGGGAAGCTGCGTGCCCAACAGCGACGCGAGCTGCGGCTGCGGCGTCACCTGCCCGTCCGGCGATACCTGCATCTTCGCGAGCGGTGGGCTCCCCATCCCCGGCCTCGGGATGGGCCTGTGCTGTGGCACGGAGATCCCGTTCCTCGGAGGCCTCTGCAGCGGCTTCGGGCTGCCGGACGGGGGGTTCCCGGGGCTGGACGCGGGCCTGCCCTTCCCCTGACCACCGGCAAGAGGTGTCCAGAAACGGAGCGAGAGCGAGCGCGCCCACAGCGCCGACCCGAGGAATACCCCGCGTATTTCGCAGGGTCGGCGCGAGGACGAAAGCCGCTATCGGGCGTTTCTGGACACCTCTTCAGCGGAACAAGATGAAGAGCAGCATCGCGAGCACGAGCAGCGCCGCGCCTCCGAGGATCGCCGCGCCTCGCTGAACGGCAGGCTTGTCGTAGGCGCCCAGGGCGCGTGACAAGAGGGCGTGGCGGCGTTCCCGGGCGTTGAGCGCCTCGAGCGCCGCGCGCGCCGCCTCGAACACGGGCCCGGGTCCCAGTTGCTGGGCCATGGCCTGCTCGCCCAGGTTGAGCAGGGCCTCCTCGAGCTGGGCGTTGGCCTGGCCCATGCTGCTGCCGTGCACGTTCTCCGTGCGGTGGACGGTGGCCTCGAGCTGTCGTCGCTCCGCATCGATCTCGTTGACGCGCCCGAGCTTGGCCGCGAGCTCGCGGCGCACGGGCGCGAGCGCCTCGGTCAGCTCCAGCACCGGCGCCTTGGCGGCTTCGACCTCCGTCGTCCGCGCCACGCGGTCCGCCTCGTGCAGCTCCATGCGCGGCTCGTCGGGCTCAGGCGCCGAACGCAGATTGCGGAGCTCGATCTCCACGCGCTTGAGCCGCGCGGTGGCACGCGACAGATCGGCCTCGCGGACCTTTAGCTGCGTGAGGAGCTTGGTCTCCCGGTCTCGTAGCGGGCCCACCTCCGCCCGCGCCACCTCGAGGCGACTCCCGAGCGACCCCATTCGGCCCTCGAGCTCCTTGCGGGCCTGCTCGCGCAGTGCGGTCGACTCCTCCGTGGCTGCCGAGCAGCGCCGGACCGCTTCGAGCTCCGCGGCGAGACTGCCCGCGCCAAGCTCATTCTCCCGGCCCGACAGGTCGCCGCCGAGGGCGACGAGCGCTCGGCGCGCGCCCCTCGCCGCCTCATCGCGGACGCGCGCCCCGTCCCGAAGGGCTTGCTGGATGTCCCTTCGTCGGTTGAAGACGTGCAGGACGTAGGGCACGGACGCGAAGAGGCCCTTGGGCGCGAGTCCGTAGTCCGCGGCCGCGAGCACCTCGACTTCGGGGATGCCGTCCGCTGGCAGCTCCGGCATCTCTGGCGGCGCGGGGCGCGACGGAACCGAGCGCGACGGTACCGGACGCGATGGAACGGGACGGGAGGGCGCCGGGCGCGATCGCAGCGCGGGCGCCGACCCCGGCCTCCCCGAAGGACCGAGCGGGCTGCGGCGAACAGGCGGCTTCGCGCGAGGCTCTGGGATGGCGAGCTCGAGCGCGGGCCCGCTCGCGCTGAGGGGATCGTCGAGGCCGTCCCCCAGAGTGGCACCACCGTAGGCCAGCTCACCGCCGTAGCCGCCCGAGACTGGTCCCGCCCCCAGATCCAGCTCGAGCGGCGCGTGGCCCCCGTCGCCGAGAAGGGGATCGTCCGCGTCCACGCCGCTCCCGTGCCCCTCAACGGGCGTGTTGCACGTGGCACAGTCGGTGGCGTCCGGCTGGAGCCAGGCGCCGCATCCACGGCAGCGGTCGGACACGCCCCATCGTAATCGCGGAGGTAATGTGGGGGACAGGTAAATTCCTGAACCGGACCACGAGGGGCGCGCGGGGGGGCTCCGTCTGGCCGGCGGGAAACCTCAGCGGCGGACGAGAATGAACGCCGAGCGGTCCGAGCTCACACGCATTGCGAGGAGGTGGTATTGGACCTTCCCGACGCGCCACTCCGCTGCCTGCCCCGCGCTGGCCGCCATCAGAGTCCCGGACGAGGCGAGCACCAAACGGGGCGCCTCCCCCAACTCGTGGGCCACGCGGACGCTCACGCCCAGTCCCAGGTGGTCCCTCGGCAGGGCTCCGTCGCGCGCCCACAGCAGCAGAGCGCCGGAGGCATCGAACAGGGCCGCATCACTCGTGACCCCCCCGTAAACATCCGCTTCGCGGGCGACCACGATGTCGACCACGAACCCGCGCAGAGGCCCGAGCCCGATGGCTACCGGCAATGTGTGATGCACGCGGGCCTCTGCGGCGCCGGATTCGAGCACGAGCAGGCCCGCGGCCACGGACTTTACGGTTCCAGAAGCGCGGCTGACCAGGGCCGGGCGCTGGTCGGACCCAAAGGCCACCCGCACGGCGCCGGGGGCCGAGGTGTCGAGCGTGAAGCCCGGCGCCCCATCGTGGGACCAGTCCATCCGCGAGAGGTCCAGGGCCGCCGTGGGCATGGGCGGGGGGGTGCTGCGGTGGCCGAGGGAGGACAACATGTTCGGAGGAAGGTCGAGCAGGAATCATGCCGCGGCTGTGAAAAGGTGTCGACGCTGAATTCGCGTGTGTTTCTCAGTCAGGTCTGCAGTGTCCGAGGCGCCCCGTGTGCGCCACGCCCCTCGCCGTGGTCTTCAGCCCTGACAACCCTGTCGTGACTGGGCCTCGTTCGCGGCAGGTCACTCGGGGGGCGGCACGAGGGTCGCGAATCGCGCGTCGCAGGCGTGCGATCCCCCGCCGACCGCATCGAGCACGAGGCGCGCCGACCGTCTCGCGAACCGGTCGATGGACGGTGCTTCGTTGTCGAGGATCAGCAAGTCCGGGTTCCGCACGGCGCTGACTCCGTCGTTGCCGAACAGCCCTGGCCTGAGCATCAGCTCGGTCGTGAGCCCCATCGGCTCCCCCGTGTCCGCGTCCTCGAGCCGGTAGACCACATCCATGATCAGGCCCATGTCCCACGTCCGGAAGGCGACCAGGACGTGAATGCCGCCCTGAGAGCCCCGCACGATGCCCAGCTCGCCCCCCATCGCGGGCAGATCGCGGAATCGCGTCCCACCCTGACCGACCTGCACGCGACCCGGTCCCTGGCCGCAGCCGTTGCCGTCGGGGGGCGATCCATCCGAGCAGCCCGCCACCACGAGTGCGAGGCCGAAGATGAGGCGGCGCCAGCCCATGGGGCAGTGATAGCAGGGCGGCCTGGACAAGTCGCGGAGCGCCGAGCTCCCCGGCTCGCGCGTTGACCTGACCAGGAGCAGATAGTAGACGCGGCGGGTTCCACTCGGGTGTTCCGTTGGCCGATCTTCTCCGCACGCTCGCCATCTTCATGCCGGCCCTGCTGCTGTCGCTGTCGGTGCACGAATACGCCCATGCCTGGACCGCCTCGCGGCTCGGCGACGACACGCCACGCAGGCAAGGACGGCTGACCCTCTCACCCCTCGCTCACATCGATCCCATCGGTTCCATCTTGTTTCCCGCGATCATCCTCTACACGAGCGGCGGCATCTTCGGCTGGGCCAAGCCGGTCCAGTTCAACCCGGCGAATTTCACGCGTCGCATCAGCATGCGCGGCGGCACGGCGCTCACGGCCGCCGCTGGACCCTTCAGCAACGTGATCCTGGCCCTCGTGTCGGTCCTGCTGCTCCGGCTGATGCTCGAGCTCAACCTTCCCATCGGCGCGTCCGAGGCCGGAACGGCGGCCATGGTCGGCGAGTTCCTTCAGGCGATGTTCTCCCTGAACGTGCTCCTCGCGGTGTTCAACCTCTTCCCCCTCCCTCCCCTGGACGGCAGTCACCTCCTCCCGCGTTCCCTCGACCCCCTCAAGGAGCGCATGTCGCGCTATTCTTTCGTCCTGCTGTTCGCCATCTTCTTCATTCCCCTGCCGGGCCTCGGCGGAAGCATCGGCTTCTTCCTGATCCGGCCGATCATGTCCCTGCTCGAGCGCGCGCTGGTGGCGGTCGCCAGCATCGGAGTGTGAGGATGGAACCGCCCCAGGCAATCGACCCGAACTTCCGCATCGAGCTGCCGGCTTTCGAGGGGCCGCTCGACCTGCTTCTGCACCTGATCCAGAAGCACGAGCTGGACATCCTCGACCTGCCCGTCGCGTTCGTGACGGAGAAGTACCTGGGCTATCTGAGCCTGATGGAGCGGCTCAATCTGGACGTCGCGGGCGAGTACCTCCTGATGGCGGCCACCCTCGCTCACATCAAGAGCAAGATGCTGCTCCCACAGCAGCCCACCGATCAGGACGACGACGCGCCGCTCGAGGGCGACCCGCGCGAGGACCTCATTCGCCGGCTCCTCGAGTACCAGAAGTACAAGCAGGTCGCGGTCCAACTCGGCGTGCGCGACATCGTCGGGCGCGACGTGTTCGAGCGGGGCTCCCCGGCGCCCGAGCCGGAGGGGCCGGCCCCGCTCGCGGAGACGGGCCTCTTCGCGCTACTCGACGCGTTCCAGGCCGTCCTCGCGCGCGTCCGGGACGGGCTCTCCTTCGAGGTGTCCGCGGAGCAGATCACGATCCAGGAGAGGATGACGGAGATCACCGACATTCTCCGCGGCCACACGAGCTGCACTTTCGAGGACCTGTTCGAGGGCCTCGGGACGACCTACCAGATCGTCGTGACGTTCCTCGCGGTCCTGGAGATGGCCAAGATGCGCCTCATGCGGATCTACCAATCGGATCCGAGCGCCCCGATCCACATCGAGTACCGGGTCCTCGACGCCGGCGAGGTGAGCGCGGCCTCACTCCCGCCACCGCCGGAGGAGCAGGCGACGACACCGGTCGAGCCCGACGAGATCCCGCTCGCCGACGCCGCAGCGCCACTTGATCTGATCGGCGGCGACGTGCACACATCGAAGCCCACCGAGGGCCATCCGCCCCGAGAAGACGAAGAGCCCAACGCATGACCGAAACGCCTGAGACACCGGTCGAGGACAAGGACGCCCCGGAGCAGGTGCCGGTCCCCGGACCGACGAAGGCGCACCCGCCCACCGCAGCGGACGCGCACCTCAAGTCCGTCCTCGAGAGCCTCGTGTTCGTCTCCGATCAGCCCATCACGGCTCCGCAGCTCGCCAAGCTCGCTCGCGCCCGCACGCCGCAGGTGATGGGCGCCATGGCGGAGCTGGCCGAGGACTACCGCGGCCGCGGCATCGAGCTCGTCGAAGTGGCGGGCGGGTACCAGTTCCGAACAGCGGCGGCGAGCGCCCCCTTCGTCCGGGCCTTCGTGGCGCTGCGGCCGGTGCGCCTCACGCGGGCCCAGCTCGAAGGGGTCGCCATCATCGCTTACCGCCAGCCCGTGACGCGTCCCGAGCTCGAGGAGATCCGCGGGGTCGATTCGGGCTCCGCGCTGCGGGTCCTGCTCGACCGGGGCCTCATCCGGATCCTCGGACGCAAGGAAGAGCCAGGTCGCCCGCTCATCTACGGGACGACCCCCTACTTCCTCGAGTTCTTCAGCCTCAAAGCCCTGTCGGACCTCCCGACGCTCAAGGAGTTCAGCGAGCTGTCGGACGAGAGCCGGGCGCTCTTCGAGCGGCGCATGGGCGAGCCCTTCGCCTCACCCGAGCTCGACGGCACTATGGACGGGGCTATGGACGACACCTGGCCCGCCGCGATCGCGACGGATGAGCTCGACGACGAGGACGACCCAGAGCAGAGCGAGCCCGAGCGCGACGACGATGGCGACGATGACGACGATGGCGACGAAGACGACGATGGCGACGATGACGACGATGACGACGATGACGACGATGACGACGATGACGACGATGACGACGATGACGACGATGACGACGATGACGGGGAGGGCTGAGTGTCCCGGAGCTTCCAGGATCTGATCATCGCGCTCGAGCGCTTCTGGGCCGAGCGGGGCTGCCTCATCGTCCAGCCCTACGGCTCAGAAGTGGGCGCGGGAACCTTCAACCCCAACACCTTCCTCCGGGCCATCGGCCCCGAGCCCTGGAACGTCGCCTACGTGGAACCCTCGCGACGGCCCACCGACGGGCGCTATGGCGACAACCCCAACCGCTTGCAGCTCTTTCACCAGTACCAGGTCATCCTCAAGCCGAGCCCCTTGGACATCCAAGACCTGTACCTCGAGTCCCTGCGCGCACTCGGCACCGACCCCTCGCGCCACGACATCCGCTTCGTCGAGGACGACTGGGAGTCGCCGACCCTCGGCGCGTGGGGGCTCGGCTGGCAGGTGTGGCTCGACGGCCTCGAGATCAGCCAGTTCACCTATTTCCAGCAGTGTGGAGGCTTCGACTGCAAACCCATCAGCGGCGAGCTGACCTACGGCCTCGAACGCATCGCCATGTACCTCCAGGACGTGGCGGACGTCTACGACCTCGAATGGGGCGCGGGCGTGAAGTACGGCGAGGTCGCCAAGCGGTCCGAGTGGGAGTGGAGCACGTACAACTTCGAGCGCGCGGACGTGGAGCTGCACCTGCGACTTTTCGACGACTACGAGCGCCAGTGCCGGGCCCTGCTCGGCCTCGAGGAGAAGAAGGGCAAGGGCGGCGCGCTCGTGTTCGCTTCCGAGGATCCCCTGACCCGCCTGGTTCTCCCCGCTTACGACACCGTGATCAAGTGCAGCCACTATTTCAACATCCTCGACGCGCGCGGCGCCATCAGCGTGACCGAGCGACAGAACTACATCGGGCGGGTGCGGCACATCGCCCGGGCAGTGGCCGAGTCGTGGTACGCGCAGCGCGAGGCGCTGGGCTTCCCGCTCCTGCGGCTCGCCTCGGCCGCGGAGTGACGTGCTCGGCGCGGTCGAAGGCGGAGGCACGAAGTTCATCTGCGAGGTGGGCGAGGCCCAGGACCGCGTCGTCGCCTCGACCCGCATTCCGACGACGACGCCCGAGGAGACCCTCGATCAGGTTCTCGCGTTCTTTGCGCCCTTCCGGCTCGAAGCCCTGGGGCTCGCGCTCTTCGGCCCGCTCGAGCTGAGGCCAGGGCCGACCCAGGGGACGCTGCTGACGACGCCCAAGCCGGGCTGGGCCGGCGTCCCCGTGGCGGGCCGGCTCGGCAGCGCGCTCGGCGTGCCGGTCGCGGTCGACACGGACGTGAACGCCGCAGCCCTGGCCGAGCAACGCTGGGGAGCGGCCCGCGGCGCCGACCCCGTGCTCTACCTCACCGTGGGAACCGGCGTGGGCGGCGGGCTCGTCGTCCACGGCCAGCCCGTGCACGGCCTGCTCCACCCCGAGCTCGGCCACTTGCTGATCCAGACGGGCGCTGCTGAGGATTCTTTCGCAGGCGTGTGCCTGCATCACGGGCGCTGCCTCGAGGGGCTCGCGTCCGGTCCGGCCGTCCGGGCCCGCACCGGCGCGACACCGGAGGAGCTGCCCGACGAACACCCAGTCTGGGAGCTCGTCGGGCGCCTCGTCGGAAATGCGCTCGCCGCGGCCGTGCTCGTCTGCTCCCCGCAGCGCATCGTGCTCGGCGGCGGAGTCGGGAGCCGGCGCGCGGTGCTCGAGGCGGCCCGCCGCTCCCTCGTCGCGACGCTCGCGGGCTACGTGCCGCGCCCCGAGGTGAGCGCCGAGGGCGTGGCAAGCTGGCTTGTCGCCCCGGGCCTCGGCGAAAGGTCCGGCGTCGCCGGGGCCTTCGGCCTGGCCGAGCAGGCGAGGAGCGCGCCCGGCTGAGCGCAGGTCGGCCGAGGCGCGAGCGGTGACACGCGTCCGGGCGGCTTCGCCCCATGCGCGCTCAATCGCGGCCGGTCCCGCGGTTCGAGAGCTGCATCACGAAGGCCGGCTCGCCATGGGCGGCCGAGAGGGCGCGCGCTTCGAGCCTCACGAGCCCGACGTTCTCTGCAACGTGCACCGTTCCCTCGATCGCCTCGGCCACGTCACCGTAGCTCTGCTCCTCCCGGTAGTGCAGGCGCCAGCCCCGGCGCCGCTCGCCGCCAAACGAGATCGACTCGCGGCCGACGACCTCGTAGCGTCGCTCCACGCGCAGGGGCGCGAGGCCCGACGGCGACTGCAAGAGGGCGACGCCGCCGAAGGACGCGCCGGTCTCGAGGCGGGACGGCCACGTCCAGCCGTGCCTGGCCCGCAGCCCCGCGAGCTGCTCCATGGGCGCGAGCCAGGGCTCCTCCGCCTCGGAGTCGCCGCACGTGGTACGCGCCGTCCAGCGCGCGCGTCGCCTCGCCCCCTCGGCGTCCACGGAGCCCAGCCACTCGACCGCGATCCGCCCGTCTGGTGTCTCTCGGGTGGAGACGACCTCGAGGCGCAGCTCGGCGCTCCGGTCTCGGGTCGTGAGCGCGTAGTCCCAGCTCGCCCCCACGCGGGCGGGCACGAACGGGTGACGGCACTCGGGCGAGGACGGACCTTCGGCGCCGCCGCGCCGGATTCCCCGGCCCCCGTGGCGCACCTCCGGCGCCGGATTGGAGGAATCTTCGGCACGCCACAGCACGACCGCGAGCACCAGCAGCGCGGTCAGCGATCCGACGACGACAACGCCGCGGCGAGACATCGGGCCGCGGCCTACCGGGGCGCGCCGGCGCCCGGGATGAGCGCGATCGTTCCGCCGGTGGTCTCCCCGGGCAACGTGCGCCCCGGCATGGCGACCAGCAGGTCCGGCGCGCCGTCCGCATCGACGTCACCCGGCGCCGCCACGTAGCGGCCGAGCCTGTCGCCCGCCGCACCGTCGAAGAGACGCTCGATCCTGCCGCGCGGGCTCGCGAGGTACAACCTCCCCGCAGCGCTCGAGGCGCCGGGGGCGCCCACCACGACCTCGCACCTCCCGTCGCCGTCGAAGTCCGCCGCATGCGCCATCGACATGCCCAGCGCCTCGCCCGGCTCTCCCTCGAGGGTCCACGTGAGCCGCCCGTCCCACCGGAAGAACGCGACGGCACCGTCGCCGCCGCCAGCCTCGGGGATGCCGGCGAGGACACCCGACTGCGGAGGGAAGCCGCGTGCGCCATCGTCGGTCCGCCGCCCCGCGCCGAAGGCCCCGGCCGGGGAGGCGAGCGCGTGGCGGGGGAAGAACGCGCTCGGCAGGATCGGCGTCATGCGCGCGCCCATGTGGCCCTCGGAGAAGGGCCCGAGCATCTCGGCGAGGACGGCCCCCTCGGCCGTGACGAACCGGATGACGCCGGCTTCTCCGCGTCCGGCGATCCTCGCCCGCGGCGCGCCCACGAGGAACCCGAGAGACTCGCCGTCGGGCCCCACGACGGCCACGACAGACTCGCCGAAGCGCTCTCCGGCTGCCTCGCCGAAGAAGGCGCCGTCGACGCGGGGGGCCGGCTCGAGCACGATCCTGAAGACGCCCCCCGTGGGCCGCCCGCCGGCGTCGATCGCGCCCGGCGCCCCGACGAGAAGCAGCGCGCCCGACCGGGCAACCGCCGTGCCGAACTCCGCGCCCGCACCTGCCGGCGACATCCGGAAGAGCAGCCCGCCGGTGCTGGAGGCGAGCGCCACGATCTCACCCGCGGAGGCGGCACATCCGCCACCAAGAGTGCAGCGCGTGAACGCAGGCGAGCCGAAGACGATCTCCAGGAGCCCGTCGCCGTCCACGTCGGGGATCGTGCCGTACATGCCTTCGAGGCCGCCGAGGGGCGTCTCGAGATCCGCGGGGGGGAAGCCGGGCGGCTGCTCGATGGGCTTGGGGGGTCCGGCGAGGGCGTAGCTCGAAACGAGGCCGCCGCGCTGCCCGTACTGCTGCACGAACGCGGGCCCGGGCACGCATCGATCCACGATCAGATCCTCGAGCCGGCAGCCGAGCACCGCCCACCGCTCGCACCCGAGGGGGCCCGCGATGCACTCTCCGAGGGGCAGCAGTCCCGGCACGAACGCCGCGGGCCGCCCGAAGTGCGGGTCCCCCGCGCCGGAGCACATCGGCGGCCCCGAGGGCCGGCACAGCCGGTCGCAGGCGTCACCGATGCCGTTGCCGACGGCGTCGGCCTGATCGGGGTTGTACACGTCCTCGCAGTTGTCGTCGCAACCCATGGTCTCCCCGCCCGTGCACGGCGAGCGGCGGATCGGGCCGTCGCCCGCGCCGTCGTCGAGGATCCCGTCGCCGTCGTCGTCCCGGTCGCAGTCGTCGATCCACGGGTCCCCGTCCGTGTTGGCGCAGGCACCCGACACACCGCGGTCGCGCTCGCACGCGCGCGAGTCCTCGTCGAACAGGCCGTCCTCGCCGTTCGAGACGCAGGGCGACACGCCCTCGCAGCCCGGCACCGTCGTCACGAGCTCGCCGAAGTCGGGGTTGTTGCACCCGTCGCCGTCCGAGTCGCAGTCGCACGCGTTCGGCACGCCGTCCCCGTCGGTGTCGAGCGCGGACGTCGACAGGTGGCACGGGCAGCCGTCGCACGCGTCACCCAGGCCGTCCCCGTCGCCGTCCTGCTGACCCGGATTGGGCTCGCGCGGACAGTTGTCTGCGCCGTCGCGCACGCTGTCGCCGTCGAGGTCGTCGAGGAAGAAGAAGACGGCGCCGTCGGCGCCGGCGGGGCAGTCGGCCGGCGCGGTCTCGCTCGGGCAGTAGAGCGTGCGCGTGTACTCGGCCCGGGTCTCGTACGCCAGCTCGACCCTCTCGAGCGGCACGGTGAACAGCCTCCGCGCCTCGAGGGCGAAGTTCGCGCCCATGTCGACGAGGGGCGCCACGGTCGGCGACGCGGGGATCACGGTGCGTCCCATCGGGTCGGGCGGGACCGGCAGGCCGGCGACACCGAAGTCGCACAGAGCCCAGATGTCCCCGGAATCGGGTCGGTAACGGCGGCACAGGTCGCACACGACGCAGCGCTCGTCCGGCGCCCCGGCGTCGGGCGCCGGGCCGCCGCCGTCGATCGCGCCGCCGCAGGCCGCAGGATCCGCGCACACGCCGGCGAACGCGGACATGTCCACGGCCGCGGTCGTGATGGTCCCCCCGAGCGCGAAGGCCCGCACCGTGTTGTCGCCCAGGGCGCCCCCCGGTCCGCCGAGCGGCACCGGATCGGTCTCGCCCCCGAGCAGGACGCTCGACAGGCCCAGGTCCACGCGCGCGTGGCGCGCGAGGACGGGCGCCACACCCGCGCACACGCTCGACGGCGCGCCCGCGCGCACGCACGCCGTTTGCACGAGGTCCGCCGGCAGCTCCACCGTGCCGAGCGTCTTCGCCTCGGCGAGCGAGTCGAGCAGGCGCGCGTTCCTCTCCACCGCGCCGCGCATCGTGCGGCGGATCTCGTCCTTGATGGACTCCACCGCCGCCATGCACGCCGGCGGGAAGATGCACCCGAGGAAGAGCCCGAGGCCCGGCGTGACCCGGACGCGGACGTCCGTCGCGGTGCCCTGCAGCCTGACGTCCACGTTCGAGTCGCTGAAAACCACGTCGCCGCCGGCCGTGCTGTTGCGGTACCCGACGAAGTACGGCTCCGCCTCGGGCGTCCGGCACCCGCCGGAGCCGCACGCGACGGGCTGCACGCGGTACTGCGCGACCATCCGGTCGAAGTCGAACGTGCCGAACAGGATCGCGATGTAGTCGAGCAGGTCCGTGTCCACGTCGATGGGCACCGAGACCGCCAGGACGGGCGCCTCGTCGCTGAAGTCGCGATCGGCCGTGACGCACGTGTACTGCTCGCAGCGTCCGCGGCGGCACTCGCCCACGACGAACGTGGGATCCGACGAGCAGTCCTCGGCGGCGCGGCACGACGCCGCGACGCACGCCGTCCCGGCCGGAGCGCCGGCGGGGCACTCGAAGCCGCACGCGCACGCGTCGGGGCAGGCGCCCGGGGCGTCCGGGTCCGCCCAGGACCACTCGCGGTTGAGCCGCGTCGAGGGCGGGACCCACGCGGCCGTGATGCCGTCGCGCCGGATGTCGAAGGTCGCGTCCACCAGGATGTCCTCCGCGTCGCCGAAGTCGAGCGGGTTGCACGGGTCGCTCGCCGGGCCGATCTCCGGGAAGAACTCGCCGAACGTCGGGTGCTCGCACAGCGTCCGGTACTCGGTGCGCAGTCGGTCGACGGGCATCGCGGGGGAGACGAGCGGATCGGAGAAGCGGACGGTAGCCAAGCGCAGCGCACCCGGCAGGCCGTCGACGCCGATCAGGCCCAGATCGAAGATCGTCGCCGTGCCCTCGATCCGCGGGTCGAGGCTCCCGTACATGCGGAGCGTGCCGTCGGCGTGGCCGCGCAGGGCCGCCTCGAGCGGCGCGAGGTCGGCCGTGCGCGAGACGAACCAGCCCCGTTCGACCTCCGCGGTCGTGATCCCGGACGGCACGCGCCCGCGCAGCACGTGCCGGTCGCCGACGCGGCCGCCGTCGAAGACCAGGTCCCGGCACCCCGCCGCGCCGAGCGCGACCACGAGCACCACCCCGAACGACCCTGCGCGCCTCGCGTCCATGGCTCCCCTCCTCGCCCCGTTGTACCAAAGTTGCACAGGGGGGGGGCAACGGGTCCGTGCGTTTTCCTCACGGGAGCGCCGCGCACGAGAGCCGCCGGGCCCGGACGCCGGGCGCGCCGGGCCGCGTGTCGTGCCAGGCGACCACCACGTCCTCGCCCTCGGAGGCCGCGCCCATGAGAAACTCCTCCGGGAATGGCCCGAAGTCCTCGGTCCGGGGCACGTCGGCCAGCGCCGTCGCCGCCTCGTCGGTCACCTCGACGACCTCGCTCCCGCGCTGGCCCTCGGGCGTGAGCAGCACCGCGTAGATCCCCTCGCGGTAGCGCGTCG
>Ga0214473_10006174_pt1 | contig 14340 bp, 16 predicted proteins | sample RVTome_7_FD_203509 | JGI IMG/M metagenome (GOLD analysis project Ga0214473, IMG submission 203509) | Soil microbial communities from uranium-contaminated site in the Upper Colorado River Basin, Wyoming, United States - RVT98D197 | ecosystem: Environmental > Terrestrial > Soil > Contaminated >... | reverse complement strand
AAAGACCGGGGTGACCGTCCTCTTCATATCTCACAACATCCATGAGGCGGTCTACCTGGCCGACAAGGTGGTCGTCTTCAGCAAGAGGCCCGCCCGCGTGGTGGAGGTAATCGAGACCAACCTCCCCCGACCTCGGGACTATAAGGTAACCGAGAGCGATCAGTTCTTCGAGGTGAGAAATCGGGTGATGGAGCTCTTCCGGGACGAGATTATGGACAGCTTCCTCTTCATGGAGCTGAGCGGTTTTTAACGTGAGAAGAATGCGATGAGCAAAGAAAAACTAGTATCGCCCGACGCCATCAGCCAGGAAGATGCGATTAAAGGCTGGGATGCGGCTGGTGAGGAGTTTGCCTCGCGCTTTGAGCGGCACGAGGAATTCTTCCACAAGTATATGATCAACCCGGCTATTCTCGATCTGCTCGGCCCGGTTGAAGGCAAGGCTGTCCTCGATGTGGCGTGCGGGGAGGGACACTTGTCGCGGAAGCTGGCAGAGTTGGCCAAGGGGAACATCCGGATAACCGGCATCGATGCGTCGGAGACGTTGATCGAGATTGCCAAGCGGAGAAACAAGGAATTTTCGCATTGTATAGAGTTTCAGGTGGGGGACGCGAGCCGCATGGATCAGGTGCCGTCCAAGACATTTGACATCGCGATCTGCAACATGGCCCTCATGTTTATTAAGCGATATGAGGACGCCATTCATGAGGTCGCCCGTGCCTTAAAGCCGCAGGGCATCTTTGTCTTCTCCTTGCTCCACCCCTGTTTCTTGACCCCGGGCGCAGATTGGATCATGGATGATGCGCAGGGTACCGGCAAGGGGAAGCGGATCGCATGGAAGACGGATAACTATCACCTGCGGCTTGCCGCCCGCGATGTCTTATTTGTCTGTGACACCCAGGAGACCTATTATTTCTGCCGTACCTTAGAGGACTACGCGCGAACCCTGCGAAAAAATGGATTGGTCCTGACGGATCTCCGGGAGCCCTTACCCCCCCAGGCCATGATGGAGCGAAAACCCGAGTTCCAGGCCGAGGTAAAACGGGGGCTCTTCCTGATTATGAAGACCGTCCTCTCAGAAGATTTGGCCTCCCTGTGAAGGGGGATGTCCCCTCGTTTGGGGCAAGAACCGACGAAAATCAGAGGTGCTTATAGTCTATGTGCCTCTTCCACCTCCGGTGCCACCACCACCACTGCTCAGGGTATTGCTCGATATATCCCTCGGCGAGCTTCATCAGACGGGCGAGATTGTGGGTGACATCCCGCTCCTGATCCCCCGTGGTTTCCAGCACGAAGGGTTCTTCAATAAAGAGCTTTTGCCTCCATCCATTACTGTATACGATAAAGGCGGGTAGAATGGTGGCACCTGTTCGCAGAGCGAGGACCACGGGCCCCTTGAATGACGGCACGGCATACCCGAAAAAATCGACCATGATGTCGGGATAGGGGGGGTTTTGGTCGATGATGATGTAGACAATCCCTCCGCCACGCAGCTGTCGCAAGGATTGTTGCGCCGCCAGCTTCCTCTCCCTGCCGTCGATAAAGCCGACCCCTACGGTATCTGTCATGCTGGTGTAAAGCTGAGCTATGTATCTGTTTCTTGGTTTCTTGATGATGACCGAGATAGGATATCCTTCGAGGGCCAGTTTAGCCGCGAGCAAGGGGAAGTTACCTAGATGGAGCCCGGCGATGATAATTCCTTTCCCTTTCTTGAGCGTTGCATCCAGGTGTTCTTTCCCCACTATCTCGATAAGCCCCTTTGCCACGGGTCGAGGGAGCAAGCAAAATTTCATTGCCTCCAGGAAACTCGTGACGGTCCTGGTAAGGCACTCTCTATAGATGGCGCTGATCTCTTCTTCACCCTTTCGTGTTCCGAAGACCAAGCGCAAGTTGGCCATGGCGATCTTCTTCCTCCTGCCTGGAAAGATATCCACCACGCTTGCAAAAAACCTGCCCAACAGGTAGACCCCTGATAAAGGTATGAGCCTGAGCAGGAGAATGATGGGAGGGCCGAAAATGAAGGTCAGCTTTTCACCGACCGTCTCCCATTTTCGACGCCACTTCTTCGTCATCATAACGATATCCCCCTCGTTGCGCGAGGGGATACTATAGTCTCGTGCCTTCTTTATTGTCAAGGTTATAAAAATTGTGATTGACATAAGATATAGTTCATGCTATTTTTTTAAAATTAGTAACACGAGGAAGCTGCATGACAAAACTTGTCAGATTTGGGGTATCACTGGACCAAGAATTATTAGACAAATTTGACCGGCTAGTAAGAGACAGAAACTATACCTCGCGTTCCGAGGCCTTTAGGGATTTGATGCGCCAGGAACTGGTGCAAAAGCAATGGCAAGAGGGCAAGGAGATCGCTGGCGCCATCACGCTCATCTACGACCACCACAAAAGGGAATTGGTCAATAAGCTTATGGATATCCAGCATGATTTCGGCACTCTGATCATCTCTTCTCAGCACGTTCATTTGGATCACAGCAATTGCCTGGAGATCATTGCATTCAAAGGTTCTCCCAAAGAGGCTCAAAAAATAGCCGACAGCTTGAAATCAGTAAAAGGAGTGAAACATGGGACATTAAGCATGTCCACGACAGGCAAGGATATCTCCTAAGGGGGTATTATTTTTTTGTCGCTGAGTAGCACGAATAAAATATTAATAGCACGAAGGGAGCTATGCATGCTACCAAAAATTATGTTCTTCTTTCTCATGTGTTTCTCGCTCGTCATCGTAGAGCAAAATGTCATTGCCCAAGAGGCACCTGTAGCCCAAAAAGAGGCAGATGCCGCCTCTAAAGAGACGCCAGCAACCCAGGAAGAGTGGAACCTGCCTTCGGCAGGGTCGATCACTACCTGGACGGCCCCGTTATGCGGCAAGGGTAAATTTGTAATTCAGCCCTTTTTCTTCTATAGCCAGACGCGTGGCGAGTTCGATGCTAAAGGTCACTATAACCCTTTGTCTAAGGGTGATCAGGAATATCAGTTTCAGGAACAGCTATTTCTACAGTATGGTATCATCGATAGGCTTGAAGTTGACGCGCAGACAGTCTATCAGGAAAATTATATTAAACAGGGCGGTGCATCTGCGCATGCCGATGGTTTTGGCGATAGCTTCCTTTTCTTGCGCTATTGTGCCCTTGACGAAAAAAAGTGGTTTCCTCAGCTAACGGCTTTGCTTCAAGTGAAAATACCCACCGGTAAATATCAGCACGAAGATGCGGAGAAGCTCGGGGCAGATGTAATGGGCACGGGTTCCTGGGATCCCGGATTCGGCTTGATTGTGACCAAAAAGCTTAAGCCGTTTATATTCCACGCTGATGTCATCTATAGTTTCCCGCGGCGGGTGCGCGTGAATGGTATCAAGACGTGGTATGCCAACTACCTCACGTGTGATTTTGCTGTGGAATATTTCCTGCCCTGGGGATTCAATCTCATGATGGAAGCGAATGCGTTCTTCCAGGGAGACATAAAAGAGGATGGCGTAAGAATCCCTAACTCTAATGTGAAATATCTCATAATCTCCCCTGCACTAGGCTGGGCTTGTGATAAGTTTCAAATACTCCTGGGGTACCAGAGGGTTGTCATGGGCACTAACACAGATGCCAACGACTCAGTAGCTTTAACCTGTGTCTACACATTTTAAATGAGAAAGGAAAAGACATGCACATACCAGACGGATATCTGGGACCGGCGACCTGTGGTTTTTTTTATGCGGCGATGCTGCCGATATGGACCGTTGCCGCCAGGATAGTGAAGAAGACCCTCAAGGCAAAACAGGTTCCCCTGTTGGGCATCGGCGCCGCCTTCAGCTTTGTGATTATGATGTTCAATATCCCCATACCCGGCGGCTCCACCGGGCATGCAGTCGGCGGTGTCTTGGCAGCCATCCTGCTTGGGCCGTGGGCAGCTTGCATCGCCATCACCGTGGCCTTGGTCGTCCAAGCATTGTTATTCGGAGACGGAGGCATTACGGCCATAGGGGCTAATTGTTTTAACATGGCCTTTGTGTTACCCTTTGTGGGTTACTATATCTACAAGGCGCTGAGCCTCAACGCCCCTGTCGGTTCAAACAGAAGGGTGTGGGCAGCAGGGGTGGCGGGCTATGTAGGTCTTAATGCAGCGGCTTTTTTGGCCGGGGTTGAATTCGGGTTGCAACCCTTGTTGCACCATACAGCTGACGGGCAGGCCCTCTATTCTCCCTATGGATTGACTATAGCAGTGACGGCAATGACAGGCGAGCACCTCCTGATATTCGGTTGGGTCGAGGCCATTGTAAGCGCCCTCGTGATAAAGTTTTTACAAAAACAGGCGCCCGAGCTGCTTCAAGAAGGGAGGGGATAACCATGAAAATCACGACCAAATTGTGGATAGGATTAGGCGTCTTGATCCTCCTCTCTCCCCTCGGGTTATTGCTCCCCGAACATTTTAAGGCAGGTGCTGCCTGGGGTGAGTGGGGAATCGATGAAATAAAGGAGCTCGTCGGCTATATCCCCAAGGGGTTGGAAAAACTCGCGCCCTTATGGAATGCCCCTCTGCCCGATTACGCCTTCAAGGGATCGGAGGGAAAAAGTCTGTCGCATCTCAGCCTTGCGTATATCATATCGGCCATAACGGGTATAGCCGTTACCATTGGCGCATCACTACTGGTAGGCAAGCTGTTGACCAAGAAGGGTAAGTAGGGGTGTTTAAAAACAATACGTTCATAGAGCGCTCCATCAGGGGCGCTCTATCATTTTTAAAGGAATCGATTTTTGCAGAAGACTATGCATCACGGAAGGGCCTTTTGCAATCCTTAGATCCGCGAGTCAAGACCTTAACCTTCCTTCTTTTCCTCATGCAAATACTGTTTACCAAGAATATCCTTATAATAGCATGCCTGTATGCGTTATGTTTATTGCTGACGCTCTGCTCTAAAATCAATTTGGGATTTTTCTTGAAGCGGACCTGGATATTTATCCCCTTGTTTTCGCTCCTGATCGCCATTCCTGCCCTGTTTCATGTCGTTAGCCCCGGTGAACCGCTCCTTGCGTTCAAGATCGTCGGCATAAAACTCATCATCACCCGCCAAGGATTGTTTGGGGCGCTCTTGTTTATCATGCGCGTGCTCACCTCCGTATCGTTTGCCGTTCTTTTGAGTGTTACGACGAAGCATTTTGAGCTGCTCAAGGTTTTACGTGTTTTTGGCATACCCCAAGTCTTTGTGATGACCCTCGGGATGTGCTACCGATATATCTATCTCTTTGTCGAGATGATCGAAAACGTCTATCTTGCCATCAAGAGCCGGGTGGGAACAAAGGTTCACTACAAAAGAGGGCAGCATATCGTAGCGTGGAACATCGCCTATCTGTGGAATCGCTCGTATCAGCTCAATGAAGCAGTGTACAAAGCGATGCTCTCAAGGGGATATCAAGGAGAGCCGGTTGTCATGGATGATTATAAGATCACCATAAAGGATGGGTTTTGGCTATTCTTCGTTGCAGTAATATCTGCGGCGATGATATATTTAAACTATCGCCTCAAGACATGAAACGGTTAGCATGAATAATAAACTAATCTTTGAATTAAAGGACGTTTATTTTTCGTATCTCGGGAGATATCCCGCCTTATGCGGCATAGATATCACCATCCGGCGGGGAGAGCGAATAACGATCATCGGCGCCAACGGCTCCGGCAAATCAACGCTCTTGCATATGCTGGACGGGCTTATCTTCCCTGATAAAGGCACCATGAAGGCCTTTGGCAGTGAATTAAATGAGAGCCTTTTGAACGAGAAAGACTTCTCTGTGAATTTTAGAAAGAAAGTGGGATTGGTGTTTCAGAATTCCGACGTTCAATTGTTTTGCCCGACGGTAAAAGAAGACATATGCTTTGGGCCGCTGCAGCTGAGGGTCGACAAAAAGGTGATTGAGAGGCGTCTCGATGAACTGATTCGTATCCTGAATATCAAAGATTTATTGGATAGATCGCCGCATCAGTTGAGCATCGGTGAAAAACGCAAGGTTGCAATAGCATCCACATTAATAATTGATCCCGATGTTCTTATCGTGGATGAGCCGACAGCAGGATTGGATCCTCTGACAACCAGGCATATCATCGACTTGTTGCTCCACGCCAATGATGCCGGTAAAACAATTATTACCTCGACGCACGATCTGCATATCGTTGAGGAAATATCAGACACGGTGTACGTATTCGGCCAAGAAAGGAGAATAATCAGGACAGGCGGCCCGCGCGAAATCCTGGACGATAGTCAATTGCTTCAGGCAAATAACCTCATACATGTACATAGCCACAGGCATAAGGGCACAACACACTCTCATCCCCATCTGCATGTATATCATCATGAAGAAGGGTAGCCCCTTATCCCTATCCTTGCACGGAGCACCGATCGTGCCAAAGTCTCTCTTTTTGTTATCCTCGTACCATTGAGAAGAACCGTTGGAGGGAAAAGAGAATAATCTCCTCTTGATCAACCCGTGGGTATACGACTTCGCGGCCTATGACCTCTGGGCCAAGCCCCTGGGGCTCCTCTATCTCGCCGCCCTTCTCATCAAAAATCGCTGGACCATCACCTATATCGACTGCCTTGATGTCTACCACCCTGCCCTAAAAATCCGCGGCATAAAAAAACCCCGGCGAAGGCCCGATCACCGGGGACACTTCTACCGAGAGGAACTCACCAAGCCATCTCCTCTGCAAAGTGTCCCCCGCCGCTTTTACCGCTTTGGCCTCCCCCCTGAGGTCTTCAGAAAGGCCCTGCCTGCCCTTCCGGCACCTCGCGCCATCCTCATCACCTCAGGGATGACCTATTGGTATCAAGGGGTGCACGATGTTATTAAGATCGTCAAAAAGGCCTTCCCGCGGGTGCCGGTGATCTTAGGGGGAATCTACGCCACCCTCTGCGCAGAGCATGCGGAGGCCAATTCAGGGGCGGACTTCATTTGCAAAGGGCAGGGTGAGTCTCAAATCCTAGCACTTCTGGAGGGGTTGACCGGTGTCGCCCCGTGCACCCCCTCTGACTTCAATGACCTCGATTCCCTCCCCTCCCCTGCCTTTGACCTCTATCCCCATCTCGACTACTGCTGCTGCCTCGCCTCTCGCGGGTGCCCCTTCCAGTGCACCTACTGCGCCTCCCCTCTGCTTAACCCCCGGTTTGTCAGGCGAGATCCCGCCCAGGTGGTTGAGGAGATAGGCCGGTGCGTTAGGGAGTATGGCGTGGAGGACATCGCCTTTTACGACGACGCCCTCCTGATCGATGGTCAGTCCGCCATCGCCTTGCTGCAGGGAATAAGGGAAAGGGGCATCAAGGCTCGATTCCATACACCCAACGGTCTCCACGCTCGCGGGGTCACCGAAGAAGTGGCACACCTGATGCGTGAAGTGGGTTTCGTCACGCTCCGCCTCAGCCTGGAGACCACGAGCCAGGAGCGTCAGAGGACAACCGGCGGCAAGGTAAGCACCGTGGAGTTCCAATCGGCACTGCACAACCTCCGGCAAGCAGGCTATGCCCCAGGGGAGATCGGGACCTATGTCTTGGCCGGGCTTCCGGGCCAAGCGCGTGCGGAAGTAGAGGAGACCATTAGCTTCGTTACGGAGTGCGGCGCTAGGCCCTATCTCGCCGAGTACTCCCCTATTCCCGGCACCCCCTTGTGGCAGGAAGCAGTGCAGTGCTCCCCCTTTGACCTGCAAGGGGAACCCCTCTTTCACAATAACACCATCCTCCCTTGCCGCTGGGATGGATTTGACTGGGATGATCTGCAGACCCTCAAGGCAATGGCCCACAGGGACAGGTAAGCCCCCTTGCAACCGCAGGGCAAAGATGCTATAAGGATAAAACTTTTTCACTCGATTGAATGATGCCTCACGCAGGAGAGAGATACGGGAAGAGATATATGAAGATATGGCCCCTGGTAGGTTTGTTCCTCGCCCTTATCCTCCTCCCCTGTAAGATCCAGGCCCAGGTTCTGACATTCCCCCAGACAAACGCTGCCGTCAACGACTACGCAGAGGTAATCTCGCCTGAATACGAGGCCCGGATGGACAAACTTGCCCGCGCCCTCTTGGATAAGACCGGGACGGCATTGGTAGTAGCCACCTTTCGTGATGTGGGGGGAGAAAGCCCGCGTATCTTCGCCAATAAGCTCTATGAGGCGTGGGGGATCGGCAAAAGCGGGGAGGATAAGGGGGTCCTCCTCCTCGTGGCCGTGAAGGAGAGGCAGGTTACGTTTGAGACCGGCTATGGAGTAGAGGGGATCCTCCCCGACGCCAAGATGGGCGGTATCCTGGATCAATACGTGGTCCCCTTCCTGCGGCGGGATGAGTATGGTGAGGGCCTGCTCAACGGTATGGCAGCCGTAGCCCAGGTGGTAGCCCAGAACGCCGGGGTGAGGCTGAATCTGGGCCGCTATGCACCGGGAGCAGGGATCCAACCGAAGGCAAGGGGGGTAATCGGTCTCTTGCCCTTTTTCTTTTTTGTTCTCTTCGTTATCCTTGGCCTTTTAGGCAGAAGGAGGGGGATGTTCCCCTTTTTCTTCCTACCTTTAATATTCATGGGGGGCGGCCGAGGCATGGGCGGCGGCTTTAGCGGAGGATTCGGCGGTTTCGGTGGCGGGATGAGCGGCGGCGGCGGGGCAAGCAGGGGTTTTTAAGATGAAGCTTACGAAGATAAAATCTCTCTTGAGACGGATATGGTCGTTCCTAAAGAATGAGTTTGAAAAACAGGCAAAGAAAATAAAGGCGCCTGAGACCCCGGAGGAAATAATCCCCGAGTTCACCGACGCATATCAACGGATCTTCGGCAAAGACCTGATTTCTATAGTCCTCTATGGAAGCGGGGCCCGGGGGGCGTATATCCGGCGGAGGTCTGATCTCAATTTCCTCATCTGCCTCACCGAGGAGGGGATCAAGGAGCTCGATAAGGCCTTCAAGCTCGTTGCCAGCTGGCGTAGGCGCCGCGTGACGACACCCCTCTTTATGACCGATGAGTACATTACCGCATCGGTCGACGCCTTCCCCTTGGAGTTTCTGAACATCAAGCAGCACTACCGGGTAGTGTGGGGTAAAGATCCCCTGAAGGGGATAAAAATCAATCAGAAACAGCTCCGCCTGCAAGTGGAGCGGGAGGTCAAGGGGAAACTCCTTCAGCTGAGAGGGGCGTACCTCACGAGCAGGGGGTGGGGGATCAATCTCGCCGCCCTTGCCTCCCAATCCTTGATTGCCTTTCTCTCCATCTTCCAGGGCATCCTCTATCTGCGGGATAAAGAAATCCCCGCTCAGAGGGTTGAAGTCATCAAGGCAATAGCGGAGGAGACGGGATTGGCAGCGGAGCCCTTCGTGCGCTTGTTGGAGGTCAAGGAGGGAAAAAGCAAGCCTTCCGCGCGGGTGATGAAGGGCCTCATGAAGAGCTATATAGCAGAGGTTAGTCGCCTCGCCGCCTGGGTGGATAAGATGTAAGACTAAGAAGAGCGAAAAGAAAGGAGAATGAGATGGGAAAAGGAGTTAAGGTTGTCCTTATTGTCTTAGCCATAGTCGTACTGGTGGGTCTGAGCTTCTATGGAATGTATAATCATATGGTGACCTTGGATGAGGGGGTCAAGACGGCATGGGCCCAGGTGGAGAACCAGCTCCAGCGCCGGATGGATCTTATACCCAACTACGTGGAGACAGTCAAGGGGTATGCCAAACACGAGCGGGAGGTCTTCATAGAGGTCACCAAGGCGCGCTCACAGGTCGCCGGGGCAACGACCCCGTCGCAAAAGATAGAGGGCAATAACCAGCTGACAGCCGCCCTGAGCAGATTATTGTTGGTGGTGGAACGCTACCCTAACCTTAAGGCCAATGAAAATTTTATTCGTCTCCAGGACGAGCTGGCCGGCACCGAGAACCGCATCGCCGTCGAGCGGATGAGGTACAACGAGGCAGTCAGAGGATATAATATCTACACACGAAGGTTCCCCAACAGCATCGTGGCTGGTATCTTCGGCTTCACGAGGGCCCCCCTGTTTGAGGCACCGGAGGAGGCCAAGCAGCCGCCCAAGGTCAAGTTCTGATTGTCTGATCCTCCGCTTCTATCTGGCCTCGTTGCCTGTAAGGGCGCTGAAGCGCGCCTTGGATGGAGGTAGGGAGCATCGCTGTCAGCCGGATAAGATGGAGAAAGAAAGGAGGATGAGATGGCGGCGGGGAAAAAGGGCTGCCTGATCTTCTTCATCCTCGTGGGCGCCTTGATGTTCTTTTTGTATCCTTCTGTCAAGCAGACCCACGATCGATTGAAGACCTTGGACCAAGGGATCAAGGCTGCCTGGACAAAACTGGAGGGTCTTCTCCAGCGCCGGATGGATATTGTACCGAACTACATAGAAACCGTCAAATTACATGCCCCGCACGAACAGGAGGTCTTCGGGGCGGTTACCAGGGCGCACCTCAAGGCGGCAACGGCGCTGCTGCGACCGAATAAGGTAGCGGCCAACAACGACCTGACCATTGCCTTGGATCAGTTGCAGGCGGTGACGGAACGCTATCCCGATGTCAGGGCTGATCAGAACTTCATCCGCCTCCGGGACGAGCTGGTCGGCATCGAGAATAGTATCGCCGAAGAGTGCCTGCAATACAACGAGGCAGTCAAGGCATATAACGCCTATCGACAAGAATTCCCCGCCGACATCCTGTCAGCCCTTTCCGGCTTCGGCAAGGCATTCCCGCTCGATGTCCCGGGAAAGGCCCAGGGTTCCCCAGGATCCGGTACGGAACCCGCTCCACCCTCTTCGAGTGATCGATGAGGGCGATGATCCTGGCAGCCGGGCTCGGGACCAGGCTGGAGCCCCTGACGAGCATCAGGCCCAAACCCCTCTTCCCGGTTTTGAACCAGCCCTTGCTCGGTATCACTATTGGACAGTTGCAGGGGATGGGGGCAACGAGGATTGTCGTCAACGCCCATCACCTGGCGAATCAGATAGAGCGGTTCATTCGTGGTGGGCGATGGGGCCTGGAGGTGCAGGTGAAGATCGAGCCTGAGATCCTCGGCACCGGCGGGGGAATCAAGAACTGCGCCGATCTCCTCCGCGATGCCCCCTTTTTTTGCGTGATCAATGCCGATATCTACCATACCTTTGATCTGAAGCCGGCAATTCGCTATCACACAGCGGAGAACAACCTTGCCACCCTTGTGCTCTGCGATGATCCCCGCTTCAACCAGGTGGGCATCGATGAGGAGGGACAGATTGTCAGCATCAGAGAGCGGGAGGTGAAAAAATCCCTCTCCCCTGCCCGCGTCTTGACCTTTACCGGCATCCACCTCATCTCTTCCCGGCTTTTGGACTCCATGCCTTCCGCCGGATTTTTTGATATTATAGGATTCTACCTCGATCTCGCCGCCCGCAGAGAGGCCATCAGGGGTTATCAGATGCAGGGGGGATATTGGCGGGATATCGGCAGGATAGAGGATTATAGGGCCCTGCACAGGGATCTTATAGGAGAGGATGGAGAGCCGATCATTCATCCCGAGGCCTGCATCGAGGAGGGCGCTCGCATAGAGGGGATCTGCTGTGTGGGAAAGAAAACGCGCATCGGAAGCGGGGCCCTCATTAAGGACTCCATCATCTGGGATGAGGTCGTCATCGACAAGGGGAGTGTGGTGGAGGACTGTGTCGTCGGCAGCGGGACACCGGTACAGGGGGCGCATCAAGGGGAGGTCTTGATCCCCGGGTAGGTATAATGCATCCGGCAAAGAGAGATGACAGCGAAACCAGCCCGGCGCCGGAGCTGATCCGGTTTGCCGAGGGATCCCTCTCGGCTGGAAAGCTCTCCTGGAGGCAGATCACCGGAGATGGCTCAGGCAGGCGTTTTTATCGGGTCCAGGGGAGAGGAGGGAGCTGGATAGTCATGATCAACAACCAGCCTCCCAAAGACGAGCGCGGGGTAACGGAGAATGACTCCTTTCTCTACATCTGCCGGCATCTGAGAGCAAAAGGGATCCCCGTGCCCGTGGTCTACCAGCACGACAGGGAGAGGGGTTGGTTTATCATGGAGGATATGGGCGATTGCCATCTCCAAACCGAGGTCATGCATATCAAGGGTGATCGAAAGCAATTAGTAGAGACCTACCAGCGGGTCATCGACACGCTGATCGTCATACAGACAGAGGGGCGCAAGGGATTTGAGCCTGCCCTGACCCACAATCCTCCGTATGACGAGCGGTTTATGCTGACCTGGGAGTCGGGGTATTTTCTTCGTGCCTTTCTTAAAGGCTTCCTCGGCCTCGATATCCCCGCAGAGGAGTTGCGGGACGAGCTGGCGGACCTGGCCCGTCAGGCAGCTGAAGCCCCAGCAGGCTATTTCCTCTATCGGGACTTCCAGTCCCGTAACATCATGGTGAGGGAGGAGGGGCTGGGTTTTCTCGACTTCCAGGGGGGAAGGTTAGGACCCCTTCAGTATGATCTCGCCTCTTTGTTGCTGGATCCCTATGTGGAGCTGGATCACAGGGTACAGGAGGAACTCCTTGCCTATTACCTGGGGCGGATAGGGGATCGGGCTACCCTCGATCCACAGGGCTTCCAGGAGCAGTACCCTTTCATTGCCCTTCATCGCGCTATGCAGATCCTCGGGGCCTTTGGATTTCTGACCACGGCCAAGGGACTGGCGTTTTTCCGTCCCTACATCCCCCCTGCCCTGCAGGTTCTGCGGACCCTCCTGGCAGAACGGTACTTCACCCCCTATAAGCAATTAAAGAGAGTTGTCTTTGAGGAGATCAAGGGTATATGAAACGATTGCGTCTTCCCATCATGCCCCCCCTCCTCTCCACAGCTGACACAGTCGGCATCGTGGCGCCGGCCAGCCACATCCCACGGGCTAACGAGGAATACCTCGAGCAGGGATTGGAGCGAGTGAAGCAGATGGGGTTTGCCGTCAAGTGTTCCCCCTCCCTCCTGGAGAGAAAGCACCTCTACCTGGCCGGGAACGACCAAGAACGGGCCGAAGAACTCATGACGATGTTCCTCGACCCTGAGGTCAAGGCCATTCTCTGCAGCCGTGGTGGCTACGGTGCCCAGCGGCTTATCCCCTATCTGGATGCCGATCTGATTCGCAGCCACCCCAAGCCCCTGGTAGGGTGCAGTGATATCACGGTCCTGCTCATCTATCTGCTGCAACAATGTCTCGTAATCCCCTTTCACGGCCCCAACGTGGCCACCAGCCAGTTTGTGCAAGGGGATGCGGAGATGGCGCTTGCCCTGAAAAGGGCGCTCACCTCTACAGAGCCGCTCGGCGAGATCTCCTGCTCTGTGCTGCGCGGCGGCGAGGCCGAAGCAGAAATCATCGGCGGGTGTCTCTCCTCCCTGATAACGGTGCTGGGGACCCCCTATGAGCCCGATTTTCAGGGAAAGGTGCTTTTTGTGGAGGATGTGAACGAGCCCCCCTATAAGATCGACCGCATGCTGACCCATTTAAAGAGCGCGGGGAAGTTGGCGGGGGTGAAAGGGGTTGTCTTCGGTCAGATGCCCGGGTGCGATACGGACAATGGCCTCTTGCGCGAGGTGATAGTTGATGTCCTCGGCGCGATCGAGGGCCCCATACTTTTTGGCTTCCCCTCTGGCCACGGGCCCCGCAATCTCACCATTCCCCTCGGCGTGCCGGTACAAATACAAAAAGGAGTGGTGAGCTTCTCAAGAGAAGACCGGTCAGAATAACCTTGGGTAATCAGGTGTAAGATTCTCGCTCGTTCCCACTCCCTGTCCCGCTCTGTCGCACGTCCCGCCTCGGGATCCCGTCGTCCCTATGGCTATATTGCAGAGCGGGAGCGACACAGGTAAGGGGCGGGATGAAATTGAATTCCAGGCTATGCTGAAAAAAGACGCACACTGCTACTTCATCGGCATCGGCGGGATCGCCATGGCCCAGGCCGCCCTCCTGCTGCAGGAGATGGGGTATCGAGTGACCGGCTCGGACACCTCCCTCCACCCCCCCACGGATCAACTGCTGCAGGAAAGTAACGTCAGGGTCGAGGAAGGGTATGATGCCGCCCATCTCACTCCTCCCCCCGATCTCGTAGTGATCGGTAACGCGGTCTCGCGGGGGAACCAGGAGGTGGAGGCCGTCCTCGATAAGGGCATACCTTACCTCTCACTTCCCGCTTTGATCGAAGAGGTGCTCCTGGATAAAAGGCGCTCGGCAGTGGTGGCCGGCACCCATGGCAAGACCAGCACCACTGCCTTGCTTTCATGGCTCCTCTTTAGTGGCGGCCTAGACCCTTCGTTTCTGGTCGGCGGTGTCCCCTTGAACTTCAATCGCGGATTCCGCTCGGGCAAGGGGGAGTGGGTGGTGCTGGAGGGGGATGAGTAC
>Ga0214473_10006173_pt1 | contig 14340 bp, 15 predicted proteins | sample RVTome_7_FD_203509 | JGI IMG/M metagenome (GOLD analysis project Ga0214473, IMG submission 203509) | Soil microbial communities from uranium-contaminated site in the Upper Colorado River Basin, Wyoming, United States - RVT98D197 | ecosystem: Environmental > Terrestrial > Soil > Contaminated >... | reverse complement strand
CGAAAGACGTCGGAGGCCCTTCTCTCCCACGATGCCGATCAGCTGGCGCTGCTGTTGCAACTCAAAGAGCACAAAGATCTCGGCAGCCGCTACGCCGACGAGTGGCTCCGTAATAACGCCAAGCGGTTGCAGACAGAGGTGGCCAAGAGTCTGGCTGAGGCCATCCTGCAGACAGACTTGTCTGCCTGGTGGTTTAAAGAGGAAGATGCGGACTGGTGGATAAAAGGAAAATAACTAAGGTGCCGCAGACTGGTGGATAAAAGGAAAGTAATAAGGAGCCGCGGAGCGGTGGGTAAAAGGAACGTAGAGAAGTTCTTCGCCATCGGTGACATCCACGGTAATCTGTCACATCTCGAGCAGTTGCTGGAGAAGATAAAACCCGCACTGAACCAAGAGAAAGATACGCTGGTCTTTCTAGGGGACTACATAGATCGCGGTCCCGCCTCCAAGGGTGTCGTAGATCTTGTCCTTCAGCTGCGGAAGGACCTGCCGCATGTCGTCTGTCTCAAGGGAAATCACGAAGACATGCTACTCGACTGGGTCCTCAACGGGAAAAACTATGACCTCTACCTCTACAACGGCGGCTCTGCCACCATCACATCGTATTCCCAGGATGGTGAGTTCAAGCTGCCCCAGGAGCATCTTGATTTCTTCGCCTCGCTGCTCCTGTACTATGAGACGGAGAAATACATCTTTGTCCACGCAGGAATAAGGGGAGGAATACCCCTGGAGGAACAGGACCCGCACGATCTCATCTGGATCAGGGATGAGTTTATCCTCTCGCCGCACGACTACGGCAAGACAGTCGTCTTCGGGCACACCCCGCTGCAGCGGGTATTTATTGCACCCAATAAGATCGGTATCGACACCGGCGCGGTCTACGGGGGAACCCTGACCTGCCTGGAGCTGCCGGCCCAGCGTTTCTACAGCGTTTGACTCTGTCGCCTTGCGACATGATGTCATGTAAATCTTAAAAGGGGCATCACTGTCGCCTTTCCCGCTTCTCCCCAACTCCCCAACCTATTAGATATATCTATAAGTGTGGGGATGTCACTCCCGCTCTCCATTATAGAAAAAAGAAGGTCGGGATCCCTGTGTCACTTTGTGACACATCCCCTCATTAATAATCTAATAAAAGGTAGGGGAGAAGCGGGAGACGTGACACTTTTAGTTAGATATTTCTACATTATAGATGGGATGCCGCAGAGCGGCAGGGATCTGGCCAAACCTACGGTGATCCTTTGGTCAGGGCCACCTTTTGGCCGTAATCCCTATCTCTATATTGTGGCCAAAGGGCCACTGGCCAAGGGCCACCTTCGGCTTCGGGAGGAGCGGGAGCGACATGGTGTCATTTAAATCTTAAAAGGAGCATCAATTCCTCTCAGTGAAATCTCATGCACCTACGCCCTCCGACGTCGGGGCGTGGCGGTATATATCTCTATGATGGCCAGGCAGATGGTGACGACGAGGGGACCGGCGATGAAACCAACCAAGCCAAAGACATAAAGTCCCCCCAGGATGCTGAAAAAGATCAACAACGGGTGTATCTGGGTCCTGCCGCTGATGATGAGGGGACGCAGGAAGTTGTCCGAGAGGCTCACGAGAATCGCACCCCAGATGCCGAGGACCGCTGCCTTGACGTAGGCCCCCTGGATGAGGAGGAACACCGTGGCAGGCACCCACACCATAAAGGGGCCCACGATATGCATAAAGGACAGCAAGGCCATCACTGCCCCCCAGAACAGGGCGGCGGGAAGCCCCACGATCACGAACCCCAGGGTCCCCAGACCCCCCTGTGCCAGGGCCACCACGATCCCGCCGTAGATCGTAGCATGGATCATCTCGACTATCTTCTTCAGGATGTTATCCCGCTCCTTGGCAGAGAGGGGGATAAGGGTCTTTATCTTCGTGAGGAACTCCTCGCCATCCTTGAAAAAAAAGAAGAGGGTGACGGTCATCAGAAAGAATTTGAGAATAATGGCGGAGAGCCCCTTGATGAACTTGGGGGCCTGGCCTGCTATGTACATGTTCAACTTTTGCAGATTATCGAGCAGGAATGGCTCGATGTCTATCTGGGAAAGATCAAAATAACGGTCGAGCAACTCCGTGAGCCGCTGCACGAGGCCGATCTGCTGGAGACCCTGGAAAAATGCTATATGCCTTCCCTCTCTGATCAATTGCTCAGAGTACTGGTATATATCAAGCAGCTCTTTGGCAACGAGGTTGAGCAGAAAGCCCGCGGGGATGACGATGGCGATGATGACGGCGAAGGTCATCGTGAGGGCGGCCCATGCCCGTCGGTTGCGAAAGAGCCTGTTGACGATCTTGAAGAGGGGATAAAAGATGATGGTCAGGATGGCTGCCCACACGAGAATAGAAAAAAACGGGGACAGGATGCGGAAAAAGAGATAGAAGGCCAAGATGACCAGTGCGAGAAACAAGAGATTAAACAGCCACTCTTTTTTCATAATCCTCCTCTATCCGAGGGACCCGATACCGATCCCTCTTACGTGTTTGCGAAACTCTTGACTCCTCTCAGTCCACCGGGCCTGATTATCAGGGGTGATCTCGCCGATCTCGACATCCGGCGACACGTGCCGCAGCTGTTCCTCTGCTATCCCGACAGTGCGCAGCATCTTCCTGCCCCATTGAGGCAAGAGCACCAGCACCCCTTCTCTGCCTGCTGCGGCGAAGAGCTGCGCGCAGATGGAGATGATCCCCGTATTCCTTCCCAGACAGACCACCTGCGCCCCCTTGATGGCATAGGCGTTGCCGTTAAAAGAGACGGCCAGCCCCCCGCCTCTCTTGACCATCACCAAGGCCTGGAGATCGGTGATACTGTCCCCCACGTACATGACCTCGTCAACCTCGGCACCCGTGCGCGTGAGGATAGCCCGCACCGCCGTAGCCTTGGCCTCCCCGCCGACGGGGTCCACCTCCTCCAAGGCCCTCCCGATCTGCATCCCGGCCAGCTCCTCCCAGAAGATCTGATTGAGCCGCTGCACCACCCGCCTTCCAGCTTCAGATAAGGCCGCCAGCCCCGAGGCCTTTTCCCCCCACTCGATCATCGGCATGCCGGCGATCTCCTCTGCCACCTTGCGCAGATACTTCTCCTCGCTTTGAGGAAGGGGATAGCGATCGAGCGCAAGCGCGGTGCAGTAGGTCTGCTCAAAGGGGAAATCGATCACCTCGCACAGGGCCCGGATATACGGCTCGTAGCTGGTGCTGATGATAAAGGCGGGCATCCTCTCCCTGACGAAGCGGAGGGTCTCTGCTGCCCCGGGCATCAGGAGGATGTCGGCGCGGGAGAACTCCTCGATCCCCTTGTCCGTCGCGCCAAAGGCCTTGAGAAAGGGGAGGATCAGGCGCAGGGTGTCTCCTGCCTTATACCCCGGCCGCCGCTCCACATCTGCGAGAAAGTCATCGTACTTGCTCAGCAGGGAGAAAAACCGCTCACCCTGGGGGACGAAAGAGGCGGCCAGCTCCATGGCGTTGTCGTTCTTGGAGATCGGGCCTTCGCAGTCGGTGACAAAGATCCTCATCTCAGCCCTTGAGGCACACCTCCACCTCCTGGGTCAGGACAAGCCCCTTGAGCTCTTTTCCCTTACTATCCAAGACCTTTCCCTCCTTGATTTGGATCCTCCCCTCGGCAACTGCCTTGAGGGTGAGGATGATGAGCGGGATCTCCCGGCGCACCCCCTCCTGGCGGATCAGCCAGAAAAGGGGGCCGCGTTGTTCAGAAATCTCCCTCCAGAAGCGGACGAACGCGCCCCCCTGGATGGGGAAGGAGTAATAGGCCACAACCGGCCCCCGATCCAGCTCCGGGGTGACGAGGTGCATCATCGCGCCGGTGGTAGCGGCCCGCTGTCTGATCAGCTCGTCGATCACCTCCTCCCATGCCCCGGTCGGACCGCCGGGCAGGGCAGGGTGGAGGTTGATCATCGCGTATCGTCGGCACATCTCCGGGCTCAGGATGAGCATGTAGCCGGCAAGTACCAGCAGGGCAGCTTTATGACCGGCAATCCTCTCCATCACCCCCTCGTGGTATTCCGTACGCCACTGCTCCCGATCTTTCTTGCGGAGCTCAGGTTTAAAACGACGTGAGGAAAAGGTGATGGTTGCCAGACCCGATTCCGCAGCGAGGTCCAGAAAGAGATCGCTCTGCTCTGCCTCGCCCCTCTCCCGGTCGCAGAAGACAAAGGTGATCTCCCCGGGGATGAAACCCTCCTTGATCTTATCACAGACCGCCTGCAGCAACTGCCTGGCTGCCAGGTCCCTGCCTGTGGAGAACCAGCCGAAGGGAAAAGGCATCATCGACCCCCTTGTATCTCCTTGAGATCCGCGGCATCTGGGTAGCGCTGCCTCCCATAGCCGCCGAGGCTCTTGGCTGCCAGGGCATGGGCAAGGGCCAGGCAGGCACTTAGCGGCCTTTTCAGAAGCAGCCCGGCCAAAAAACCGGCATCATAGACGTCCCCTGCGCCGGTGTTGTCCACCACCTCAGTCGCCCCCTGGGGACGAAACTCCGCCTCCTCTTGCCGCGAGAAGAAGTATGCCCCCTGCTCCCCCCTCTTGCACACCACGGTATCAGGCCCGAGCGAGGCGATCTCCTTGCAGCCGGCTCGATAGTCACCAGTGCCCATGAGGGTGCATATCTCGTGCTCCGTGGCAAAGAGGATGGATGATCGCTCGATCAAGGGGAGGATCGCTTCTTTCCCCCTTTTAGCATAGAGCTCACCCGGATCGAGGCTCACCTGTACCCGGGCAGGGAGGGCCTTCATGAGCCCGCGCTGGGCAGCAAACGGGCCATCCCCCACAAAGGCGCTCAGGTGGAGGTAGCGGGTCTCGGCGAGATAGGGGATGTTGAGGTCCTCGAATGTCAGGTCGTCGTTGGCATTGGGCTGGACCACGAGGGCCCGATCCCGGCGGCTGTCCAGCACCACCAGGCAGATGCCGCTCGCCTCCCCTGCCTTGACCTGCGCCAGGTCCACCCCTTTCATCTCGCTCAGGATAAAGGCGCCCTCCTCGTCTGCCCCCACCCTCCCCACAAACCCCGTTTGAAACCCCATCCTCGCCAGTGCTACGATGGTATTGGCAGCTGATCCCCCGCCGCTGCGAAGCCGCAGGGTCCCGTGGTGCTCCAGACCCTGCAATAATTGCCGGAACTCCACAGGAGTAAGGGAGTGCTCCCTGCCTGCGTGCAAAGGCCACCCCTTCTTGCGCAGGGCAGCGAGGTCATTGACCTCATACAAGAGGTCCAGGTTCAAGGCGCCTATACCGATGACGTCCTTCATTAGCTACTTAAAAAATAAAACCCCTAGATTTCCTCTCCCCTCGGGGAGAGGATAAAGTCCCGCTCTGTCGCACAGCGACATCCCCTCATTAAGATTTCTATGAAAGCGGAGAGGGACGCTTTGCATAAATTAGGGAATACGGCCCCGCTCCACAGCACATAACAAGCCGGAGGTGCCCCTTTGGGCAGAATGCGGGGTCCCGCAAGCGGGAGATGCCGCGAAGCGGCAGTGAGGGGGAAGGATAGCCATATCCACTGGCCAAAGGGCCACCTGCGGCCTCACCCCCACCCTCTCCCGCCAGCGAGAGAGGGGGTTTAAACTATACCATTCTCATCGTTCGTTGGTGACGAACCATCATGGATAACCAGGAAAATAGCACGGTCGAAGAATAAGCTCAAGGGCATTGAGAGCTTGCCGTTGTGTGGCGACTTATGCTAGGATGCTCGCGCCCGGCAATAAGGGTTCTTATAAATCGCAGAGGAGGTCCATAAGAGTGTTGCGCCGAATAGGCTTTCCCCTTGTCCTGTTGATGCTTGCTATTGCCCTCATTGCCGCCGGAAAGCAACGCGGGATGACGGTGCGGTTAACGCAGGCAGATTCCGGATCAACGATAACCTTACATCCCGGCGAGACGCTGGAGATAGTGTTACAGGGTAATCCGACGACGGGTTATACCTGGGAGGTGAAGCCCGGCTCAGAGGCCCTCCTGAAACAGAAGGGAGAGCCGGAGTTCACGCCGGACAGCAAGGCATTGGGTTCCGAGGGGCGCATGACCTTTCGGTTCGATGTTGTCGCTGTGGGCAAGGGGTCCTTGGTACTTTTATACCGCCGCACCTTTGAACCGGAAGCCCGGCCGCTGCGGACCTTCGGTATCCGCATCGTCGTAGCTGATTGACAATCAGAAAAATGAACGGCCTAGGGGAGGTAAAAAAAGGGAACTGCCCTACGGAGGGGTGTGAGGTACCTCTTGTACCTTCGCGGGATCGGTTCGGCACTCTTTCCTAAAACTGGCACCCTCAGTATTTAGCGAAGAAGTCCTGTACCTCTTTGATCAGGGCGGTCTTGGCGTCCGTGAAGACGCCGCTCGCGAAGACAAACTCCAGCGTAAATATGAGATTGTATTCCACCGCCGAGGTCTTGTATTCCTGGGTGGCGGTCACAATGACATCCTTCAACTGTTTTCCTTCGGCGCCCTTAAAGAGCTGCGACTTCTTCAAGATGAGATCGAGGGCCTCCTTGGCATCCTCGGCGTTTTCCAGGGTAACTTCGATCCCCTCGACCTCCTTGAGCGCCTTGACGATCTTGTCACGGTCTACCTTTATCTTCATAGCAGCCTCACGGGAAATGGAATAGGCACCCTTTTACTATAGAGAATACGCGATCCCTGGTCAAGCCCTTTCCCCTCTTGCCTTTGCCTGGGTTTCGGTATAGCATTAACAGCATGAACGGCAAGGGGTCATGGCTGATCGTATCTTGCGTTCTGTTCTTAGCCCTGGCATGCCTGGTAGGAGTTTCCCTGGCTGCCGAGGTGGCAGTCATCAAGGTCAACTACCGCAGCGCCGCCGAAATCCTCCCACAAGTGCAGAACCTCCTCACTCCCGAAGGCAAGGCATCCGTCGACACCAGGACCAACTCCCTCATCGTGGTGGACACGAAGGAATCCCTCACCAAGATCCAGGCCTTTGTTTCCTCCATGGACCAGCCTGTAGAGCAGGTCAAGGTCCGCTTCCGGTTCCAGGAGCAAGGCGTCTCTACAAATAGAGGAGTAGGGGCTTCGGGTACTGTTTCTGGGGAGCACGGATCAGTCACCATGGGGGGAGACAGGCGCGAGGGGGTGCATGTCCGTGCGCAGGACAGAGTAGTGAACAGGCGCGGGAACACGGAATCCTTTATCTCGGTCATGTCCGGGAGCTCTGCCTACCTTTGGGTGGGCAAGGAGGTCCCCTTTACCGAGCGATGGGTCTACTATACCCATCACTACGCCCACGTGGTGACGACGGTGAACTTTGAGCGTATCGAGACAGGCTTTGAGGTGCTGCCTATCGTAGCGGGAAACACAGTGCAGATACAAATCATCCCCCGGATCTCCTCCCTCGAGAGGGGTGGGCAGATCGTGCGCTTTACCGAGGCCGCAACCACCCTCTCCGTGCCCAAGGGACAGTGGGTGACCTTCGGCGGCTCGAGCGAACAGAGCAATGAGGTCATCCGTGACATCCTCTCCTACGGCTCCTCCTCCACAAACTCCACGCTTTCGCTATCGTTGATGGTGGAGTAACTCAGCAGCCTATATTTACTGGCAGCATAGGAGCAGGCTTAAAATATAAGATTTATTTAGCACCGCTCCTATCTTCAATCATTAACCCGCCAGCCCTTCACGGTGAAATAGAGAATGCCCCTCTTGTACCCTGAGTTCTGTTGACGGCAAGCACCTCTTTATCCTAAACTTGTCACGTGAAGAATTCTAAAAGCCCTGACCAAGTCCTCCTGATCTTCCCCCCTGTTGCCAAGCCATCTGAGCCGCCGGGGGGCATTGCCATGCTTTCCGGTGCGCTGGCTGCGCACAACGTTGCTCATACTCTGCTTGACGCCAATCTCGAGGGGATGCTCGATCTCCTTAAAAAACCCTTCACCCCTGCTGATACCTGGACGCGCCGTGCATGTCGTAATCTCTCTAAAAATCTTCGCAGCCTCCGGAGCTGGCAAATCTATCAGAATATCGATACCTATAAGCGCGCGGTATCGGACATCAACCGCGTGCTCAACATGGCAGGCGGCGAAGAGGTGCACATCAGTCTTGCCGACTATAACGACGCGCTCCTTTCGCCGGTCAAGAGCTATGACCTCCTTTACGCTGCCCAACACCCAGAGGAAAACCCCTTTTATCCATATCTCAGCAGGCGCCTGCCAGCGATTATTAAGCGCGACGGAACTACTGTTGTCGGCTTCTCCCTCAACTATCTGAGCCAGGCCCTGACGACCTTTGCCATGATCGGCTTTTTAAAGCATGAGTTCCCTGATGTTACGATCATACTCGGCGGCAGTCTGGTTACGTCGTGGCTGCGGGGCAAGCAGAGGCAAGGGCTTTTTAACGGCCTGGTTGATCATTGCATCGCCGGTCCAGGGGAATATCAGCTCCTGGCGCTGCTGCACCAAAAACCCGACCAGGAGCTGCACCTTATTCCTCGCTATGATGCCTTGCCAATCAGCGACTATCTGGCACCGGGGCTGATCCTGCCCTATCGGTCTTCCCTTGGATGCTACTGGGGCAAATGCTCGTTTTGCCCGGAAAAGGCAGAAGGTACCGCCTATTCTCCGATTCCGCCGGAAAGGGCAGTGATTGATATCCGAAACCTCGTCTCTCAAATGAAGCCGGCCCTGATCCATCTCGTGGACAATGCCGTCAGCCCGGCCTTGATGCAGGCCCTTTGCGATAAGCCGCCAGACGCCGCCTGGTACGGCTTTGCCCGGATCACTCGGCATCTGACAGACCTCGACTTCTGTATGGCTTTGAAGCAATCCGGGTGCGTGATGCTGAAGCTCGGCCTGGAATCAGGCAACCAGGGAATACTCGACGCCCTGCACAAGGGTATCGATCTGCAAAACGCATCGCTGGCATTACGGAATTTAAAAAAGGCCGGCATCGCCACCTATATCTATCTCCTCTTCGGCACGCCGGCTGAGACGCGCGCCGAGGCGCAGCATACCCTCGCGTTTGTGGCAGAGCACGCCGAGGAAATCCGCTTTATGAACATCGCCATCTTCAACCTGCCCCTCAACAGCCCGGAGGCAGCCGGCCTCGAGACAGCCGGTTTTTACGAAGGTGACCTCTCCCTCTACACCGATTTCCAACACCCCCAGGGTTGGGACCGACGATTGGTCAGGGAGTTTTTGGATACGGAATTCAGGAGACACCCCGCCATCCGACCTATACTCAACAATCATCCGCCTCTCTTCACCTCCAATCACGCGCCATTTTTTGCACACATGGGGCAATGGCGAGACTAATCAATTGATTTCCATGTCATCGTGTTTATACTCTTGGGTATCTTAAAAAATGGAGGGGAAGATGCTGGACTTTACGCTTTCGCCGGAACAAATAGCGATACAACAGCAGGCGCGGGCATTCGCGCTCAAAGAGATCCTGCCGGTGGCGGCCTACTATGACGAATCGAATGTCCTGCCGATGGATATCATGAAAAAGGCCTTTGCTGCCGGCCTGTTGAACGGCGGAATACCCAAGCAATACGGCGGCAGGGGATTGGGGCTCATTGAGGCTGCCCTCGTTACCGAGGAACTCTCGGCTGCCTGCTTGGGCTTTGCCACGTCGATCTCCGACAACGGCCTGGGGATGGAGCCCATCATATTATCAAACAAGGAAGAGCTCAAAAAGAAATACCTCACGATCCTCGCCAAAGAGCCAAAACTCATCTGTTTCGCCACATCCGAGCCAACCATGGGCTCCGATGTGGCCAGCATGCGTTGCCACGCGGAAAAGAAGGGGAACGACTATATCCTGAACGGAACGAAGTATTGGATCACGAACGCCGGCGTCGCCGATTACATGACGGTGTTCGCCACCGTTGATCCAAAATCCCAACATAAGGGGATCTGCGCCTTTGTCGTGGAGCGGGGTTGGACGGGGGTATCATCCGGACAACATATCGAGAAGCTGGGGCAGCGGGCGTCCAACACGGCGGCGCTCAATTTTAAAAATGTGGTTGTTCCCAAAGAAAATGTCTTGGCTGAGCCGGGCGAGGGTTTCGTGCTTGCCATGAGGACCTTTTCCCGCACGCGCCCCTCCATCGGGGCCTTTGCTGTCGGCGCTGCGCGCTCGGCCATGGAGTTCGCCATCGATTATGTGAAAAAAAGACAGGCATTCGGCATGACGCTTCAGAGTTTCGAGGCGATTCAGTTTAAATTAGCGGAGATGTACCAGAAGGTGGAGACTGCACGCCTCCTGGTTTTGCAATCGGCATGGGAATCCGATAACGGCAAGGATTCGACGATCAGCGCCTCCATCGCGAAATTTTATGCAACGGAGGCGGCGTTTGAGGTGGCGAGCGAAGCTGTGCAGGTCGCCGGCGGTTATGGCTACACGCGGATGTTCCCCTTCGAAAAGATCCTCAGGGATATACGCCTTCTCATGATCTACGAAGGCACAAGCGAGATACAGCGGCTCATCGTGGCTGGTCACGTCCTCGGCAATTACAAGCCGGTGATGCCGCCTCTCGAGGATTTGGCTATTTTAAGGAGCGAGGGAACCGGGAAGATGCTTGATAAGGAGATGAAGGGGAAGACTGCCTGGCGGTGCCGCATGTGCGGATATGTCCATTACGGCGACAATCCCCCTGATGAGTGCCCGTCGTGCTTTTTCCCGTCAACAGCCTTTAAAAAAGTGTGGCCGGTTTAGCCATTAGTTTGTCAATGACGCATCTTGAAATAGGGAAAAAAGGGGTTATTATATAAGGACGTTTAATAATCAAAGAAAGGGAAATGTTATGATAACGACCACAGAAACGGCCCATAAGAGGATTGAAGAGATCTTGAAGGAGAAAAAGGAGGCGCCGCAAGGTGTGCGGGTTTTTCTGCAGGAGGGTGGCTGAGGGGGCCCGGCCTTGACCTTGGCTCTGGATGAGCCAGCAGAAGCGGACAGCGTTTTCCCCAATGGCGGGGTGCAATATTTCATTGATAAGGAATTGCTCAAAACGACGGGTGACGTCGCCATCGACTTTGTCGAGGCAGGTTGGAGGCGGGGTTTTACCGTCAGCGCCCAGAACCCGGTAGGAGGCGCAGGCTCCTGCGCCGTAAGCGGGGGGTGCGGTTCGCAGGGATCGTGCTCTTAAGAGCAATACTGCTCGGTATGCTTTTTTACAGGGAATAGAGGATTAAGTTAACCTCCTTATCCCCCAAGAGTCAGAATTAAGCCCCTTGTTCAAAGGGGCTTTTCTTATGTAAATGGAGGGGATCAAATCCCCACAGCCTGAGTAGGTTTTGATCCCCTCCCGGACGATCATGCTAAAAAATTACGACTATTTCAGACTATGATCAGAAATAATACCTCGTCTTCACCACCCAGTTTTATTAAAATTTTACTATTTAAATATAAATAGTAAAATGGCAATAAAAAGTCAAGCACTATTTTAAGGGGCGTTTTTTGCTGAGAAGTATGGTAGATTGATAAGGCCGCAATGCAACCAGTTAAGGGAGTAAATGAGGGTGGGCACAAGCTGGGATGACTTTCCCCCTTTTCGTGCGCTTCGCAGGATACAGCTGCATACAGCACTGCGTTCGATCTTTGTTCGGTTGAAGGAGATGCCCCCTTTCCTGAGGTTCGTTTTGTTCCCCTACTGCCTGATTGGAAGTATTTTATTTATAGATGGCTCGTTTGTCCCTATCGTGGAATTCGAGCTTAAGGGGAAACAGGTCTCTTGGTTCGACTGGTGGGTTGCCGGGGCAGGTCCGCTCTTTGTCGTTATCGGATTCCTCCTTTTTATATCGGCCTATGGCTTTTATGGCAAGAAACGCTATGCCCGCCTGACGTTTCTTTCGGTTTTTGTCTTGGCACTGCTCTTCATCCGGCAATTTGAAGAGCCTACGATGACGGGCATACTTATTATGGGAATATTGTTTCTTGTCGTGGGATGGTATTTATTTTTTAAGAAGAGTATCAGGCTCTACTTTGCATCGAACGAAAAAGGACACTAAGCCCCGTCCCTGAAACGGGGCCTTTTTATTGCATGGGGCGAAGGGTGTTGCTGCCCTGGCCATTGCCCCTGGCCGTAACAAAGATTACCGCACCGCACTCCCCGGCGGCACCTCTCGTTCGGGGATGAGCATGATTGGCTTCCCGGCGACATCCGCCGCCAGGATCATCCCCTGGCTCTCGATACCCCTGAGCTTGCGCGGCTCCAGATTGACCAGTATCGGTACCTGCTTGCCGATGAAATCCTCGGGCGTGTAGGTAAGGGCCATGCCTGCCACCACTTGTCTGGTCTCTCCCCCGAGGTCGATCTCTAACCTGATCAATTTGTCGGTGCCCTGAACCTTCTCTGCCGCTGTTACCGTACCGATCCTGATGTCCAACTTCATGAAGGCATCAAAGCTGATCATTCTATAATCTCTATTTTTTATACCCCACAGGTATAATGATGAGGGGTTCCTGCCCTTTGGGTGCACCGATTGCATCAACCAGGGATGCATCGCGAAAGGCCCCCACAATCCCTACCCCCAGTCTCAGGGCCTCTGCCTGGAGGAAGATATTCTGCCCCACGTGGCCCACCTCAATATGGGCATAGCGGACCCCCCGCTCTCCGTACTTGCTGGTGATCCGTTCGTATTGCGCCGTGATGACAAAGATAGCCGGCGCTGTGGCTATCCACATCTGCGTCAGGGCGGCATGGGCCACATCCTTGCGGCGATCCCCTGTGCCCAAGAGCTCAAGACTGTGGTTTGCCGGGCGATATCGGTATACCCCAGCAGCCAGCGCCTCGACCCCACCCTTCCCCACGACGACATAGACATCCAAGGGATAGAGGGTCCCCGCCGAGGGGGCTGCCCGCAATCCCCTCCGTGCATCCGTTGTCCCTTGTGCCGCCCACAGAAGCTGCGACAATTGGGCTATGCTCAGGGAATCGGGTCGAAAGTCACGAATGGTCCTGCGTTCTTTGATGGCCCGCTCCACGGAGATATCTCCGTCATAGGCGGGTTGCGGAAGCGTAAAAGAACCTTGCATTGCCGGCTTGCCCCACGCCGGGATTGTTAGCGTCACAATGACCAAGCCCACCAAAAAACACAGCACCGATCTACTCATCCTCCCCTCCTTGTGGCACGGTACAATGCCTTGGCGTATTTAATGCGTGATGGTATCACCCACAGCCATCTGATGGTATAACTTCTGTGCAATTTGTCAAGAGGATATGATGGTTATACTGCCGTGATAAGGGAGACTGCCCGCGGCACTATCTCTATAACCACGGGGAGTGTCCCGATCTGTTCACCATCCACGTCTAACAGGACCTTCTGGTCGGAGGAGGCCTCCACCCGCTTGCCGACGAAGGATCTGACCTTTGCCACCTCATAGATCTTCCCGTTATAGAGCTTCGGGAGGTTCAGGAAGACCTCGGGCAGGGTCAGATCCCCGATCACCGTCACCTGGAACAGACCATCGTCCACCTGTGCCCCCGGCGCCACCAACATGCCGCCGCCATGGTATTGTCCATTGGCAACCGCTATGTTCCAGGCATTGACCTCCCCGTCAAAGGCATCGTCGACTTTTAAATGTATCTTCTTCTTATCATATTTCAGCAAGGAGACCAGCGTGGCTCCGATAAAGGAAAGAAACCCTCCCAGGGCCTTGGTAGTTCTGTTGACGCGCTCATCCACCTCCCCGCCCAGACCGAAGCTGGCGATGTTATGGAAATATCGATACGAGTGATTGTTGCGACGGTCTTGATAGCGAATGCGGCCCAGGTCAATGATGCGCGTATGCGCACCCTTGATGATATCCATGGCCCGGTCGAGCTTCCGATGGATGGGGACGGTCTTGATCAAATCACAGCCGGTACTGCGGGGGATAAACCCGACGGAAACGCCGGACCGGAGGGGACCATCCTCTCCCATCAGGCCGTTCACCACCTCATTGAGGGTCCCATCCCCGCCGACACAGACGATCGTCTCGGCGCCCTGGCTGAGGGCTTCACGGGTGAGCCTGGTGGCATCTCCCGGACCTGCCGTAAAAAAGACTTGAAACGCCCCCAGCCTATCTCGCGCCAAGGCTGCGATCTGAGGCCACGATTTGCCAGCAGAGCCTGCTGCGGCATGGGGATTAACGATAAAGGCGATCTTTGTTGAGGCCACGGTTATTCTCCTTATTGAAGAAGCGACATCAGCTTCGGGCAGATCAAGCGACAATCACCCTGTTTCGTCACTCCCCCTCCCCCACAATGAGGTCAGCCAGCATGCGTTTGGGCACGTGATGGACATCCTTATCGTCACGCCAGTAGCGGATGTCCCCTCCCGGCGCCAGGTCTTCGAGCTTGACTTGCTCGGC
>Ga0214473_10006172_pt1 | contig 14342 bp, 13 predicted proteins | sample RVTome_7_FD_203509 | JGI IMG/M metagenome (GOLD analysis project Ga0214473, IMG submission 203509) | Soil microbial communities from uranium-contaminated site in the Upper Colorado River Basin, Wyoming, United States - RVT98D197 | ecosystem: Environmental > Terrestrial > Soil > Contaminated >... | reverse complement strand
CTGGGCATAGTAGGGGTTCTGGGCCATCTGCATCGACTGGCTGTTGAACCACATGATCAGGCTGTAGAAGAAGAAACCGACCAGGACGAGGAAGACGGTGATGATGACGTAGGCGATGGGCGAGGTGAAGTACGTCCGGAGTTCTCTTTTAGCGATCACCCACGTGTTTTTCATTGTTCCCCACCTCCGGAGACGATTTTGAGATAGAGGTCCTCGATGTTCATAGCCAGGGGCCGCATTTCGAGGAGGCCGAACTGCTTGTCGAGGACGAGCCGGGCGATCTCGTCGCGCAGATCCTGTCCGGGCCGCCATTCGACCCGCAGCTCGCCGTTCTCGCGGCTGACTTTTTCCACACCGGCGATTTTCCGGATCTCGGCCGCGGCATCCTGAACGTCCTTCCGGACCCTGACGATCGCCCCGTCTTTTTTACGAAACGACGCGGTCAGCTCTTCGAGGGAACCGGAGGCCATCAGTCGGCCTTCGTTGATGATGACCACGCCGTCGCAGGTCTGGGTGACTTCGGCCAGAATGTGGGTCGAGAGGATGATCGTGTGTTCGCCTTTGAGCGACTTGATCAGGCTCCGGATCTCGATGATCTGGGCCGGATCGAGGCCGATCGTCGGTTCGTCGAGAATGAGGACGAGCGGGTCGTGGACAAGAGCCTGGGCGATGCCGACCCGTTGCTTGAACCCGCGGGAGATGTTCTTGATCAGGCGGCCTTTGACCTGCTCAAGGCCCGAAACCTTGATCGCTTTAGCCACGGATTCTTTCCGCTTGACCGACGGGATTTTTTTTATGGCCGCGATAAAGTTCAAGTATTCGGTCACGGTCATTTCGGGGTAAAGGGGAAGGACTTCGGGCAGATACCCGAGGATCCGTTTGGCGTCGTTCGGCTGTTCAAAGACATCGAACGTTCCGATCGAGGCTTTCCCGTCCGTCGCCGGAAGGAATCCGGTCAGAACTCTCATCGTCGTGGTCTTGCCCGCCGCATTAGGGCCGAGCAGACCCCAGATCTTTCCTTTGTCGACTTTAAAACTCAGGTCGCGGACGGCGACGAGATCGCCGTATTTCTTCGTCAGATGCTCAACGGCAATCATGGATGAACCTCCTCTCAAATATTCACTGCGGCAATAATGCCATGTTTTTCGATCGTGCGCGGATCAAATTCAGAACAAAAAGCCCGGATGAAATCCCTATTATATTAAAATTGAATTTTGAGGCAAGCCGCGCGGGCACAGAATTCTCGGATCAGGAAAAATGCGGTACTGGGGTCGTTCCTGAGGCCCCCATAGCGGAGGGGGGGACCCGTCGGCTGTTTCGACGGGGGGAACCGACGGGACTGGTTCCCGGGGGGCCGGGGACGACCCCAGCGCCGCCTCGGGAACATTTTAATTTTCCTACATCCGTTCGGGGAGCGGAATGCCCATCAGGTCGAGAGCCCGGCCTAATATCGCCCGGACGTAAAAGATAGTCAGGAGCCGGACATTTTTAAGGTCCTGATTTTCCTCCGCCAGGACAGGATATTTGTGATAGTAGGCGTTGAATTTCTGGCAGAGGTTGAAGGTGAACTTGGCCAGATGGGAGAATTCCAGCGATTCGATGGAATGGAGGACCTCCTCCTCGAATTTCGAACCATACGTGACGACATCCCAGAAATCGGAAAGCTCGTCCGGAGCCATGCTCCCGAGGCTGTCGGCGTCTTTAAGGGCGAGTGCGGCGATGTCTCCGCTCGTCCGGCCTTCGCGCTCTTCGAGCTTGCGAAAGATGCTGTTCAACCGAACGCCGCTGTATTGGAGATAGGGCCCGGTTTCCCCCTCGAAGCTCAGGGCGTCGTCGAAATCGAATATGATCAGCGAATTGCGGGCGTACTTGAGCATGAAATAACGGAGTGCGCCTTGCGCGATCTGGGCCGCCGTGCGTTTTTTCTGCGCGGAAGGGGCTTCGGGATTCCGTTTCTCGATTTCGGCATAGGCCTTGTCTTCGAGCCTGTCGAGAAGGTCGTCGGCCTTGACTCCGAGCCCTTTTCGTCCGGAGACTTCGACGAAGGATTTTCCCTCTTCCCCGGCGGCGGGCTCGATCTTCAGCTCCTTCAGGCTGCGGGGAGAAAGCGCGACCATTTCATAGGAGAAGTGGACGGATTTGCCCGCTTGGTCCCTGTAGCCGAGGGCGCGCAGTCCTTGGTAGACGATTTTCTGGAGATAAGACTGCCGGGTGTCGATGACGTTGTAGACCTTGCTCGCTCCGCCGAAGGTCAATCCCCGGTCGTTCGGAACGGCGGAGCTGATCCAGGTGGTTTTTCCGCCTTCTTCCTCGAACGGCTCGTAATAGAAATCTTTTTCAAGGAGCCCGAATTTCCAGAGCTGGTAGGCGATGTCCTTGCCGACATAGGTCACCGTGCCGTCCGAGCGGACGATGATTTTTTCCTTCTCTGCGTCTTCTTCGAGCTTCATGACCCAGCATTTCGCATTGGCTCCGTCTTCGACGTAGCTGATGCCGCCCTTCTCCTTGAGCAGGGCGAACGCTTTCTCCCAGAACTTCAAGCCGAGGATGCTGCTTTCGCAGGGAAGGACGTCATAGGCCGTGGCTATGCGTTTCATCGTCGCCAGATGGGAACGCAGAATCCGATGAGAGATATAGCGGGCCAGCGCCGCTTCCGGATTCTTCCCGTGCTCTATGCGCTTGAGGATTTCGGCCTTCCGCCTCTGGAATTCGAGGTGCGCATCGAGGAACGCCGCGGTGCGCGCGTAGAGATCCCAGCAGTAATAATCGAACCGCTCGATTTTTTCGAGGTCCTCAAGGGTCATGATTTCGAGTTCCATGAATCCGAAGACGACGTCCACGACTTGGACGCCGGTGTCGTCGATGTAGTTCTGGGCTTCGACGTTTTCGCCTTTGAAGCGGAGGCAGCGGACGAGCGTGTCGCCCAGGCAGGCATTCCGCAGGTGGCCGATGTGAGCCGCCTTGTTGGGATTGATATTCGTGTGTTCGACGATGATCTTTTTCTCTTCGGGATGAAGCGCAGGTGAGGTCAAAGCGGCAAGTCGCTCCTTAAAGAATTCGGCCTTGTCGAGGAAAAAGTTGACGTAGCCGGCGCCGGCGACTTCCATCTTCTCGACTCCGGGAAGCGCTCCGATTTTGCCCATGATCTCTTGGGCGAGCTGCCGCGGATTCGCCTTGGTCCTTTTGGCCAGCTGGAAAGGAAACGACAGGGCCAGGTCGCCCATTTTTTGCTGAGGGGGATAGATCAAGGTGAGGTCTTCCGCTGAAAGAGGATAGATTCCGGCCAGCCGTGCCCGGATGATTTCTTGAATACGAGCTTTCAGGCCTAACATGCGAGTGGCCGGTATTATACCCGAAATTTCTCTTGAGTTTAAACCGATGCCTTCTTCCGGCCAAGGCAGACGATCGAGCTTCCCCAGGGAAGGTTCGTTTTTTTAATGAGGCGCGCTTCGAAGGCAAGGATTGCGGAGAGCGCGGCGTTCAAGGCCGCCGGGACAGGGCGGAGGTCGGACTGAACAGCGCGGCGGGAATTCGCCTTCCGCTCCGCTCGTCTTTCGGCGAGACGGACGAGGATAACGAGCGGAAAGAGAACGAAATTGAAATAGCTCATCCGGACGACCTCGAAGCCCGCTTTTTCAAGCTTCGGTTTCAGCGTTTTTTTCCGGTATCGCTCCCGGGCGTGAACGGCCCGGTCGTGGGCGCTTCTCAGAAATTCAAAGGCGCTGTCGGTGATGAGCAGAACGCCTTCCGCCTTGAGCAGGCGGTGGGCTTCGCGAAGGACGGCGACGTCGTCCGTGATTTTTTTGTGATAGAGGACGTCAAGCAGCGAGACGACGTCGAAAGCGCCCGTCTTGTAGGGCAGACACTGGACGTCGGCCCTGACGAGATTCGTAAGCCCCCGCTTTTCGCAAAAAAACAGGGCGTCCACGGAATAATCACAGCCGAAAACGCGGCCGTAGGGCTCGAAGGCCTTCAAGTTGAATCCCGTGCCACAACCGGCGTCGAGCCAGAGGCGAAAGCGGTCCGCGTTCGAGCGCAAGGGGAGGAGAGAGAGAAGGATTTGCCGGCGGCCGCGGAACCACCAGTGGCTTTCCTCCAGGTCGAAATGTTTTCGATACTCGGCGGATTCCATCGGGGCCGATTACCGGATTGATTTCACCACCCGGCAGACCTCGTCGATCTGGGTCATGGTCAGCGCCAGTCCCGAGGGGAGGTAAAGGCCTTTTTTCGACAGCTCTTTACTCACCGGGAAGGAAAGGCCGCGATAGACGCTGTCTTTGGCGAAGACAGGCTGTTCGTGGACCGGAATGAAAAACGACCGGGTGTCGACTCCGGCCTCGTGGAGTCTCCCCATGACTTCGTCCCGGGACAGCCCGAATTCTTTCTCGATGAGGACGGCATACATCCAATAGACGTTGCGCGCCCAGGGTTTTTCTTCGGGCAGAGTCAGGCCGAGGATTCCGGCCAGTTTATTTTTGTACGCCGCGGCCATCCTCTGTTTAATGGCGATCGAGTTCTCGACCTCCTCGAGCTGGGCCAGACCGATCGCGGCCTGGACATTCGTCATCCGGTAATTGAAGGCCAGGTCGGTATGGAGGAACCGCTTATGGGGAGAATGGGCCAGGTCTTTCAATCGGCGGGCCCTTTCGGCAACCTTGTCGTCGTTCGTTACGACCATCCCCCCTTCGCCCGTCGTTACGATTTTGTTTGCATAGAAGCTGAAACACCCGATATCGCCGATCGCCCCCGCCTTGAGGCCGTTTTTCTTTCCGCCCCCGCGATAGTAGAGAGCTCCGTGGGCTTCGGCCGCGTCCTCGATGACTAAAAGGCCGTATTTCCGGGCCAGGCTCAAGATCTCGTCCATTGGACAGGGATGGCCGTAGAGATGGACGGGAAGGACTGCCCGGACGACTCCACCCGAGCTTTTGTTCACGAGCCGTTTCTTTTTCCGGTCGTACCGGCAGCCGCTTTTGAGGAAATCGTCCAGCCCCTCCGGGTCCAGGCTAAACATCGCCCGGTCGACGTCGACTAAAACGGGTTTGGCTCCCGTATACACAACGGCGTAGGGGACCGCGATCATCGTCAGGTCGGGAATGATGACTTCATCGCCCGCACCGATCCCGGCCGCGGCGAGGGCGAGATGAAGGGCGGTCGTACCGCTCGTCGTCGTCACGGCGTGCTTAACTCCGAGATAGGCGGCGAAGGCCGTCTCGAATTTCTGGATGTAGGTCCCGGCGGACGATATCCAGCCCGAGGTGATGCAGTCGCTCACATAACCTAGCGTGTTTTTAGCGAGAAGCGGTTCGTTGACCGGGATCATGGGTCAGTAATATTCCTTGTCGTCAAACCCGGCGTAAGGGCCCTGTTTGACCTCGATGATCTTGGCCGCTTCCAGGATTTTGACTCTGTGGCCGCCGCGGGCCAGGAGAATCGCATCGCCCGGCCCCATGATCGCAGTTTTCAAAGAGGCTCCCTCCTCATCGAAGAGCTCGACCCGGATCCGGCCTTCGAGGAGGACGAGCACTTCCTGCGTCCTGAGGATTTCCCTCCTGACGAGCTTGTGGCGGTGGCGCTGGACGATTTTTCCCGCGGGATGGACGAGCATCCCGAGCTGTTGAGAGAATTCGCCCGGGGTGAAGAAGTTCGGCCCGGGATTCGTGAATTCTTTGCGGAGGATGATGGCGTAGATGTCCTCGCCCTTCTTGACTTGGAGCAGACCTTTCATCGTTCTCTTTCCTTTTCGACCTGCATTTTCCGGCGGATCTTCATTCGGTATCGGCCTCACCGGATTTTCGTCAGGCGCAGCTTGAGGGTCAACCAGACGTATTTCCAGCCCTTGGCCAGAAAATCGGAGAACTTCTGGCCGGTCTTGCCCACGCCTGTCCGCCGCTCGAGGCACATGTAGGGAATCTCGATCACCTTAAAGCCGAGCTTTCGGGCCCGATAAATAAAGTCGATGAAATATTCGCCGTAGTCGCCGCGGAGCGAGATCCGGTCTAGAATCCTGCGGTTGAAGGCGATGAAACCGCTCGTATAATCCTTGAAATCGCGGCCCAGGATCCGGCCGATGAAGCGGTTGAGAGCCACGCTCATGGCATAGGCGAGCAGGGTGTCATTGCTTCCGGAGACAATTTGGACGCCTCCGCCTTTGACGTAGCGGCTCCCGACGGCGACATCATAGCCGCGCCCGATTTCCGCGAGGAGATCCTCGATCTTTTGGGGAGGCATCGAAAAATCGCAGTCCGACCAGACAATGACCCGGCCCTTGGAGGCGGCGATGCCATCCCGGAGCGCTGAGGCCAGGCCGCGCTTGTCGAGCCGGCGGAGAAGATAAAGATTGGGGATATCTTTCTGCATCGACTCGACGACCTGCCAGGTGCCGTCCGGCGAATTGTCGTCGACAACAATGATTTCGGTGTTCGCAGGCGTGTATTTCAGGACTTCGAGAATGAGCGGCCCGATGTTGTCCCGTTCGTTGTAAGTCGGGAAGATGACGGAAACGTCCCTCCCCGGCCGCTCGGCTTGTGTCATGGGCAACCGTATTTTACTTATTTAGGTGGTCGCACTCAACCGCTCTTCGAAGATTTTGGTCTTCGATTGTGCCCGGCTCCGTTTTATGATAAAAATAGAATTCATCTTATTTTCGGGTTCCTCATTCAAAGGAAGCCATCATATGAAACACACCCGATTCAATGCCAACCATCGGAAACTCGGGGCCAGGATGATCGAATTCGCCGGCTGGGACATGCCGGTTGAATACAAAGGGATCATCGACGAGCACCTGGCCGTCCGGCACGCCGCCGGCCTTTTTGACGTGAGCCATATGGGTGAGATCTATGTCACCGGGCGCGACGCTCTGGCCTTCGTCCAGCACCTCACGCCCAATGACGCCGGACGGCTGGCGCCCCTGCACGTCCAATACACGGCCCTCATGACGCCCAAGGGCACGTTTGTCGATGACATGCTCGTTTACTGCCTCGGCTACGAGCATTATCTCCTCGTCGTCAATGCGGCCAATACGGATAAGGATTACGCTTGGATTGCCGGCCAAAAAGGCGGGTTCGACGTTTGTATCGAGAACGCTTCGGACAGATACAGCCAGCTTGCTCTTCAGGGGCGGAAAGCGGAGACTCTCCTTCAGCCTCTGACGGATATCGCCTTGGCCGGGATGAAATCGTTCACGGCGGCCTACGGCAAGGTCCTGGGGAAGAGCGCCTTCGTTTCCCGGACGGGCTATACGGGCGAAGACGGCTTTGAAATCTATACCCTCGACCCCGATCCCGGTCCGATCTGGGACGCGATCATCGAAGCCGGAAAACCGGTTGGCCTTCTGCCTATCGGTCTCGGCGCGCGCGATACGCTCAGGCTCGAAGCCAAGCTCCCTCTCTACGGGAACGATATCGACGAGACGACGACGGTGCTCGAGGCCGACCTCAAATGGATCGTCAAATTCAAGAAGGGCGATTTCCTCGGCCGCGACGTGCTCGTGAAGCAGAACGAGGAGGGGATCCGCCGCAAAATCGTCGGGTTCGAATTGCTCGACAGAGGCATCGCCCGTCCGCATTATCCCGTTTTTATCGGCGGGAGCAAGGTTTCCGAAGTCCGGTCTGGGACTTTCTCGCCGCTCCTGAGAAAGAACATCGGTCTCGTCTATCTTCCGATTGACAAAACCGAGATCGGGACGGAATTCGACATCGGCATCCGGGATAAAATGGCCAAAGCCAAAGTCGTCCCCACGCCGTTTTACAAAAGAGATTATTGAGGTTCAGGAGGAAAGAGCATGTACCCGAGCCATTTTCGCTACACCAAAGATCATGAGTGGGCCGATATGAGCGGCGGTATCGCCACGGTCGGCATCACCGAGTATGCTCAGAATCATCTCGGCGACGTGGTCTATATCGAGCTTCCGGCGGTCGGCAAGAGCCTCGATGTCCACCAGACGATCGGTACGATCGAGTCGGTCAAAGCCGTATCCGAGATTTTTTCGCCCGTGTCCGGAGAGGTCGTCGAGGTCAACGGCGCCCTGAACGGCGCTCCCGAGACGGTCAACCAGGATCCTCACGGCAAAGGCTGGATCATCCGGCTCAAGATGAAGAACAAGGCGGACGTGGACGCCTTGATGAACACTACGGAGTACGAAAAATATCTCGAAGGACTCGAAGCTTAATATGAGCTATATTTCCCTCAGCGAAAATGATAAACGGGAGATGCTGGCCAGGATCGGCGTCTCGTCGATCGACGAACTCTACGGCTGCGTCCCGGACGAACTTCGTCTGAAGCGGAGGCTTCGCCTTCCGGTGGCCTTGAGCGAGCCTGAACTTGTCCGGCAGTTCGAGCGGCTGGCCGGGAAAAACAGTTTCCCCGGCATGCTGTCCTTCCTCGGCGCGGGATCCTACCGCCATTTCATCCCTTCCGTCGTCGATTACTTGAGCTCGCGCGGGGAATTCCTCTCGCCCTACACGCCCTATCAGCCGGAAATCAGCCAGGGTACGCTCCAGGTGATCTTCGAATACCAGACGCTCGTCTGCCAGCTGACCGGCCTGGACATCGCGAACGCATCGCTTTATGACGGCGCCTCCGCCGCGGCCGAGGCCGTTCTGATGGCCAACCGCTTGAACAACAAAGCAAAGATCCTCGTTCCACGTTCGCTTCATCCCCAGTACCGGGAAACGATTCGGACATATATCAAGAACCTGGGCGTCCGGATCGAGGAAGTCGGCTTCACCTCTGCTGGAGCGCTCGACCTCGCCGACGTCGCCCGAAAACTCGATAAGGATACGAGCGCGGTCCTCGTTCAGTCGCCGAACTTTTTCGGCGTCATCGAAGACCTCGAAAAAATCGGGGAATTCGCCCACGGCCATCAGGCCCTTTTCGTCGTAACGGTCGCGGAGGCGCTATCGCTCGGAATCCTGGAAGCGCCCGGAAACGCGGGCGCCGACGTCGTCTGCGGCGAAGCCCAATCCTTCGGCCTTCCTTCAAATTTCGGCGGGCCGGTCCTCGGCTTCATGGCCTGCAAAAAGGAACACCTCCGCCAGCTTCCCGGCCGGATCACCGGACAGACCACGGACGTCGATGGCAAAAGGGGATTCGTTTTGACCTTGTCCACGCGCGAGCAGCACATCCGCCGGGAGAAAGCGACCTCGAACATCTGCACCAACCAGGCCTGGTGCGCCCTCCGGGCGACGATTTTTCTTGAAACGCTTGGCCATGATGGCCTGCGGGAAGCGGCGATTCACAATATTCAAAAGGCGGATTATGCCGCCGACCGGCTTGGCCGGATCGCCGGGGTTAAAAGGAAGTTCGGCGGCCGGTTCTTCAACGAATTTGTCCTTGAATTGCCAAGGGAGATCCCCAAAGTTAACGAAGCGCTCTTGGCCAAGGGCGTCGTCGGTGGCCTGGACCTCGGCCGATATTATCCGGAGCTGGGCCGGGCGATGCTCGTCTGCGTGACGGAGATGCATTCCAAAGAGGATATCGACAGGCTTGCCGCCACTCTCGAGGAGACGCTCCGATGATCCGCGAACCATTGATTTTCGAAATCAGCGATAAAGGAAAGAAAGCCTTCGCCCTGCCGAAGCTCGATGTCCCGGAAAAAAAGGATGTCCTGGCGGGATTTTCCGTCCGGAAGGATATTGCCGATTTTCCCCAGGTTTCCGAAGTCGAAGTCGTCCGCCATTTCACCCGGCTATCCCAGCAGAATTACTGCGTCGACCTCGGATTCTATCCGCTCGGCTCGTGCACGATGAAATACAATCCCAAAGTCAACGAGAAAGTCGCCGGGTTCCGGGAATTTGCCCTTTCCCATCCTCTCGCCCCGGAGACGACGATCCAGGGGAACCTGGAAATCATCAAGCTCGTCGAGGACTATCTCTGCGAGATCGCCGGTATGGACGCGTTCACGCTCCAGCCCTCGGCCGGCGCCCAGGGCGAACTGACCGGGATGATGCTCGTCCGGGCCCGCCTTGAAGAGAGCGGAAATCCGAGAAAATATGTCCTGACCCCGGACTCGGCCCACGGGACGAATCCGTCCAGCGCCCATCTCTGCGGTTACACGGTCCAGGAAGTCAAATCGAACGCCAACGGCACGGTCGATCTCGATGATTTGGCCCTGCGAATGAACGAGGATGTGGCCGCCCTGATGCTGACCAATCCCAACACGCTGGGTGTCTTCGAATACGACATCAAGAAAATCGCGGCGATCGTCCATGCCAAGGGCGGATTCCTCTACATGGACGGGGCCAACATGAACGCCCTGACCGGCGTCTGCCGGCCGGGCGATATGGATGTGGACGTCATCCACATCAACCTCCACAAGACGTTCTCCACGCCCCACGGCGGAGGAGGCCCCGGCGCCGGTCCGGTCGGCGTGAAAAAAATCCTCGAGCCTTATCTTCCGATCCCCCGGGTGGTCAGGAGAGGGGAGGGGTTCGGCCTGAGCTTCGATCATCCGAAATCGGTCGGCCGGGTCCGCAGCTTCTACGGCAATTTCCTGGTCATCGTCAAAGCGTTAGCTTATATATTGACTCTCGGTCCCGATGGCATCCGGGAGATCGCCGAAATTGCCGTGCTCAATTCCAACTATATCCGCAAAAGCCTTGAGACCTTGTATTCCCTGAAATACACGACCCCGACGCTCCACGAGTGCGTCTTCTCGGACAGAATCCAAAAGGAGCTCGGCGTTTCGAACCTCGATATCGCCAAGCGCTTGATCGATTACGGCCTCCATCCGCCGACGATGTCCTTTCCTCTCATCGTCCACGGCGCGCTCATGATCGAGCCGACCGAAACCGAAAGCCGGCGCGACCTCGACATGTTCATCGAGGCGATGACAAACATCGCCCGGGAGGCAAAGGAGAATCCCGAGATCCTCAAATCCGCTCCCCATCATTCCTATGTCCGCCGCCTGGACGAAACGGCCGCGGCCCGCCATCCGATCGTTAAGTGGATCCGGGAATCGAAATCATGAGTCTCCAGAATTTAATTATGAGCCTCCAGCGGTTTTGGGCGGACCAGGGCTGCTATCTCGCGCCCTCGTACGACCTCGAAGTGGGCGCCGGGACAATGACTCCGGATACGTTTTTCCGCGTCCTGGACAAGCGGCCGTGGAAGGTCGCTTACGTTCAGCCTTCGCGCCGCCCTACGGACGGACGTTACGGCGACAATCCGAACCGGGTCCAGAAGCACTACCAGTTCCAGGTGATCATGAAACCGTCCCCCGCGGACATCCAGAAAACGTATATCGACAGCCTGATCGCGCTCGGCATCCGACTCGAGGACCACGACCTCCGCTTCGACGAGGACGACTGGGAGTCGCCGACGATCGGCGCCTGGGGGGTGGGCTGGCAGGTCATGCTTGACGGACTCGAGATCACCCAGTTCACCTATTTCCAACAGGCGGGCGGCCTCGAAGTTTTTCCCATCCCGGCCGAAATCACCTACGGATTGGAGCGCCTTGAGATGTTTCTCGAGGAGAAGGACGACATCTATGACTTGAAGTGGTCCGAGGACGTTAGCTACCGCGACCTGCGCCTGGAAGAGGAACGGCAATTCTCGGAATTCAATTTCAACCAGGCCTCAATCCAGGGGCTGAGGAGCGCGTTCGGCCTAGCCGAAAAAGAAGCCGCCCAGCTCGCGGGAAAAAATCTCCTCCTTCCGGCCTATGACATGTGTTTGAAATGTTCCCATTATTTCAACCTCCTGGACAGCCGGGGAGCGATCAGCGTGACCGAGCGGGTCAAGATGATCGCCCAAATCCGCGCCCTGGTCAGCCAAGTGGCGGCAAAATACGCGGGCGTCGAGGTGAAACTCTGATGGAATTTCTTCTCGAAATCAACGTCGAGGAAATGCCGCCGTCGCATGTCCGGACGGCCGTTGAGGACCTCAAGGAGAAGTTCGAGCGCGAGCTCACCGCAGCTAAAATTCCCGCCAAAGGGCTTCGGACTTTGAGCACATGCCGGAGACTCGTTGTCGTCGCCGACCTGCCCGAAGGCCAGGAAGCCAGGGAAGAAGTTGTCACCGGTCCGCCTAAGGCCGTCGCTTTTGCCGCGGACGGATCTCCGACGCCGGCCGCTTCGGGCTTTGCCCGGTCGAGAGGGGTGGACGTCGCTCAACTCGTGGTCATCAAAACGGAGAAGGGCGAGTATGTTGGATTCAAAAAAATGGCGACCGGGAAGAGCTCGGCCGAGATCCTTGTCCAGATGATCCCGCGAATCCTTGGCTCCTTGTCTTTTCCAAAAATGATGCGATGGGGGACGGGACAGTTCCGCTTCTCCCGGCCCATCCGGAATATCCTCTGTCTTTTGAACGGGACCGGCCTCGCTTTCGAAATCGAAGGTCTCCGCGCCGGGGAGACGACGACCGGGCATAAAATCCGCTCGCCCAAGCTGATCCGCCCGACGTCCTTCGAAAATTACTCGCGCGCGCTCGAGGACAATCTGGTCATTATCGACCACGAAAAGCGAAAAAAACGGATCCTCGACCAGTTCGCTGTTCTCCTTGAACCGCTCCGGGCCCAGCTCTATCCCGATCCCGAACTCCTGGACAAGCTGGCCAATGATGTCGAATGCCCGTTTGCCTTCGTCGGATCTATCCCCGAATCGTATCTGGAGCTCCCCCTCGAGATTTTGAGCACGGCCATGCGCGAGGGGCAAAAGCTCTTCTCGGTGGTCCGGGAGAAAAAACAATTGCCCTATTTCCTCGGCGTGGCCGACGCTCCGGGAGACGCCAAGGGACTCATCCGCAAAGGGAATGAGCGGGTCTTGAAGGCCCGGCTCGAGGATGCGAAATTCTTCTGGGAGCACGATCGTAAGGTCTCCTTGAAAAAAAGGGCCCCGGCCTTGAAGCACGTCGTTTTCCAGGAAAAGCTCGGGACCTACGAGGATAAAACCCAGAGGCTGAAGAAAATCGCCGCCTATCTCTGGGCCAAGCTGGCTGAACCGCGAGGCGACAAGGACGTCATCCTGGCCGCCGAGCTGTGCAAGGCGGACCTGGTCACGGATATGGTCCGCGAATTTCCCTCGCTCCAGGGCCGGGTCGGCGGCCTCTATGCTCAAGCGGAGGATCTCCCGGCCGGGGTTGGGCGGGCGATCTACGAGCATTATCAACCGCAGAGCCTGGAAGACGAGTCGCCTTCGACGCTGGGCGGAGCAGTTCTGTCCATCGCCGACAAGCTGGATTCGATCGTCGGCGTCGTCGGCGTCGGCATCCAGACCACGGGTTCGAGCGATCCGTTCGGGCTCCGCCGAAACGCTCAGGGAATCTGTAAGGTCATTCTCGACAAGAAACTGAATTTTACGTTCTTGCGCCTCCTGGATAGAACAATTGCGTCCTACGGAGAAAAACTCAAGCTCCCCAAGACTGAGATCGTCGGCTATTGCCGTGAATTTTTCGCCAATCGCCTTCGCTACCTCTTCGAACGGCAGGGCTTCCGCTACGACCTCGTCAACGCCGCTCTCGGCGCGGGGCTGGAGAACCTCTATCATTCGTACTTACGGGTCAAAGCCCTGGACGCGCTGAAAGCCAGTTCCCAGTTCGAGCCGTTCATCCTGATGGCGAAGCGGGTCAACAACATCATTTCCGGGCAGCCGGCAGCGTCTTTAAATATCGACCTTCTCGCGGAGAAGGAAGAACGGGATCTTCAGGCGATGTTCGCCATCGTCAAGGAAAATGTCGGTCCGATGATCGCCAAAGGGGATTATACCCAGGCCCAGATGATGGTCTTCCGTCTCCAGCCAGGATTGAATAATTTCTTCGATCGCGTCCTGGTCATGGCCGAGGACAAAAAGTTGCGGAAGAACCGCCTGGCGCTCCTCCAGGCGATCAGCCGGATTTTGATCCAGATGGCGGATTATTCTCAGGTCGTCATCTGAAAGGGGTGCCGGAATCGCCCCCGGCCTCCCCGGAAAAAACGGCTACTCACCAAAGCGGCTTTCGAGAGTTCTGATTTTTTCGAGGCAGGCGGGGTCGTTCCTTTCCGGAGCGTGACCATAAGGGAGAAATTTGAGGTGAATTTTATATCGAGAATTTTGTCCCGGACTGCGCGAGGACCAGCGGACGCGCCCCATGAGGAGCAGAGGTGGATCCTCGTCGAAGAAAAAAACTCTTAAAAGAAGCTGCTTTTTCTTCCGAAAGCGCTTCCGAGAAAGAAAGCTGAGTCCCCCGCGGCTGAGATCCAGAACAGGACAGATTTCCGTGCTGAACACGTTTCGAAAAAGCTTTCGTTTTTGGAATTGAAGCGTTGTTCCCGGGACTTCGAACCGCGCACAGACCCGCTTTTCAAATCTTTCCTTTTCCATCATCCTCTCCTTGCCTTAGTATATCAAAGCAGACCAAATGTCAAAATA
>Ga0214473_10006171_pt1 | contig 14342 bp, 10 predicted proteins | sample RVTome_7_FD_203509 | JGI IMG/M metagenome (GOLD analysis project Ga0214473, IMG submission 203509) | Soil microbial communities from uranium-contaminated site in the Upper Colorado River Basin, Wyoming, United States - RVT98D197 | ecosystem: Environmental > Terrestrial > Soil > Contaminated >... | reverse complement strand
TCAGACCTTCTGGCCCGCGTCCGCCACCTATGAGCTCATGGGCTATTGATAACCACTTCCCATTGCGAGGGGCTCCGACGCGCGCCACGCGGTCCAAGGTGGCGCTGTTCGGGAGTGCGTGCTAGAATCCAAGTCCGTTCGTGCTGAACGGCGGGGCAGTCCTTCCGAACCCGCGCAGCGCTATGAGTATGCTGGAGAGGGGAGACCTCCCACAGGAACGAGCGGTCATGGCACCCACGGCACCCTGCAGCGATTACGTCATCGGGCGCCTGCGGTCGGCCGAGGCGCAGATTCGTAGCCTCGGTGTGCGCCGGCTCGCCCTTTTCGGCTCTGTCGCCCGCGGCGAGGCCAGCGCGGACAGCGACGTGGACCTTCTGGTGGAGTTCGCCCCTGGGCAGAAGAGCTTCGACCGCTTCCTTGCGCTCTCGGAATTGCTCGAGAGCCTTCTCGAACGGCCCGTGGAGCTGGTCACCACCGAGGCGTTGAGTCCCTTCATAGGACCCCACATCCTGGCCGAGGCGGCCGATGTCCTTCGAGCCGCGTGAGTACCTCCGCCACATCCTCGCCGAAGCCGACTACTTGATCGAGCGCAGCCGCGATCTGGACGTCGGCGCGTTCCGCGCGGACGAGACGCTGCGGCGCGCATTTGTCCGCAGCCTGGAAATCATCGGCGAGGCGGCCAAGAAGGTTCCGGAGGAGTGGCGCCGCCGCTACCCACAGGTGGACTGGCGTGCCATGGCCGGGATGCGCGATCGGCTGATCCACGGCTACTTCGGTGTCGACTACGACCTGGTGTGGGAAGTAGTCACAACCAAGGTGCCGCAGCTCAAGCGGGAAACCGAAGGCATCTTGCGGGCCGATAGCAATCCCCCGTAGGCTTCCCCTTCCCACTTCTGCTTTCGCGTCCCATTTCCGATGATCGCCACCGCGGGCGATACCTGGACAGGGCGATTCCCGGACAGGCGATTCCCGGACTGTTGCGGGAGGATGACGCAGGGTGATATGGTGCAGAAGAGTCCTGCCTTGCGTAGGAGGGGAGATGATGCGCATTCTCCGCCGGTTCGCGGTGCTTGGGGCGTGTCTCGGGTTGGCGTGGGGCGCGGTGGCGGCGCACGCGGTCACGGGGCTGGATGGGCGGTGGTATCCGACGTACCGGCCGGACGTGGTGCGGTGGGTGCAGCGGGTGCTGAAGGGGCAGGGGACGTTTGACGGGCAGGTGAACGGGAAGATGGATGCGGGCACCATGGAGGCGCTGAAGCGGTTCCAGACGCTCTATGGTATGCAGCCCAGCGGGGTGCCGACCCCGCTGACGCGGCGGGCCTTGCGGGTCGTGGCGCCCAACGTCAAGGGGCCGGCGGAGCCGGCGTTTCGGGGGGCGGGGACGGTGATCGGGCGGGCGGGCGAGGTGCGCGTCGCGCACGCGGCGCCGCCGCCGCGGCGCGTGCCGCAGGAGTTCCAGCGCCGGCTGAACGTCAACGACGTCGTCGAGACCGGGGCGAACGGGAAGGCGGTGATCCAGCTCGACGACGGCAGCACCCTTTTCCTGGGGAACAACAGCCGGGTCCAGGTGCGCGACCTCCTCTCGGCCCCGGCCGAGCGCGAGCAGAGCGTGCTGGTGGAGGCGACACGGGGGGTGCTGCGGTTTGCCGCGCGCGTGGTAGCCGACGCCACCACCGACATCCGGGTGCAGGCCCCCACGGCTTTTGCGGCCGTCCGGGGGACGGACTGGATGATGTCCATCACGCCCGAGGCAACGGCGGTGTTCGTGGAGGACGGCAGCGTGGCCGTGATGAACATTGGGCCGAACGCGAAGCAGGTCGTCGTGCAGAAGGGCCAGGGGACGGACGTGGCGGCGGGGAAACAGCCCACCGAGCCGGGCGCCTGGGGGGCCGGCCGCATCGAGGACCTGCGGAAGGCGGTTGCGTATCCTTGAGACGGGGGTCGGGGGCCAGGGGTCTTCCGGATTGCAAGTTGTAGATTGATGATCTTGGATCGGGACAACGCAGCTTGCAATTGGACACCTTGAGATTCGCTGGCGGTGAGAACGGGCCGGGGCTGGCCCCTTGAACGGGGTGCCCCGGCCCGATATGTTCTTGGGCCAGAAGACCCGAACCTGGGCTCCCTCACCCCCACCCTCCCCCTCTGCGGGCGAGGGAATGAAGGGAGGCATGGAAACGCGCGTCGGCATTCCCGTGGAAGGGAACACGCTTTCCGCTGCGCTGCACGAGCCTTCCGGCGGGAGCCCTTGGCCCGCCGTGATCGCGGCTCACGGGCTCCTCAGCAGCAAGGAGAGCGACAAGTACCTGCGCCTTGCCGGCACCCTGCCCCCGCACGGCATCGCCCTCTGCCGTTTCGATTTCCGTGGGTGCGGCGAGAGCGGCGGGGCCCTGCCGAACGCCACCTTGAGCGCGTGGCTGCGGGACCTGCGGGCCGTCATCGCCTGGGTGCGCCGCCACCCGCAGTGCGACGGGCGCCTGGCCCTGATGGGATCGAGCATGGGCGGCTTCCTGAGCGTCTGGGCGGGGTCACAGGAGCCGGACCTCACGGCCGTCGTCACCTGGGCCGCCCCGGTGGCGCTCCACGACCTGGCAGCGCGCCAGGACATGGTGCAGGAGTCCGGCCTGGGGGAGCCGTTTCTGGCGGAGCTCCGGGCCGGCCGGATGGTGGAAGCCCCTGAAGGGGTCGGGAACATCCTGGTGATCCATGGGGACAGGGACGAAACCGTGCCCGTGGAGCACGCGCGCCTGCTCTGGAAGCGCGCCGCGGACCCCAAGCGCCTCGAGATCCTCGCCGGAGCGGACCACAGGATCCTGGACCCGGTCCACCGAGACCGGGCCGTGGCCCTCACCGTGGCCTGGTGCCGGCAGGCCTTCGGGATGACGGCATGACGTTGGACCTGCAGGTAGAGAGCACGCTGCCGGCCGAGGGCCTCCGCGCGGCGGACCGGGCGGGGGACCGCGTGGCCATGCAGATCCGCCGCGGGGCGGACTGGGAGCGGGTCACCTACGCCGCCCTGGCCGACCGGGTGCGCGCCCTGGCGCGGGCGCTGGTCGCCCGCGGCGTGGCGCCGGGCGATCGTGTGGCGATCCTCAGCGAGAACCGGCCGGAGTGGGGCATCGGCTACCTGGGCGCCGTGGCGGCCGGGGCCACCGCCGTGCCGCTGGACACGCATCTCATAGACCGTGAGGTGGAAAACGTCCTGCGGCACGCCGACGCCCGCTGGGCCATCGCCTCGGGCCCGCAGGCGGAGCGGCTCCTGGCCCTGCCCGCGCCCCTCACCGTGGTCTCGCTGGACGCGGACGGGCCCCCGGGCGCCCTCGCCGCCGAGGCGCTCCTGGCCCAGGGCCGCGCTCTCACGCAGCCGCTGCCCGAGGGGAAGCCGGACGACCTGGCGTCCATCCTCTACACCTCCGGGACCACCGGCACGCCCAAGGGCGTGATGCTCACCCACCGCAACTTCCTGGCCAACGGGAGGAGCATCGCCGAGTTCGGACTGGCCGGGCCCGACGACAACATCCTGGCCATCCTTCCCCTCCACCACTCCTACGCCTTCAGCATCACGCTGCTGCTCCCCCTGCTGGGGGGCGCCACCGCCACCTATGTGCAGTCCCTGAAGGGGCCGGAGCTGCTGCGGGCGATGCAGGAGACGGGCGTCACCATCGTGGTGGGCGTGCCCCAGCTCTTCGCCATGCTCCACCGGGCCATCTTCGACGAGGCGGCGCGGCAGGGCCTGCCCGTGCGCCTGCTCTTCCGATCGTTGCTGCGCCTCTCGGAATCCACCAGGCAGGCCGTGAGGTGGAATTCCGGGCGGGTATTCTTCCGCCAGGTCCACCGGAAGTTCGGCGGGAAGATCCGGATCCTGGCCAGCGGCGGGGCCCGGCTGGACCCGGCCATCGCCAGGGACTTCCAGCGGCTGGGTTTCGTCGTGCTGGAGGGTTACGGGCTCACGGAGACGGCCCCTGTCCTCACCTTCAACCCATTTCACCGGCCCAAGTTCGGCTCCGTTGGGCTGCCCATCCCGGGGGTGGAGGTGCGGATCCTGAACCCGGATGGCGAAGGCGTGGGCGAGGTGGGCGTGCGCGGGCCGAATGTGATGCCCGGGTACTACCGGAACCCCGAGGCCACCGCGGCGGTCATGGAGGACGGCTGGTTCAAGACGGGGGACCTGGGCTACCGGGATGCGGATGGCTACCTCTTCCTGACCGGGCGATCCAAGGAAGTCATCGTCCTCAGCTCGGGGAAGAACATCTATCCGGAGGAGGTGGAGGAGCACTTCGTCCAGAGCCCCTTCATCAAGGAGATCTGCCTGCTGCCGGCCGGCGGCCGGGGCGGCGTTGAAGGGCTCCAGGCACTGGTGCTGCCGGACTTCGAGTACTTCAGGCAGCATCGCGCCACCGTCTCCGAGGCCTACATCCGGTGGGACATGGAGAACTACGCGCGCCTCCTGCCGCCCCACAAGCGGCCCACGGCCCTCCGCATCATCAAGGACCCGTTCCCCCGGACTCGCCTGGGGAAGATCCAGCGGCACCTGGTGCGGGCGCAGTACGGCACCGCGCCCGACGTGGCCGCCGAAGCCGCCGGCGCCGCGGCCGGCACGGCGCCGGCGGCCCTTTCCGCCGAGGACGAGGCGCTGCTGGCGCACCCGGTCTCGCGGAAGGTGATGGAGGCCCTGGCCCACGCCTGCCAGGAGAAGCGTCCCATCCACCCCACCGACGGGATCGAGATCGACCTGGGGCTGGATTCCCTGGGCCGCCTCGAGCTGATGGTCTCGCTGGAGGAGACCCTGGGGGTGGCTCTGCCCGACGAGCTGGGGGCCGAGGCCTTCACCGTGCGGGAGCTCATCGTCAAGGTGCGGCAGTATGCTGAGGGCGGGGGGACCCCCGCTGCCGCGGGAAAGGGCGGCATCCGGCGCTCCTCGTGGGCTCAGATCCTGGCGGCTCCACCACCGCCGGAGATCCTCCAAGCGGTGGAATACGGCCTGGGCCCCAAGGCGCAGCGGGTCACCTGGGCGTCCCGCGGGATCAGCCGGGCGATCTTCGCTGGGATCTGCGGGTTCCGGGTGCGGGGAGCGGAAAACGTCCCGCCGTCCGGCCCCCTCATCATCGCCTCCAACCACGACAGCTACCTGGATGCCTTCATCGTGGGTGTGGCCCTGCCGCTGTCCACGCTGATGCAGGTCTACTACCTCGGGTTCGAGGGGTTCTTCCGGAATCCCACGGTGGCGAGATGGGGCCGGTCCCTGCGGGTGATCCCTGTGGACCTGGACGCGCACCTGTTCCGCGCCTTGCAGGCGTCGGCGCACGTCCTGCGACAGGGCAAGACCCTTTGCATCTTCCCGGAGGGGGCGCGCTCCATCGACGGCACCCCGGCGCCTTTCAAGCGCGGCGTGGCGATCCTGGCCAAGGAATTGGGCGTCCCCATCGTGCCCGCCCGGGTCCGGGGCTCCTTCGAGGCCTGGCCGCGGTTCGGCACCCTGCCCAAGCCCCATCGCCTGGAGATCACCTTCGGCAAGCCGGTCACGGCGGGCGAGTTGCTGGCCCAGGGCGGGCCCGAGGCGGACGAGTACGACCGGATCGCGGCGCGCCTCCGGGACCGCGTCCTCGCTCTCGATTGACCCGCGCCTGATCTCGCGGCTATGAGTTCGAAGTGCGGCCATCAGCCGTCAGCCATCAGTTGTCAGCCTGGGCGTATCGGCGCAAAGCGTCCCTTCGGGTCGGCCCTGAATCCCGCGGGCCACAAGCTGACAACTGATGGCTGATGGCTGATGGCTGACGGCCACCTGGTGGGAGTGAGTGGAGCGATGGCGGCGCGGACACGACAGGCGAAAGACTACTACGGCATCCTGGGCGTGCATCCCGAGGCCACCGCGGACGAGATCCGGAAGGCATACCGGCGGCTGGCGCTGGAGTGGCATCCGGACCGGCGGGCGGGAGACGCCCGGGCCGAGGAGCGGTTCAAGGAGATCAGCGAGGCCTACGCCGTGCTCATGGACCCGGCCAAGCGCCGCGAGTACGATGGGGCCCGGCAGGCCGGCGCGCCGGGGGCGTTCCGCCACAGCCGCGAGGAGATCTTCCGAGACCTCTTCGCGGACCCGCGGGCCAGCGCCATCTTCGAGGAGTTGGCGCGCGAGTTCGAGCGCATGGGCATGCAGGTGAGCCGGCACCTCTTCCAGCAGACGCTCTTCGGCGGCCGGGCGGTGGTCACGGGCGGCGTCTTCATCATCACGCCCCTGACGCCGGTGTTCACCCTGTTCCGCCTGGCCCGCGCGGCCCTGCGGGGGGCGCAGGCGGGGCGGGCGGTGGCCTCCGCCGAGGCCCGGCCCCTGCCGCCGCCGCCGCGGGGGATCCTGGAGCGCGTCGGTCGCGCGGGCCGGTGGCTCCTCGGGCTTCCGCCGGGCGGCGCCGCGGAGCGAGGCGCCGGGGAGGCCGGCGCCGTGGCCGCCGCCGGCCTCGACGTGACGCGCCCGCTGCGCCTCACGCAACCGGAGGCCGACCGCGGCGGGAAGAAGCGGATCGCGCTGCGCCACGAGGGGCAGTTGAACGAGGTGGTCGTCACCATCCCGGCGGGCATCCGATCCGGGACGAAGCTGCGGCTGCGCGGCAAGGGGCGCGCGGCACCCGGCGGCGCCCGCGGCGATCTCTATCTCGTCGTGGAGGTAGCCGACGCCTGATGTTCTAACGGAACGGCCGGCTTCATGCCGATCCGTCCTATGGGCTGTGTGCTCTGCGCGGCCGGGGATGAACCCGCCGAAGGCGGGCAAGCCTCGGCCCAACACGATCTTGGGGAAGACGTATGGGCGGGTCTTCAGGTTCGCCCGCTGTGGTTGACGGCGGACGACGGATGGCGGACGGCGATATGCGGGCCATGGTGGTGCGGGCGTTCGGGGGCCCGCTGGTGGCGGAGGCCCGCCCGCCGCTGGCGCCGGGGGCAGGCGAGATCCTGGTGCGGGTGGGGGCGTGCGGCGTGTGCGCCACGGACCTGAAGGTGGTCCACGGCCGGCTGCCCGGCGTGCCGCTGCCGGTGATCCCGGGGCACGAGATCGCCGGGCGCGTGGCCGCCGTGGGCCCGGGCGTATCCGAGGTGCGCGTGGGTGACCGGGTGGCACTCTACCACCGGATCACCTGCGGTGCGTGCCCGCACTGCCGGGCCGGGCGCGAGAACCTGTGCGGCCTGCGCCAGGACCGGCTGGGTATCGAGCGCGACGGCGGCTTCGCCACGCACGTGGTGGCGCCGGCCCGCAATGCCTGCCGCCTGCCCGACGGCACCTCATGGGAGGCGGGAGCCATCATCCCGGGGGCAATGGCGGGGCCGTACCGGGCGCTGAAGCATCTGGCCGGGGTGCAACCCGGGGAGTGGGTGGCGGTGATCGGCGCCGGCGGCCTGGGCCTGCACGCCGTCCAGTTCGTGCGCGCGCTGGGGGGCCGGGCCATCGCCATCGACGTGGAGGACGGCCGCCTGGCCCTGGCCGCCTCCCTCGGCGCGGAGGTTACCGTGAACAGCGCCAGGACCCAGGTGGAGGCGGCCGTGCGGGCCGCGGCGCCCGAGGGTGCCCCTGTGGTGGCACAGGCCGTGGGCGGGAAGGCCGTGGGCCCGGCCATGGAGACGGCGATGCGCCTGGTGGCGCGGGGCGGCCGGATCGTGCTGCTGGGGTACGACAGGGGGCAGGCCTTCACCGTGGACTCGGCCTGGTGCGTGAACAACGAGGTGGCGATCCTGGGCGCCCTCTCGTACACGTGGCGGGACCTGGCAGACGTGGCCGATCTCGTGGCGGCGGGGACAGTGCGCCCCGTGGTGGCCGCCACCCGCCCCCTGGCCGAGGCCAACGAGGCGCTGGCCGACGTGGAGCGGGGCGCCGCGCCCGGCCGCCTCGTCCTTATCCCTTGAAGCCATCAGCCGTCAGCCATCAGTTGTCAGCCTGGCGCGCTACGGTTCCGGCGAGAGCACGCCGGAACACACCGTTATCCCGAGCTGACAACTGACGGCTGAGAGCTGACGACCATTTCCGTGTCATGCTGATCGACGCGCACATTCACCTGGGCGACATGGCGTATCGCGGCCTGGCCGCGGTGATCCGGCGCGCCCGCGAGAACGGCGTGGGCTGCGTGGCGGCCGCCGGGTCGGATCCCGAATCCAACCTCCGCGTTCTGCGGCTCGCGCAGGATCATCCGGACTTCGTGTGGCCGTGCCTGGGGCTGCACCCGGAACGGATGGGGGCTGCGGGCGACCTGCGGGAGGTCGCGGCACAGGTCCGGCGGCACCGCGATGCCATCGTCGGTATCGGCGAGGTGGGCCTTCCCTATTACAGCCTGCGGGAACTGGAGGCGCCGGCGGCGTTCCAGCGGGCGGGGGAGGGGCGGCTGCGGGTGCTGGCCGACCTGGCGGCGGAGCTGGACCTGGCGGTGGTCCTGCACGCCCCGCACGAGGCGGCGGGCGCGGCGCTGGGGATCCTGGCGGCGGGCGGAGTGCGTCGGGCCATGTTCCACTGGCACAAGGCGGCGCCCGAGGTCACGGCGGCCATCTGCCAGGCCGGCTACTCCGTTTCGGTGACGCCCGAGGTCTGCTATCACGAGCGGGACCGGGAGCTGGTGCGGCGGGTGCCGCGGGATCGCCTCCTGATCGAGACCGACGGGCCGTGGCACTTCCGCGGCCCCTTCGAGGGCCATGCCACGGAGCCGTCCATGCTCCCCCGCGTGGCGGCCGAGGTGGCCGCGCTGTGGGGCTGCGCCTCGGCCGAGGCGGCGGCCCGGCTCACGGCCAACGCCGAGGCGCTGTTCGGCCGGCGGGCGCCGCGGCCGGCTGCCTTCACTCCACCGGGGTGAGGGTTCACTGTTCGCTGTTCCCGGTTCGCGGTTCGGCCCCCCCCTGGATCCCTCCAGGACGGGGAACGGGGGGACCGTGAACTGTGAACCGTGAACCGGGAACCTGCGCGAGGAGGAACGATGATCAACCGCGAGCGGTACGTGCAGCACTTCCTGGACCTGGTGCGGATCGACAGCCATTCCCGGAAGGAAGGCGCCATCATGCGGCGGCTCCAGGCCGAGCTGGAGGCCCTGGGCGCCGCCGTGGAGTTCGATGACGCCGGCGCCGCTGTGGGCGGCGAGATCGGGAACCTCATCGCCCGGGTTCCCGGGTCACGCCCGGGCGCCCCCACCCTCTTCCTCAACGCCCACGTGGACACGGTTGTGCCGGGGGAGGGGGTGAAGCCCCGGGTGGAAGGGGACGTGGTGCGCACGGACGGCACCACGGTGCTGGGGGGGGACGACAAGAGCGGCGTGGCCGTGATCGTGGAGGTCCTCCGGACTCTGAAGGAGGAGGGCATCCCCCACGGGGATCTGGACGTGGTCTTCACCATCTGCGAGGAGGTGGGGCTGCTGGGCGCGAAGCACCTGGACTACGGGCGGCTGCGTGCCCGGGAAGGGATCGCCCTGGACAGCGACGGGCCCGAGCAGATCATCGCCGAGGCCCCGGCCGCGTGCCGCCTGGAGTTCCGCGTGCACGGCCTGGCCGCCCATGCCGGGGTGCGCCCCGAGGCCGGGATCAGCGCCATCCGCATCGCCGGCGAGGCCATCGCCCGCATGCGCCTGGGCCGGCTGGACGCCGAGACCACGGCCAACGTGGGGATCATCGAAGGGGGGAAGGCCACCAACATCATCACCGACTTCGTGCTGGTGAAGGCGGAGGCCCGCAGCCACGACGAGCGCAAGCTGGCCCGCCAGGTGGCCCACATGCAGCGCCGGTTCCAGCGCGCCGCCCAGCGCCACCGGGTGCAGCGGGACGACCAGATGGTGACAGGGCGGGTGGAGGAGACGGTCTCGCGGGACTATCCCCGGATGCGCCTCACGCCGGACCTGCGGATCATGCGCTTGATCGCGGACGCGGGGCGCAGCCTCGGGCGCGAGGTGACGGTGCGGCGCACGGGGGGCGGGCTGGACGCCAACATCTTCAACGAGCGGGGGATCGCCGTGGCCACCTTCGGGACCGGCCAGCACGAGATCCACACCCTCAACGAGTGCCTGGACATCCCCCAGTCGCTCCGGGCGGCCGAGCTGATGCTGGAGTGCGTCCGCCTGAACGCGGCGTGAACCCCCCAGGCTGAACCGCAAGGACTTGCCCGCCCCCGGCGGGCGCCAAGGTCGTCAATGAAACACGACGGCCCGGCCGTCCCCTGGGACGGCCGGGCCGTCGTGTCTGCCGGGGGATCAGTTCTGCCGCCAGTACCTGGTGAAGCGGAGGTTCTTGGGCGCGTTGAGGAAGAAGTCGCCCCCCTGCCGCTGGCCGATCACCACATCCCCCCCAGTCGTCCCCACATACATGATCCCGCCGCCGCCCAGGGAGAGGGTACTGATGAGCGGGCGGACCGGCGCGCCGCCGCCGGCGCCAATGACCTTGAAGCGCGCGTCCGTCGGTTTGGGCTCGGTGGCCGAGAAGGCGGACTCTTCCGCCGCCCCGCCGGCGGTGAGATAGTAGAGGAGATAGAGGCGCGCCGTGGTCGGGCTCTGGATGCACTCCTGCCCCGCGGCGGGGGCGGTCGGCACCACGGTGCCGAAGAAGAGCTGGCGGTTGAACACCTCCACGGCGGTGAAGTTCTTCTCCCCCTTGTCCAGCTTGTAGAGCCAGCCGCCCTGCCCCTTGATGTTGTCGGGCCTCAGGGTGTTGGCATTCGTCACGTCGTCCATGTCGTTGGCGGTCCACGGGGCGATGCGCCGGGGGTAGGTCTCCCGGATGCCGTAGAGCCGGCCCTGCTGCCCCTTGCCGGCGGTCTGGGGATCGTCCGGGTCGTTGAAGCTCGTCGGGTTGGTCCGATCCCCGGTGGCGGCGAAGACCCAGAGCGTGCCCTTGAAGTCCAGGGCGGCGGCCGGTTTCTCGAAGAACATCTGCCCCGCGGGCGCGGTGAAGAGGCGGCTCACCACCCAGTTGTCCACCCGTCGCCCAGTGGCGGGATCCACGGGGCCGCCGCCGTTGGTCCCCAGGGCCGACACGTCGAACCGCCAGATCTGCCCCCCCTTGTCGCCGATGACCACGCGATCGATGTACCCGTCCCCGTTGACGTCCAGCAGGATGGGGGAGCCCACCATGTCGTATCGCATCTCCGCCACGAACTGCATGTCCGGGGTGCCGGCCTGGTTGCCGAGGCGCCAGAGGTGCTTCCCGGTCTTCAGGTCGATGACGTGGAACTCGCGGCCGCAGGTGGTGGACAGGGGGTCCGTGTTCAAGCCGTCCCCGAAGAAGGCCACCCACCGATCCACCATGGCGGCGCCTACGTGCACCTTCACCTTGCCGATGGCCGGCTCGGACCAGGACTGGCCGCAGGTGGCGAAGAAGGCGGGATAGGGGGCATTCCCGTTGGTGAGGGGTTTGGGCTTCTTGGTGTTCGTGATATCCAGGTGGAAGATGCCCGGCCCGCCCTGGCGCAGGCTCACCACGGCCACCGTGTGCCACTCGCTGCCGTCGGCCGCCTTGGCGCCGTCGTTGTTGTCGTCCAGCCACACGTCGGCCACCGCGGCCTTTCCGTCCACGAAGTAGCGGTGCGATCCCTTCTTATTTCCCAGGCTCTTGAGGGCCGGAAGCAGGTTTGGGGGGGCATACGCCCACTCCTCCGTGCCGGTGCCGGTGTCATACCCGCCCAGATCCACCGCGAAGTCCCCTGCGTTGAAGGCGTGCAGGAAGCCGCCGTTGGTTCCCGCCAGGACGATGCGCGTGCGGGTTGATTGGGCCCTCTGGAAGGCCTCGAAGGTGCTGGGCGCTACGCCGATCGGGAGGTTCACATCGGGGTTGGCGGGGTCAAAGGTCGTGTCCACGTGGAACCGCGACGGGGGGCCCACGATGACGGGCTGGAAGTGGAAGATGTCCCCGAGCCGCGAACCCCACTTGTGCAAATCGCTTCCCCGCAGCAGCTCCACGAAGGCCGTGCAGTCCCCGTCGAGGACCTTGCCGTCTTCGTCCACGTCCGGGAAGGTGCCGTCCACGGTCCCGTCGGGCTTCTTGCATCCGACGGCCTTGTGGATGGCGGCGTCCTCCGCCGCGAAGGGCGCCAGCCTGAATCCGGATGGCGCCGCCGGGTCTTCCAGCGCGGTCAGCATGTTGCGCGGGTTGTTCGGCTCCCCCAGGACCTTGGAGGCCTCCCAGAGGTTATTGCCGGGGGTCATCCGGTCTTTCAGCGCGTCGGCGGCGGCGGGCAGGGTGCCGTCGTCATTCAGCTTGTAGGCGGCGAGGAAGCCCCTCCAGAAGGGTCCAACGTCCGCGGCCGGCCGCGGGGCCATGGCGGCCTGGACCGCGATCAGGTTGTCCCGGAACCGCATGCGCGGGACGACAGGGGAGGAGAAGCTGTAGACGGTATCGTCCAGGATCTTGCCGACGATTTCTCTCAGCGCGGCGAGAAGCGACTCCGTGTCCTTCGCACCCCTGTAGCAGTTCACGTTCTTCTCGGGGTCGCAGTTCTTCAGCGCGGTGCCGCCGCTTAGGGCGATGCCGTTGAGCACGCTCCGCTCGTCTTTACTGAGGTTCCCCTGGTCCAGGCCGACGATGTAGGTCTTGACCCCGCCCGGCGGGTCCTCGATCTTCAGAAGATCGGCCGCCTTCTTGGCAGGGAGGGCCAGGTCGATCTGACAGGCCTCCCCGCCATCGGTGATCAGGAGGACGTAGTTCTTGCGGCAAGCCTTCAGGGCATCCGTTCGGACCACGCCCTCGGGATCTGTGAAGTACTTGTAGGCGGTCTCAAGGGCGCCCGCCAGGGGCGTGGAGGCGTTGGCGGCCCGCAGGGCTTTCGGGTCATCGAGCGTCAGGTAGCGCTTGATCTCGGCTTGGGTGCCGGACCCCACGTCCACTAGAACCCGCCCTCCCTCGCAGGACGTGTCCTGGGTCAGCGCGTAGTTGTTGCCCTGCCAGATGTATTTGATCTCTTGGGGGGGGGAGACGTTCCAGAAGCCCGTGGAATTTGGCGCCCACGTCTGGCGATCGCCCTTCTTCCAGCCTGGAGAGGCGCCACAGGCGGGGAGTCCCTTCGCCGCCGGGTCGTTGTAGGGATCAGTCACCTCATCGGCCCGGCACATCGCGTCCGCGGGGTACCAGGGGGTGGCCCAGCTCCACTGCCAGAACCCGCCACGGTTGTTGCAGTTCTCGATGCAGGTGGCGTCGTAGTGATAGACCCAGCGGTACCGGGCGGGAACGGGCTGGGCGGGCGGGTTGTCCGGGTCGTCCGCCCTCTTGCCCAGTAAGACCGTGCGCGTGAAGTAGGCGAACGACACGGTTCCACCGTAAGGGTTCTTCTGCTCGTCCTGCCATGCTTCGAGATATGGCCCCCCCACCGGGTTGCCGCCGCTGTTGTTCTGGCAGGAATAGACCCAGGGCTTCGGGCTGTCGAAGCGCCTCCGGAAGCTGAAGGTGCACGTCTTCGTGACGGCGGGGACCTCGGTCAAGGAGGGGTCATTGGGGCACGCTCCCCCGGCGGGGACCGGGGTGGAGAGGCTCCGCACGCGCGTCCAAGGGCCCGCCTTGTCGTTGGCCCGCTCGACGCGATAGCGACAGCGCGGGTCGTTGTTGCCGCCCCCAGCGCCGCCGCCCGCCTGCGCCGGCGCGAACTCCCGCTGTGGGTTGGGATTGACGTCTTTCCGGAGTCGCCACTGGAGGGTGAACGAGGGGGTCGGCCGCAGCGTGTTCGCATCGATGTCCACGCCGGGGACGCGGAGGTCGAACTTGCTGGGGTAGTAGTAGAAACGGTTCCCGATGGTGTAGGGGGCCACCCAATCGCTGGAAGGAACCCAGGCGGCGTCCTCCGTGTAGTACCAGGCGTGGGGTGGCGGTCCCAGGACCACCACGTTCTTGGGATCCTTCCCTTGCTGGTACGCGGCCAGGCCGAAGTTGAGCTTGTCCGCATTCTCGGTGACCACCCGTGTGAGGACGTGCTTCGCCATCCACATCCGCGAGGCGGCCGACGGTCCAGGATCTTTTGGATCGGTGGCGGCGCCAAGACGACACTTCTCGCGCGGGAAGCACAGCTCGTCCCCCGCCGTGTTGCCGTCCTTGTCGAACCACGTCATGCTCTGGGACGAGTCGAGGATGACGAGCACGTTGGGAGGGAAGGGCCCCTTCACGAAGATCTCGGTGTCGTCCGCGCCGGCGCGCGAGACCAGGCACGCCGTGGCGAGGAAGGCGGCGCAGACGACGCTGGCGATGGGCTTGGCCATGGCGACCCTCCGGAATTGATAGACTACCGAGCCGAGGCGGGCGGGACCAGTCGCCTCCCGCATGTCGTCCATCCAATCAGACTTTGGTTGTACTCTTTCGATATTCTTGATCTTGAGTCGTACGTGCTTCGAGCGCTCCGGTTTCTGCCGGAATCGCCG
>Ga0214473_10006170_pt1 | contig 14343 bp, 9 predicted proteins | sample RVTome_7_FD_203509 | JGI IMG/M metagenome (GOLD analysis project Ga0214473, IMG submission 203509) | Soil microbial communities from uranium-contaminated site in the Upper Colorado River Basin, Wyoming, United States - RVT98D197 | ecosystem: Environmental > Terrestrial > Soil > Contaminated >... | reverse complement strand
TGGGAAACCGGGCCGGAGATGCAGGTGCTCGACAACACTGAGCACGCCGACGGCCGCAATTCCAAGACTTCGGCGGGCGCGAACTATGCGTTGCACGCGCCGTTGCGCGACGCGACCCAGCCGGTCGGCTTGTTCAACCAGGTGCGGATCATCGCCAATGGCAACCACGTCGAGCACTGGCTCAACGGCGTGAAGATCGTCGAGTATGAGCTGGGCAGCCCGGAGTGGGAGAAGCTGGTGGCCGACAGCAAGTTCGCCAAGATGCCCCACTACGGCCGCGAGAGCAAAGGCCATGTCGTCCTGCAAGACCACGGCGACAAGGGGTGGTATCGCAACCTCAAGATCCGGCCGCTGAAGAGCGACTGAAACGCGGGCCGGCCGCGCAACTGGCTAGCCCGCGTCAACCGCCCCGAAACGGATGCGGAGCTGGAGGCGCTGCGCCGGAGCGTGAACCGTGGCACGCCCTTCGGCGCGGGAAGCTGGGTCCAGCGGGCCGCCGCCCGCTTGGGCTTGCAGGCCCCGCTTCACCCCCGCGGCCGCCCGCGAAAGCGGTCGGAAAAGTAGAATGTCCCCCTTTCCCCCTTTCCCTTTCCATCCGATTGGCGTGGGTCGAGCCGGTCGAGGATCGGCAGAACCCGCAGATTGCGTGGACCGTGGCGCGCATCGCCGGTGGAGGGGGCGCCGCGGCGTACAACAACGTCTTCAAGATCGAGGAGCAGGGCGCCGGCGGGCACTGGGGCAACCCGCTGGTCGTCGGCGACGGAGGCGCCATTGACCCGTTTGTCCTCGCACCTGGTTGCTCCGGGTCAGGTGCCTAGGTATTTTGGTTTCGTGGCTTCGTTCTCTTGGACTTGGAAGTCAGGCCTGCTTGAGGGCGTCGGAAATGTCGTCCTTGCGTATTTCTGTGGTCTCCCGTCGTTCCCATATGAACTCGAGTCTCAGACGCCGTTCAAGTTCACGTTCGTCAGGGGCAAACGTTCTGTCGGACTCGTCGACGATTTCCACTTGGGGGATCTGCGGACAAAGCTCATCGTAACCTGCCGTCCGACGGCCCACCTTCAGGTCGAGTGGTCGTTCAAGCACGAGGTTTTCAGCGCGGTCTACGAATTCTCTGTCGGGGATCCGATCCCCAAGTTGCAACGATTCCTCAGCGACGAGATTGACGGGTTCTTCGCGTACTACCGAGCATTTGAGTCCGGCTCGGGTCAGTTGCCGTCTGGCGGGTGATGTCCCCCGTGTCGGTCGTAGGGGTCGCCGCGTCGTGCGGGCGGTTCCCTGGTCCATCCCGCGGCCTCCCCGGCTCGTCCGCGGAAGCCCCCAGCAGCGCTGGCGGACTCCCCGGCTGGACCGGATAATGCTTCGGGATAGCGCGCCGGTCCCCGGCCGGGTCGTGGTGGGATACGGAACGGCCGATCCGAGCGCGCCGGCTGCGCAGAAGATTCGGAACGGCGGGAAGCCGGCGCACTACATGGCGCGCCGGGGCAACTCAGGTGGCGAGACTGGAACGTGGAGCGAGACGCCGACGGTTGGGGCGTGAGCGGGAGACGCGGGAATGGTTGCACACGTGTTCCCTCAAAATATTCCCACGCGGGTGTTCGCCGGCCGTATGTTCGCCGGCGGTAAATGGCAGCGCATCGAAATCGACTCTCCAGAGGCCCTCCAAATCCCGATGCAGGGCGGTACGGCTTTCGGCGTAGGCTCTCTGGTGCGCGTTCTGGACGGTGGCAGCGGAAGGCAGTTCGTGGTCATCGTGGACGCGGTGCATCTTCCGTATGGTGGACAAGGGGAACTCGATAGGGTCAAGGAATGGATTCCGAAGTGCGCTGTGGTGCTCGCCACCGCAGTCCTCGGAAGGAATCAGCCGATTCCGGAGAGCGGCATCTTTCCTGTGGCAGCAGCCGACTACTCCAAAGACCCGCAACGCGACGACGCGCGTGCGTTTCGCCGACGGTGTCGATTCGACGTGCTAAACGTCCTCACTTCCTGCCTCAACAACAATCCGCCGCAGCCTTTCTGCAAGTACGGGATGCTCGCCGGGGCGGAGACTCACACGCGAATCTACTCGCGCGATGACATCATTGATGCGATCCAGTTTTGGGCGGACAAGGGCTTCGTATCCCTCCTGGACCGGGCGGGTGACGTTCAAATTCGGCAGACCCGCGACGAGGAGATGATGGCGGAGTTGTCGGCTTACTCATGGGACGAAGCTGCACCGCCCGTGCCGGAGGCTACGCCGAAACAGGCTGTAGCCGGCACGCCGCCCATGGAGTACGACGTTTTTGTCTCGCACGCGTCCGAGGACAAGGCAGCGGTGGTCGTCCCATTGACTGAGGAACTCATCAAGCGCGGATTGCGGGTGTGGGTTTACTACCGGGAATTGCGCCTCGGCGACAAGCTGCGTGAGCGGATCGACGAAGGACTGCGTCGCTCTCGCTTCGGTGTCGTCATCGTGAGCCCGCGGTTCTTTGCCAAGCAATGGCCGCAAACAGAACTTAACGGCCTTGTGGCGCTCGAAATGGCGGATGGAAGAAAGCGCATCCTCCCCATCTGGCACGATGTCGAATATGCCGACGTGGCCAAGCAATCGCCGACGCTCGCGGCGCGATTGGCCGCGAAGTGGGCCGAAGGTGCAAACAAGGTCGCAGACGAGATCATGCGCGCAGTGCGCGACTAGCTCGCAGTACCAGCGACTGCGCCTGCTACCCATCCCCGCGTCAGGAGACGCGTCGCGCACTCCAACCCTTGACACGGCAGCAGCCGCACAGCGGCTTCGGTCGTTTCGCGACCGCCGAGCTTCGCTCGGCCTGCCGTGTCAAGGGCCAACCGGTACATCTACGGCCTGCCCGGGATGCGGCTCGCGGGCGCGGACGCCCACGCTACCGACGCCGGCGTGGACGTGCGGCACGGCAGCGACTTCTACCAGCCCTTGACACAGCGTGGGCCGCGGGGCGGCCCCGATCGCTGCGCGATCGCCGAGCTTTGCTCGGGACGCTGTGTCAAGGGCCGGAAACGTCAACTCAGACGTCCGGCACGGAGGCCGGACGCTACAATCGGCCGGCGGCGGGGCGGCGTACAGCAACGTGTTCAACCTCGAGGAGCAGGCCGCTGGCAGGCAGTGGGTCAACCCGCTGGTCGTCGGCGTGTTCTTCCTCCGATACGCCGCTCGCACGCTGCGCGATGCGCTGCGTGATCGCGCTGAGTAGCGGATAAGCGCTGCACCCGAACGAGCTCCTTAACAGCGCCCTTCGGGGTGGCAGCCGCAGACCGCCTCAGGCCCGTGCCGCCATCACCTTGTAACGCTACCGCTGGGCGGCTAAATTGGCGCTGCGGTCTGTGTGCAGCGGCTCCTCGCTTGCAAGGAGTGAACACGATGAAGCTCGGCGTGATGGCGGCCGGCCTGGCCGGCATGGGTTGGGACAAGGCGCTGGATTACTGTCAGAAGGTGGGGCTCGAAGCGATCGAGCTGCCGGTCGGGGCGTATCCCGGCAAGCCGTTCTTCGATCCCGACGAGGTGCTGAGCGATCCCAAGGCACAGCAGAAGATCAAGAACGCGTGCCAGAAACGCGGACTGGAAATCGTCGGGCTCGCCGTGCACGGCAATCCGGTCAGCCCCATTCCAAAGATTCGCAAGCAGCACGTGCACGACCACAACACCGCCGTCAAGCTGGCGCCCAAGCTTGGTACAGATGTAGTCATCACGTTCTCCGGCTGTCCGGGCGGTTCCAAGGACGACAAGATGCCGAACTGGGTGACGTGCGCCTGGCCGCCGGAGTATGAGAAGATTCTGGACTACCAGTGGAATGAAGTGCTGATCCCGTTCTGGATGAAGAAGGCCAAGGAAGCGGCGAACGAGGGCGTGAAGATCGCGTTTGAGGCGCACCCGGGCTTTTGTGTGTACAACCCGCACACGCTGCTCAAGTTGCGCGACGCGTGCGGTCAGAACGTGGGGGCGAACCTCGACCCGTCCCACTTCTTCTGGCAGGGCATTGATCCGGTCGAGGCGGCCCGCGTGCTCGGCGACGCCGGGGCCATCTTGCACGTGCATGGCAAGGATACCGGTATCGACCCACATAACATGCGGATCAATGGGGGGCTCGATACGACTCGCTACGGTGATCTTCATCGCCGTAGCTGGGTGTTCCGCACTTGCGGGTATGGCCACGGCGACGAGTTCTGGAAGCCGTTCATCAGCATGCTCAAGCGCAAGGGCTACGACGGCGTCATCAGCATCGAGCACGAGGACTCGCTGATGAGCGTACAGGAGGGTTTTGAAAAGGCCGTCGCGTACTTGCGGTCGGTGATCATCAAGGAAGCCGCGGGGCAGGCGTGGTGGTTCTGAGTGCGTCGGACCAGCGCCCGTCGGAGAGCTGTCCTACAACGTGATTCCCACGATTTTGGGAGGAGAGTAAGCCCATGAAGCGCATTACCCTTGCCATTCTCTACGTATACCTGGGCCTGACGGTTGTGCTGAATGTCATGACGGGTGAGGCGTGTACCAACCTGCTGGTGACCAAGGGAGCCACAACGGACGGATCGGTCATCATCACCTACACGTGCGACGGCGAGTTTCACCCCCGGCTGCGGTATCTGCCGGCGGCCGATTACAAGCCGGACGAATGGCTGGAGATCAGCGACTGGGGTGGGAAGGTGCGCGGGCGCATCAAGCAGGTGCCGCACACGTACGCGGTCGTCGGCCTGATGAACGAGCACCAACTGGCGATCGCGGAAACGACCTTTGACGGACGAGCCGAGCTGGAGAACCCGGACGGACTGCTGCACTACTGGGACCTGATGCGGCTGGCGCTCCAGCGAGCCCGCACGGCGCGCGAGGCCATCCACGTCATCACCGGCCTGGTCGCCGAATATGGCTACCGTTCCACGGGCGAGTCGCTCTCGATTGCTGATCCGCAGGAAGTGTGGATTCTGGAGATGATCGGGCCGGGCCAGGGCGGGACAGGCGCGCTGTGGGTTGCGGTGCGGGTGCCCGATGGGATGATCTCGGCGCATGCCAACAAAGCGCGGATCGGCGAGTTTCCGCGCAACGATCCCGAAAACGTCCTGTACAGCGAGAACGTAATCTCCTTTGCGGTCGAAAAAGGGTACTACGATCCGAAGTCCGGCACACCGTTTCAGTATTGCGAGGCCTACTGCCCCTCGACTCCGAAGAATCAACGGTATGCGGACACGCGCGTGTGGAGCTTATTTCGTCGGGCGGCGCCGTCCTTCAAGCTGTCGTCAGATTACCATCGGGCGGTGGAGGGCGCGCAACCTTATCCGCTGTGGATCAAGCCGGACAAGAAGCTTGCGCTGGCGGACGTGTTCGCGCTGATGCGTGACCATTACGAGGGTACGGACTTCGACATGACGCAGGGGGTGGACGCCGGCCCGTACGGCACGCCGAACCGCTGGCGGCCGATCGCGTGGAAAGTCGCCGGCGTCGAGTACGCGTGGGAGCGGCCGATCTCGACGCCGCAGACGGGCTTTTCGTTTGTTTCCCAAGCGCGCGGCGGTCTGCCGAATCCGATCGGCGGCGTATACTGGTATGGGCTGGATGACACGTACACGACCTGTTACGTGCCACTCTATTGCGGGATCGACGCCTTACCGGAATCGCACACGATCGGCAGCCTGAACAAGTTCTCCTGGGACTCGGCGTGGTGGGTGTTCAACTTCGTAGCGAACTATGCCAACCTGCGCTATCGCGACATGCTGCCGGAGATTCAGGCCGTGCAGCGCGAGCTGGAGGGCACGCTGCTGGCGTTTCAGCCGGCCATCGAGAGGGCGGCGCTGGAACTAGCCAAGAGCGATCCCGAGCTGCTGCGGCGGTTTTTGACGGACTACTCGGTCACGCACGCGGAACTGGTCGTGAAACGGTGGCGGGCGCTGGGCGAGTACCTCGTGCAAAAGTACAACGACGGCTACGTGCAGGACGAGAAGGGCAGTCCGAAGGAACAGGGGTATCCAGAGGAGTGGCTGCGCAGGGTGTTGAAGGAGCGGCCGGAACAGTTTCACCTGAAGGATAGACCCGCGGACGTGCCGGAGTCGAAGCTGAAAGATTAGCGATCTACGTCGGCCACGAAGGGCCGACGCTACAGTCCGCAAGACGCTACAGTTACCAAGAGGGATGCCGCAGTGCATTTCACCAACACTTGCCGGCGGAATCAGGTGCTAACGGCCAGCGCCGCGGCCGTGTGAGGTCGCCGGCGCGCTCGTGGGCTGGGTCGTGGCGCCGACGGGCGCGGAGGGAGCGGGCAAGTCGCCCAGCGCGAACTGGATGCCGGCAAGGTAGTGCCGCAGAACCTTGGGGCTCCAGAAGATGTCGTCCCGGTGGCCGAGGGAACAGTAGAAAACGCGTCCCTGGCCGACGGTGTGTACCCAACTGACGGCAAAGTCGCCGTCGGTGCGCTTGATTCCTTTCTTGTTCATATCCGTGCGGCTCGTGTCGAGGCTGAGCAGGACGCGCAGGCGGTCGCGTGAATAGGGCGCCTTGAATTGGTAAATCTCGTCGGCGACGACCAGCGGCTGACCGTCGAACATGCCGTTGAGGGGGTGGTCGGGCTCGTCGAGCTTGAGCGTGACCTCTTCGTTCCAGGGGTGGCCGTCAAAGTAGCCGCCCATGAGCACGCCGAAGTCCGGCCACTCGTAGAAGCAATCCGTGGCGGCGTGGATGCCGACCAGGCCTTTGCCGTGCCGCAGGTAGTCCAGAAAGCTCTTCTTCAAGCCGGCGTCGCGCTCCTGTGCAGCCGTCTTCTCAGCACGGGCGAGGTCTTTGAAATCAGGTGGAAGGAACAGCTCGCCCGTGGTATTCAAGAGACACACCGCGTCGAAGCGCGCGAGGCCGTCGGGCTCGAACAGGGCGATATCGTCACTGGCGACGGCGGAGTAGGCGCCCGTTTTTTCGCCGAGGAGCTGGAGGGCTTCGGCGCCGAGCGGAATTACGGTGTGGCGAAAGCCGCGGCAAAGTGTGAACACCAGCAAAGTGCGGTGCTTCTCGGGCTTGACATAGGCCTCATCGGGGAGGGCCGCTTTCACTTTGGCGATAGGATCATCCGCTTGGCCGAAGGCGAGCGATACGGTACCGATCGTGCCAGCGACGAAGGCGGTGAGGGCGGTGATGATGAGTCTGCTCCGCATGGCGGGCCTCCATGGAAGAACGCGCCTGCGAGGCCGCGGTGACGGCTCCGGGGAGTGCGGCTCACTACTCCTGGCGATTGGCGTCGACACGCAAACCCTCCGGGCGGCCGCCGTCGGGCGTGCGAATGCGCAGTGAAGCGGCCCACCCGCCGCCCGCGTTGACTACTTTGAGCCGTAGCTCATTCCAGCCGTCTTTGAGCGTGGCCTTAACCTTGTCCTGACCGCGGTCGCAGGCGCGCAGCGCGTTGTTGCGGTGGACAAGCTGGCCGTTGAGCCAGAGCTTGAGGCCATCGTCACTGCCGACTTCGAGCAAGACGTCCTGGGCCTTGTTCGAGTACACCCAGGTGCGGAGATACGCCGCCCGATGGGGGCCGACCATGGCCTGGTTGGCGTTGAGATCGACATACCAGTATTCCGCGGAGTCGACCGGGGGGGGCTGAGGCCGCCATTCCACCGACGGGCTGCCAGGTTCCTCCGGGGCAAAGGCGATGTCGAGGAGTTCGGAGCCCTCCTTCTCGCGCTGCTCGTACGGTCCCGCCACGCGCCAGGCCGTGATGAAGTCCTCGAACTCGGCGACGCGCTTCAGAACCTGCGCGGCCCGCTGGCGCAGGTTCTCGTCCGTGGTGGCGGTCAAGGCTTGCTCGGCGGCCGATCGTGCGGCGGCGTAGCCGGCGGGCAGCAGCTTGTCGGCGACGGTGACGAGTGCCGCCGCCGCTTCGCGCTTCACATCGGGGTCAGTCAGACAATGTGCCAGCACGTCCACCGTACGGGCGTGCGGGACGTCACCCAACTTAGCCAGGAAGAGTTTCTTTTCGTCGGGTCGCCGGGCGGCCTCCAGCCCAGTGCGGTACATCTCCAGCAACTGTTCCGGCGGACGCTGAGCGTCGAGGGAGACGAGACGGGCGTAGGCCCGCAACGCCAGAACATAGTCCTTGGCGTCTGCGGTGGCCTTGGCGATTTGTAGCACGTCCTCCGCCGCGGCCGGGTCGGGCCAGTCCTGCAGGGCCTGGAACGCGGCGGCTCGAATCGGGGCACGCGGGTCCTTCAGTGCCGTGCGCACGGCGGCGAGGGCGTCCGCGCCGCCGATGTGGCCGAGCACGCGGAGCAGGGAGGCGTAATCGTCCTCGACCTGCGGCTGAAGGGCGGCAAGGACCTGGACCGCGCGCGCGCTTGGCTCGACCGCGCGATTGCACGTGGCCGCGAGCGCGCGTTCGAGCGCGGCGCGCTCCGATTCGTCCTTGGTGTTTCTGAGTTGCTCCAGTAGCTCCGCGGCGGCGCGTTCATCGCCGAGGCCTTCGAGGGCGTGGATCGCGGCCAGGCGCACGGTCGGGTCGCTGTGCCTGGCGCTCTCGAAGACCACCTCGATCTGATCGCGGGCGCGACGGTCGGCCAGCGCCTCGAGCAGCGCGGCGCGCCCGCGTGGTAAAGCGGACTGGAGTGCCTCGGCGATCTTCTGGGATGCCGGTGCGCCGACAATCCGCAAAAGCGCCTGCCGCGCCGCGGAACGCTCGTCATCCGGGGCAGTGTTCAGAAAGCCGACCAGCGCCGGAATGGCGGCGTCACCGCCGAGCGTGACCGCCGCGGAGAGCGCGGCGCGGCGCACGTCCTGCCGGGCATCCTTCAGGGCCTCGAGGACGGCCGGGAGCGCGGCGGCGTCGCCGCGCTGCTCCAGGACGCGCAGCATGCTGGCGCGCAGCGCCGATTCCGGACGCCGCAGCTCAGCGATGAACGCAGCGGTCACGCGGGGACCGGCGATTCTGAGCGCGGCATCCATAGCGCTGGCGCGGATTTCCGGGTCCGCGTCACCGAGGCCGGCGAAGACTTGATCGATGGCGTCCGGACCGCGCACCTCGACCAGGCCGAACAGGGCGGCGCATTGCTCGTGCTCGTTCTGGACGCGCATGGGCGACTCGAACAACATCATGTAGACTTCGGACGCGACCAGGGTGTGGCCGGCTTCCGCGAGGCGTTGCACGAGGCGAATGAAGAACGAGTTTCGTTGGCAGCGGGTGTACCAGGAGTCCCCTTCGGCCCGCGGCATGTCCTCGAGCAGAGGCTCGTCGCCGAGGTTGGCCAGGGCAGCTACGACGGCCCACTTGAGGTCCCAGTCCTTGCTGTCGAGATCGGCCCGCAGCAGCGGCACGGCCGCCGGATCGCGCAGCACTCCCAGGGCATTGATGAGGGCCAGGCGGCGTGCGCCCTTGGCGCTGGGCAACACGGCACGAAGCGCCTTGGTGGTCTCGTCGCCGCCGATGGATAGCAGCGCCGGCACGGCAGAATCGTAGAGGTTTTCGTCAGGCAGGAATTTGGCGAGCGTGGGGACGGCCTGGGCGTCGCCGATGAGCTGCAATTGCTGAATCAGGAAGGCTTTAACGCTCGTGGGGCGGCTGGACTCGAGCGCGGCGCAGAGCGCCAGCACGAGTTTCGTACGCGCCTCGCGGGCACCGCTGCCAGCAACGTACGAAACAAGGCCGCTCAGCGCCATGCGGGCCTGGGTGTCGTTACCAGCCCCCGGCTCGACGAGGAGGTCGCAGAGTCTAGCCAGGTCGGCAGGCTCCAACGCCGCGAGGGCCGGGCCGAGGTCCTGGGGCTTTCCAGGGCCGTTGAACTGGATGCGCGCCAACAGAGCGGACAGTTTCGCGCCGGGCTCCTGGCCCGCGCAGGGCGATGGTGAGATCGTCATCCACATCGTGCAGAGCAGTACCGCCAAAGTGGATACCGGAGGTCTGGCGCGGCCTAAAGTGTAGTGTTTCACGCGAGCGTTCCTATTGACTTGTGCGGGCGCACCACAGCTCGCCCGCGGCATCGTCGTCATTCCTGAGCTGGCTGGTCTGGGCATTCCGACACTCCTACGCTTTGGCCCGAGCACTACAGGTGCCACGGCGAACGCATGGGGACGTTCACCAGCCGGTTGGCCTGCTCGTCGCCCACGAACTGCTCGCGGGCGGGGTCCCACTTGAGCGGGCGGCCGAGGCGGATGGCGAGCGCGGCGAGATTCACGAGCGTACACGAGCGGTGGGCCACGGACTCGTGGCCGCCGGCCCGCTCGCGCGTCCGCACCGCGGCCTCAAACTCCACGAGCGGTGGCGGATCGGGCAGGCCGTCGAGCGGCTCGAAAAGGCCGGGTGGATCGGTGCGATAGTTGTCGTAGACCTTGCCCTTGGGACCCTCGATGAACGGCAGCCCCGGCGAGTCGGGTTCGCCCCACTCGCCGCTGTTGAGCAGGATCGTATCGCCATCGGCGTACTTAAGCGTGACGGATTGCCAGAGGCCGACGGCGTCCGGGTGCGAGGGCCAGGGAGCGACGGCGGAGACCGCGACCGGCCCGGTGTCGTCCTTGCCGAGGATGTATTGCACGGGATCGAGGTAGTGCTGCCCCATGTCGGTCAGACCGCCGCCGTCGTAATCCCAGTAGCCGCGGAAACTCTGATGGACGCGATGCGGGTGGTAGGGCTTGCGGGGCGCGGGGCCGAGCCACATATCGTAGTCAAGCTGGGGCGGGACCTTCTCGGGGGTGAGGTTCGGTCGGCCGCTCCATTCCTTGAGCTTCCAGTGGAAGCCGAGCGCGCGGCTGATGCGGACGGTGAGCGGCTTGCCGAGCAGGCCGCTGGTGACGAGCTTCTTGAGCAGCTTGGTGGAGCCGAACTGGAAGTAGTTCTCGAACCGGTAGTGCGTGTTGACCTGCACGATGCGGCCGAAGCGCCGCACGGTGTCACGGTAGACCTGGCCTTCGCCGATCGTGTGCGTGAATGGCTTCTCGGCGAAGATGTCGAACCCGCACTGGGCCGCGGCGATGCCGATCAGGGCGTGCCAGTGCGGCGGCGTCGCGACGTGGATCGCGTCGATGTCCTTGCGGTCGAGGACCTTGCGCCAATCGCTGTAGGCCTGGCACGCGCGGCCGGCCTTTTTCAGCGCCTCCGCGAGGTGGTTCTTATCCACGTCGCACACCGCCAGCGTTTGCGGCGGCTTTCCCTCCTCGTTGGTGGTCACGTGCCCGCTGAGGCCCATCGCGCCGGTGCCGATGACAGCCCGCGTGATGACCTCGCTCGGCGGTGTGTAGCCCGGGCCGCCGAGGACGTGCCGCGGGACGATGTAAAAGACGGCTCCGGCCTTCAGCGCGTCGGTCAGGAAGGTCCTACGCGAGATGGGGCGGGCGGGCCGCTGGCCGGGGGAGAGCGACCTCCTCGGCCTGGACGTTCGTGTGCTCGACATACCTTCGCCTCGTGTTCGAAACGTACGAGAAACCGCAACGGTGCGGCTATGGTAACGGCGGGAGCGCGACCTTCAAAGGTGCGCAAAGGCCTCGCCATGACGTCGCAGGACGTAGCCCGCGCCGGTCCGGAGGGCGAGCAGGGCGGAGATATCCCGATGGGATTCGCAGTATTGGCCGACCTCCGCGGGCGTCAGCACCATGAACGCGGTGGACAGCGCATCCGAGGCGGCGGCCGAGGGCGCCAGCGTCCAGGCCGCGAGCTGGCCAGCGGCCGGACGCCTGGTGCGCGGATCGATGATGTGCTCGCCGTGCAGCAACAGCCCGGAGCCGCTCAGGGCGCGATCGCACAGGCAGAGGTGTCCGAGAGACGCGCTATAGTTGGCCGGATCACGGACCGCCACGTTCCAGCCAAGTTGGTCGGCGGGTCGGCCCAGGGCGTACACGGTGCTCTGACCGGCGTGCACGAGGGCGGCGGACACGCGCCAGTCGCGCAGGATGCCGGCGACCCGGTCGACCGCGAGACCTTTACCGATCCCGCCCAGGTCGACGATCAGGCCCGGGGCGCGGACCGTGACCGAACGTGCGGATCGGTCAAGCTCAAGCAGGTGCATGCCGACCGGCGGCGGGACGGAGCTTTCGCCGGCCGGCGGCCTGACCAGGGCGCCGACGGTCACGTCGAACGCGCCGTGGGTCTCCGCGTGAAACCGGGCGGCGAGTTCCAGACACTCCCACGCGTCAACGCCCAAGCGCAGCGGTACGCCGGGGGGTGACGAATTGAGGCGTGCGATGTCGCTGTGCAGGACGAAGCGGCTGAGTTCCTGTTCGAGGCGAGCCACCTCGGCAAACGCGGCTTCGGCGGCCTGGCGGGCGTACGTCGGATTCTGCCCCTCGATGAACACCTCCCATGTGCAGGCCATCGCCTGGCGCGCGAAGCGACAAACCGGCGTCGTGTCGCGCGGCTCGATCATGGCGGCACGTCCGACGCCCGGCGCTGTGGCCGCCCCTGTTCGGCCTGAACGGCGAAGGCTTCATACACGTCGCGCCGCACGTGGACGGAGAGCACTTCCTCGGGCCGCAGGCCGTGACGGCTAACGTGATATTCGTTCCGTAAGCGGGTGGTGACCAGAGGTTCGAATTCACCGGCGACGATGACGATCGGGGCGTCGGGGTCAGCGGGCGGCTGATCCCAGTAGCCAACGTGGTCATACTGCCGCAAGTACCACGGCAACGGCCAGGGGTTCGCCGCGATCACCTTGATGAGCATGTGCCGGCCGTTGGGGTGCATGGCGGCGAGCTGGTCGACCCAGTCGGCCAGTCGCGCGACATCCGGGACCGGGTGTGCGTACACGTACGGGTTGCGCTGGTCCGCGAAGTAGCGGAAGCTGGCGGCGTAGGCCTGCCAGCCGAGGTGCACGGTCGCGGCACATACGACAAGACCCACCACGGCGCGCCAGACGCGCGAAAGCCAACGCAGTAGCGCTGCGGCGCCGACGCCAGCCAGCAACGTCATGGGCTGGAGAAACTGGATCACGCACCAGGGCGTCTTGTAGGGGATCGCCGAGTAGACGACGGTCATCAGGATCGTATAGAGGGCCAGGAACCGTACGAGGGGGGTGTTGGCGTCGCCCGGCCCGTGGCGGAGAAACGCGGCGACGAGTCCCACCAACGCCAGCACGACGATCAGCCCCTCGCTCCACACAGGCGTGCCGGCGTAGCTCGTGAAGAGCAACGTTTGCAGATAGTAGTGCCAGGGGCGCACGTGCAACGCGCGGTCACCCGCGCGGCCGAAGTACGTCGCGTAGGCGCGAATGGAGTCCAGTGGGCCGCGCGGATTCGAGAAAAAGCCGGAGTAGAGCAGGATGGATACGAGTGCGGCCAAGCCGAGACTGGCGACGATGCCCCAGCGGAGATACGGGCGTAGTGGAAGACCCGTTCCACGGTTCCAGCGCTGCCAGACGATGGTGGCGAAGACCGCCATCGCCAGGCAACCGCACGCGATCACACACGTCTCCTTCGTGGCGTGCATCAACCCCAGGCTGGCGCCGGCCAGCCAGGCCCACAGAGGCCGGCGGGTGTGGGCATAGCGCCAACCCGTGGCCACGAGCGCAAACGTGAAGAAGGCCAGCAGCGTTTCCTGGATGTAATAGCGGCTGTAAAAAACGAGCGCGGGCGAGAGCGCGGCCAGCAAAGCCGCCGCGAGCGCGGCCGTCCGCCCGAACCCGTCGGCGAGGAGCGCAACCAGGAGGATCAAACCCGCGCCGAACAGCGCGGGCACGATGCGGTACGTGGCGGCGTCGGTCTCCGCCGAGTCTTTGGCGCCACGCAGCCAGACGGACGGGAGCGTGGCATAGTAGAGGGTCGGGCCGTGGAATTCTTGGGGGTCATAAACGTAGCGGCCGGTCCGCCAGAGCTCGGCGAACTTGACGGCGTGAACGGCCTCGTCGCCATGCATGGGCCGCACGTTGAGCTGCGCAAGCCGCGGGGCCGCCGCCGCAACGACGACCAGGATCATTGCGGCTTCAATCGCGCGGCCACGGCGCGGCGAAGCGGTGCATTGCGAGGGTGAGTCGCCGTGCCAAGGCAACAATCAATCCGTCCTCGGGCGAGCCTGCTGTGCCACGCGCACGACGGCGTCGAGCTTCTCCTTAACCTCGGGGTCGACTTTGTCGTCGGGGACGAGTCGCGCAAGCTGGTGGTAGTCGGTTTTGCGAAGAAGGTTGGGAATGCCCAGCATCTCGAAATACTTGTCAAAGAGCGGGTCGAGAAAGTCGTCCGTAACCTTGATATCGGCGGACCACGGATCGGGTTTCCCGAGCGTCTTTAGCGCTGCCGCGACTTCCGTAATCGCCGCCTGCATGAGCGCTTGGCGTTTTTCGGCTTCCGCTTGCCCAAACAAGTCATCGGGTTGCTCATGCCGCGCGTAGCGCAAGAGCACTTCCGGCTGGCAGACGTAGTTCTCAATCTCGCACCTTCTCCACATCAGGCCCACCGCGCCG
>Ga0214473_10006169_pt1 | contig 14344 bp, 10 predicted proteins | sample RVTome_7_FD_203509 | JGI IMG/M metagenome (GOLD analysis project Ga0214473, IMG submission 203509) | Soil microbial communities from uranium-contaminated site in the Upper Colorado River Basin, Wyoming, United States - RVT98D197 | ecosystem: Environmental > Terrestrial > Soil > Contaminated >... | reverse complement strand
CATAGATATATAACCGACCGCTTTCTGCCGGATAAGGCCATCGACCTGATCGACGAGGCGGCGGCTAATATCCGTCTCGAAATCGACTCCATGCCCGAGGAACTCGACACAATCGAAAAGCAGATTCGGCAGCTCGAGGTCGAAAAAGAGGGGATGAAAAAAGAGCGCAATGCCCAGGCCCGCCTGAAGCCGATTCAAGATGAGCTGAATCGGCTCTATAAAGAACGCGATCTGCTCAAATCGCACTGGAACAAGGAAAAAGGCCTGGTTTCCGAAATGAGCTCGCTAAAAGAACGACTCGAAAAGGTCAAATTTGAAATCGAGGACGCCGTCCGCAAGGCAGATTACGAAACCGCCGCCAGGCTCCGCTATGGGGTGACCGGCGAGCTCGAGGCAAAGATCAATCAGAAGGCGGCGGCCCTCGCTGAAATCCAGAAAGAACGGAAAATGGTCAAGGAGGAGATCGACGAGGAGGATATCGCCGAGGTGGTTTCGAAATGGACTGGAATTCCTGTAAAGCGCCTGACTGAAAGCGAAGCCGAGAAACTGCTTCATCTGGAAGAATACCTTCACAAGCGAATAGTCGGCCAGAATGAGGCGGTCAGGCTGGTGAGCCAGGTCGTCCGCTCAGCTCGCGCCGGCCTGTCCGATCCCACCAGGCCGGCAGGGTCTTTTATTTTTCTTGGCCCCACCGGGGTAGGCAAGACCGAGCTGGGCAAGACTCTGGCCGAATTTCTATTCGGTTCTGAGGAGGACCTCGTCAGAATCGACATGTCTGAATATATGGAAAAGTTCTCTGTTTCACGGTTGATAGGTGCCCCTCCCGGATATGTCGGCTATGAGGAAGGCGGGCAATTGACCGAAGCCGTGCGCCGCCGCCCATATTCAGTGGTGCTGCTCGACGAAATCGAAAAGGCTCATCATGATGTTTTCAACGTTTTGCTGCAGGTGCTTGATGATGGCCGCCTGACGGACAGTCAGGGGCGAACGGTCGATTTTCGCAATACCCTGCTCATTATGACATCCAATCTCGGCTCCGACCTGATCATGGCGGAATATCAAAAATCATCGTCCGATCCTGACAAGCTATTTGAGCGGATAAAATCGCAAGTTTTGACCGTGCTGCGATCGTCTCTGCGGCCGGAATTTCTCAATCGTATCGATGAAATAGTCGTATTCAAACCACTGACAGAATCCGAGATTGCCGGAATCGTGGAGCTCGAATTTGCGGAAATTCAAAGGCGCCTTATAGCGAGCGGTTACTCGGCGGAAATGACCGGCGCCGCCAGGAAGCATCTGGCTAAAGAGGGGTATGACCCGCAATTCGGCGCCAGGCCGCTCAAACGTGTCATAAAACGGAACTTGACAGACCAATTGGCCAATCTTATCCTTGCTGGTAATGTCGCTCCCGGCGCCAGAGTTGTCATTGACGCCGATAAAAATGGGCTGATATTCAATACCGAGAGCGCCGATCTTTCGGATAAGGCCGGTTAATGCCGCCCGGCAATGGAGGAAAGCGTGAAACTGCACATGGTGATTCTGGGAATATTGTTATTGCTTGCCTGCGGAGGGTCATCGCCTGATGACAAGACCTTATTCGAGCAGGGGCAGAAATACGAGAGCGAAGAGAATTACTCCCGGGCATTTGACTCTTACAAGACCTTGTTTGAAAAATATCCTCAAAGCCCGTACGCTTACAAGGCCATTTTTCTGGCGGGATATATTCAATTCGAGCATTTGAAGAATCCCAAATCGGCCATCCAATTATTCGAAAAGCTTGTCGAAGAATATCCCGCGTGCGACCTGGCCGATGACGCCGCGGTTATTAAAAATATCGCCGCCAGCGGCAAAGACCTCATGTCCATTTTTGAAGATTCCACGCAAGCCAAATAAAGATCAGCTTAATCATATATTGAAATTCGAGCTCCGTCATTTTGGGGCTCTTTCTGCCATTTTCCTGAATCGTCAACATGATTCATATTCATCGGATTTAAATGGTAGGCTCTTTTCTATTGACTGATGGCGATTCAGGTAGTAATCTAATAATGTATTCAGGAGGGGTCTTGAGAGTCGTTCTGCAAAGAGTTTCCGAGGCTTCGGTTGAGGTCTCCAATAATAACATAAGCTCGACGGGCCAGGGGTTATTGCTTCTTGTAGGCGCATCCCAGGGAGATACCGTAAAGAACGCCGATTACCTGGCGGATCGTATTTTGGGTTTGCGTATTTTCGAGGACAAGGAGGGCAAAATGAATTTTTCGATTGCCGAAGTTGGCGGTCAGCTCCTTGCCGTCTCTCAATTTACCTTATCGGCTGATATTTCTAAGGGACGCCGGCCAAGTTTCTCCACCGCCATGGCGCCGGACCAGGCACTGGGCTTATTTGACTACTTCGTGAGCAAACTCAGAGAAAGCGGCCTGACGGTCAAAACCGGTGAATTCGGCGCCAAAATGAAAGTCCATTTGATTAATGACGGCCCGGTAACTTTTGTTTTAGAAGGATGATTGCTATTACGGGATTGAATATGGTGTTGGCGTCAGGATCGCCGCGACGCAGGGAAATCCTGTCGAATCTGGGGTATGAATTCAACGTGGTCGTGCCCGATCTTGACGAGGCGGCGCTCAATGGTGAATCGTCATCGGAGCACGTGCTTAGGCTGTCCAATGCCAAGGCGGAGCTTGTCGCCGAACGATTCCCCCATGACCTGGTAATCGGTGCAGACACGATTGTGGTATTGGATGACAAGATATTGGGAAAACCATTCTCCCCGCAAGCAGCCGTTTCAATGCTGAAAGTGCTATCCGGCAAAGTTCACACGGTATATACCGGGCTCTCGCTAATGATCCGAAGCGAGGGAATCAAACGAGGTGGCTACGATTCCACCAGAGTAGCGTTTAATCTTTTGAAAGACTATGATATCGAGCGTTATGTCGAAAGCGGGGAGCCACTCGACAAGGCCGGTTCGTATGGAATTCAGGGTATGGGTTCGTTTCTCGTTAGCAGCTATGATGGCGAATTCGATACGGTCATAGGATTTCCGACGAAGCTGTTCAGGAGATTGTACGAGGAGGTGGAGTCATGTCGGAATCGTTAGGCACCAAGCTTCGCCTGGCGCGAGAGAACAAGGGTTGGACCATCGAACAACTCGCGGCGGTCACAAAATTGAACCTCGTTTTCATCGAGGCCCTTGAAAACGGCCGTTGGGACCTTCTTCCCGGCAGAGTCTATCTCAAATCATTCGCCAAGGTTTGCGCCGAGGCTCTGGATTTGGACCTCAAAGAGGTCTACGAAAAGATCGATGGCATGGGCCCCGTGGAAGGGAAGAAGCCCGAGCCGATCGCCGCCGTTGCGGCATCGGTTTCAAAGAGAAAAGTCGATTATAAATTGCCGCTAATCTTGGGCGCGCTTGTGGTCGTGGTCATATTAATAATAGTGGCAGTTCGTTCCAATCGGACTAACCTGAGCGACAACCAAAGCGAAGAGATAATTCCGGCCCGCTGGCTGTATCGCCGCGCAGAGGTAAAATGGGAGCGTCCCTGGGAACGGCCGCCGCAAGATTATGATTTTTACTTGAGCAACCGATTGACAATTGAGGCCGATGCCGGAGGAATATGGGCCTGCATCGTGGCCGACCACGATACGGTTTTCAAAGGTATCATGAAGCCCCAGATAGGTAGAGTATTCACCGCAGACAGCATCTTTCGCGTGACGCTTTTGCGAAATGACCGTATTTCCGCTTACTTGAACGGAGTGATAGTGAAAGAAATCGGCGACGGCGGCAGAAGGATTTATGATTACCCGATCTTTGTTGCGGGAAGAGATAAGACCTCAGATGAAATTAAATAACTTCACCGGGCAAGCGGCCAGATTATTCCACGGACGCAAGATGAAAATAGAGCCGGTGGCTTTTAACGATGTCAGCCGTGGCATCATGTCGTGCCTGGTTTGCATGCCCGGAAAACTGGAGTTGATAAAGTCGGCCGCGGAAATTCTTCCCGAAATCGCCCAGGCGTTTCCAAACCGCAGCCTGAAGGTGATGTTGACCTCGAGCGTCGATCCACAGTCGCACGACATAATCAAGCGATTTATCGTCATCCGCGCGGAGGAGTCCGATTACGACACGTTTTCTCTTCCCAGGAAGCAGTTTTTGGCAAAAATTACGACAGGCGGCGTGGGTATAGCCATAGACCTCGATCCCAGGCCCAATCTTTTCAACGCCGTTTCGGTTCTGCGCAGCGGAGCGTTAATAAGAACAACGTTTGACAAAGGAATGGGTCTCCCCTACTATAATTTGATAATCGGCCTCCCGGGTGAGGATTCGTCCTCGCGGGCTGTCCATAGAATCATAGCCGACGTTCTTGGCAACTTTGGAGTTCATTAGACGATTTTTGGGGGGCCTAAAAGGAGAGGGTTTTGTATCTATCACAGCTTGAAATCTTAGGCTTTAAGTCGTTTCCCGAAAAGACGGTCCTTGAATTCAACGGCGACGTAACCGCGGTAGTGGGCCCCAACGGCTGCGGCAAGACTAATATCCTCGATTCGATTCGCTGGGTGCTGGGAGAACAAAGAACCTCCGCATTGCGAAGTTCCAAAATGGAAGAGGTCATATTCAACGGCACCGCGCAATTGAAGCCGCTCGGCCTGGCCGAGGTCAATCTTACCATCAAGAATAATCGCGGCATACTTCCCATCGATTACGATGAGATAGTCATCACCAGGCGGCTATTCCGATCCGGCGAATCGGAATACCTGCTCAACAAGAGCCAATGCCGGCTCAAAGACATAATGGAACTGTTTTATGATACCGGCATGGGCCCCCACGCTTACAGCGTCATACAGCAGGGCATGATCGATGCCATACTTTCCGACAAAGCGGAGGATCGCCGGGGCCTGTTCGAGGAGGCCGCCGGGGTCACCAAGTATAAGCATCGCAAAAAAGAAGCCATCGCCAAGCTCGATGCCACCCGGGCCGATCTATTGCGTTTGGGCGATATAATGATCGAAATAGAAAAGCAGGTCAACCAGCTAAGACGCCAGGCTGCCAGGGCACGCCATTTCAGCCGCATCAAGGACGAATTGAAGAATATCGAGGTCATCATCGCGGCCGCATCGCTCTTCGATTTGCAGGCCAAGTTCAAAGAGATAGATTCGCAGAGGAGCTCGGCGCAATTTCGATTGCACTCGCTCGACGCCGATTTCGAGAAGCGGGAGGTCGGCCTCCATGAAACGCGAATTCGCATTACCGAGCATGAACGCCTTGCCGCCGAACACAGGCAGAGTCAGGCAGAACTGTCATCCAGGGCATCGGAAATCGAAAGCGAAATCAAGCTTAATAAGCATAGAATAGAAGTCGCGGGCCTGGATATCGAGAAAGGCCGTCTGGATATCGAGGCTTTGGGCAAAAGGATAATAGAAATTACCGGGGGCATCGACGATAATTCCGAGCGGCTGCAGGAAATCGAGGGATTAAAGTCAAGATTGAATGAAAGCGTCTCCGAGCTCGAAGCGGAACTGGCCTCGCGCGTTGCGGAGCTCCTTCCGAAGGAAACAGAGGTAGATGATCTTCGCCGGCAAAATACGGCATCTTCCGAAAAAATATCGGCCCTTAAAGCCGAGGCCTCCTCGATATTCGAAATAAAGAACAATTTCGAGCAGAAATTAAAAGAGCTTGAATCCAGCTCCGATGCAATCGATCAATCGAGCAGCATCGATAAGGGTGGGATCGCCGTTCTCGAACAGCGCCGCAAGAATATCGAATATGAAATGGAGGAAGGCGCTCAAAAATTCGCGGATAAAAACACAGAGATAGTGAGGCTCGAAAATATCCTCGCCGGGCTTCGGGAAAATATAGCCGGGGATAAAGCCGAGCTTTCCGGCCTTAAAGCCAAACAGGAACTGCTGGGGCAATTGATAGAAACCGGCGAAGGACTATCCAGCGGGGCCAGGGCTCTGATGGCATGGGATGACAAACCAGCGGGCATGATGCGTCCATTGGTTGAGGCTCTCGAGGTCCCGGAACGATACAGGGTGGCGATAACATCGGCGCTTGGAGAACTGGGGGAGGTTATCCCGGTCAGGGCTTTTGCAGATGCGGAGGCGGCTGTGAGCTTCCTTCAACGCGACGGGGGTGGCCGCGCCAGCTTTCTGGTAATGGAAAACGTCGAGTTAGCCGATTTTGCATCCGATCGACCCGATGGGGCGCAGGGATTTGAGGGGTTTGCCGATGAACTGGTCGATTACCCCGACGAGTATCGCTTGACAATAAATCTTCTGCTGGGGCGCACGGCCATTTTCGAAAATAAGGACAACATGATAAAGGCGGCCGACGAATGGCGCAATTTTGTCAGGGTCAGCCTCGACGGTTTTCAGATCGAAGCCAACGCCATAGTCACCGGTGGCAGAGCGGGACAGACTGTCCTGGGCAGGAGACAGGATTTGGCCGGGATCTTATCGGGTGTGGAGCGGTTAAGCGATAGAATTGCCGGAGCCGAATCCGAATTTGGCGGGAAGCTGAATAATCTTCAAGTGCAGCGAAACGAGCTGAGCGGCATCGAGAAAGGTGCGCGCAAATTCGTAGAAGAAATGCGCAAGATCGATGCCGATATGGGACAGCTGAGATTCGATTTCAAAGAGCGGCAGAACAAATATGCCGCGGCCATTACTCAAGCGAGCGATATTTCAAGTCAAATCGCCCACTTCAGCGAAAGAATAGAGCGCATCAACGCCGAATTAGCCGAACTGGGCGACTCGGCTCGCGGTGGCGCCGGCCGGCTCAATAGCGCGACTTCGGAGCTTCTCTCAATCCGCGGTTTGATTTCGCAGTTGGAAAGCCGATTGACGGAGGCCCGCATAAAGCTCATCGAGCACGACAGCATCGTGGCAAAATTGCGATCGGATATCGAGCATGGAAAAGAGCTTTGCTGCGAGGCGGAGAAGATGGTAGCCTCAAACAAGGCCGCCGTGGAGCGAGCCGATGATACAATCAAATCATCTTCGGCCGGCAACGATGAGCTCGAAACCAGGCTGTATGACATATTCGCAGAGAGGCGCGAGGTTCAAAGCAAACTCCATGAAATTGAAGACGGGATCACCGAGCTGATGGAGGAGACTGGCAAGATTGACGGCGAACTATCGTCTTCTCGCAAGGAGAAAGATAATTTGACGGCCGAGCTCCACGCCGTCGAGCTCAAACAGCATGAAATCGAGGCGGAACGCAGGGCCGTTGTCGAACGCCTGAGAATGGAGTTCAACGTAGCCTCAATAGAACCCGGCCCCTTACCGCAAGATAAGACTCTTGAGAATCTTCGGCGGCAAGCCGATGATATCAGGCTGAAGCTGCAGCGCATGGATCAAGTGAATCTCATGGCCGCGGAGGATTATGAGCGGGAAAAAGACAGGCTTGATTTTCTGGTTCGCCAACGGGACGATCTTATCAAGGCGGAGGAATCGCTTAAAGAAGCGATCAACCGCATCAATTCTACCGCTGAAGCTCGTTTTAGAGAAACTTACGCCAGGATTCTGGAGAATTTCAAGAGCGTATTCGGCACATTGTTCGAAGGGGGAGAGGCGCGGCTGGAACTGGAAGACGAAAACGATCCTCTTGAAAGCCCGATTCGCATACTGGCGCGGCCGGGAGGCAAAAGGCTGCTTTCCGTGGCGCAACTCTCCGGCGGCGAAAGGGCCCTGACTGCCATCTCGCTCCTATTTTCGATTTACCTGGTTAAGCCCAGCCCGTTCTGTATCCTGGATGAGGTCGACGCGCCGCTCGACGACGCCAACCTGCTGCTCTTTCTCAAGCTGATCAAGAGATTTTCCGAGAGCACCCAGTTCATAATAATCACGCATAATAAGCTTACCATGGAGGCATCGGACGTTTTATACGGCGTGACGATGGAAACACCGGGCGTCTCCAAAGTGGTGTCGGTCAAATTCGGCAATGGCAACGGCGGCAAGGGAAGAGGATAAAGTATAGGTGGGGCTCAATCGATTCTTCTCGGGACTGAAAAAAACACGGCAGGCGATCACAGACCATATATCGGGAATTTTCGGGCGCGGCGCGCTCGACGACGAGGTATTGAAGCAGCTTGAGGAGGCGCTGATATTGGCGGACGTGGGAGCTTCTGCGGCGCCAAAGATAATCGAGGAGCTGAGGAAAAGCCGTCAGGATGAGGAACCCCAGCGGACGCTGGCCAGAATAATAGCCCGGCGATTTGCATCCCCGAATCAGACAGCAACGATGCCAATCTTCAAACCGCACGTGGTGTTAATCGTCGGCGTGAATGGTTCCGGCAAGACAACCACGATTGCCAAGATGGCCCATGCAAAGATAATCGCTGGCGGCAAAGTCTTGATTGCGGCGGCGGACACGTTTCGCGCAGCCGCGGGAGAGCAGCTTGAAATCTGGGCCGAGCGCGTCGGAGCAGAGCTGATACGACAAACGAGCGGGTCGGATCCGGCGGCGGTGGCATTCGATGCGGTAAAGGCCGCTGTGGCTCGGAATTTCGATCTCGTTCTTATAGACACGGCCGGCCGGCTCCAAACCAAGACCAACCTTATGGAAGAACTCAAGAAGATAAAACGCGTCATTGGCAAGGCCAAGCCCGGCGCTCCTCATGAAGTGCTATTGATCATGGACGCCACTACCGGGCAAAACGGGCTTTCTCAAATCGAGCTGTTCAACAGCGCGGTCGATTTGACGGGCATTGTAATGACAAAGCTCGATGGCACGGCCAAGGGCGGCGTTCTGGTGGCGGCGGCGGAGAAATACGGTATCCCGATAAGATATGTAGGCCTTGGCGAAAAAGCCGACGATCTGCTGGAATTCGATGCTCTGGCATTTGCCGAGGCGTTGGTCGGCGTCAATGAGTAGCCATCATCTGCTGGAGATACGCTCCGAACGCAGAAATCAACTGATCGATATAACCGGGCGCATTCAGAAAATGGTGGCTGATTCCGGTGTCGCTGACGGCATGGCGCATATCTTTGTGCCGCACACCACCGCGGCCGTGACGATCAACGAAAATGCAGACCCCGCCGTTCAGAGCGACATGTTGGGTTTTCTTGCAAAGTTGATTCCCGAGAAAGCGGATTTTCGTCACTCGGAGGGAAATTCGGATGCGCATATAAAATCGAGCCTGGTGGGCGCCCAAGCTACAGTTTTTATCGAGGGCGGCAATTTGATATTGGGTACCTGGCAGGGAATATATTTTTGCGAATTCGACGGGCCGCGCCAGAGACGAGTGTTAATTAAGATCGTGCCGAATTAAATTCATTGAAAGAATCGAGAGACATTTAGTTTGCCGGCCAAGTAATCTATTCTAAAATCTTTCCTTCTTATCTTTTGCCTGATCATCGATTCTGAACCGCTTCTGATCCTCTTTGGAAAACCGCGACCCTTTATGGTTCAGTTTGCATTCTTCCTTGGGAAGAGTTGAGTTGGTGAAGATATCGGTAGTAGTTCGGCTGCAATTATCGGTGGCGAGCAGGCCCGATTCAAGGCATATGGTGGCGGTATATATTCCGGGCGGGACCGGGAAATCGCGCACCGGCAAATTCAGCGTGGCCGCTTTCATGAATTCGGTCCATACAGGAAGAGCCGTGGTGGCTCCCACCTCGCCGCGACCGATGCCAATCTTTGTTTTGTCATCGAATCCGACCCAGACACCGCAAGTAATCTGGGGCACAAAGCCGATAAACCAGTTGTCGGTGTTGTTGTTGGATGTGCCCGTTTTGCCGCCTGCCGGTCGACTGAAACCGCGCGATCTGGCGCCGTGTCCGGTGCCATAGTCGACCACAGTCTGCAGCATATTGGTGATGATATAGGCCGTCTGGGGCGAGAGAACCTCCTCTTGCGATATGCGGCTGCTTTCGAATTTAATGTTTCCATAGCGGTCGAGGATTTTAGTGATGAAAAACGGCTCCTTGCGAACGCCCCCATTGGGAAAAACCGAGAATGCCGGCACCATGTCCCACATGGTGACTTCGGATGAACCGATGGCGAGGGACGGAACCGGCGAAAGCGGCGTCGAAATCCCCATGCGGCGGGCATACTCGGCGACCTGCTGTGGCGTGACGAGAGGGTCCATCATAAGCTTAATAGAGATTAAGTTTCGCGAATCTTTCAGACCGCTGCGAAGCGTCATCTCACCGTCGAACGTCAAGTCAAAATTATCGGGGCGCCATTCCTCGCCGCCTACGAATAGCACTATGGGAGAATCGAGGAATAGGTCCGACGGCGAAAATCCGTTGTCCATGGCGGTGGTGTAGACGAACGGCTTAAAGGCCGATCCCGGCTGGCGCAACGCCTGGGTAACGCGGATGAATTTGCTGGTGTTGAAATCTCTGCCACCGACAAAGGCCAGGATTCCACCGGTCTCGTTATCCATTGCCAAAAGCATTCCCTGGATTTGCTTATAGACTCTCATGGTGTCTATTCCGGCGATGGTGTCGGGCACGGCGATTGTATATTGTGGATCATTCTTCGGGAACCTGGATTCGGTATCGAGCTGAATCTCGGTCAACCTGGTCTCCAGGGCACGTTCTGCCGCCTCCTGCATTTTGGCGTCAATGGTTGTGTGTATGGTCAGTCCCGATGCATATAAGCCCTCTTCACCAAATGTATCATATAAATATTGACGGACAAGTTCGGTGAAATAGGGGGCTATTCCAAAATTACTCTGATTGGGACTTGTGACAAGCGGGAGCTTTTTGAGACTATCGGCGGCGGCTTCGGAAATTTTGCCATATTCCACCAGAGAGTTAAAGACGATATTGCGGCGGCTTATGGCTCTATCGGGATGATCGATCGGCGAGTATCTATTCGGGGCTTTCAGAAGGCCGACGAGGACGGCGCAGTCCTGCATGGAAAGCTCCCAGGCGTTTTTCGAAAAATAGACCTGGGCGGCCGCCTGAATGCCGTAAGCGCCACGCCCGAAATAATGCTGGTTGAGATACATCTGCAATATCTCTTCTTTGGAATAAGTGCGCTCGATTCTGACGGCGGTGAGGGCCTCTTTGATTTTTCGAGTATAATTTTTCTCGGGAGACAGAACCTTGGGAAATAGAAATCGGGCCAACTGCTGGGTTATGGTCGAGGCGCCTTCGCGAGTGAGGCTGAGATTCATGATGTTGTGGAATGTAGCGCCGAAGATGCGCCGGATATCGACGCCCCAATGGGTGTAAAAGCGCCTATCCTCGGTAGCCAGAAGACAGTCTATAAGATAGGGAGGCATTTGATCGAACGGCACCAGGATGCGGCGCTGATTGTAAAACTCTTTCAGCAGGACGCCGTTACGGTCATAGAGGCGTGTAATCAGGCTGGGTTTCAAATCATGCAACTGCGCCAGGGAGGGGAGATCCCGCTCAAAGGCCTTGATAAGGACCAGGCCTATAAAAACCGTGACCAGGAGAATGGCGAGGCCGACATAGACAAACCAACTCCGTCCCTGCGGTCGGTATTTAAGAGGGTTTTGCATATTTCTTCAATAATGTTTCTTATTGGCAACTGTCAAGGCAATTCACCACTAATAAAAACTTTCCCCGATAATTGCACCCATTTTCTTAGAGCCTTGATTTTGCCAACAGGATATTATACGCACGGGATGAAAAGGGGGCCTGTTCCCAGAATGGTGAAATTGCGCCCAAAAATTCTCTTGACTGAAAGAGGATGCTTTTGTATTTTTAGATGAATAAAGACCAAGAAAGGCCCCTTTGCCGCCATGAAGACTTTTCTTTCGTTGTTAATTTTGGGCCTTCTGCAAGCAACTATTAGTATTGCCTCTGAGCCCGCAGACGGCCTGCCCCCAAATATTGAGATTGTCTCACAAGACAGCTTATATATAACTGTGCTGGATAAGAACACTGGACTGACAAGGACCTTATACTGCCCCGGCGAACCCAAGATAGGGCCGGGCTGGGAAATGCGTCCTTCAGCCGCAATACCTTCCGGTTGGCTTCCTAACCAGAATGCCTCGATGTTCGATACTTGTTTCAGTTTTCCCCGAATTGCCGTGCTAAGCGGGTACTTGGAACATCATTTATTCGGAGATGCTGACCGCGATGGTCTGATTGAAATTGCAGCTCTCGGGGCAGGATACGACGAGTATATTTTTGAGTACACCGGGCATGATTCACTTTATGAGCTGCAAGCAGTGATTCCGGACGGAGGGGGAATGGATTATGGGGGGGATGCCGACCTGGACGGCAAACTTGAGATGATGGGTTCGGTGGGGGAAAGCATGACGCTGTTCGAAGCTCCCGATTCTTTCAGCCTGCCCACTGATTCGGTCTATGCCTGGCCCTGGAATGTTGGCAATAGCGTATTCCCCGGTGGCTTCACCGACCTGGATGGCGACGGGATAACCGAGGTTTCCTTCAGGCAGAGACTTAGCCGTTTGACAATTTTGAGATGCACAGGCGACAATCAATATGAACTGGCTTGCAATGTTTTCTGTCCGGATTCGTTGATAGACAATTACTATGATTACGTTTGGGGAGATCTGGACAATGACGGAAAGAATGAGATGGTATGGACCGGCAGCATGGGCTGGATATTGACGTATGAGAATGTGGCCCCGGACAGTTACGCCTTTGTCTCCATGAACGAGGTCAGGGAGAGAAACGCCGACTGGATAGTCGGCCCGGCGGACCTCGATTCCGACGGTCTCAAGGAGTTTTATGTAATGTCGGCCGCTCTTTGGCTAGGCGGGAGTTTCTTTTATGGATTTGAGTCTGACGGGGACAATTCATTCGCGCAGTTTTGGACGGACAGTCTGCCAGGAGCGGGCTGGTTTGGGGGCACGCTTGACCTCGGCGACGTTGACGGGGATCAGATCGAGGAATTGGTTATATGCTCGGTATATTGGATAGCTGTCTATAGAGCCAACGAGGCGGGTTTGCTACAACCGGTATATCTTAGAAGAAGCCCGCCTGGTGAGATTTTTATTCAGGCCTTCGTATACGACACCAATCTCAACGGCTACGACGAAATGCTTACAGGAAGATTTATTTATGAGTACTTACCCGGCTCCCATTACCGAGGTGATATGAACGAGGATTGCATTCTCAACCTTCTTGATGTGACGTATTTGGTTAACTATTACAAGGGCATGGACGCATTTTCGCTGCCCCCAGATATTTACGAGGCCGATATCAACGGCAACTGTCAGGTGAACGGCATAGATATTTTATACCTGGTCAACTTCTTCAGAGGAGGCCCCCCGCCGATAGACAGAGATTGTAACTGAAGTCGCCAATTAACCGGCGGGATACTTTAAGACTATCCGGCATACCGGATCGATTCCGTCAGGGATTTACTTCGTAAGATTGGCGGCAGGTGAGTTCGCCGATACAAGGAGGGTGACGCTGCTGAAATAGGAATATTCATATATTGCGGCATGGGGTCTCCTTGAAGGAGATCCATGTTATTTTCAAGTCTTTCCTCGAAAGTTACTTCTAAAATTTAGAACATTGATATTTATATAGGATTAATCTTGTTAACATATGCTAACGAGCTTCTTCCATACAATGAGGAAACTGTGGGCCACTATTCTCTTGCAATATGACCATTATCTGATTAGTTTTATTGCTTTTGAGGAAGGCAGGTTCCAATTGGCGGTAATAAAACCGCAAGAGCAGCTTGAATTTATCAAACGCGGCGCGGTTGAAATCATCCGTGAGGAAGAGCTTTTGGGCAAGCTCGAGAGATCGTATAAAACGGGCAAGCCATTAATCATAAAGCAGGGTTTTGACCCAACTGCTCCGGATTTGCATATCGGCCACATGGTATCGATCAACAAGCTGAAGACGTTCCAGGAGCTGGGGCATACGGTGGTCTTTCTGATAGGCGATTTCACGGGCATGATTGGCGACCCGTCGGGCAGGACCAGCTCCAGAAAGCCGATGTCAAAAGAGGAAGTTTTGCGCAATGCCGAGACTTATAAACGACAGATATTCAAGGTGCTCGATGAGGCAAAAACCGTCATCGATTTCAATTCCCGATGGTGCTCGCCGATGAAGTTCGAAGACGTCCTGGCGTTGACATCGCACTATACCGTGGCGCGGATTCTGGAGCGGGACGATTTTTCCAAGCGATATGATGAAGGCAGGCCGATCAGCGTCCTGGAATTCATGTATCCGCTGGTGCAGGGATACGATTCGGTGGCGCTGCAGGCGGACGTGGAACTTGGAGGCACCGACCAGAAATTCAATCTTCTGGTGGGCCGCGATCTGCAGCGCGAATATGGCCAGGAGCCGCAGGTGGTATTGACCATGCCGCTTTTAGTGGGGACCGACGGCGTCGAAAAGATGTCGAAGTCGCTGGGGAATTATATCGCGATATGCGACGAGC
>Ga0214473_10006168_pt1 | contig 14344 bp, 9 predicted proteins | sample RVTome_7_FD_203509 | JGI IMG/M metagenome (GOLD analysis project Ga0214473, IMG submission 203509) | Soil microbial communities from uranium-contaminated site in the Upper Colorado River Basin, Wyoming, United States - RVT98D197 | ecosystem: Environmental > Terrestrial > Soil > Contaminated >... | reverse complement strand
GAACGGGTGATGGACGCGGGCGGCGCCCCGGCGGAGGCACTCGCGCAGCGAATCCGGGTCGTAGAGGGTGAACGACTCCCCCAGCACCGCGGTCAGGCGTCCGAACAGGTGCTGCTCGCGCTTCGGTACCTGCTGCATGTTGTAGCCCTCGCCGTGCGTGGTCTCGTCTCCGTAGACGTGCCAGACCCCGACACCGTTGGAGGCGGCGGTCAGCGATCCGGCCAGAGCCTGGAGGGCGCCGGGGCCGATCGAGGTGACGACGGCAGGGGTCTCACCGTAGTGCCAGCGGAGCGCGGTCGCGGCGTGGGCCATCGCCACCTCGTTGCGGCACTGGAAGACGCGCACCACCCCCTCCTCCTGGTAGACGCGCAGCACCTCGCCGAGCGCGGTGCTGCCGTGCCCGAGGATGACCAGGTACTTGCTGACGCCCTGCGCGAGCAGCCCCAGGACGAGCCCCTCCCCCGCGCTGACGTCGGCGACTGCGGGCAGCGCGCCGGCCGAGAGGGCGCCCTCGACCGTGCCATGGACCCGAATCGCGCGAGCCCGCGAATGCGCCGTCGATGTGGCCACGGCCGCCTCCTGCTTGCTTCGCCTGGTGAGCCGCGAAGGCGAAGAAGGTATCCAAGCCGGACGAGGTCGCTAGCATCGCCTCGGGCGTGGGCGCGGCGCCGAGTTGGTCTAGAGTCATGCCACCGACCAGGAGGGGCCGAGATGGCCGACGCACCCGCAATCCACGATCTCCGCTTGATGACCAGCCCCGAGGTGAAGGCGGCCCTGCCGCAGGTCGGCTGCCTGCTGGTCCCGGTGGGATCCTGCGAGCAGCACGGCCCGAACCTCGGCCTGGGCTCGGACGCCGCGCAGGCGGAGGCCTACGCCCTGCTACTCGCCCGGGCCATGCATCCGCGGCTGGCGGTGGCGCCCACCATCAACTACGGGCTCTCCGAGCACCACATGCACTTCGCCGGCTCGACCACGCTCACCGCGGGGACCTTCGTCGAGCTCTGCGTCGAGGTGGTCCTCGGATTCGCCCGTCACGGCCTCCGCCGCGTGCTCTTCGTGAACGGCCACGGCGGAAACGAGGCCGCGCTCTCGATCGTCTGCAACCGGCTGCACGGGCAGCACGGGATGCAGGCGGCGTACACCACGGTCGGCATGCTGGGAGCGGCGGAGCAGGCCGCGAAGATCCATCAGGGCCGCGACGCGGGCCACGCCTGCGAGTTCGAGGTCAGCAGCGCCATGCACCTCTGCCCGGAGCTGGTGCGCGAGTCCGCGCTCGCGGCGGGCGACCTCGCCCCGAATCCGGTCCGCCACACGCGGGACCTCGGATCGCTGATCCATCGCGCCTACCACTGGGAGGAGCGGACGCGCAACGGCGCGCTCGGCGACGCGCGAGCCGGCGCCAGCGCTGCACACGGCCGTGAGATCACCGAGCGCGGCCTGCGGATGCTGTGCGAGTTCCTGGAGGATTTCATGGCCCTGCCGGCTCCCGGAGGCGCGGCCGCGGGCTGATCCGGCCGTTCAGGGTCAGCTCGGGCGATCCTGCCGTCGCAGGAATCTGAGTCTGGATGGAGGAGGGAGGATGACCTACGCGACGATCCTGCTGGAGGTGAAGGACGAGGTGGCGACCGTCACGCTCAACCGCCCGGAGCGGATGAACGCCTGGACCCCGGAGATGGCCGCCGAGCTGAGCGATGCCATGACCGCCTGCAACGAGCGCGACGAGGTGCGCGCCGTGGTCGTCACCGGAGCCGGACGGGCCTTCTGCGCCGGCGCCGATCTCGGCAGGGGAGGCGACACCTTCGCGAGCTCCCAGGAGGCGCGCGAGAAGCGGCGGCGCGCGCTCCCTCGGGAGGTGTTTCCCTGGATGATCGACAAGCCGGTGATCGCGGCCATCAACGGGCACGCCGTCGGAGTCGGGATCACCTACTCGATGATGTGCGACATCCGCCTGGTGGCGGAGGACGCCAAGATCCAGTTCGCCTTCGTGCGGCGGGGGGTGATCCCCGAGCTCGCATCGAACGCAATCGTGGCGCGGGTCGCCGGGCTCTCCCATGCGGCCGACCTCCTGCTCTCCGGGCGGCTGATCCTGGGCCGCGAGGCCGCCGCCATGGGTCTCGCGAGCCAGGCGCTTCCCGCCCAGCAGGTGCTCCCGGCCGCCCTGGAGAGGGCCCGCGACATCGCGGTGAACGCGGCGCCGGTGTCGGTCGCGATCGCCAAGCGGCTGCTGTGGGAAGGGCTCACCGCGTCGGTCGCCGAGATGAAGCAGCGCGAGGACGCGCTCTTCGCCTGGGCGGGCAATCGAGCCGATGCGAGCGAGGGAGTCGATGCCTTCCTGGAGAAGCGCGCTCCCCGGTGGAAGCTCTCGGTCTCCCGCGACAAGCCGGATCTGCTCTCGCGAGGGAGCTGAGATCGACCGGAGCGGGCCCCCGTCCCGCTCTCACTCCTCGGTGACCACGGCCGCCACCAGGGCGAGATCGCCGTCGCGCACCGAGCCGGTGTCGAAGCTGCGGGCTGCGGCGGCCATGCGCGTGAGGGCCGCTCCCATCGCCATCGGCGGCGCGCCGTTCCCACTGCGCGAGCGGTGGAAGCGCACCGGGTTGATGCGCGCCACCACGTAGCTGCGAAGGTAGGGTGACCGGAAGCCGCGCTCCTGCAGGGCCTCGACGATGCGCTTCACCGAGCCGTCGATCTCGAGCAGCCGCGCGGCCCATCCGGAGCGCTCGCGCAGGCTCGCCGCGAGGGTGCGCTCGCTCCAGCGATCCACCCGCTTCAGGAAGGGGCGATAGGCTCCGCCTGCGAAGCGCTTGTTTTGCTCGTACACCAGGCCGAGCGTCAGCAGCGGGGGCTCCTCGAATTCCGCGGCGAATTCCGACTCCTTGGCCCGCCGCCTGCGCAGCGCGAGCTCACGGGCCATGCGGACGACCTCGAGGCTTCGATCCTTCAGGTTGTGGGCCTTCTCGGTGTTGAGGGCGAGGATCTTGAAGGCGAGGTCCTGATCCGGAGAGATGAGCGCCGTCACCTGACGGAGGCCGAGCACCCTTGCCGACGCCAGCCGATGTCGGCCGTTGGGTGTCCAGAACGCGCCGCCCGCCCCGCGCACCACGATCAGCGGATCGAGAAAGGAGCCGCTCTCCTCGATCTTGCTCGCCAGCCGCTTGGTGTGGGTGGGCGAGAGATCGCGCTGAAACGGCGTGGGCTCGACCGAACCGATCGGGAGCGAGGCCAGGAGCAGGGGCCGGCCGGAGAGGGGCTCGCGATAGGCTCCGATCGCCGCTCCGCCGGCGGCCTGCACCTCGGCCACCAGAGGGGCCACCTCGGGTGAGGTGAGCGCGAGCAGGATCTCGGCGCCCTCGAGTCCCCGCTTCTCCTTGCGCACGGTGATCCGCTTGCGCGCCGCGGCCTTGCTGCGCGGTCCCGGCGCGCGGCCAGCCCTGCCGGCCTCCCTCTTCCCGCCGCTCCTCTTCGCCGCCATGGCCTGATTCTAGCCCGCCTCTCTTGCCGGCTCGCCAGCGCCGCCGGGGGCCGACCATCAGCTCGCTGGTCTGGCGGGAAGGCGAATCGCGAACTCGGCTCCCCTGCCCTCTTCGGAGCGGAGCTCCAGCACGCCTCCATGCTCGCGGACGATGTCGTGGGCGATGGCCAGCCCTAGCCCGCTTCCCTCCCCCGGGGCCTTGGTGGTGAAGAAGGGATCGAAGATGCGGTCGCGGATCGCGGTCGGGATCCCCGGCCCATCGTCGGAGACGACGATCTCGGCGCCCTCCTCGCGGGAGCGAGTCACCACCCGCACCGTCCCGAAGCCGCGCGGTGAGACGGCCTGGAGGCCGTTGATGGCCAGATTCAGCACCGCCTGGATCAGGTGCTCGGAGGAGCCCTGGATGAGCGGAAGGTCATCGCCGGGCTCGAAGCGCAGCTCGATCGCGGCCGGCCGGTGGAGCGCCGCCATCTTGAGGGCCTCACCCGCGACGGCGTTCACGTCCACCTCGCCGAGCTCGCCCTGCGAGAGGCCGGCGAAGCGGCGCATGCGGTCGACGATCCCGGCGATGCGCTCGACTCCCTCGATGCTCTCCGCGACCACCATCCGCAGCTCTTCGATCTCCTCGGACTTCTCCCCGGAGAGGCTGGCGAGCCGCTCCGCGATCGCATCGATCGCGCGATCGACGTGTCTCAAGTTCGAGCCCACGTAGGCGAGAGGGTTGTTCACCTCGTGTGCGATCCCAGCGGCCAGCCCCGCCGCGGTTTCCAGGCGCTGGGTGCGGCGCAGGAATCTCTCGTAGCGGCGTCTTTCGGTCCGGTCTCGGAAGACGGCGTAGAGCCCCAGGGGCTCACCGTCGCCCCCTCGGACGCAGTCGGCGCTCGCCTCGATGTGGCGGCCACCGCGGGCCTGGAACGCGCCCGAGAAGCGATCGCCACCGGATGCCAGCGACGAGGCGATGCCCTCGACCTCGCCCGCTTCGAGGTCGAGGGCGATCTCCGCCACCGCGTCCCAGACGGGACGCCGAAGCAGCTTCGATGCGGAGGTCTCGAAGATCGCCTCGATGGCCGGGTTCAGGTCGAGGATCCTTCCGCGGAGATCGGTGACGATCACACCATCGCTCAGATGCTCGATGACGTGCCGCCGTGCCACCGGCAGGGTATCGAGGATCCGGTAGCGCCAGTTCAACACGAAGAGCAGGCAGACCGCGGTGCTCATCCCCATCGGCGTGAAGTCGAGATCCGTGGTGGTGAGCGCCGTGCCGAGGATGGTGAGCGCCGCGCCGAGGAGCATGGGGCCGAGCGCCGCGAGCCCCAGTGCGAGGCCGCGTCCCGGTGCCTGGTGGATCGCCAGCCGGAAGGCCGAGGCGAGGTAGAGGCCGATTCCGCCGGCGACCAGTGCCACGCTCCAGCACAGTGTGACCCAGAAGAGCGGGCCGGCGAACGCGAAACCATCCACCTTCCCCATGCTGTCGTGCCCGAAGCCCTGGACGAAGAGGCGGTGACTCGAGTTGGTGAGGACCGCCAGGACGCCGAGCGCCGAGGGAGCGATCACGGCCGCCTGGAGGGCGGGTCTCCTCTCGAGCGCGTGCCTTCGGGTGAAGCGGTCCGCCAGCAGCAGCCAGAAGGGCGGGATGGAGAAGGCCCCCGCGAAGCCGAGCATCAGGGCGGTCTCCTGGTGCCGCGGGTCGGGAAGCAGATGCCAGAGCCCGAGGCCGACCGCCCACAGCATCATCGAGAGCAGGAGCGCGATCACCAGCCAGTGAACCGCGGTTCGCTCGCGCCGGAAGCCCACGTAGAGGGCCATGGCGGCCACTGCGAGTACGGTGAGAACCGATTGGTAGACCTGGGGGTGCATGGCCTCCTCGCGGGGCCGCTTCTCTTCGCACTCATCGGATCTCCGGCCAGCTCCGTTGAGGGGAAGGGGCGCCGGAAGCGAGAGGCGTCCTCGCATCGACTCCGCTCTCCGCTCGCGGTGCGGGAGCGGACCGCCGCTCTACCGTCCCAGAGGAATGGCTACAGCCAGGTGGCAACTCGGGAGATCCGACCCGGTGCAGGCCGTTGGAATCCGCTGCGGCGGGTTGATAGCCTGGCGCGATGGCTCGACGCGCCGTCGGAATCGCCCACGCCCGGGCCGGTCTGCTCGGCAATCCCTCGGACGCCTACGGAGGCAAGGCCATCGCCTTCTCGATCCGGGACTTCTCCGCCCGCGTCAGCATCGAGGGCTCCGACCGCCTCTCGATCCGGCCTGGTCCTTCCGACCTGATCGAGTTCTCCTCCTTCCCGGAGGCGTGCGAGAGGCTCCGCGCGCTCGGCTGCGACGATGGCATCCGGCTGCTGCGCGCCGCGATCCGGCGCTTCGCGGACGGCTTTCCCGAAGCGCTGGTGCGGGCGCAGGACGGCCGGCTGATGCGCTTCCAGATGCGCTACGAGACCACCATCCCCCGGCAGGTGGGGCTCGCCGGCTCCAGCGCCATCGTGATCGCGGCCCTGCGAGCGCTGATGTCCTGGTTCGAGACCCGCATCGATCCGGCGGCGCTCGCGGAGCTGGCGCTCGCGGCGGAGGTCGAAGACCTCGGGATCGCGGCCGGCCCCATGGATCGCGTGGTCCAGTGCTACGAGGGCGTGATGCTGATGGATCTCCGCGAGCCCCGCACCGCCGCCTCCTACACGCGCCTCGGTCGCGAGATCCTGCCGCCGCTCTTCGTCGCCTGGGATCCCCGCGGCGGCCGGCCCTCGGGTCAGCTCCACGAAGGGGTGCGACGGCGCTGGCGAGAGGGGGACCAGGAGGTGCACCGCGCGATGGCAGCCCTCCGCGAGCTGGTGGATTCGGGATCGGCGTCTCTCCAGCGCGGCGATCACGCCCGCTTCCGGGAGCTGATGGATCGGAACTTCGAGATCCGGGCTCGGCTCTTCCCGCTCTCGAAGCCCGACCGCGAGATGATCGAGATCGGAAGATCGCTGGGCGCGGCGACCAAGCTCTGCGGGTCGGGCGGCGCGGTCGTGGGCGCCCCGGCCGACGCCGGGAAGCTGGGAGCGATCGAGGCGGCATACCGGAGCGCGGGCTACCGGATGATCCGTCCGGAGGTCCACTCGGGGCCCCGGGATCCCGGGGCGGCCTGAGCTCGGACCTCGGCCGGGGGCGTCGCCCCTCCGGGTGGTATCTTCGCACCGCAGTGCCCGCTCGCGGCGGTCGCAGAGGAGCGGCCGCGCAGAGCGCGAGGTGCGGGAAGGAGGGAGCGCGATGGCCGAACCGATTCGCTACGGGATCATCGGCACCGGCATGATGGGCTGCGAGCACATCCGCAACATCCGGGAAATCGACGGGGCGAGGGTCGTCGCGATCTCCGACCCCGACGAGCGGTCGCGCGGCTGGGGGCGTCTCTGCGCTGGAGAGGACCGCGATCTCGAGGTCTACGCCGACCATCGCGAGATGCTCGAGCGGGCGCCGATCGACGCGGTGGTGGTCGCGTCGCCGAACCACACCCACGCGCGGGTGATGGCCGACGTCTTCCGCACCGACAAGCACGTGCTCCTGGAGAAGCCCATGTGCACGACGATCGAGCACTGCCGCGCCGTGGTGAAGGCCGCCTCCTCCCATCCGGGCGTGCTCTGGGTGGCCATGGAGTACCGCTACATGACTCCCGCGGCGCGCTTCCTCCAGGAGATCGCCGCGGGGAGGGTGGGCGAGCTCAAGATGTTCTCGATCCGCGAGCACCGGCATCCCTTCCTCCCCAAGGTGGGGAACTGGAACCGCTTCAATCGCAACACCGGCGGCACCCTGGTCGAGAAGTGCTGTCACTTCTTCGATCTGATGAACCTGGCGATCGGCGCGATGCCGGCGCGTGTCTACGCGTCGGGCGGACAGGACGTGAACCACCTGGACGAGGTCTACGAGGGCGAGGTGCCCGACATCCTCGACAACGCCTACGTGATCGTCGATTACGAGAACGGCTGCCGCGCCCACCTCGACCTCTGCATGTTCGCGGAGTCGAGCCGCAACGAGCAGGAGCTGGTGGCGACGGGAAGCGGGGGCAAGCTCGAGTGCTTCATACCGGACGGGACGATCCGGATCGGCACGCGCAAGTTCAAGGACTTCGAGGAGCTCCAGGTGGGCCCCGACGAGCGGGTCCGCTACCAGGGCTTTCACCACGGGGCGAGCTACCTGGAGCATCTCGACTTCCTGGAGGCGATCCGCTCGGGAGGGCCGCCCCGGGTGAGCGCCTCGGATGGCTTCCTCGCGGTGGCGGTCGGCATCGCCGCGCACCGCTCGATCGACGAGGCGCGCCCGGTCACGCTGGCTGAGCTCGGTCCACTCTAGCGATCGCCGCTCTCGCCGGGCGAGAGGGCGGGAAATGCGGGCGGCTTTCCGGCGCGCCCGCGTTGCACCCCACGCCGCGTCGGGCCATGCTCTTCTCGTGACCGCCCCCTCCTGGCCCTGCTACCTCGCGCTTCACGAGTCCGGCGAGCTCCTGGGCCGCGCCGAAGAAGCGGTCGCATCGCTCGCGAGCTGTGCGGTCTGCCCGCGCAGCTGTCGCGTGAACCGGCTGGAGGACGAGGTCCGGGTCTGCCACACCGGGCGCCTGGCGCGGGTCTCCTCCTACTTCCCGCATCTCGGCGAAGAGGACTGCCTGCGCGGCTGGAATGGCTCGGGCACGATCTTCTTCTCCTTCTGCAACCTGGAATGCGTGTTCTGCCAGAACCACGACGTCTCGCAGGCGGGGGAGGGAGTCGAGGTCGCGCCGGGGGAGCTCGCCGCCATCATGCTGGACCTCCAGAGGGTGGGCTGTCACAACATCAACTTCGTCACCCCCGAGCACGTGGTGCCGCAGATCCTCGAGGCGTTGCCGCTGGCGGTCGAAGCCGGGCTTCGGCTGCCGATCGTCTACAACACCAGCTCCTACGACGGGGTGGAGAGCCTCGCCTGGCTGGATGGGGTGGTGGACGTCTACATGCCCGACTTCAAGCTGTGGGAGAAGAGATCCGCCCTCCGCTTCCTGAAGGCGAAGGACTACCCGGAGGTGGCTTGCCGCGTGATCGGTGAGATGCACCGACAGGTGGGTCCGCTCGAGATCGACGAGCACGGTCTCGCCCGGCGCGGCGTGCTGGTGCGGCACCTGGTGATGCCCGGTCTCCTGGAGGAGAGCGCGGAGATCTTCCGCTTCCTCAGCCGAGAGCTCTCTCCCGACACCTACGTGAACGTGATGGGTCAGTACCGCCCCGACTTCCAGACGGCGAAGTACCCGGAGATCCACCGCCGGCCGAGCGCCGAGGAGATGTGCGCGGCCCGGCGCCTGTTCTACGAGGCGGGTCTCCACCGCATCGACGACCGCGGCCCGATCCGCCGCGGCCCTCCGTGGTAGGTGCGCAACCGGGAACCAGCTCCGGCATCGAGGGTGCGCCTGCGCCGCGCGCGCCTCAGAGGTAGCGGTTCACCAGGTTCTCGAGCCACTCCTGGCGGCCCGAGACCGGCTTGGGATCGAGGCCCTGGTCGCGAACCCGCGCGAAGAGGCTCTCGAGGTCGTGCTCTCCCACCAGGATCTCGCGGCCCAGGGGGCCGTCCCAGCCCGCGTAGCGCTGCTCGACGAAGGCGGCGAGGCGTCCCTCCTCGATCATGTGCGCGGCGCAGAGCAGGCCGCGCGCCAGCGTGTCGATCCCCCCGATGTGGGCGTGGAAGAGATCGGTGGGGTCGATGCTCTGGCGGCGGAGCTTCGCGTCGAAGTTGAATCCGCCGGTGGTGAATCCGCCGCCCCGCAGGATCGTGTAGAGGGCGAGCGTCGCCTCCTCGAGATCGTTGGGGAACTGGTCGGTGTCCCAGCCGAGCAGGGGATCGCCGCGGTTGATGTCGACGCTCCCGAAGAGATCGCTCGCCAGGGCAAAGGCGAGCTCGTGCTGGAAGCTGTGCCCCGCCAGGGTCGCGTGGTTGACCTCGATGTTGAGCTTGATCTCGCCCACCAGATCGAACTTCTGGAGGAAGCCGTGGACGGCCGCCGCATCGAAGTCGTACTGGTGCTTGGTCGGCTCCATCGGCTTGGGCTCGATCAGGATCGCGCCGGGGAAGCCGATCCTGTGCTTGTGGTCGACGACCAGGTGGAGGAAGCGCCCGAGCTGGTCGATCTCGCGTCGCAGGTCGGTGTTGAGGAGGGTGTCGTAGCCCTCGCGGCCGCCCCAGAGCACGTAGTTCGCGCCGCCCAGCCGATGCGTCGCCTCGAGCGCGCTCTTCACCTGCGCGGCGGCGAAGGCGAAGACCTCCGGATCGGGATTGGTGGCCGCGCCCGCCGCGTAGCGGGGATGCCCGAACAGGTTGGCGGTGCCCCAGAGCAGCTTCACCCCGGTGCGCGTCATCTCCGCCTCCGCGCGCTCGATCATGTGATCCAGATTCGACCGGGTTTCGGCGAAAGAGAGACCCTCCGGTGCGAGGTCGCGATCGTGGAAGGTGAAGAAGGGGGCCCCGAGCTTCTCGAGGAACTCGAAGGCGACCGATAGCTTGTGCTCGGCGAGCTCGAGGGGAGACTTCCCCGAGAGCCAGGGGCGGGCGAAGCAGCCCTCCCCGAACACGTCGTTCCCCGGCCAGCAGAAGCTGTGCCAGTAGCAGACGGCGAAGCGAAGCTGCTCGCGCATCGGCTTTCCGAGCACGGGTCTCTCGGCGTCGTAGAAGCGATAGGCGAGGGGATTCCGGGAGTCCGGACCCTGGTAGGGGATAGCCTCGACCTCGGGGAAGAAGGGTTCGCTCATCCGGAATCTCCTCATGCCTGCGCGGTGCGCATCAGCCGGGCCGGGGGAAGCACTCGCGCAGGGCTCGGTAGAGCTCGCGGTAGCGCTCCCGCCGCTCGCGGCAGCGCTCGCTCAGGTTGGGCTCGGGCTCGATCACGCGATCGGTCGGCGCCACCCTGCAGACCCGCTCGATCGAATCGCCGCTCGCCGCCAGGCGCGCGAGCCGCGCGGCCCCGAAGGCCGGCCCCAGCTCGGCGCCCGCGGTGTAGGCGAGCGGCCGCCCGAGAGCGGAGGCCAGGATCCGGCCCCAGTAGCGGCTGCGGGCGCCGCCGCCGATCACCGTCACCGACTCGATCGCGGTTCCCGCCTCGAGCAGCGCGTCCTGCCCGTCGGCGAATGCGAAGGCCACCCCCTCGAGAACGGCGCGGCCGAGAGCCGCGCGGTCGGTGTCGTGGGTGAGGCCGAAGAAGACGCCCTGCGCGTGGGGATCGTTGTGGGGCGTCCGCTCACCGGAGAGGTAGGGGAGGAAGAGCGGCCCGCCCTTCCCGCCGTCGCCGCTCGCCTCGACCTCGGCGAGCAGGCTCGCCTCGTCCGCCGCGCCCGAGAGGCGCGCGAGCCAGCCGACGCAGCTCGCGGCGCTCAGGATCACCGACATCTGGTGCCAGCGCGCGGGGAGGCAGTGACAGAAGGCGTGAACGCCGCCTGCGGGGTTGGGCGCGAAGGCGTCCGAGGCGACGAAGTAGACCCCCGAGGTGCCGAGCGAGAGCAGCGCCCGGCCGGGCTCGACCACGCCCACGCCGACGGCTCCCGCCGCGTTGTCGCCGGCGCCGCCGGCGATCACGGCGTCGGAGCGCATGCCCCACTCCTCGGCGAGCTGCGGGCGGAGCCGTCCCGTCGCCTGGGAGCCCTCGTGGAGGCGAGGCATCGCCTCGATGCGGAGGCCGGTCGCCTCGAGGAGCGCCTCCGACCAGGCGCGCGCCGCGACGTCGAGCCAGAGCGTGCCGGCCGCATCCGACATCTCCGAGGCGTGATCTCCCGAGAGGCGGAGCCGCAGGTAGTCCTTGGGCAGCAGGACCTTGGCCACCCGCGCGAAGGTCTTTGGCTCGTGCTTGGCCAGCCAGACCAGCTTGGGCGCGGTGAAGCCCGGCATGACCGCGTTGCCGGTGATCTCGACGATCGCGGGGATCCTCCGCTCGAGCTCCGCGCAGGCCTCCGAGCTCCGGCCGTCGTTCCAGAGGATCGCCGGCCGGAGCACCTGATCCCGCTCGTCGAGCAGCGTCGCGCCGTGCATCTGGCCGGAGAGGCCGATGCCCCGCACGCTCGCGAGCTCGCGGGGATGGCTCCGGCGAAGCTCCTGGATCGCCCCGCAGGTGGCTTGCCACCAGCTCTCCGGATCCTGCTCCGACCAGAGCGGCCGGGGTCGCTGCACCTCGAGCGGGACCGAGGCCTGCGCGATCGCCCGCTCCTCCTCATCCACCAGCAGGATCTTCACGGCCGAGGTGCCGAGGTCGATCCCCAGGTACAATCCGCGCCCTCCCTCGTCCGCTCGGCTGGTCCGGCCGCTCCGCTCAGAGCTTCTCCACGTCGATGCGAACCGCGCGATCGGCGGGGATCGGCTGCCAGGAGAGCATCCGATACTTCAGGTGCCCGTAGTCGCCCACCAGCCCCAGGTGCTTCACGTGACCCGGCTCGAGATCGGCCTGGCCGTACCAGCTCTCGTGCTGGTAGGGCTCGAAGCCGTTGTAGACGATCACCTGGCCCGGCCGCACCGAGGGCGAGATCTTCGCGGCGATCACCGAATCGCCCACGTCGCTCACCAGCCGGATCCGTTCCCCGTTCTCGATCCCGAGCTCCGCGGCATCGGCGTCGTTCAGGAAGGCGAACGGCTCACCGCGGTGGGTGTTCTGGATGATGTTGTTGGTCATGTGCATCGAGTGGATGCTCCAGCGGTTGTGCCCGCTGGTCATCTCGAAGCGCCGGCCGCGGCCGCCGTGGGCCGGCGGCTCCTTGTGGGTGGGGAGCGCCTCGCCCGCCTCCAGAAACCACTCGTGGTCGATATAGTACTGCGCCCGTCTCACCAGCGTGTCGTAGGGGAGCTTGTCCTCGGTGTGCCAGCGCAGCGGGTTGTGCACCTCGTCCGGCCGAAGGGTGGAGGCCTGGGAGATCCCGTGCCCCACCGACCCCCAGTTGGCGAAGCGCACCACGCCCTTCTCGCGCATCGTCTCGAGGCTCGTCCCCTTGGGCAGCACGCCGTAGACGGCGTTGTCGCGAATCACCTCGTCGTAGCGCTTCTCGGGGTCGCGGACCGCGCCGCCGAGGGTCGCCTGGGCCGTGATTCCCACCAGGCTTCGCTGGTTGCCGCTTCGGTCGGTGAACCCGGTCATGCCCCGCGCGGCAGCGCGCTCCTCGATCTTCTCGAGAATGCGAAGGCCGATCTCGATGTCGGGAAGCGAGTCGCCCGCGGGCGGCGTGGCGTGGTCGCTCAGCACCAGGTTCAGGTGGTGCACCGAGGGCATGCTGATCCCGATCTTCTCGTAGTGCTGCGCGGCGGGGAGGATGTAGTCGGAGTAGAGGCCGGTGGTGGTGATCCGGTAGTCGACCGAGACGATCATCCTGAGCTTGGGCCAGAGATGCTCGAGCAGGAGCTTCTGGCCGCCCCGCTGGCGGCGCAGCAGGTTGCCGCCGGACTCGAAGAGCACCCGCGGCTCCACCTCCCGGTAGGCGGTCGCGTAGCCCCCGGCCCACCAGCCCTTCTCGACCGCCTCGCGCAGGTACTCGTCGAAGCTCCGCTTCATGGTGGGGTCGTTGTTCTCCGGGTCGTTCCAGCGCTCCTTGTAGCCGTACTGGTGGTACCAGAGGAAGGCGGGCGGCATCATGCGACCCATGCCGCCGAGCTCGCCTGCCATCTGCGCCGCCCGGTTCTGGATCATCTCCGCGGTGAGCGTCGGATCCTCGGCGGCGAGGAGCCGGCGCATCGCGATCATGCCCGCGATCAGCTTCTGCGCCTCCTCCTGGCCGGGGCCCTGCTTGCGGACCATGAAGGACTGACCGTCCATTCCCATGATCGCCCAGGAGCGGGTGCCGGTTCCCTTCTTGCCCCAGTTCCCGGTGAGACCCAGAAGGAGCGCCATCGACCGCTCCATCAGATCCCCGTGGTAGTACTTGCCCGAGTTCCAGCCGATGAAGATCTTGGTCTTCCGCGTCGCCACCTTGCGCGCCAGCTTGCGAATGTTCTCCGCATGGATCCCGCAGATCGCCCCCGCCTTCTCCGGCGTGTAGTCCTCCAGATGGCGGCGCAAGCGGGCGAAGACCGGCTCCACCTCGACGGTGGTCATGTCCTTGAGAAGGACCGAGTAGCTCCCCTCGAGCGCCGGATCCACGCCCGCGGTGGCGAGGGTGTGGCGAGGAGCGGGAGCGAGCGTGTTCGAGGAGACGTTCCACCAGAAGAACTGGTCTTCGCGCTCCCCCTGGTAGACCTCGCTCCCGCGCAGGAAGCGGCCGGTGTCCTTGCGCACCAGCAGAGGCAGATCGGTCTGCTCCTGCACGAAGCGCTTCTGGTAGAGGCCCGCGTCGATGATCAACTTGCACATCGCGAGGGCGAGCGCCGCATCGGTGCCGATCCGCACCGGGAGGTGGTAGTCGGCATGGATCGCCGAGGGGCTGTAGTCGGGGGCGATCGTCACCACCTCGCCGCCGTTGTACCGCGACTCCGCGACGAAGTGGTACCACTGGATGTTGGTGTAGACCGGGTTCGCGTGCCAGATCAGCGTGAGATCGGCCAGGAACCAGTCGTCCATCGACGAGGTCGGATTGAAGAGCCCCCAGGTCAGGTGGTAGCCGGGGCTGAAGTCCTGGAACTCCGCGTTGCCGTCGGTGGTCGGCGTCCCCAGGATCTGGCCCCAGATGCGGGCCGGCCCCGCGCCGACCTCCGGCGTCATCGGTGTGATGATCGACTCCGGCCCCGGATCCTGGATGGCATCGAGGATGGCGTCGGCGATGTCGGTCAGCGCCTCGTCCCAGGAGACCTCCTGGAACTTGCCCTGGCCGCGCTCGCCGATCCGCTTGAGCGGCTTGGTGACGCGATCCGGCGAGTAGTGGCAGTGGCTCCAGCAGGCTCCCTTCTGGCAGCCCATCGGGTTCATGTCCGGAATCCCCGGCT
>Ga0214473_10006167_pt1 | contig 14344 bp, 12 predicted proteins | sample RVTome_7_FD_203509 | JGI IMG/M metagenome (GOLD analysis project Ga0214473, IMG submission 203509) | Soil microbial communities from uranium-contaminated site in the Upper Colorado River Basin, Wyoming, United States - RVT98D197 | ecosystem: Environmental > Terrestrial > Soil > Contaminated >... | reverse complement strand
AGTCTTTGATGATTTTTTTCAACTCACGGTCTAGTTGGCCCTTCTTCGTGAGGTTTGGAACGCTTTGTTCTGGGGACTCCGGCTCGTGCATTCGCAACTCACGGCGGACGGCTTGTGCGTGCGCGGGTCTGCTTGGGGTGGTTGGCGGTTCAACGGGGGTCGAGGTGGCCGGCGATGCGAATTCTCCATAATTCTTTATCAGGTCATCCAAAAGCCGTTGATCGAAAGCCGCACTCGCAGCCTCCTCACCTTTCGCCTCCGCCGCGGACTCTTCGTTCCTTGCGAACTCAAACGTAGGGGCATTCGCAAGAAGTTCCGTCGCTTCGTTTTCCGGCAACTGGGTGAAGTCCTGGGCGAAAATCTTTGAAATTTCTGAACTGGCCAACTCTTCCTCGCTGGCATGGGAAGGGAAATCCTCTTGCGGGACCGTTGAATCGATAGACATCGCTGCTGGGAGAATCGGTGCTTCAGTCCCTTCCGGATTATTTGCAAACATTTGCCCACGGGTTAGCTCAGGGGCAACGGCCTCTTCCAGATTTCGAGCCTGGTCCTCAAGGTCAAAATGATTTGTCTTCTCCCGGTTATCGGCGTTCCCGTCCGCTGCCGATTTTAAACTCTCCGGTTGATAGATAATCGGCGCCGCAGTCAGCAGCGAGTTCTCGTCAATTTCCGATAGCGCCTTCTTCGGTCGCGGAAAAGGGATCAGGTTGCTTGCCTGAACGATGGCGTGAACGGGCAGCGAATTCTCCAAGGCTTTCAAGTCAGGGATCTCGATATTTTCAATCCCGCCTTGGGTCGCGCTTCTCCGAGCGGTGGCCACAGAGCGCTGGACTTCGGTTAAGCGATCTAGTTTTCTTGCCAATTCGGTTAGACGGGAAATAATCGTTCTGGCCAACGCCTCAGCTTCGCTGATCTCATCGACGGAGAAGTCCTCCAACCGTTGTTGAAGGCCCTGAACAGAGTCAAGTACCATCCCGAAACTGCTTGCGCCCACTTCGCTGGCGGGGCTAATCGAGGGAGCTAGTTTCTCCATACTTTTCGCATTTAACATTTTGTCGATGACGGCGATCGAAAGCTTAATACCAGATTCCGCGCTATTTCAAAGCAAAATGGTTGCCACCGTTGCTGGCGGCGAAAAGTTCGCAATTTCAGCTAGATAAATACCGATTTGTCCATGAATTGCTAGATAGTTACCACAATTCTGTTCGCTTTGAACAACATTGTACTAATAGGCCGGGAAGCTAAATTCGTGATCTGACAGTTTTGCGCGGCCCTGTAAGGACGATGCAGTTACCTTGGCGCCAGGACCAGAACTTGCCGGCGAGAGTCGATTGAGGTGTGGTAACGACTGAGAAAGTCCAGGCCCAATAGACCACCCACGGCCGGAGTGGGTGAAAAGTCTTGAATCACCACGGTGAGATTGGTTGCTTCGGCCTCTCCTACTTTCAAGGATCCCAGCGGCGCCAAGGGAGCACCGACAGTGCCGTTGGCCGTAACGAGCGAGACTCGTCTTGTCGGCTTCAAACCAAGACGGCCAGCGAGCTGCTGTGAGACCACGGTGAATGAAGCGCCGGTATCCAGGATCATGTTTGTTTGAACCGCGCGATTCAAAATAACCGGTACAATGACAGCCGATCCGTTCATCTGAATGGGAATGACCATGGTGTTGGAATGAGCCGAATTCGGACCAGATAACGGAATCTCACTCGGAGAGGAAATCGACAATTCGGCTGGGAGCGATTTGAAAAACGACTCTAACCTACCGCTCGCATCGCTATCGTCGGCGCTCATCCAGCCGACGATGCCGCCCCTGGTTTTGACCAGGTACCATTTGACCCCGCCCGTTCCGAGGACTTGCGCCACAGGCGACGCAAGAATCTCATCTCGCGGAACCGTGGCTACCGGCGCCGAGCTCTCATCTGGCGCCGTAAGCAATTGTACCTGGGATATGTCCCTCTTGATCTCAACATCGGATTGCGATTGAGCGCGCGTCGAGTGATGGTAAAGGACGAGGCACGTCGCGAGCACGGTGACGCCGATTTGCATCCGGATCGAAAGCTGAGTCATCTTTTCTTATCCAGCCCCGCGATGGGACAGACCGCCTTGTCAATGTTCCCGGCTGATGTCGAGCCGGGTTATCGCGAATTTCTCGATTTTCCGGTAAAGCGTCCGCGTGGAAATGCCCAACGCTTCTGCGGCTTTGACCTTGTTACCCTGGGTGTGCCGGAGCGCCTCTTCAATGAGACTCCTTTCGCCTTCCTCAATATTCCTTATCGCCTTGGTGGCGATTTCGTCTCGGTGTCCGGCGGCGTACTGCTGCAGGTTCATCGGCAAATCGCTGATGGTGATGTAGTCCCCGTTTGAAACCATAGTAGCGGTTTCGATCACGCTTTTTAGTTCGCGTATATTGCCCGGCCAAGGATAGTCCAAGAGAAGCTCCTTGGCAGAACTGCTGAGTTTCTTAAGCGCGGTCTGATACTGCTGGCAGGCCTGATTGATAAAATTGGCCACAAGCAAAATGATGTCTTCCTTTCTTTCCCGCAGCGGTGGAAGGATGATCCGCGCGCTGTTGAGCCGAAAGTAAAGGTCCTTTCGGAACCCAGTACTCTTAATGGCATCTTCCAGTTCTTTATTCGTTGCCGCGATGATCCGAACGTCACTCGTTCTCGGCGAGGCCTCGCCTACTTTGTAATACTCCCTGGTTTCGAGAAAGCGCAGGAGCTTCAGTTGGATCGCCGGTGCCAAATCGCCGATCTCGTCCAAGAAAAGCGTTCCCCCTTCGGCCGCTTCGATCAGCCCTTTCTTGTTTCGGTCGGCGCCGGTGAACGCGCCTCGAGCGTATCCGAACAGCTCGCTTTCCACGAGCGTTTCTGGGATCGCCGTCATATTGCAGCCCACGAAAGCCTTATTGGCTCTTGAGCCTCGACAATGGATGAACTGCGCCATCACTTCCTTGCCCGTACCCGTCTCACCAGTGATGAGCACGGTAATATCGTGGTTGGCGTAACGGCTTGCTAGATGCAATGTTTCTTGAAACTGAGGGGCCTCGCCGATCATCTCCGGGTTTTTGGGGTTGTTGGCCGGCCGACCTTCATCGGCCGATGGACTCGGGTGGCCGAGCAGAGTATGAAGGTGCTGTGTATGCCGGGGGTGGTAGCCAACGATAACGGTATCGGCGGAGCCGTCGCGAACCCGTTCCTCGAATCGCCGCCAAGAATCTCCGCAACAAACGGTCACGTCGGCGAAAATAAACTTGACTTGCTCGATCGGAAAAGCGGAATAAACCCGTTCCGCCTCGGCCAAACTGCGGCTCATGTGAACCGAAAAATCCCGCGCCTCTAACAGCTTGGAAACCGACGCGAGCGAGGAGTCGAGCGAATGGATGACGAAAACGATCGGCTTGGCCATTCAGCCTTATTCCTTTGAAGACGAGGCCGGGAGAATGACCATGTTTTCCAGGGAATCGGCCAAAAGCTGACGCGTGATCCGCGGCGGCGTGCCGAGGTAATTGCACGCGGCGATCACATGTTCGGCGATGAATTTCGGATGAAATCCGGCAAAGGGTACCTTATGTTTGATATAAAAAGTGTTCAGAAGATGGGCGATGATGTCTTCGGAGAACTCCAGGCCGTAGGACGCGCAAATTCGCTGGAAAATTTCGCGATACTCCTCGGCGCTTGGAGGATTGATATTCATTTTGTAGTGGACGCGGCGCAACTGGGCCGGGTCCATCAATTCTTCCGGCGGAAAGTTAGTGGCGAAAATAACCAATTGATCGAATAACACGGCGAACTTTTTACCCGTGTGCAAAGTGAGATAATCGAGTTTTCGTTCGAGCGGATAAATCCATCGATTGAGAAGCTCATGGGGACGCACCCGTTGGCGCCCGAAGTCATCGATGACGAAAATGCCGCCGATAGCCTTCACCTGCAAAGGCGCCTCATAGTATTTGGAATGGGGATCGAACTGGAGATCGAGCATTTCGAGGGTCAATTCACCGCCGGTGAGGAGAAACGGCCTCCGGCAGCGTACCCAGCGCGGGTCGTGCTCCAGTTGCGGAAGAAAGATCGGGTGACCGTTGCCGTTGCTTTCGTCGGCGGACCCGGGAAACGGCGTGTGCACGGATGGATCGAAGATTTTGATGATCTGCCCATCAGCTTCGATGCAATACGGCACATAGACCGGCTGCTCGAACGCGCCCGCCAACGCCTCCGCGATCGACGTCTTGCCGTTGCCGGCCGCCCCATAGATCAAGATCGCGCGGCCCGAATTGGACGCGGGACCGAGGCGCCGCGTGATATCGTCGGAAAGCACGAGATGGGAGAGAGCTTTTCGCAATTTTTCTATGCTGATCACTTCGTTGGTAATCGTCTGTTTCTGCACCTGTATTTGATAGCTTTCGAGGGGAATGGGCGCTGGTCCGATATATTCGCAAAGCCGCAGTGCCTCACTGGCCCTTTCTTTGCCCGCGTTGGTAAGAGCGTAGCGCATGATGTTGAGATTCTGTTCCGAAGGGCCGCGAATCTCCACCAGCGCCTCTTTTTTAGCGAACGTCAGAAGCTGCTCTATGACGCCCCGGGTGAGCTTGATCTGCTCGGAAAGCTCCGGAATGGTCTGCAGGGCCGAAGTGTACATCGTGCGCAGCAGACAGTTTAAGAGAAAATTGCCCTCCAGACCGGTTTCCGCGACCGTTTTCGCGAGCAGTGGCGGTTCCTGAAGAATCGCGTCAAGGTCATCTCGGGTGATGTAACCGAGCGTAACCAGATTGTCGCTCAGACGGCCGCCAGCGATCTTCTGTTGGTCGAGAACCTTCTTAAGTTGCGCTTCGTCAATGATGTTTTTCGCGAGTAGGAGTTCGCCAATCGCCATTAAATTTGCCCCCGTTCGGGAAAAAAGATATTTTTGTCGTGGTCTGTGTCTATATATCTGTTATAATCGTCACAAAACTATTTAATTATAAGTCATGGCGAAAACCTGTCAAGGAAATGATTGTGAAGATATCCGGGGCGCCGGGAGATCGATGATTGCGAATCGATTCCCAAAGACTTGGATTCTCGCTTTGGGACTGGCAGTTTTGGGCTGCAACATGGTCGACGACCCCCCTAGAAAGTCCAACGTGTCAGGGCTAATCGTCACCCCCCCATCTTATTACAGCACCCCCAAAGGGAGATTTCTCGGCGCAAAGTATCGGGAGAATATGGACCGGCTGGTGGAGAATATTGTGCGCAATCCCACCACCGCTAAGCTCCAATTCGCCAATAACATCGCTTCGGTAGGCGGCATCGGTTTTTTTTCCCACGGCGCGACGAAAACACCCGACGAGCGCTATTTGGAAGTTATCCTCGGCGCGCCGGAAGTATTCGAGTACAAGGGTAACTACAGCGCCAAGGTGGACCATATCTTTTCTCTGTATGGGCGCAATCTGTTGGAAATCCTGGCCGGAGATTCAGCCATTGACAAGGAATTGGAAGTGCGCGGCTACGGTCTGAATTTTTCTTGGCGCAACGTCGGCTCCAAAGAGAGCACTTCCGGGGTGTTTTTGGAACGCACGGTCGTCTATTTCCCAAAGGAGAAGGTACGGGCGTTTCTGCGGCAACAAATCAAGCAGAATGACTTGCTCGGCGACGCGACCATCTTTGCCGCCGAGCAAGACGGACCGATGAATTTGGTTTCTTACCGGGCGCAAGGAACGACATCGACTGCCCGATCCACTGCGGAGCAACCGGCGATAGCCAAGCCGGAGCCGGTGGCCGCTGTGTCCCCACAGCCGGTGATCGTCGAGACGCCCTTGAGTGCGCAGGAGGCCGAACCATCCAGCCGGCAGGCGTCAGGGCCGAAGGATCAGGCGGCGCCGACGAAACAGCATTCCGAAAAGGTTGTCAAAGAAAAAATGGCCGTCGCCGCGACCCCCGGAGAAGAGCAAAAATCGGCTTCAGCGACGACGAAAGCGGCGGTGGTGGAGACGGCGCCGGTGAAGCGAGCTGCGCAGTCAAGGACCACGGAGAAAGTGGTCGTCGTAAAAACAGAGCAGAAAATTTCGGAAGTGAGGCCCGCACCGGCCACCAAGACGGAACCAAAGGACTCGGAAAAAATTGCCACTGAGCCGGTCGCTTTGGCCCGAGTCAAACAAACGGGCCCGGCGCCGGAAAAAAACACCTCGGCCCGTCCGATTGCCAAGAACCTGGAGGGATTCGTGATTCAACTCGCGTTCACGGAAGCGAACGCAGCACAGCACTGGGCCAAGACGCTGGAACAGCGTGGCTACACCGTTTCGATCACTGAAGCGGGCGGCGACGCGTCCTTTCGGGTGCGCATGGGAAATTTTGCTCTGCGCGAGGAGGCCGACCGCCAACTTCGCTCCCTGCGCCAAGAGGGATTGTCCGGGATCGTCATCAACCTGCCGCAGGCTTACCGGCCTGAAGTTCGTTCGGCGTCGCCTCCCGCGACAGACAATCCGGTTTCGATTGCGCAGTAAGATTAGAAAGCTTTGGCAGGGAAAATCCCGACGTCGAAAATTCCGTTATCGATCCGCTTTTAGTTTTTGCCTCAAAATCTCATTGACCTTCTGCGGGTTGGCCTTGCCTTGAGTGGCTTTCATGATTTGGCCGACGAGAAAGCCAAAAATTTTTTCGTTGCCGGATTGGAAATCCGCGACCTGCTTGGTGTGAGCCGCCAAGATTTGCTCAACGGCGGCTTCGATGCTTCCAGTATCGGAAACCTGTTCGAGGCCTTTCCCGGCCACGATTTCTCTCGGCGTGCGGTCCGAGTCGAGCATCCCATCGAAAACGGTCTTGGCGATCTTACCGCTGATCTTGCCTCCGTCGATCAACTGCACCAGCCCCGCGATCTGCTGGGCGCGCACCGGCCAGTTCGTAATCGTCAGCCGCTCGTCTAACTTCCGCTCTTTGAGGACGCGGAACAGGTCACCGATGATCCAGTTGGCCACGGATTTGGCATTGGCATGGGTTTTCACCGCGGTTTCAAAATAGTCGGCGATGTCTTTGCGGCTCGTCAAAAGCTCGGCGTCATAAACCGGGAGCGCGTACTCGGAGATGAAACGGCTCTTGCGTGCCGCAGGGAGTTCCGGTAGCGATGCGCGAATCTCTTCGATCCACTCCTCGTCGATCACCAATGGCAGCAGATCGGGATCGGGGAAATAGCGGTAATCGTGGGCGGATTCCTTGGAGCGCATGGCGCGCGTTTCTTCGCGGTTCTCGTCCCACAGGCGCGTTTCCTGGATCAACGTCCCGCCGTCCGTGAGCGTCTCGGTTTGCCGTCCGATCTCGTATCCGAGCGCCTTTTCCACCGCCTTGAAAGAGTTCAAGTTTTTGATCTCGATCTTGGTGCCGAGGGCGGCGCTGCCCGCGGGCCGAACCGAAACGTTGGCGTCGCAGCGAAAACTCCCCTGCTCCATGTTACCGTCGCAGATTTCCAGATACTGCAAGATCGCCCGGAGCGTTCGCAAATAGCTCCCCGCTTCTTCGGCGCTGCACAGTTCCGGCTCGCTGACGATCTCCAAGAGCGGCACGCCGGCGCGGTTGAGATCCACTAGACTCCAGTCGCCGTGAAGATCGTGAATATTTTTTCCGGCGTCCTCTTCCATATGGATGCGCGTAAGGTGCACCCGCTTGATCGCGCCGTCGACCGCGACGTCGATGTAGCCGTCGGCACAGATTGGAAGTTCGTATTGGCTGATCTGATAGCCCTTGGGCAAATCGGGATAGAAATAGTTCTTGCGCGCCAGAATGCTCGATCGAGCAATTTGACAACCAGCGGCGAGGCCGGCACGTATGGCGAACTCAACGACTCTCTTGTTCAATACCGGCAGGACGCCGGGAAACCCCGTGCAGACCGGACAGGTGTTCTGATTTGGTGCTTGGCCAAATTTAGTCGAGCAACCGCAGAAAATCTTCGAGTCGGTAAGCAGTTGGGCGTGGACCTCCAGTCCGATGACGGGCTCGTAGTTCATGAGCTTTCTCAAGTCGAGGATTGAGGATAGACGATCGAGGATCGACGATCGAGACCCCAGCGCCGTTGTCTCCACAACCTTTTTTCCATTCTCCATCCTCGATCTTCCATCGTCCTCTTTTTGTCCATCCTCAATCCTCTATTCTCGGCTTTCTTCTATGCCATTCCGTCGCCTGTTCGTAGGCATACGCCAGGCGCAGGATGGTCGCCTCGTCGAAGTGCTTCCCGATGATTTGCAGGCCGACGGGCATGCCGTCGCCATCGAAGCCGCACGGCAGCGACAACGCCGGCAAGCCGGCGAGATTGACGGAGATGGTGTAGATATCCGACAAGTACATTTGCAGCGGGTCTTCGATTTTCTCGCCGATCTTGAACGCCGTGCTCGGAGCGGTCGGAGTGATGATGGCGTCGCAGCGTTGAAAGGCGGCGTCGAAGTTTTGCTTGATCAATGCGCGCACCCCCTGGGCCTTGAGATAATAGGCGTCATAGTAGCCCGCCGATAACGTGTAGGTGCCGAGCATGATGCGGCGCTTGACCTCCGGGCCGAAACCTTCCTCGCGGCTTAGCATATAGGTTTCCAGCAAATCCTTTGCGACGGCGCGATGGCCGAAGCGCATGCCGTCGTAGCGCGCCAGATTGGAGCTTGCCTCGGCCGTGGCGACGATGTAGTAGACGGCGACGGCGTATTCGGTATGCGGCAGCGAGATCTCTTCCACGACGGCGCCGTTTGTCTCGAGTAGCCGGATCGCGTCACGAACCGCGTGCTCGACCTCAGGCGCTATTCCGGAGATGAAATATTCTTTGGGCACGCCCAAGCGAAGTCCTTTGACATCGCCGGTGAGCGCATCACTATAGCGTGGCACGGAGCGATCAGTCGAGGTTGAATCAGCCGGATCATGGCCTGCGATGGCTTCGAGCATGAGCGCGCAGTCGCGGACGTCCTTGGTGATGGGTCCGACCTGGTCCATGGACGAGGCAAAAGCGATGATGCCGTAGCGGCTGACGCGACCGTAGGTAGGCTTGAGGCCGACCACGCCACAAAAGGCGGCGGGTTGGCGAACGGACCCGCCGGTGTCCGTGCCCAGCGCAGCGACGCACTGGTCGGCAGCCACTGCGGCGGCGGAGCCACCCGACGAGCCGCCCGGCACGCGCTCCATGTTCCAGGGATTGCGAGTCGGGAAGAACGCCGAGTTCTCGGCCGACGAGCCCATAGCGAACTCGTCGAGATTGGTCTTGCCGGTAATCACGGCGCCGGCGTCGCGAATGTGTTTGATCACCGTCGCGTCGTAGGGTGGCATGAAATCACCGAGGATTTTCGACGCGCAAGTGGTCCGCAGGCCGCGGGTGAGGAAGTTATCCTTCACCGCGATCGGAATCCCCAACAGCGGCTGCGCGTTGCCGTCCTGTTTTAGACGTTCGTCTGCCTCTCTCGCCTGCGCTAGCGCGGCGTCACGGCACAGTGTAATGTACGCGTGAACTTTGTCATCGGTTTCGCTGATGCGTTGGAAAGCCGCCAGAGTCAGCTCCTGTGACGAGAGCTCATGTTTTCGCAGCTTCTCACCGGCATCGTGAAGCGTGAGTACGGCTGGATTCATTCGATGATCTTGGGAACCTTGAAGAAAGTTTGATCTGTGTCCGGCGCATTGGCCAATAGGGCCTCGGCGTTCGGATGATTGGTCACTTTGTCTTCACGAAATGCATTGACGACATCGACGGCATGGGTGAACGGTTCCACTCTGGAAGTGTCCAACTGGTTGAGCTTTTCCATGTAGCGCAAGATCGCATCGAGCTGCTCCGTGAGACGCTCTTCTTCCTCGGCTGTCAAATGCAAACGGGCCAAGGTCGCGACCTTTTGGACTTCTTCGCGGGTCAATTTCATGGAATTTTTCTAACACAGGGAGAAAGGCAATGCCAATGCGCTTTGCGCGCACGCGTCAATCAAAATTAACGGGAATTATTTGCAGTCGCACACCCTTTTAGCTAAGAATGGGAAACGATGAGAGGCCGCCAGGTGCCATTGTCGGCGGAGTTGACTGAATCCGTTTCATTCTGCGCCATCGAAGAAGACGGGTATGCGCGCGGATTTAGCTACATCGCCGGGTTAGATGAGGTCGGGCGGGGCCCGCTCGCCGGGCCGGTAGTGGCCGCCGCCGTTGTCCTGCCGCGCGGATTTGCATATCGCGACATCAAGGACTCCAAGCTGCTAACGGCGAAGCAGCGCCAGACCTTGGCGCCGGTGATCAAATCGCAGGCGCAAGGTTGGGGAATTGGCGTCGTGGAGGTGGAGGAGATCGACCGGATCAATATTCTCAAGGCGAGTCTTTTGGCGATGGCAAAGGCGTTCGCTGGGTTGCGGCCCCGGCCCGATTATCTGCTTATCGACGGGAATCAACGGATTCCTGCGGAGTGGCTGCAATTTTCGCACGGGTCAAGCGGCCAGCCGCCGCAGCAAAGAACTATCGTCAAAGGAGACCGCCTGTGCGTTTCTATAGCGGCGGCTTCGATACTGGCGAAGGTCGCGCGCGATGCGATGATGATCGAGCTGGATGAGCATTATCCTCAATATGGTTTTGCCGGCCACAAGGGTTACGGCAGCGCCGCCCATCTCGAAGCGCTGCGCCGATTCGGGCCGTCGCCGGTCCATCGCCGCACCTTTAAGCCCGTCCGCGATGTCTGCGGCGAACATGGGAACGACGAGAGCGGTCATCTGTTCAAGGAGTGAGCGTGAACAACGCGAAACAGGTGCTCGGCAAAGAGGGCGAGCGGATCGCGGAGCAGTATCTCAAGGGAAAAGGGTATAAGCTCGTCGAGCGCAATTACCGCTGCGCTGCGGGAGAAGTTGACCTGATCGTCTTAGACCGGCGCGTGATCGTGTTCGTCGAAGTGAAAACCCGCACGGGTCACGGCTTCGGCACACCGCTGGAGGCGGTCCAACCGAGAAAGCAACGAAAAATGATGCGGGCGGCGCAGTTTTTTTTGAGTCAAAAGAAGCTCCACCAGCGCGACGCGCGCTTCGACGTCGTCGGTATTTCCTGGCCGGGGCACGAGCCGGTCATCGAACATGTGGAAAACGCGTTTGAACTGTCCTAAGGGATTTTCATGTTGGATGTGAAACTTTTGCGCGACGATTTGCCGCTTGTGAAAGAGCGCATGGCGACGCGCGGGGTCGAGATCGATTGGGCGGAGTTCGTTTCCTCGGATCGCGAGCGGCGCGACGCGTTGGCGAACCTGGAACGGCTCAAAGAAAAAAGGAACCGGCTCTCCGGCGAGATCGGCAAGCTTAAGAAGAGCGGCGACAACGCCACGGCCCCGATGCGCGAAGTCGAAGAGGTGAGCGAAGCGATTCGCCAGGCGGAGCAGCCGATCCGAGAAATCGAATCGCGCTTCGAGCACTTCATGCTGGGTCTGCCGAACTTGCCGCATGCCGACGTCGCCATCGGCAAGAGCGCGGACGACAACCGGGAAATTCGCCGCTGGGGAGAACCGCCCAAGTTCGATTTCCCGGCGAAAAATCATTGGGAGATCGGCGAGGAGCTGGACATTCTCGACTTCGCGCGCGGCGCGAAGCTGGCTGGCGCGCGTTTCACGCTGTACAAGGGTGCGGGTGCGCGCATGGAACGCGCGCTGATCAACTTTATGCTCGACCTGCACACCGGCGAGCGCGGCTACCAGGAAATGCTGCCGCCGGCACTGGTCAATCGCGCCGCGCTGATCGGCACCGGGCAGTTGCCGAAGTTCGAAGATGACCTCTTTCGCATCGAGCGCCCGGAGTACTTTCTCATCCCGACGGCGGAAGTGCCGCTCACCAACGTCCACCGCGAAGAGATGCTCGAGCGGGAGGATCTGCCGATTAAGTATGCCGCGTACACCCCTTGTTTTCGCCGGGAAGCGGGCTCCTATGGTCAAGACGTGCGCGGGCTTATCCGCCAGCACCAGTTCAACAAAGTAGAATTGGTCAAGCTCAGCGAACCGGAGACTTCTTATGATGAATTGGAGAGCATGGTCCGGGACGCCGAAGAAGTCCTCAAACGGCTGGTACTCCCCTACCGCGTGATCGAGCTCTGCACCGGCGACCTGGGATTCGCTTCGGCAAGGACCTACGACCTGGAAGTCTGGCTACCCGGCCAAGGCGCCTACCGAGAAATTAGCTCTTGCTCGAACTGCGAGGACTTTCAGGCACGCCGGGCACAGATTCGCTACCGCAAAGACAAGAAGGGCCGGCCGATCTTCGTCCACACGCTCAACGGCTCCGGATTGGCGGTCGGCAGAACCCTCCTCGCCATACTGGAAAACTACCAGCAGAAAGACGGCAGCGTGGTAATTCCGGAAGTGTTGCGACCCTACATGGGCGGGCTGGAGCGGATTCGTTAGGATTGAGATTTAATGAAACTGAACGGCTTGAACGTTTTGAACGACTGGAACGATTTGAACGGAAAGTTCTTTGTCTGATAACCATGGCTAAACTGTTTCTTGCCACGCTTTGTGACGACGTAAGGGAAGAGAAGAGCGGGAAATTCAGCCTGATGGGGATCTTCGACCGCTTTATCGTCACGGATTTTCGCGCACCGCTGCCGTCTTTCTGGCTTTTTGCCCAAATCGGCTTCGACGTCGAAGGCCATCACTCCCTCACCGTCGAATTCAGGAGAGTCGAAGGCGAAGTCGTCCTCAAGGCGGAAACCACTCATCAAGTCACCGGCAAGAACGCGGTGACAGGTCTTTGCCACGCCAACGTCAATCTACGGTTGCAGAACTTGACGATTCCAGGGCCGGGAGCTTACGAATTCGCCCTTCACAGCGACGGCCAGCATATCGGCTCGCTACCGGTCGAAGTGATTCAGGCGCCGCCGCGTCTGGTGCAATAACGTGGGGTTGTTAAATTCTCACGGATTTGGGCCTGCGAATTGTCCCGTAGAACAAACTGCTAAGACTGGCCACGGAACGGCCGCTGCCCTGTCTCTCGCTCAGTCGCACAGTCGTCGACTACATGAAACAAAACTACAGTTTCAGCGAAGCGATCGTGCCCGCTCGGCGTGCACCATGACAGGCAGGCGGGCACGGCCAAGCTTGCGACCACCGCGCAGCATCCCTCTCATGCCGACCTAGATCGGTAGGGGCGAGTTTCAAACCCGCCCCATGAACTATTTCAGCGTCTTTTTCAAAGTTCGCACGGCCGTGTCCGCGTCCGCGCCGCTATCGAAACCAAAATAGGTCACCGCGCGCCGGCCGACCGCGGCGCCTGATACGCCGCGCAGGTTAATTCCGGCATCGGCGAGAGCGCCGGTCATTTTCGCGCCGAGACCTGCCCGGTCCGGCCCTTCCACTCGCACCGAATGCAGGCTATCGGACAGACTGAGGCCCGCTCCTAGGGCGGCGGCTTTTTGTTTCGCGCCCCTGATCGGTGTCACGAAGACCACTCCGGTGCCGGGCTTATCGGGAGCGCGGCGTGCTATGAGAAACTCCAGATTTGCCCCGGCGCTGCTCAACGCCGCGATGGCGGCCGCCAGTCCGCCCGGACGATCGGCGACGTCCCCGGCCCATACGTCGACTTTCTTAACGGAATACGCCATGGTCGTACCTCCTTCTTACCTTCGATGGTTTACTGCCGCCAATTTCGCTCTGCTCGGCTTCGCCCTGCCTCGCTCGAATTCTAACCTTTTCATTATCAAGGTCGTCAAGCCCATCAGCCCGGCTGGAGAACCCAGGCCGGGCTGATGGAGAACGCATCGCAGCTGCCACCAGATGGTGAATCCAGCCCACCGCCTATCGACTCTATGGCAGCAAATATTTAGTACAGCCGGCTTCAGCCGTCAAGCGGAAACTTTGCACGAACGAAAGACGGTCGGCCTCCTTTAATGGGATCGCGCGCTCGGCACCCCTACCGCTTGCGTAACTCTTCTCGAAGTTCCTGCCGCACCGTGTCCAGCTGTCGCTGACTTTGTCGCACCTCTTTCCTGCTGTCGGCGACCTTTTGTAGGTCCTCGCGGATTTCCCGGCGGTCCTGAGCGATCTCTTTTCGGCTGGCTCCGCTACGAATATCCCGGCGCAGCTCGGCTCGATCTTTTTTCAGCTCTTTAACATTTTTCTGTAATTGCGCCCGATCCTGCAAAACCTCATTGCGGGCCGCGCGCGCATCCCGGACATCCTTTCGAATTTCCATCCTGCGGCGATCGCCGTGATAGTGGTGATGGAAGTCTTTGCTGTAGTAATGATCCCCGTGACGGTCGCGCTCGCGATAATCTGCGTCGTGATGGTCACGGTCCTTCCATTTCTTGTCGTGGCCCTTAGCCCATCCATGATGGTTTTTCTCCCAACCTTTGTGCCAGCCGGGATGTTCTTTGTCCCCTTTGGGGTCCGCTGAAACTGGAATCGCCGGGAT
>Ga0214473_10006166_pt1 | contig 14344 bp, 10 predicted proteins | sample RVTome_7_FD_203509 | JGI IMG/M metagenome (GOLD analysis project Ga0214473, IMG submission 203509) | Soil microbial communities from uranium-contaminated site in the Upper Colorado River Basin, Wyoming, United States - RVT98D197 | ecosystem: Environmental > Terrestrial > Soil > Contaminated >... | reverse complement strand
ATCACGTACGACGAGGAAGTAGCGACCGGGATCGAGGCAGTGCGTATCGTCGATGTCGTTCGCGGGACCGACGGCCATGGGGTTGGGACCGGCGACCGCCATGGTCGCCCCGCCGCTGCCGTCCATCCCCCAGATCGCGTAGGTGACCTCCACGGGCGAGATCCGCGCGTTCATCTCGAGCGAGACCGAGAGGAGCCGATCGGCCGCACCGAGCTCGACCGTGTACCAGTCCTGGTCCTCTCTGGGGCAGAGGTAGCCCTCCACCGCTTCGCCGAAGGGCAGCGCCACTGCGGACTCGGGACCCTCCGAGTTGTCGCGGCGGCAGGTCGGGGTGCCGATCCCACCGTCATCGCCCGAGTCGCCTCCGTTGCAGGCTGCCATCGCCATCGCCGCAAACACGCCGACGCCGAGAGCGATCCCTCCGCGGCGGAGCGCGCCTCCGAGCTCAGGGCCAGATGCAGTGCATGTCGGCATTGAAATCTCCCGCGTCCACGAAGTCATCGGCTGTCAGCACCACCCGCCCGGACGGCGGGTTCTTGTAGTTGCCATCAGGCTCGTACCCGACCATCACGCACGCGATGCGGTACTGCGCAAAGGCGTCCGGATCGTCGAAGGACACCTCGCCGGCGAAGAGCAGGATCCGGTTCCATCCGTTGCCAGGGTAGCGGGCGGCCGGATTGGGCGCCGTGGGCACGAGCGTGATGTTGTTCACGTCGAACGAATAGCAGGAACGGCCGTCCGACAAGCCCAGCGTGTCCAGGGAGTAGCGGGCCGAGGTCAGGGAGCGCACGGACGACTCATCACACCAGGCGTCGGTGTTGGCGAGCACCTCCCCGCCGTTGTTCGATCGGTCGAGGTCCGCGTCGAGCAGGCGGTCGTCCTCCGTGGGATTGACCTCGGCACGCACCTCGAGCCAGTCCGGCAGCCCGTCGGCGTCCGTGTCGTTGCCGTGTTGGGCCGTCCCGAAGAAGACCTCCTCACAATCGGTCAATCCGTCCCCGTCGCGGTCCGGATATTCACAGAGCCCATCTCCATTGAGATCGGGGCAATCACACAGGCGATCCATGTCCGCGTCTACACAGTCGTGACCGAGCGGGTCGGCGCACTGCTCGTCGGGATCCGCGACGCAGTCGCACATGCCATCGAGATCGAGATCGACCAAGCAATCGCAGTACCCGTCCATGTCCCTGTCCCCGCACGCCGACGGGATGAAACAGCGGGCGTCCGTCGGGTCGAGGGGATCGAGGCCGGTGAGGCGGGACTCGAGCCGGTCGTTGAGCCCGTCGTTGTCCGTATCGATCACCAGAATATTGGTGCCGATGATGGCCTCGACGAAGTCCGCCAGGCCGTCACCGTCCGTGTCGACCAGCGCCTCCCCGCAGGCGGGCGATCCATTGCCGTCCAGATCGACGAAGAGCCGGGGGTCGATCGGCATCACGGCCGGCCCCGCGTCGGCGAGGGGCACTCCCGCGTCAGTCCCGGGCAGCCCCCCGTCCGGCATCGGAGGACCGGCGTCCACCAGCATGCCGGCATCGGCCATCATGCCCCCGTCCGCGCCCGGCATGCCCATGCCTCCAGGCAGCAGGTAGTTGATGATCTGATCCTCATCGGTGATGGCGTTCAGGTTGACGACGGACAGGCCCTGGAGCGTGAAGACCCGCCGGATGATCGTCAGGTTCACGAACAGGAAGTTCAGCGATTCGCCGCTCGGGAAGCTCCTGAACGTGCCTCCGCCGACCTCCGACATCTTCTTCAACAGGTCCTGCGCCGGTCGGTCGCGAGCGGGTCCTTCGCCGGCGGAGAGATAGGCCGTGTGCAGCTCGAACCTGCCCACGCGGAAGTTGTGCGCGAGGTCCACGAGCTGCCGCACGGCATCGAGGATGTTCTCCTCCGAGTTCTCCCGCTCGGTCATGCTATCCACGTCGGGGAGGCCGTCGGAGACGAACACAACCACGTACCGGCTGAGCGGCAGCGACTCGAGCGTCGCCCCCAACAGCTCGGTCCGCATCTCGTAGTAGGCCTCCGAGAGCGCGTTGAGGTAGTTGGTGGTCCTGTCCGTGGTGCGCAGTCGGAGGGTTCCGGCGCCGAGCAGGGTGCGGTCCGACGTGTAGTACAGGTCGGGAATGGAGTCGCCGTCGCTGTCCACGGGTGTGGTGCTGGCGGCCTCGGCGCTGAACCGCAGGATGCCCACCCGCACGCCTTCCGGTCCCCCGTCGAGCAGGCGTTCCCAGGTCTCCCGGACCGCTCGCTCCCGCCCTGTCTCACCGGAGAGCGGATCCGGTGGATCGGTGACGGCCATGGACTCCGAAGAGTCCACGACGAAGAGCACGCGCAGGGGAAACACGCGGCTGTCGGGATTCGTGGTGCAGAAGGTCCCCGCGAGCGCCAGCTTGTCGTCGCGGATGGGTCGCGGCTCGGGGATGGGCAAAAGACCCGCGTCCGTGCAGGACGGCGCACCGAGGACCAAGGCGAGCATTGCGATTCGAGTGCGCGTGAAGACCCTCATTTCATTCACGGTGTGCAGCACGGGCTCGGCGGATCTCCCACACCGTCCCACGTCGCGCAGGCGTTGCAGGTCTCCCCGATGAGCTGGAGCAGGAGCTCGAGGCGGTCGAGCTCCCAGGGCCTGTAACAATCCACATCCGGGTTATAGATCTCGATGGGCACGAAGAGCTCGGAGGCTGGCTGGGGCAGGTTCACGGCCGTGTTGGTCGCGACGTACTTGCGGAGCAGGTCGATGAGCGTGTCTTCGGAGAACTCGAAGCGCCCGAGCTGGATGGCATCGGGCAGGCAATCATCGATCGCGGTCGTGATCGAGGATCGGTTGAAGCTCGCGGCGTCGAACCAGTTGCAGGAAAGCAAACCGTCGATCTGGGTCTGGACGCTGCCGAGCAATCCGTTCCACGCCTCCTCCGTGACGTCGATGACTCCACTCTCGGGGTTCTTGAGCGACTCGCCGAGATAGAAAGCCTCGAAGCAGGCCACGGAGGTGATCGACCGAGCCCCTCCCAACATGGCGGGCTGCTCCTGCGCGTAGATCAGGATTCGGTTGAGGCCACGATCCGGCGGCAAGAGCGGCGTGGCCACCAGACGCAGGTCCTGGACGTCGTAACGATAGCAGTGGCGGCGAGCGACGTCGCCCGACGTGAAGCTCATGACGTCGCGGATGCCCAGGTCCTCGAGCCCGTACCGGATCCGTCCCTCGCGGAAGAGGGCCTGGTCGGACGTCGTCGGATCGGTACCCGCGAGGACCTCCTCACGATTGAGGTTGCCGTCGAAGTCGAGGTCGCTCATGGCATCGTCGAGCGTGGGATCGGTCCCCAGAACGAGCTCTATCCAGTCGAGCATCCGGTCCCCGTCGGTGTCGGGGTGACGGCGATCGGTCTCGAGGAACGCCTCTTCGCAGCCGAGGAGACCGTCCCCGTCCAGATCGGAGGCGTCACTGCAGGGCACGGCGGGGATCGCGGGGTCCACGGGATCGAAGCCGGAGCCCGCGAGACGGGTCTCGAACAGATCCCCATAGCCGTCGCCGTCGGTGTCCCTCACCTTCGGATCGGTGCCGGCGGCCAGCTCCACATCGTCGGCGAGCCCGTCGATGTCCGTATCGGGCCCGAGGTCGTTGACACCGAGGCGCGCATGCTGGTTCAGGGCCATTAGACTCGACAGGCTCTGGGGTGAGTCGAGCGAGCGGAAGTCGAACTGCAGGAACGAGTCGTCATCCGTGGCGAGGTTCGCGTCACGGAACGTTCCGTTGCCGGATCGGGCCATCGCCTGGAGCAGCACGCGGGCCTCGTCCTCGACGTAGCCGAACGTCGTCCCCGCCCCGGGGCACACGCTCTCGACCACGGCCTGGGGGGAGAAGAAGAGCACCGTGTGCAGGGTCACGCCGCCGGCCGAGTAGAGGTCCTGGAGGGCGAGCAGGTCCGTGACACGCTGCATGATCCCCTCGGGCTGGTTGTACTCCGGGCAGATCCCGTTGAACTCCACGTACTCGTCGTCGGGGATCGGTTCCTCCAGCATGCTGAGATCCGCGTTACAAAGACCGTAGAGATTGTCCGGGTGCAGCGAGTTGTCGCCGATGGACGCGCAGTCCGGGTCGCTCCCGTCGATCAGCCCGTCGCCGTCGTTGTCGCCAGCGTCCGCGCACATCAATTGGTCGTCCTCGCACCCCTGATTGCAACGCGGCTCGGGGATGCCATCGCTGAGAAACACCACCACGTAGCGCGTTCGGGCTCGCTCGGCGGGGTCGCTGTTGAGCATGTCCTGCTCGAGCGTCCGGATCGCGATGGCCATGGCGCCCTGATAGTCGGTCGCGGTGCCGAGACCAGCCGCCGGGTCCAGGAAGGGCGCGAGCGCAGCGCGGCTGTTCGTGAACTCGACTGTGCGCACCCAGGAGGAGAACCCGATGAACCCGATGAGCACGGCGGGTGAGCCGTAGAGGGTGTCGATGAGGCCGTTGAGGGCCGGGAAGCGCCGATTCCTGCTGTCGGTGCACTGCAGCGACGCGGACTGGTCGAGGATGAACAGCACCTTCACGGGGAAGACGACCTCGGCGTCGGGCTGCACGCAGAACTCCCCGCGAATACGCAGTCTGTCGTCGACCCCCTGAGGGATCTCGGGCTCGGTGGGCTGCAGGGCGGCGTCCGTGCAGCTCAGCAGCAGACAAGCGAGTCCGATCTTCCAGCAGCGACGCATGACAACCCCGTCCGGCAAGAGGAACGTTCCCACTATATCAAACCCACGACGCGGCCGTAGCGGTACCTCCTGGCCCAGAAACGGCAGCGCGCAGCGGGGACCCGAGGCCCCTCGCTGCGCGCTGTGCTCGGGCACATTGGTATTGGCGGAAGGGAGCCGCGCGCTCAGCGGCGGCGGCGCCTGAACGCCAGGCCGACGCCGGCGACGAGGAGCAGGGCGAGCCCGGAGTGGCCGGTGCTCGCACCCGTCACCGAGCAACCGCCCGAGCCTCCCGTCGAGTCCCCGTTGGCCACGAGGTCGACGAGGTACTCGGCCGAAGCCCCCACCTCACCGGTCACTTCGTCCGCACCGACCGTCGTGACGACGATCCGGACCTGGTAGCGCCCGGGCTCGTCGGCGTTGAAGGTGGCGACGTTGTTCACGCCGTAGAGATACTCGTGATTCAGGGACTCGGCGAGCTGTCCGCGGGCGTTGTCCACCGCCGCACCGGAGCCGCTCGGCGACGAGACCACCGTCCACTGATAGGAGAGCGGCTGGGCCTCGCGGTTGACGAAGAAGGGCAGCCGCACGCCCGTGCCGGTCTCGACGAGCAAGGGCGGCACGTACACGGAGAGCTGCCCGAGCGGGTCCAGGCAGTTCGCCTGGTCGCCGAAGACCACGTAGCAATATCCGGGGTCGCAGAGGTCACCCAGCATGTCCCGGTCCGCGTCGATCTGGTCGGGGTTCGCAGAGGTGCTGCAGTTGTCGATCAGGTTCGGGATTCCGTCTTCGTCGATGTCCACGTCGCAGGCATCGCCCGCGCCGTCACCGTCCGTGTCGAGCTGGTCGGGATCGAACATCGTCGGGCAGACGTCCGGACGAAGCGGGTCCACCTCGCTGATGCCGTCGCCGTCGATGTCGGGGAAGCAGAGCGACCGCTGTTCTGCCGTCGGGCTGCTGATGGCGGCGTTCATCGGGCACGGATCCTCGAGGTTCACCATCCCGTCGCCGTCGATATCGAGGTCACAGGCGTCTCCGAGGACGTCACCGTCGAGGTTCGGCTGGAGACCGTCGATGAAGGGGTTCGGGATCTCGGCGCAGTTGTCGAGGCCGTTGTCGATGCTGTCGCCGTCGAGATCTGAATCGCAGACGTTGCCGAGCGCGTCCCCGTCGATGTCGATCTGGAGGGGGTTGGACGTATTGAGGCAGTTGTCGCAGGAATCGCCGACGGTGTCGCCGTCCGCGTCCCCCTGGTCTCGGTTGAAGAACCGCACGCAGTTGTCGTAGGGGTCCTCGATCCCGTCATTGTCCCAGTCGTCTGCAAACTGGTACGTGTCACCGAGGTCGGTATTGGCAATGAGGACGCTGCCTCCGCCTCCACCTCCGCCGCCGCCGCTCATCTCTGGCGTGCCGCACGACCCGAACCGGTCGTCGCACTCGAAGGCCTGGGCCTGCACGATGCCGAGGGGCACGAGCAGAATCCCGAGGCTACCAATCCCATACACTGACCATCCGAACAGTTTGTTGAGTCCCATGTGTTTCACCTTCCGCCGTTCATCCCACCAATGCCCACATCCCCGTGCAAGAGGGATGCCTGACCATCCCCGGCTAGGATCACCGTGATCACGAGGGGTCACGACCGGCCAAACGGTCGGATCCCCACACGCCAAATGCTCCGGAGCGCGGGTCGTTCCGATCCGGAGCGGCGGAAGTTCCAGATCACCCCCTCCCCGGCTGCGGTCGCAGGAGGCATGGGCGTTGCACTGTCGGTAGCTCGGAAGGGACGTGTGATAGGCTCGCCAACGATGGTCCGGCGGTCGAGTGCTCTCCTCTGCGGAGCCGTGTGGCTCCTGGGCGGGTGCGGGCCCGGCAGCGACGTCGAAGTGCGCGTTTGCGGTGACCTGAACGTACCCGCCGAAATGGACGCCCTGCGCGTGAGCTTTCGGAACGAGATATTCGGAGAGCTGCGAGGCGCGGTCGTGGGGCTCGTGGACGAGGCCGGCGTGCGGTCCCTTCCGCTCTCGGTCTCGCTTCCCGCCGACCGCGATGCGCGCTGGGTCATCGCGGAAGCTCTGCTCGAAGGGATCGTCGTCGGCCGCTTCGATCGGCGCGTGACGACTCTGGAGGACGGATCCTCGGTGGGTCTCGTGCTCACGCAAGTCTGCTATCGAATGACCTGTCCCACGGGGCAGACGTGTGTGGACAGTGCCTGCGTCACTGCGCCCGGCCCCATCGACGCCCCGAATTGCGGTGGCTCGTGAGGACCGAGCCCACTGTCACCCTCCGCACGCGGCTCTCCCTCGTCTGCAGGCGTTGCGCGCGGCTCCCATTCCTGCTGGCCGCGCTGCTCCTGCCCACGGCGTGCACGGACGCGTCCCTGTATCAAGGCCAGGGTGACACCGCGAGCCCCGATCGCGTCGCTTTGACGGGAACCGTGTGCGCCGAGGACACCTTCGCGGCGGAGCTGCCCTTGCGCGTGGTCATCGTCGGGGACCAGGCCATCGGCCCCCTCTTCGCGAGCTTCGACCCGGGAGCGGACCGCATCCGGGTGCTCGCCTCCTTCGTCCAGTCCGCTCTGGCGCTTCCGGATACGTCCGTTGCGGTCGTTGGCTTCGGCGGACGGTCGACCAAGCTCGCTCCGGTGGAGCCGTGCATGCCCATGCCCGGTCAGTCGTGCAACTTCAGCACGAATCCGGGCGAGCTCGTCAACGCGATCAACCAGCTCTCGCTGGCGCAGCCTTGCCTGCCCGGTGGGGACTGCCGCGACTACGTCGAAGGGCTCCGCACGGCCCGCGCGCTCATCGAGGGCGATCTGGCGGAGACAGCCGCGGGCGATCGCATCGTCACGCAGTACGTGGTCCTGCTCGTCGTCGCCGGCCCCCAGGATCCCATGGCCGAGAACATCGACTGCTGTGCGCCTGACGACGCCGCATGCCTGGGTGCGCCGCCGGTTCCCGATCCGGATTGCCAGAGCCAGCGCGAGCTCGCCGAGGTGGCTGCCATGAAGTCGGCCATCGAGAACGGCGGCGCCCTCGGCCTCAAGCTCCACGTGGTGCATCTCGCCGCCGACGGCGACCCGGCCGTCAACGATCGCGTCCAGTCGGCCATGGAGCAGATGGCCTTCTCGGGTGCCGGGCTCTATCAGCGGTTCAACACGCCCGCCTCGCTGTCACCCGCCTCGCTCGATCTGCTCAGGGTCCGGACGACGCTCCGGATCAAGACCCTCTTCGTCGCCAACGCCAACGCCCGCCCGACACCGCAGGGTCCTCAGGTCGACTCGGACGGTGACGGGTTGAGCGATTTCGAAGAGGAGTTGCTCGGGACATTGCCGGGGACCGTCGACAGCGACCGGGACGGCATCGGGGACATGGTCGAGTCGCTCGTGGACTTCGATCCCCTGTCCCCCGATATGCCCACGGCCTGCGTGAGGGTGAACCCGGCCCTCGACAGCGACCTCGACGGCCTCAGCGACTGCGACGAGGCCCTCCTGGGCACCGAGCCCACGCTGGTGGACACGGACGGGGACGGCATGCCCGATCTGCTCGAGGTGATCGCTCACACGGACTACCTACACCGTGACTCCGAGGCGGACGCGGACGGCGACGGGATCACCAACGCCGACGAGGTGCGCGCGCGTACCGATCCCCGGTCCACGGACGCGCGCTCGCAGCTCAGCTACGGCTATCGCTACGACCTCGAAGACCTAGGCGTCGTGGTCGAGAAGTTCGCGCTGCCCTTGACGCAGCTCACCGGGGTCGAGGTGATCGACACGACGGAGGGCACCTCGGCCGGCGTGGGAACGCTCATCTGGTCGGCCAGCATGGGCACCCTGCGGTGGCAGGACGCCTTGGACGGCATGCCGGGGCCCGCGGCGGACATCGCGGCCGGGGGCGAGCACGACCTGCCGTCCTCGAGCTACGCGCCCGTCCAGGGCGAGGATGGCCGGCTCATCCGGGTGCGAGTCATGCCCGCGGACCTGCCTCCGGGCGACGTGATCGAGCGCGTACGCATCGTCTTTCGCGAGAGGCACTGCCTGGATTACACTGTGCGCAACATTCGGCTGATGGAAACCCAGATGTTGGACGACGGCACCGGGCCCGGGCTAAACCGGATCGTGCTCTACTTCGCCCAGACCCCCCAGGGGCGGCTCAGCAGTCCCGGCCCGTACCGCCTCGCAGAGATCCCCGTGTACTACATCCCCCCGCGCCGCGAGCCCAACGCGGCGGTGCTCCAGGTGCTGGACGAGGAGTTCGTCCGGCCGCGATAGGACGGCTGCGCTCAATCGACAGAAACCTCACGAGGAATCGAAACGCACATGAACGAACTGCTCACCGTCTTGCGCGCCCAGGCCGCACCCACCCGCTCCGCAGGGTCTCGCTGGCCCTGGCTCAGAGCGCTGCTGGCCCTCGTGGCCTTCGTCGTCATCGCGTCGCCCGCATCAGCCCAGGAAAGCTCGGGGGGGCTGGGCTTCATCGGGGATTGGATGTCGGACGGCGGAGAGGTCATGTGGATCATCCTGACGGTTTCGATCGTCGGGACAGTCGTCTTCCTCGAACGGGCCTTCGACCTGTACATACAGCAACGGCTGCGCGCCAAGAGCTTCCTCGCCAGTGTGCTCGGGCACCTCGAAGCGCGGCAGTATCGCCGGGCCTACGACGCTTGCACCGTACGCTCCCGCCATCCGCTGGTCGCCGTGGTGCGCGCGGGCGTCATGCGCGCCAACCGTCGAGAGAAGGAGATCGAGCGCGCGATGGAGAAGGAGATGCTCGGCGCCCTGCCGCGACTCCAGAAGCGCGTCGCGCTCCTCGGCCTCCTCGCCAACGCCGCGACTCTGATGGGACTGCTCGGTACGATCTTCGGTCTGATCTCGGCGTTCAACAGCGTCGCGATGGCCACTGCGGCGGAGCGGCAGGAAGCCCTCGCTGGCGGCATATCGGAGGCGATGTACACGACGGCCTTCGGCATCTCGGTGGCCGTGCCCATGCTGTTCTTCCACCACTTCCTGTCGAAGCGGACCGAGAGAATCTTGATGGAGGTCGAGGAGGGCGCGTCGTCCGTACTGGTTGCGCTAGGGGGAACCGGCGACAAGCAGGATGGTCGGGCCTCGGGGCTCGATGACATGCCGCCCGGGAGGGGTGATCGCGGCGCAGCCTATGGCGCATCGCGCCGCGCTTGAGCGAGGGGACCTTTGTTCGAGCGTTGGCAGAGAACCGTCGAAGAGACCCGGGACCTGGACCTACTCCCGGTCATGAATCTCTTCATGGTGCTGATCCCGTTTCTGCTGATGGGCGCGGCCTTCTATCACATCGGGGTCATCCCGAGCTCGCTCCCAACACACACGCCCACCCAGTCCGACGTGCCAGTCACCCCCACCACGGTGACCATCAACCTGATGATCGCGCCCGACGAGATCAGCATGGGCGCGTCCAGCACGGGCCTGACGCAGGAGCAGGTGGACGCGCTCGGTGCTGTCTGGAGGCGTCGCGGGGAAGAGTACGACTTGGACGGTGTGCGGGACCACCTCCGCCGGATCAAGGAGCGGTATCCGGAGAGCAACACGATGATCGTGCTGCCCCACGAGAGCATCGACTACGAAACGCTTGTCCACGTCCTCGACTCGACCCGGGACTACCCCACCGGCCGCATGAATCGAGAGGGTGAAGAGGTGCGCGCTGACCTTTTCCCGGTGGTGGTCTTCTCGCGTCTGCTGACGCTGGCCCCGGGCGAAGAGGGCGGCGAAGCGGAAGGCGAAGCGGAAGGCGAAGCGGAAGGCGGGTCGGAATGAAGAAGAGCCGATTCCGCAACATCGGCAAGCCTCCGGTGCTGATGCTCACGTCGCTCCTCGACATGTTCACGATCATCCTGATCTTCCTCATCGTGAGCTTCGAGGCCGAGGATTTCGACTTCAAGCTGAACCCAGACCTCGTCCTTCCCGAGAGCACGGCGTCGGCACAGCTCAAGGCCGCAGTGAACGTGTCCGTCAGCCGCGACGCGATCCAAGTGGAGAACAGGGATGTCATGCGGCTCGAAGGCGGGCGCGCCACGGTGGCGCAGTACGATCGGGGGGAGATCCCCCAGGTCGTTTCTGCGCTGCGACGCGAATACGAGCGCCGCTACGGCGACCAGCCCACTGTGGGGGAGCGGGTGGACCGGGGCGATCAGGCCTCGGCGGACAACGAGCCCATCGTGGTCCTCCAGTCGGACCGTCAGCTCGACTACCGCACGCTCTATCTCGTTTTGCGTTCCGCGGCCAACGCTGGCTTCTTCAAGTACCGGCTTGCTATCCTGAGGCGGTGATGCGCCGCCTGACCCTCCTCTTGCTCGCCACTGTGTGCTTCCTGCTTTCGGGTCTTTCGCCCATGCCCGCGGCCCAGGCAGAGCAACCGGGGGACGAGGTGCGCGACGGCGCCGAGCAGGATCGCCTGGCCCAGCGAAGGAGGCGGCGGCCCCGTAGGCGGCGGCCGACGGCGCGGCGGAGGCCAGCGGCACGTCCCTCGCCCCCAGCCGCCGCGGAGGAGACCCCGCCCGAGGAGGGAGAGGAGGGGGCCGCGGCCGCGGCTCCCGCACAGGCCCCCGGCGCGCAACCGACGCCCGCGGCGGTGCGCGGCCGGGTGCAGGGGGGCAGCGCCGTTCAGGCCGCGGCCGCCGGAGCACCTGCGGCCAGCCCCACCGAGACGGGGGATGACGAGGGCACGACCAGCTCCGGCTCGTCACTTCGCCGGTCCAACCGCATGGAATTCGACCCACGCCTCATCCGCGGCGAGACGGCCGGCACCGGAGCGGTGATCCTATTCGACCGCGGTCGGCGAGTTTTGCCGCCGCTCGCCAAACGTCGGAGGGTGTTCCTGCGTCCAACGCTCGACGAGGCCGTCGGGCCCGAGCGGGCGGCGGCCGCCCGGAGCCCGGAGTGAGTCGCATCCGAACGCCATGACGCCCCGTACGAAGGAGATCCTGCGGCGCGTGCAGGCCGACCCACTCGACGCGAGCGCGGCCGAGGCGGCCCGCCGAGAGCTCATGGCCGTAGGGGACCACAAGCGGCTCGAGAGCCTGCTGCGGTGGCGGGCAGCAACGCTGCGGGATCGGGGGGCGCCGAGCGCCGTGATCGCCGATGTCCACCGCTCTCTCGCCAGGCTGCGCCTCGAGCACTTGAAGGATTCGGCGGGCGCCGTGTCCGCCTACCAGGATGCCCTGACCGCGCGGCCCGAAGACCTCGAGGCCATGCACGAGCTGGCCACCCTCTATGTGGACAGGGCCCGCGCCACGGGCGTCGAGGAGGAGTACTCGCGGGCCGCCACGCTGTACTACGGGGTGGCCTGCTGGCTCGAAGGTCAGGACGCGGTCCCGTACCTCGAGGCGGCCCTCGACTGCGATCCCGCTCACGAGCAGTCCCTCGACATGCTGGAATTGCTCGCCAAGGCCCCTGGCGACAAGCCCCTCCTGGTCCAGAGGTGGCTCCAGTTCATTCAGCACGCCGGCGAAGGGCGGGCCGTGGACAACCGGCGCGTTTTGCTCGCACGCGAATACACGGCCGCGGAGAAGCTCGAGGAAGCGATGCGCTGCCTCGAGCCGCTCGCCGCGAGGGGCGTGAGCAAGGCTCAGGAGGCCGTCGAGAATCTGCGCCGCCGGATCGGAGGGGGCAGCCCCGCCTCTCGCCCGGCTCCGTCGGCCTCCTGGCCCGACGAGGACGCAGCGACGATCGTGCGCCCCGCGCTGGCCGACGGCGGGGGGCTTGCGAGCCCCTTTGGGCGCGATCCCTTCGCATCTCCCCCGAGCAGCGGCTCGACCGAGCTCGAGCCCACCGACCCCATGGCGCGCTACCCCCAGCACCCAGCACGCCCCGGTGGCCAGCCCGCACCAGCTCGCTTCGGCGGCGTGGTCTTCCACGGGCCGAGCGTCGAGACCGAGCTCACCACGGACGAATCGAGCTGGCCGCCGAAAACGGACCCCTCCCGGGAGCACTTCATCGCTCCGCCCAAGCCGCCCACCGGACGGATCCGACAGGAGCCCGCCGAAAGCCGGCCGGCTCGCCGTCGCAAGGCCAAGCGGCCCCGGCCCGAGCCGGCCTACGCCCCCGCGGTGGACCACCACGAGCCTCCGCCGCCGAGCGCACCGGTCGAGCTCCCTCGTGACGGGCTCGAGCCCATCCTCTACAGCGTCGACGAGGACGAGATCGCGGACCGTGAGGAGCTGGAGTTCGAGGAACCGTTCCCGGTGCAAGTGATCGTCGCCGGGGACGCCGTGGCCGCGCCCATGTCGTCGGCGCGCAAGACGCAGCCGGTGCTCGAGGTGATCCGCATCTCGGACGGGCGCGTCGTGGGCTCGGACACGCTACGCTGGCCGGGGCAGCGGCTCCGGCCGCGCGGCGCTCCCTTCTCTGTCGTGCGCGGGAGTCAGCGCGCCACTCTGCGCCTGCGAAGGTCGTCCGACGGCGCCCTGTGGAGGGCGGGCCGGCAGCCGGGTCTGCCGCCCGAGGAGCTGCCGCCTCCGGGGCAGCTCAGACTCGAGCTCGACGACGTCGTCGAGGTTCGAGAGGCGCCGGTGACCTGGCGCATTCGCCTGTTCAGGCCGAAGAGCAAGCCGCCCGCCTTCGAGTCGTGGAACGACATCCCGTGGAAGGTCTACGGTGCATGCGCGGGCCTGGCCGTGTTCCAGCATCTGCTCGTGCTCGGGTTCTTCCTCGGGCTCGCTTCCCTCGGCGTGAGCTTCCGTGTCGAGGACCGGCCTCAGGAGGAGATCTTCGCCGAGGTGCGCATGCGCGTGACGAAGCTCCCGCCGACCGAGCAGCCCAGGCCGCGGCCCGAGCGGCGGCGCGAGCGACGCCTCCAGGAGCGCCCGCCCGAGCCTGAGGAAGAGCAGGTGCGCATCCCGCGGTCGCTGCGGACCAAGCTCCGTCAGATCGCGCGCGAGCGCGACGGGGAGCAGGGCTCGACGGACCGTCTGGTCAACGCGCTGCGGTCGCCGGTCCAGGGCGCAGGGCAGTCGCTGTCGGAGGTGGTGTCGAACATCGATGCGGCGGAGGGCGGCGCGGACAGCGGCGCGTTCCGCGTCGGCGGCACGCTCGCGGCGCTCGAGGGGGCGGGCGTGAACATCGCGAGCGGCGGAGGCGGTGACATTGGGACCGTGGGCGGTCAAACGGCCACAAAGAACCTCGACCGGATGGAGGCGAGTGGAGGTCCGGTCCGGGGGCGAGTCCGCGGTGTTCAGGCCCTGGCACGCGTACAGGGAAGCTTGAGTCGGGGCGAAGTGCTCGCAGTGATCAACCGAGCCATCGGTCGCATCCAGCGTTGTTATGAGCGGGCTCTCACCACCAACCCCAGCCTCGCCGGTCAGGTGACGTTCGCGTGGACGATTCAACCGAGCGGGTCCGTCTCGGGGGTGAGCCAAACCTCGAGCACGCTCAGCAACCCGGCCGTGTCCACGTGCATCTCGGGCGTGATCCGAGGCCTGCGCTTCCCGCAGCCCCAGGGCGGCCCCGTGACGGTGGCCTTCCCGTTCATGTTCCAGCGCGTCCCGTAGGTTCGGCGGAGGCTCGCGCGTCTCTGGGCTACTCGCTGCTGCGCTCGGCGAGGCCCCGCTCCGTCCGGGTCCAGGCGGCGGTCCAGTAGCTCCGTGTATCGCCGCCCGCCTCGGCGTACCGGGAGAAGGCCGTCCAGAACCGGGTCGTCTGGGC
>Ga0214473_10006165_pt1 | contig 14345 bp, 10 predicted proteins | sample RVTome_7_FD_203509 | JGI IMG/M metagenome (GOLD analysis project Ga0214473, IMG submission 203509) | Soil microbial communities from uranium-contaminated site in the Upper Colorado River Basin, Wyoming, United States - RVT98D197 | ecosystem: Environmental > Terrestrial > Soil > Contaminated >... | reverse complement strand
TGAGATCCCAATTGTTGTCACCCCCACCCTGACCCTCCCCCCTCAGAGGGGGAGGGGAATTCCCAGGTTTCCGGATGAGAACCAGCTAGTTCAACTTGCCTTTCTCGGGGATACTCGCAGGACCCGAAGTCTTCACCGGGGGCTTCGCGGAGACCCCCTTCGGCGCCAGGAAGGAAATCATCCGATCTCCATATGACCCCGGGCTTTCGGGTAGGCTGGAAGAAAAAAAGATATCCGCGTAGAAAATCTCAGCCGAGCTTTTGGTATGCTGGGTGTTGATATAGAGCACAACCCCACCCAGAGTGGGTGGTTCTTCCTGAAAGAGTTTTTTGTAATCTTCATAGACGTCTCGCACTTCGGAGATCCACTGGTTCAATTTGGCCCGCCCGCTTTGCAAGACGATATACTTCATCTTGCTGTAAACGGTGGACGTCCCCGAAAATCCCGCCGGAGCTTGGCTATCCCAGATATACCCTACGGAACGGGTGTTCAGGGTTTTAGGAAACTTGGGGAATACTACGTAGATCTGGCCGGCCTGTTCATCGGTTTCCCGTTTCCGGATGTCTCCCCCTTCCGGGAGTTTGCTGGCTTTCCACCGCCAGGAAAAATAGGGATATTTGCGGACGTCGAAGGATATTTTTTTTCCCAACCCGAAGTAATCATTGACACTCAGCATGCGGAGGAAATAATTTCCATTTTCCCCCTCTATGGCCACCTTCGAGTTGCTGGCTGGATTTTTCAGAGACCATCCCACCGGGGCTCCTTTCCCATCCACCCCCTCGGAAAAGTGGCCCACCATGAGGATCTCTTTTCCTTCAGCCACCGATCCAGCCGATCCCGTATAGAGAGAGAGGATAAAGACCAGAACAACCCCCAAATAATGCACCCTTTTTCCCCTTAATCCGGACAATTGCCTTCCTCCTTCATTTACTCCCCCTCTGACTTCTGGGCCAGGGTGAACTCACCACTCATGAATTCTGGGGAATCCTTCTGAACTCAGTCTTCTCTTCCCGAGGAATAATTTGATTGATTGTAATCTAAAAGATCTTATCGGCGAATGACCAAGATCAGTTAAAGATTTCAGGTCCCTCTCCAAAAGAATTGGGGGGAAGATGAGGATTCAAGGGGGGAAAAGGTCAAGGGTTCGAGTGAGATCCCTCGGAATTATTTCTTGCATTGGGAAAATATCGGCTTGGTATAAGGTGGGACAATGCTTCGGGGGACACGAGGACCTCATTTTAGGAGAGGTCAGATGGCGCCTTGCAGGATACTTTCATCCCGCCGCGTTCCGGGGTCTATTTCTTTGAGACTACCGGGTCAGGAGGAAAAAATCTCCTTCCCGGCGGACCTGGTCCATTCTGGCCAGTCGGTCCAGATGTTTGGCCATCATGACTCTTTCGGAGAGGGTCAGGTCCCAGGGGCCTGCGGATATCGATTTTTTCCCGTAGATAATTCCCTCTTCCACAATTTCCTCCAGAGTCCTCGCCCTTTTTTTGAGGAGGTCGATTAATTTTTCTTCCCGGGAAAGAATAATTTTCAGGTAGCGGTCAATGTGAGCCGGGTCTCCGTCAAAGATGCCTTTACCGTGCGAGGTCAGATAGGTTTCTACCTCGAAAGTCTTCAACCGTTCCAGGGACCGAATGGTTTCATCGATGTCCGAACCCCGATCCGCATAATAAGGTCCGCCTTTGGTCAGGTCCAGATCTGCGGTGAACATCACTTTTTCGCGGGGAAAATAAAAGGCGCAATGGCCCCGGGTGTGGCCGGGGGCGTGGATAATCTCCATGGCGCATTCTCCCAGGTCCATGACCATTCCGTCCTGCAGAAACAGTTCCACTTTCCGTGGCTGGTAGTGACAATCCTCCGTCAAAAAATTCCGCCATTTCCCTTTGTCTTCTTCCGTCATATCTCCATAACAATCGACCAGGGCGTCCAGGTCCTGGAAGAAGGGGGCATCGAAGGGGTGGGCACAAAATTTGGATTCCGGGAAAAGGTAATTAAAGACCAGATGGTCTTCATGGGCATGGGAGTTGATCAGGAAATCAACCGGGCCCTGGTCTTTGAAGGCCCGCAATTTGTCCGGGTCACTGGAGGCATCGATCACCAGCCTCACCCGGCCATCTACCAAGACCGAATTGCAGAAAGGGTACCGGCCTCCTCGGATGAATTTGACTGGCCCCTTGGCAAAATCAAACAAGGTTCAGACCCTACCTCTCCAGCCGAAACTGTGAAATAATCCCTTAAATCACCCCCACCCTCACCCTCCCCCCTCAAGGGGGAGGGAATTTTATTAATCTGATTAGGTTTCCCCTCTCCCCTGGCGGGAGAGGGTAGGGTGAGGGGGTTTTTCAGACCTTCCCGCCACGCGGAAAGGGATTCTGTTCTACATAATCATTCCACCGTCGCAATGGATCAGCTGGCCGGTGATATATGAGCTTTCATCGGAAGCCAGGAAAAGGGCCAGGTTGGCAATATCCCGCGGCTGACCTTTGCGGTTGAGGGGGACGATAAAGGCCAGGCTCTTCTCCATGCGTTCGACAATGGCCGGGGGCATGGATTTAATCATGTCCGTCCAGATCATCCCCGGGGCGATGACGTTGACGTTGATCCCTTTGGGCGCCAGCTCCTTGGCCGCCGTTTTGGTCATGCCGATCACCCCGGCCTTGGTGGCCGAATAATTGAGCTGTCCGGGATTTCCCCTCCAGCTCGTCGAAGAGATGTTGACAATCTTTCCATACCCCTTTTCCCGCATCACCCGGGCCGCGCACTGGATACAGAGATACGTCCCTTTGAGATTTACTTCGATCACCTGGTCCCATTGCTCATCCGTCATCTTGTGGAGCATGGCATCGCGGATAATCCCGGCGTTGTTCACCAGGATGTCCACCGTCCCGAATTCTTTTACGGCCGTATCCACCATTTCTTGCGCCACCGGCCGCGAAGCCACGCTGCCGATTACGGAAACAGCCTTGCCGCCCTGGCTTCTGATCGACTCCACGGTGCGGCGGACATCGGCCTCATTCACGTCATTGACCACCACCTTGGCTCCCTCTTCGGCAAAGCGCAAGGCAATGCCCTCCCCGATTCCTCGTCCCGCTCCCGTCACGATGGCCACTTTGTCCTTGAGTCTCATAACCATGCCCTCCCTTTCTCTGGAATGTTGGAATCATGGAAAAATGGAATATTGGGCCCGGAGATAAGTAAACCTCTCTTCCATCATTCCGGAATTTTTGGTTTCCCCATCATTCCATTCTTCCAACCTTCCATTCTTCCGTTCTGGGTTGTTCCATTCTTCCATCATTCCATTATTCCATTATTCCTTTTTTTCTCTTCTTCCATCCCGATCGCTTTCCGGTAATGGTAGTATTGATACAGCGCACCGGTTGCTTTGGCCGCCCCTTCCGGGCTGCGGAATTGAGCCACCGCAGAATCTGCCGGTCCGCTTGCCCCTTCCGCGTTGGGCCCCACCGCGAATATCGGTTTCTGGTATTTCCTGACCAACTCGCAGACTCGTTGATAGATCTGGGTTCTGCCGGTAGAGACCTTTTGCGCGATATTCTCGATTTGTTCGGGAGGTAGGATCGCTTCTGCTCTTTCTTTAACATCCGGGATAATCTGAGCCAGGGGGCCGGCATGGCCACTCAGAGAAATAACCCCATCTACCTGGTTCCAGGAAATCAAGAGCTCCAGGCATTCCATGTAGGACTCTGTGCTGATCGTCGCGACCATATCGACGGGGTTCCCCCGGCTCCAATAGGACGGAAGCAAACGATCCAGGCTACGGATGATGGAACCATCCAGAGGGGGCACCTCCAACCCAAGCTCGTTGCAGGCATCGGCGGTGATGACCCCCCATCCTCCCCCCCGGGTTAGAATGGCGACTCGATTTCCCCGGAGTGGGGGCAGAGAAGACAAGGCCGCGCCCCATTCCAACATTTCCTCGGGCGTTGACGCCCACAAAATGCCGGCCTGCCTGAAGGCGGCTTCATATATTTCTCTTACCCCGGCCATTGCTCCACTATGGGATCTAGCCGCCCGGGAACCAGCCGGGGTTCTTCCCCCTTTGAAGGCGATGATGGGTTTATGGGGCGTAATCTTCTTGGCCTTCTCAAAAAATTCTCTCCCATCATCCAGACCCTCGATGTAAAGCAGGATGACCCGAGTTTCGGGGTCTTGGCCCAGGAAACCCAGGTAATCTTCTGACCGAAGGTCCCCTTCATTTCCGCCGCTTACGTATTTACTGAATCCAACCGCAAATTTTTCTCCCCAGCCCAGCATCTGCGTGCCGATGTTTCCGCTTTGAGAAACCAGGGAAACACTGCCCTTTTTGGGCCTCACGGGGGGCATCAGGGCCGTCAGGCTGGCCGAGGCGCTGAAGATTCCCATGGTATTCGGCCCCACCAAGCGCAAACCCGCTGCTCGAGCCATTGCGGTCAGTTCTTTTTCCAGCCGGGCTCCTTCTTCCCCGGTCTCGCTGAAATCGGAGGTGATCACGACGGCCATGCGGACCCCTTTGCGAATACAGTCCTGCACAGATTCCCGGGTTAGATGAGCCGGAATGGCAATGATGGCCAGATCAACGGGATCGGAAATCTGGGTGACTCGGCCATAGGCCTTATGCCCCAGGATTTTTTCCTCCTTGGGGTTCACCGGGTAAAGCCGGCCCGGGTATCCTCCCAGAAGGATGTTGAGGAAAATGATCGCCCCCCATTTCCCGATATTGTTCGAGCCCCCGATGAGCGCGATGGATTTCGGGTTGAAGAGAAGGTCGAAATTGGGCTCGGGAATCCCGGTCATTTTCTCCTCTTTTTGAAAAGCTGCCTTTTTCAACTCTGTTGCCTCCCACTTGCACCTTATCTTTGAACAATACCCGTTGAATTGTCAAGTATTCGGAAATAATTCTTTGAGCCGCGATGAATGATGACTCCAAATTTCAGGACGCGACACTCGCCGGCTCCTGTCAAGATTCCTAAGGTGGGATAAACGAGAATTTTTTTGTTGACGATAGCGGAGAGATATTTTATAAGTAAGTGGTTACTTATCTTCTCCAGCACCGAAAGGGGAAGGGCATGAAAAGACGGATGTCCGGCGGAGGTCGCCGGGAACAGATTCTGGAGGGAGCCATGCGGCTCTTTGCGCAGAAGGGCTTCCGCGGCACCACCACCCGGGAGATTGCTCAGCGGTTAGACATCAGCGAGGCGTTGATGTTTAAGTACTTTCCCAGCAAGGAAGCCCTCTACCGGGCGATCATCCAGAAAAAAACGGATGGTTCGGAAGAAATGCTTTTCCCCAAGGAAGCCATCCAGGCCAAGGATGACCGGCAGGTATTCCAGGCCATCGCCTCTTATTTCATCCGGAAGAACACGGAAGATCCCACCTTTATGCGGTTGATTCTGTACAGCTCTCTGGAGGGCCATGATCTTTCGAATATTTTTTTTGAAAATCACGCCGCAGAAAGAACCCGGCTCCTCTCCAAATATATTCGCCAACGGATCAAGGAAAAGGCCTTTAAAAAAGTCCCCCCAATGTTAGCCGCCCGCGCCTTCATCGGCATGGTCATCCATTATGTCCAGACCCAGGAAATCCACGGGATGAAAGCAACATCCCATTTCTCCCAGAAGAAAGTTGTGGATACACTCGTGGATGCCTTTTTAAACGGGTTGAAGGGAAGCCAGTCGGGAAATGAAGCCGGAGAAAGAAAAGTCGCCGAATAAAGCCAGGAGAAAGACCCTTTTACTGCTCTTGGGGGCAGCCGCCCTGGGGGTGGGAGTCTTTTTCGGCTCACAGTGGTTGATCTTTCGCTGGCATTACGTCTCCACGGACGATGCCCAAGTGAAGGCGAATTTGATCAATCTCAGCGCCAAGGTGCCGGGAAAAATCGCCAAACTCCTGGTTGAGGAAGGGGATTCCGTGCAGCGGGGGCAGATCCTCGTGGAGCTGGAAAAGGAAGATTATGCCGCCGCCCGGGACCAGGCCCGCGCCATCTTGGAAACCGCCAAACATGAACTGGACAAGGCCATAACCCAGCTCTCCTTAACCCAAGAAAGGGTCGTGCAGGGGATTGGAGTAGCCCAGGCTTCCCTGGGGGAGGCCAGAGAAGGACTTAAACTCTCCCAGGATGATACCGTCCTGCAAACCGATCGGGTGAATAAGGAAATCGACCGGGCCCGGGCCAATTACCAGGCAGCCCGGGCCAGGGTCGTCGAGGCCAAAGCCACGATGGACAATGCCCAAAAAGAATTCGCCCGGGTTCAGGAACTATTCCGCCAAAGATATGTCGCGGAAAATGCCCGCGATGCTGGGGAAACAGCCTGGCAGGTGGCTGAAAGCAAGTACCAGTCGGCCCTGGAAAATGAACGGGAGTCCCTCTCCCAGCTTCAGCTGGCCGAAGCCAACCAGCGTTCGATCGCCCTGAAGGAACAGAATACCCGCATCTCCGAGCATGTTTTACGCAGGTCCCAGCACAACCTGAACCTGGCGGAGGAAGAAAAAAAGCAGATCATCCTGCAGGAAAAAAATATCGAGCTCCTGAAGGCCAAGATCCAGGAAGCGGAAGCCGCCTTCCAGCTGGCCGATATTCGTCTGCAAGAGACCAAGATTCTCAGCCCGATCCGCGGGGTGATCTCCAGGCGGATGGCGGATCGAGGGCAGATGGTCCAGCCCGGCCAGCCCATTTTCATCGTCAATGATCCGGGAGATAAATGGGTCGTGGCGAATGTGGAAGAGACAAAAGTTCGCCGGGTACACCCGGCCGCCAAAGCAACGATCGAAGTCGACGCCTTCCCGGGCCAGACCTTTGAAGGACGGGTTGAATTTATCGGGGCGGCGGCCATATCGGAATTTGCCCTGTTGCCGACTGAGAATCCGTCGGGCAATTTCATCAAAATCACGCACCGGATTCCGGTACGGATTTCTGTAAAGGACCCGAAGAATCGGCTTCGGCCGGGGATGATGGTGGTCGTGGCGATAGAAGCAAAGTCGTAGGGGCAATTCATGAATTGGCCCTACATGTTGGCCAAGAAAATACCTGTTTGGTTCCGGCTATGCGGGGTTAGGTCAAATTGAATAACTTTTCTCCCCAGGGCAAAGATCATAAATGGGGTGTCCTGTCGGTGGTCATCATCGGGAGCTTCATGGCCATCCTGGATAATAATATCGTCAACGTCGCTCTGCCCAAGATCATGGCGAATTTCGGGGCCACGGTGGACCAGATCGAATGGGTGGTTACCGGCTACATGATCGCCTTCGCCATCTCCATGCCGGCGACCACCTGGCTGCGGGAGGTTTTCGGCCTGAAGAAGGTCTTCATCGCCAGCCTGGTTCTCTTCTGCTTTGGGTCGGCTCTTTGCGGCGTGGCCTGGGACAAGGATTCTCTGATTGCTTTTCGGGTGCTCCAGGCCCTCGGGGGAGGGGCGATGATGCCTACCGGCCTGACACTGGTCTCGGAAGCCTTTCCTCCTCAGGAACGGGGCATGTCCATTGGGATCTGGTCCATCGGCGCCATGGTCGCCCCTGCTGTCGGCCCATTCCTGGGTGGCTATCTGGTGGACGAGGTCAGCTGGCGGTCTATTTTTTACATCAACCTGCCGGTGGGGGCCGTCGCCGTCTTCGCCGCGCTATTGATTCTCACCGCGAGCAAAGCACCCGGCCCGGCGCGGAGGTTCGACCTCATCGGTTTTATCAGCTTCTCGGCTTTTCTGGCTCCCCTTCTGATCGCCTTGGCCCAGGGTCAGCGGGAGGGTTGGGACTCTGACTACGTTCTCTCTTGCTTCAGCCTGAGCCTGCTGGGGCTGGCGGCCTTCATCACCTCCGGCTTCCTCCTGAAAGATCCGCTCATTGACCTGCGTATTTTCGCCAATCATGATTTCCTGATGGCCAACATCGTCAACTTCTTGCGGGCGGTGGCCATCTTTGGCTCCATGTTCCTTCTCCCCCTTTACCTGCAAAACCTTCTCAACTATACGGCCTTGCAGACGGGCGTCATCCTGGCCCCTACAGCCATCAGCGTTGCCATCGTCTCGCCCTTCTCCGGGCTCATATCCGACCGCATTGGCCCGCGCGTCCCTCTATTCTTGGGCACTGTGCTGATGGCCTATTCCCTCTACCTATACAAAGACCTTTCCCTCAACTCCGATTACTGGTTCCTGTTCTGGCCCCAAGTCCTGCGGGGTGCAGGGCTGGGGTTAATCAACGCTCCGCTCATGAGCGGCGCCATCAATGCCGTCCGCCGGGAGCAGACCAGCATCGCTTCGAGCCTCCTGACCATCATCATGCAAGTCGGGGGAGCCTTCGGAGTCGCCATTTTGGGGGCCACCCTGGAGCGCCGGCAGTACTACCATTACGCCCATTACCTGCAGCAGATCAACGATGCCTTTTCTCCCGCAGCATATCAGGCCCAACTGGCCATGCAGCAATTGCTCCTCAAGGCCGGGCATTCACCGGCTGAAGTCCTGGTCAAAGGAAAAAATCTAATGGTCCTGTGGGTCCAACGCCAGGCTGGGGTTGGAGCGTTCGGTGACGCTTTCGTCTTCTCGGCCCTGATCATCGCCCTGGGTATCGTCCCGGCCTTGCTGATCCGGAACCGGAGAGCCTCAGAAGCTACGAAGCCGGCAGCGATGGTGGAATAAATTGTATTTGAAAAAGTTCTAGAGTAAATTAGCTATCTTATGCTTCAGAAAGAAGAATTTTTGGCCGAAAGAATGCATATATACCAGGAAAGGGGACTGGAGGATGAAAAAAATGATGCCGAGGGGAATGGCTGTCTGGGGGCTAAACCTGATCCTTCTTTTATTCTGTGCCAGCTGGGCATTTGCTGAAGATCTTCTACCGACGCCGGGGAAGCCGCTGACTCTCGACCAGGCAAGAGGGATTGCCCTAAAGCTCCATCCCTCCTTGGTTGCCAACAAGGAAATCGTCGTCGCGAACAAAACCGTGGTGGAACAGGCGCTGGCTGCCTACTATCCGCAGTTGAATTTCAATAATAGTTATACGGCCCTGACGACGAATTTCAGTACTTCCACCGTCAGTTCCGCCGTCGGTGGTGCCATTGGATTACCCACTGCGGGTCCCGACCGGTACCGGTGGACCTTTGTCAACATCGCTTCCACGGGCCTCGTGGCCACCCAGACAATCTATGACTTTGGCCGTACATCCAATGCCGTCAAGATCAACCGGGAAAATGTACTATCCAGCGAGGAGGATGTAGCCATTACCCGGCTGAATCTCATCCTGAATGTCGATCAGGCCTACTATGCTGTCCTCCAGGCAAAGCGCCTAATATCGGTGGCGGAAGATACGGTTAAGCAGACCAAAGAGCACCTGGATCAGGCCCAGGGGTTTTACCAGGCAGGAACCAAACCGAAAATCGACGTAACCAAGGCTGAAGTGGATTTCGCCACTGCCCAATTGGCCCTGATTCAGACCAAAAATAATTACTGGGTGGCTCACATCACCTTGAACAATGCCATGGGCTTGCGGCAAGATCTGCAGTATGAAATCGAAGATACCCTGGCTTTCAAACCCCGGCAGATCACCCTGGCGGAGATTTTGAACACCTCCTACGAAAAGCGCCCCGAACTTATCCAGTTCAAGGCCAGGATGCGCGGCCAGGATGCGGCGATAAATCTCGCCAAGGCCACCTACTATCCCGTTCTTTCAGGCAATGCCAGCTATCTGCTCCGCAGCACCGGTGTTGATGATCCCTTCTACTGGGACATGTTTTTAGGGGCTTCCCTGAACTTCCCCCTCTTCAGCGGTTTCTCCACGCCGGCCCAGATCGCTCAAGCCAAGGCCAACCTGCGGAGCCTGCAGGCTCAGGAGGAGAATACGAAATTGAATATCCGCCTGGAAGGAGAGCAGGCCTACCTGGGTCTGAGGGTAGCCGATGAACAGATTAAAGTCACGGAAAAGGCGGTCGACCATGCCCAGGAGAATTGGGACTTGGCCACGGGCCGCTACAAGGTAGGCGTCGGCTCTCCCCTGGAGATCACGGATGCAGAAGTCTCTCTGGCCAATGCCCGCGCCAATCATATCCAGGCCCTTTACAATTATAAGATCGCGGAATCCCGGATCGAAAAAGCCATGGGTTCTTTCCGATAAAACTATTGATGGGAGATGAGTAATTCGGTAGGATTAAGGCGTTAAGCAAGGGGAGCTGCCCAACAGGGATTCGGCGAACCCGTCGGGAAAGAGGATTTATGAGTCGCGTGAAAAAAATAATTCTGGTTCTGGTGATCTTGGCCATCGCCGCTCTGGGGGCGTTTCGCGCTGCCCAGGTCATTTCCGCTCGAAAGGTTGAGGATCCGAGGCGGCAAGGAAGGGGCCAAGCACCCATGGTGGAAGCGGCTCCCGTGGCCCAGGGCCTGATTGAGGAAAAAATGCTCCGCACCGGAGATATTGCGCCTTATGCGCAAGTGACCATATATTCCAAGGTCCAGGGGTGGGTGGAGAAGATCAATGTCCGGGAAGGGGATCGGGTGAAGGTCGGACAGGTGCTGGCCACCCTGGACTCCCGCGAAGCCGAGGCCACTGTGGCCCAATCCAAGGCCAGCCTGGGGGCAGCCGTTGCCCGCCTGAAGCAGGTCAAAGCCACCGCGGAGGAGACCATCCAATCGCAGATCCAGCAGACCCGGGCCAACCTGGAGCTGGCTGAGGCGGACTTGAATCGCGCCAAGGAACTCCATGAGAAGAATTTCATCGCCCGCCAACAGCTGGACGAAGCCCGGACGAAGTACAGCGTCGCCAAGGCAGCTTATGGCTTGGCCCTCAATAATCAGATGCAAAAGACCTGGGAGAACGACATCGCCCTGGCTGAGGCCCAGGTCCAGCAAGCCAAAGCCACTCTGGACCTTAACCGGGCCCAGCTCGCGAACCTGATCATTCTTTCGCCGATGAATGGAAAGGTCACCAAACGTCACGTTGACCCGGGAACCATGGTGAAAGACACCACCCCTATTCTGGCCCTCATGGACCTGGATGAGGTCAAAATGATGGTGAACGTGATCGAGAAGGAATTCGTCCGCCTGCAAGTTGGACAAGCGGTAAAGGTAACGGTTATGGCCTTTCCCAACCGTTCGTTCCAGGGGCGCATTTTGATCATTACCCCCGCCCTGGAGCTGCAATCCCGCACCTCAGAAATCCAGATCTCCATTCCCAACCCCGGATACATTTTGAACCCCGGGATGTTCGGGCGGGTGGAGATCCTTCTCCGTTCCGACCCTCAGGCCACCCTGATCCCTATCCAGGCTCTGCTTACAGATGAAGAAAAAGATTTTGTATACGTCCTGAAAGATGGTAAAGCCCATCGCCGCCCTGTTCAAAAGGGGATTTCAAAAGACACCGTCGTGGAAATCATCCGGGGCCTTACTCCCGGGGAGCAGGTGGTTACCGCCGGGCAAGAGTTCCTGCGGGATGGAATTCCGGTGCGTCTGGAAGCCAAATCTGAGAAGAAATAAATTTAATAGGACGCAGATTTTCGCAGATGAACACAGATAATCATTTTCTTTCGCCGATCCTGATCATCCGAATTCACCCGTGTCCAAAAAATAATTTCCTATGCAATAAATTTAAGGATTGAAAACATGAACCTTGCAAAATTTGCCCTGCGCAACCCCATCACCATCTTGATGGCGGTCTTGATGGTCATCATCCTGGGCCTCATCTCCTTTTCGAAGATGCCCGTGGACATGTTCCCGGAAATCACCTTTCCCTCCATTACCGTGGCCACCTTCTACAAGGGTGCGAACCCTCAAGACATCGAGCGGATGGTCACCTACCCCGTGGAAAAAGCCGTTTCCACCGTTAACGGAGTGAAGTACGTCCAGTCTATCTCCCGTCAGGGTGCCTCCCTGGTTACGATCTATTTCAACTGGGGAACCAACCTGGACAGCGCCCAGTCCGATGTGCTGCAGGTCGTCAATTTGGCTCGCGGCGATCTGCCCAAGGAAGTTGAAAACCCGATCATCCGCAAATTCGACATCGCCCAGATCTCCGTCGTCTTCATTGCGCTCATGGGCGGGGGGCTCAACGAGGGTCAGCTCTACGACCTGGCCTACAACGTCGTCGAGCCGGAGATCGAGCATGTAGCCAACGTCGCCTCCGCGCGGGTCGTCGGGGGAATGATCCGGGAAATTTTTGTGCACTTCAACCGGGAGCGCCTGCAGGCTTTCAACCTGTCTCCCGAGGATGTCATCCAGGCGGTTCAGCAGTCCAACCTGATCCTGCCCGCGGGGGATATCAAAGCCGGGCCTTATGATTACCGCCTTTCTACCGAGACACAGTTCAGCCTGGTAAAGCCCATGGAAAATATCATCGTTTCCAACTTCCAGAAGCGGCCGGTCTACGTCCGGGACATCGGAGAAGTGAAGGACTACTACCAGGATCAGACCAACCTCATCCGGGTAAACGGCCAGCCGGCCGTGGCCTTGGCCGTGCAGAAGACATCCGGAACGAATACCATCCAGGTGGTGGATGACGTCCGCAAGGTCCTGCCGAAGATTCAGAAGATGCTCCCCCCGGGGGTGGTGATGCTGGAGCTCTTCGATCAATCCCTCTACATCCGGAACTCCATTAAAAGCCTCCAGCACGAAGCGATCTTGGGAGCGGTCCTGGCGGTCCTGGTGATCCTGGTTTTCCTGCGCAACCTACGCAGTACGATGATCGTTTCCCTTTCCATTCCCATCTCGATCGTCTGCGCTTTTATCCTCCTCTACTTCAACAATCTTAGCCTGAATACCTTCACCCTCGGAGGCCTCGCCCTGGGAGTCGGTCGTTTGGTCGACGATGCCATCGTCGTGCTGGAGAACATCTACCGCCATCGTAGCGCCGGTGAGTCTCCCCAGGAGGCGTCCATCAAAGGTTCGGGGGAAGTCGGCCTGGCCGTTCTGGCTTCGACAATCACTACGATCGTCGTCTTCCTGCCCGTGATTTTCATCACCGGCATTGCCCGCCTCCTTTTCACGCCCCTGGCCTTGACGGTGGCCTTCTCCCTGATCGCCTCTTACTTCGTCTCCCTGACGGTCATTCCGGTTCTCTCCCGCAAGTACCTGCATCCGGAAAGTGAAGAAGTGTTGCCCCCTTCCCCTACTGCCCTGGACCGATTGAAATGGCGCTTCAGAGGGCTATTCGAACGGATCGACTCCGGTTATCAGTCCCTTTTGGCCTGGGCTCTCGCCCATCGCTGGACTGTCGTCATCGCCGTGGCCGTAGTTTTCCTGGGCAGCCTGCCGCTTTATTTCTTCATCGGCAGTGAATTTTTTCCTTCCATGGACGAAAGCCAATTCCGCTTCATTGTCCAGATGCCTGTGGGCACGCGCCTCGAAGAATCCGGACGAACGGCGGCCCGCATGGAAGAGGTCATCCGGCAGACCCTAGGCAAAGAGACCACGGCGATCCAGGTAAATTTTGGAATTCCCACGGGATTGTCAGCGATCTGGTCCCAAAACACGGGGCCGCACAAGGGATGGATTCGGATTCGGCTGATTGATCCTGGAAATAGGGAACTATCGGCCGATGCCCTGATGGAGAAGCTCCGCCCCAAGCTTTTGCAGGAATTCCCCGGCGTACGCATCTTCTTCGTCTCCGGAGGAATCGTACGCATGCTGATCTCCTTCGGCTATGAGAACCCGATCGATATCGAGATCTTGGGCTATGATTTCAAAATCAGCCAGAAGCTGGCGGAACAGGTGGAGGCGATCATCCGCCAGACGCCCGGTGCCAAGGACGTCCGGATCAGCCGGGAGCCGGACTATCCCCAGCAAAACATCGTCATCGACCGGGAGCGGGCCGCCCTTCTCGGGCTGAGCGTGGCCCAGGTGGCCCGGGCGATTCAGACCTTCATCAATGGCTATCAGGCCTCCATCTTCTCCGACCCGCGGACCGGGAACCAATATTACATTACCGTGCGGGCTCATGGGGCCGACCGCACCTCCGTCAGTGACCTCGACCATATCTTTCTCTTCAACCGTGACGGACGGCCCATCTCTTTGGACAACATCGCGACCATTTCCCGCGGGGTTGGACCGATCCAGATCGAACGCAAGTACCAACAGCGCGTCATCCACGTGACCGCCAATACCTTCGGCCGGGACCTGGGGAGCGTGGCCGCGGATATTCAGGAGAAGCTCGACAAGCTCTCATTGCCACCCAATTTTAAGATCAACATGACCGGCGCCGTGGAAAGCCAGCGGGAATCGTTCATCGCCTTGCTGGGAGCCCTGATCCTGGCCGTGGTGCTTGTGTACATGGTCCTGGCATCCCAGTTTAAATCCCTTATCGACCCCTTCATCATCATGTTCTCCGTGCCCCTGGGATTGATCGGGGTGCTCTGGGCGCTCTTCCTCACCCAA
>Ga0214473_10006164_pt1 | contig 14345 bp, 7 predicted proteins | sample RVTome_7_FD_203509 | JGI IMG/M metagenome (GOLD analysis project Ga0214473, IMG submission 203509) | Soil microbial communities from uranium-contaminated site in the Upper Colorado River Basin, Wyoming, United States - RVT98D197 | ecosystem: Environmental > Terrestrial > Soil > Contaminated >... | reverse complement strand
CCCCGCCGGCTTTCTCGACACGCTGGAAGAGATCATCCGCAAGTACAAGGTCGACGGCGAAGAGTGCGTGCTGATGCCCTTCCACAAGGAGACGTATCTCATCTCGGCGAATCGCGCCCGATTCGAACCCTTGATCAAGTTTGCGATCCCCACGATCCAGCAAATTGACCAGGTCGACGACAAGGGCGCGCTCGCCCGGTTGTGCCAGAAGCGCGGCCTGCCGATTCCCGAAACGGCGGTTGTCGATTCGCCCGAGGAGTTTCGCGCGGCTGCCGAGACGTTTCCCTATCCGGCGTTCGTCAAGGTGCGGCGGTTGGCAGCGGCGGTCGGGGTGAAGCAGGTTCACAATGCCGCGCAGGCGGTGACGACGTTCGACGAGTTCGTGAAACGCTACAACTTGGGAACAGACTCCTATCCGCTCCTGCAACAAGCCGTGCCCGGCGACGACTACTGCACGACGTTCCTCTTCGACCACGGCCAGCCGCGAGCGACCATGACCTACCACAACCTCCGCACGTACCCGGTGAAGAGCGGCACGGGAGTGCTGCGCGAGACTATCGACGCCCCCGCCATGGAGCGTATTGGCGCCAGTTTGCTCGGCAGCCTCGGTTGGCACGGCGTCGCGGAAGTCGATTTCCGCTGGGACGGCAAGGAAGCGGAGCCGGTGCTCATCGAAGTGAACCCACGATTCTGGGGCGGGCTCACGCAGTCGGTTGCCTCCGGCTGGGACTATCCGTACCTGCTCTACCGCCTCGCCATCGACGGCACCGTGGCACCGGTCGATCCTAAGAACAACAACGCCAAGACGGAAACGCCCGTGATGGCGCTCCTCGCCACGCTTACCGAGATCGCCCAAGACGACACGCAAATGGAAGCAATGCGCAAGGCCTTCGAGCAGCTCAAGCTTGACTACGGCCCCGGCAGCCGGCTCCACGCCCTGCGCGATTTCTTCGAGCGTCTAAAACACGGCGTCGACGCGGGAGGCCGCTGGGAACACGCCCGCGCGCTGCTGGCCGATCACCATAACACCGTGTCCGACGTCCTCTCTTGGGACGATCCGCTGCCGGCGCTCGGCGTGCTGTATCCGCTCGCCGTCTTCATGAAGCACGGCAAGATTTCGACTGAGCTGTTGGTGTCGTAACGGCTGTTGGTGTCGTAACGGCTGCTGGTCACTTGGCGACTCACGGACGGGGCCTGAAAATTGCTCGCCTTTCGGCCCGAGAAAGCGCATACTAGCGGTCGGAGGCACATCGTCATGGCCGAGCACGACAGCGACACGATTGAAAACGTCTCGCCCGCTTTGGCTGCCGCGAAATACTTCGTCGAGCAGTCGGAAGAACTCGCCTACGAGTTCGGCGCCGCGAGCCACGCCGGCCTGCGACGACGCGACAACCAGGACCACTACTTGGTGATGCGCCGCACGCGCACGCAGCAGCTCTTGCTCACGAACGTCCCGACCGAGCAGCTGGTGCTCCCGACCGACGAGGCCTTCGGCATGGCGGTCGCCGACGGGATGGGTGGCGTCGGTTGCGGCTCCCTGGCGAGCCAACTGGCAATCCGCACCGCCTGGGAAGTTGCCGGCCGCGCCACCAGCTGGGTCATGAAACTCCGCGATCTGAATTCGCTGGAGCTCACCGAGCGCGTCGAAGGCTTCATCTACATGATGCAACAAGCGTTTGTCCATGAATACGAAACGAATCCTGACTTCTCGAACAGCGGTACCACCTGGACCTCGGCCTACCTCGTGAGCGCGTTCGCTGTGCTTGCCCAGATCGGCGATTCGCCGAGCTTCCTCTGGCGCGACGGCACCTTCCGTCGGATCACGACCGACCACACGATTGAGCAAGAGTTCATCGCCGCGGGCGTCGCGCCGGAAATCGCCGGCAAGTACAGCCACATGCTTACGCGCTGCCTCCGCTACGATGCGCTCAAGGACCGGCCCGACGTGTACCACATTCGCCTCCATCCCGGCGACCAACTACTGCTCTGCACGGACGGCCTCACAGACATGGTCAGAGAAAACGTCATCGCCGAATGCCTCGATTCATCGGCCACCGCCCAGGTGGCCTGCGACACGCTGATTTCGCTGGCCCTCGCTGCCGGCGGCAAAGACAACGTCACCGCGGTGCTGGCGCGGGCTCGATCACGGTAGTCCGTTCGCCGTTGCCACATTCCAACATCCGCCCCACAATCACTTCGACCAGGAGATCAAAGATGCATCGCATTCCGAACTTTGGTTGTTCGACGATTGTACTTCTATGCGTCGCCGCGGCCGCCAGCGCCGAACAGCAGGTGACACTGCAAACTGGAGCAACGATTGTTGGCACCGTCAGCATGGATGGCACGAACCTCGTGGTCGACGTCGACGGGGCCAAGCTTCGTGTGCCATTCAAAGACGTGGCCACCGTGACATCGACATCGACTGATATATCGAACCAGGCGCAACGATTGCTGCTCAAAGGTCTCGAGGCCCAACTGTTGTATGGTGGCGAGGAGAAGGAGATTGGGCTTTTGGCCGAGGCGTTTCGATTGGCGCCCGACGACCCGCATGTGGCATACTGGTACGCCCGCAGTTTGGCCAACGCCGGTTTCGGCAAGGGCGCCAGCGAGGTCTTTCAGCCGCGGCGGGCGGCGATTGAGGCGGCCTATCCGGGGATTGCCGATCGTCTCGCAAAGCAAATCGAGGAGCGGCTAATTACCGAGTCGCTGCCTGCCGCGCTGGTGAAGCGGCTTGACCAAATCGCCTCTGCGGCCGACCGCGCTGGCCCATTTATTGCCGAGAAGAATGCTTATGCGGCCTACTTCCAGTTAGTCGATCAAATGAACAAGCCGATCGAAAAATCCTCGTTTGAGATTAGCTGCAATGGTGAGAACGAAAACTTGGAATCGTTTCCCAATGGGTATCACCTATTCACGTTTTTTCGCCGGCCATCGTACGGCAGCGATCCGTGTCGATTGGAGGTGTCGCAGCCCGGGCTGGTCAGCAAGACCTTCGAGTTCCAAGGCGCCACAAACGGTGTTGAGAATGCGGGCGTCTTTCGGGTTAAGCGGCTAACGGACGCCGAGCGTCTGCCGGTCCTCGTCACAGTGGTCGATGCGCAGGGCAAACCACTTTCTGGAGCGACGGTCGCTTTCAGCACGAGGGGCCGGGTGAGAAGCCAAGAGGGAGTTCCGCCGGTCACGACGTCTTCTGATGGGCAAGCCAAGTTGAGCCTGTTTCCGAATTCCTACAATTGCCAGATATCGCTGGAAGGCTTCAGCCCCGTCACGCAGACAATCATGGTGGCAACGGACGCGAAGCCACCAATCGAAGTCGAAGCGAAGCTTTATCGCGCAATTGCCGCGACGATAAAAGTTGAGTGGCGGGCGAGATTGGCCTTCCAGCCTGGTGCACCAGAGCGCGGCGACACCTTTACCGCCGGAAAGTTCGAACAACGTATCGGTCCGGGAAGCGTCAGCGGTTACCGCGGCAGCCCTTACGGCCCACCTTGGGTCCGCCTCATGCAAACCGGTAACGCAATGCAATTGCAGTTCATGGAGCAAATGTATTACCCGCAGCCTTCTTCGGAAGCAACATGGGTCGGCCAACTGGGGAGCGTTGGAAAGGAGGCCGAGAGCGCCACGGATTCAGTAGCGGCGGCAGTCCGCTTTGACAAGATTGATCTCAGCCAGCTCGACGAGATCAAAGACCAACTCAAGCTGCCACGATCCGACCTGGGAGGCATGCCAGGCCGCCAGTCGCCGGTATCGTTGCCGGTGGAGGCGGATGCCATCTATGTTGGCAAGATCAACTCACGAGATCCGCAGACTGGCCGGCCGGCGCTAATTGAGTTCAAGATACTTACTACCGAGTTGGCTCTTCCATGAGGTCGCCGGACGATCGAAACTTGATAGTGGGTACCAAGCAGCAATTAGAGGCTGTCATTGGAGCGCTGACGAGCCCGAGCGTGAATTGACTTCGGCGTCCTCAGCGGAACCTTTGGTTTCCCGACGGCCATTCATTCCGTACCGAGCGGCGCCGACCAGCCAATTCGCCGACGGGTTCTCGGTGATTTGATCGTCGACATGAGTTTAGAATCGTCGTCGTCCGAAGATTCGACCGCCAGACGATTAATAGTGAAGAGCGATGGCAAATCAACGATTTTCGCTGCCGGATGGCGCGCACCGGCGGTGGAATGGACCAATGAACGAGCGAAGCGACCGGCGCTTTGTCGTCGATCGACGGCGCCCTTGAAGCGGCAAGCTCAATTCTGAACTAGTCGTCGACGGAGTTTGGTCCCATTCGCCACCTGGCAGGCCTGAGCCCCTTCCGAAAGCCCCGCGATTGCCAGCAATCGCTGTCGCCGCGAAGCATACTTCATGTTGCTGACCGACCAGTCGAACCTGCCGATCCTAGATCGCAATTCGAGACGCAATGTGAACCTCCATGCAAAACTCGCGAAATCCAATTTGCAGACTCGTGCCCGGACTTTCCAATTGGCGGACGTCCTCGCGTTGTCGCAACTTGGAGGGCTCAGGGCCCAAACTGCCCACCGAAATGCCGATTTTGCGCCAATCGTGTCTCCCCTTCCAATCAAGACAAAATGTCCTGGTCGTCAGCAGTTACTTTTTCTTTGATTTGAATGCAGGGAAGGTGTAGAATGCGCGGTGCGCACTTGCTTGTATTGGTTGCAATGCAGTTTCTTCGTACGGAAACCGTTCTTTAAGAGGCGGCGAGTACGGTTTCACCATGCTCGGTGAATGGAGGACGCCGTGCGTGGAGCGGTCTGTCACATCAGCGTTCGGCGCGTCGTCTGCCCATCGACATTTGTCATCTTTGTCGCAATTGGGCAATCGATCTTGGCTGCGACGCCAGTGGCCGCCGGTGAGGTGCTGAAATCTGAACTGGTGTTTTCGAGCGGAGTCACCCCTCCCTTCACCCTCACCGCTCCCCTCTTCGGCGCGGCCCCCGTGGGAGACTTCGGCCACCTCTACATCGCCGAGCAGAGAAGGGCGAGTCTGTTGCGGCTCGACCTGCAAACCAAGGAACTAATCGAGGTGCTTGATTTGCCCAATCCCGGCCCTCAGCCATTCGATACGGGGTTCAATGGCTTTGCATTCAGTCCGGATTTTGCCAACAACGGAAAAGTGTACGTGCAATTATCGGGCAGTGAGGACCAAATCATCCGAATCCTCGAGTACACGCGCTCGGCAACGAATCCCAACGTATTCGACCCTGCTACGAGACGAGAAATCCTCCAGTTGCCGAATCCAGGTTCTTCGCACAACGGCGGATGGATCGGTTTCGGACCACAAGACGGCTATCTTTACGTCGCCACCGGAGACGGTGGAAGCTTCGGCCTTCCGAGCGATGGAATCAACGCTCAAGACGTCAACAGTTTGCAAGGAAAGATGCTGCGCATCGACGTCGACGGAGAGGATTTTTATCCTGCTGACGACTCGCGCAATTACGCGATTCCAGCCACCAATCCGTTCGCGACTGGTATTGACGGCGCGCCGGAGGTGTTTGCCTACGGCTTACGGCACCCGTTTCGTAACAGTTTTGATCGGGAGACGGGGGATCTCTACATCGGCGACGTCGGCTCGCATCTCTTTGAGGAGATTGACTTCCTACCCGCCGGGACCAACGGCGGGCAGAACTATGGCTGGCGGGCACGCGAAGGGTTCTTGGACAATCCAGATTATCTCGACGCGGCACCCGCCAACGCGATTGATCCAATCTATGCGTATCCGCATGTCTCTGGCGCTTCCTCCGCCGTCATTGGAGGCTACGTCTATCGTGGTAACAACATCCCATCGCTGCAGGGAACTTATTTCTTCGACGACTGGGCAAGTAAGATCGTGTCTTCATTCCGTTACGATGGGAACAACGTTACGGAGTTCGTCGATCGCACACAGGAATTGATGAGTCCCTTGGGCAGGTATGGGAGCATCGCCAGCTTTGCCGAAGATGCAGCCGGGGAGCTATACATTGTGGACTATGCCACAGTCGGTAGGATTTATCGCATCGCGCGTCGAAACTTCGTCAGTGCGGACTTTGACAGCGCCGAGGTTCCGAACGACCTGGAACAATCGTCACTCAATACGGCAGCCCTATTCGACGGCTCCACGGCAACGTTTCCTGGCGTCGGCGAAGCTGGCCGGAGCTATCTCCGCACAATCGACGATGATCTGCACACCACCAGCTTCACCGCCGAAGTCACTGTCACGCTCAACGGCACCGGGTCGGGGTTCTTCGGCCTGGGCGAGGGTGATCCGCACAGTGAATTTTCTCAAGAGCCTCGCACCGGCGCGCACGTGTTTATGCGTGTGGATCCAAGCGCATTGGGCGGTAATGCATTGTTGGTCGACAATGGCAGCGACATCGATCCCGCTACCAACAACGAGGTCGGCGATGGCATACATCGACTGCGAATTAACTACAACGCGAGTACAAAACGGATTCAGTTCGTGATCGGAGACCTATCTAGCGGCCGGTTCGTGCCGACGAATGCGTTCAGTACGATCGACACTTCAAACATCAATACTTCTTTGAACAGTGTTTTCGCAGGCAGCAACGCGCGGCTTTTTTTCGGCGGCGCCGACGGCATCACTTTCGACGACCTATCTCATCGCTATTTTGAAGGCCTCGACAGCCTTTGGACAGGCGCGTCCGATTCTGCGTACGGCACTACATCCAATTGGAGCTCGGAAGCCGTTCCGAACGATTCGACAAATCTTTACTTCACCGACACGGCCGCAACTTTTACCGTCGATTTAGGCGGCGACCGCACGGCGAACTCAGCGACGTTTGCCGGCACTTCCGGCTATACGTTGAACAACAACACTCTTTCATTGACCACGGGCGACGTCGCGGCAGTCGGCTCGGCGGTTCATACTATTAATAGCAACATTACGATCCTATCGGACGGCGTCTGGGAGATTGGTGTCGGCACGACGCTCACACTCAACGGCAATCTCTCCGACGGCGGTGGCGGTTTCGATATTGAGAAGATCGGCGGGGGCTCACTGAACTTCAATGGTAGTCTGAACAGCTTTGCGAGTGCCTTGTTTAACGGCGGAACGGTCAACGCCAGCTCTGGCGCCGCGGCGTCTGTCGGCGACGTCGATGTGGGCACCGTCGGTGACGTTGCGGGCACCTCTGCTTTCTTCACCATCTCCGGGGCCGGTTCAAGCGTCACTCAGATTGGCAACAGCACGCTTACCGTTGGCAGCGCCAGCGGACTTAGCGGAACTCTTTCCCTGATCGACGGCGGCACACCAATCGAGGGCTTTGCGACCGGCACGGGGCTGACACGGATCAATCCCACCGGACTGATCGATATTAACCCTGGCGGTTCCACGAGCTTCCGCGCTAATGGCGACGTCCTGGTCGACGGCGGCATCCTTCAGCGGCAATCCGGCAGCTTTTCCTGGGCGCCGGGAAAGACGATGACTGTCCAGAATGGCGGTCGTGTACTCCTCGGGAACCAGACCACAATCGTCAGCGACAACTCGATCTACGTGACCGGCAACGGGTCGCTGCTGAGCTTGTCTGACGGCGAACTAGTCCTATCGAACGACAGTGAGCTGCACATCGCCACTGGCGGTGCATTCATGGCAACCGGAAATAGCATGCTGATGCTCAATGACACTTCGGTAGTGAACATTACCGACGGCATTGCCGTCCTGGGCAATCTCGTCGCCAACGGCGGGGCCGTCAATTTCAATTCGGGCTCGTTGAGTTATGGCGGAGATCTGACAGTCGGCAGCGGCGGATTGCTCGGTAGTGATCTTGTGCTCGCCAGCAATAGAACATTGAGCCTCTCTGGCAACACGACCGTCGATTCGTTCCACGCACTTACCCTCGACGGAGGAACGCTCAACACGAGCTCGCTAGTCGTGAACGGCACCTTCTTGTTCAATAGCGGGACACTGGGCATTACGGGCGCAGAGGGTCTCACAATCGGAAACGGTGGCCCATTGGAAACCACTCTCGCACTGGGCGCCGGACGAACGCTCCGTGTCACCCACACCACCACGGTCAACAGCGGCTCCATCCTGGCGATCGACGACGGCGCAAGTTTCTCATCGGAAACCATTGCCAACAACGGAACTGTGGCGCTCAACGGCGTGACATCAGTCCTCTCAGGGACAACCTTTAACAACGCCGGCCTGTTACATGGCGAGGGGCGAGTGGTCGCCGCCTTCGCTAATCAAACCGATGCGGAAGTCCGCGCCGAGACCGGGGAGCTGCTTACTTTTGAAGGTGCCCAAAACGACAACGCTGGCCGAATCAATCTGCTGGGAGGGACGGTTGAATTCGACCAATCGCTGACTAATGGCGAGACGGGCCAAGTCCTTGGTCACGGCAACTTGATCGTCGGCGGCTTGGGGATTACGAACCATGGCCAAATGGTTTTTTCTAACGCTACTAGCTCCGTCTTCGGCGACTTGGTGAACGATACCGGCGACGACGCCAAAGGGATTACCGTCACTGGCAATGCGAATATGACGTTTTGGGACGACGTCACGCATAATGCCGATTCGCTGCTTAAGGTCTCAAGCGGCTCGTCAGCGACTTTTCTCGGGACGTTCGACGGGACCGGCAGCATTGTCGGCGGCGGCGACGTGTACTTTGAGGCGGACTTAACCCCGGGTTCGAGTCCTGCGGAAGTAACGTATGACGCGAACGTCTACTTCGGCAACGAAGCCACCGCCAACATGGAAATCGCTGGCATAATGCTCGGCACGCAATATGATCGGCTGATTGTTAGCGGTGAGTTACACTTCGGCGGCACCCTTGAGGTGACAACGATTAGTAGCTTTGTGCCCGGCGTCGGCGACAGCTTTGACATCTTTGACTGGGGCACTGCCGACGGTGCGTTCGCAACACTCGATCTGCCGGCGCTCGAAGAAAACTTGATGTGGAATGCCGAGCAGCTCTATATAACTGGCACATTGCGCGTCGTCCTGGCCGGCGACTACAATGGCAACGGCATCGTCGACGCCGGGGACTACACTGTTTGGCGCAATTCGCTCGGCCGCACGGGTGTAGGCCTCGCCGCTGACGGCAATGGCAACAATCAAATTGATGCTGGCGACTTCGGAGTTTGGGAAGCGAACTTCGGTGCTACCGCCGGCAGCGGCTCGGGTGCCAATGCAAATGCGGCCGTTCCCGAACCGGCGACCTTGATGTTGATAATTCTGGCGGCCGCGGGCGTGTATGCACGGCGACGCCGTTGCGCATGGCGAGTCTCAATACTGATCAGCGCGTGAAACGCGTCGACAACGACCGTTTTGGAACACGTTTCGTGGTCGATTTTTGACGGCGCACACCAAGGAGTAATTTAGGATTCCGTTTCTGGAACACTGACGAGTTCGTGCGTGTCTTGCCGTCGCGGTTGTCGGCGGAGTCCGTGGCTTCGCAATGGCCGTCGATTCCCCATTCGGCCGGGCGTGCCGATTATCCGGCCGGTTGATTGGCAATTTGTTTCCGGTGACCTATGTTACAGGCGCAAGGAAAGTGCAGTTTCACCGGGGCAGCGATCGGCCGAGCTGTCCTCATGGGTCATTCTTAACGGCCGCATGTGAGGGCATCCCATGTGTCGCAACCCGTTGGTTGCCGCGTCTCTCGTTCTGCTGTGGAGCGTAGTCCTCGGAATTGCATTCGGCGGAATTGCGTTGGCCGATGACGCGGCCGCGATCCGTGCATCCTCCGATGCGTTCGTTGCGGCCTTCGACCGAGGTGACGCCCGGGCAGTGGCCGAATTGTGGACCGCCGACGGCCAGCTCGTCGACGAGGCGGGCGAAGTCTACAGCGGCCGGCCGGCGATCGAAGCGGCCTACGCCAAGTTCTTCCAGGAACACCCGGCGGTCAAGATCGACGTCAAGATCGACTCCCTCCGCATGCTGAACGATGAAGCCGCGATCGAGGAGGGCCGGGCGTCGGTTGAACCGGTGCCTGCGGGCGCCACCGGCTCGGCCAAATACACGGCGGTGCACGTCAAACAGGACGGCAAATGGCGGATGGCCTTGGTCCACGAAGCGAGCGACGCAGCGGCTGCCCCTTCCAGCAAATTACAGGATCTCGATTGGCTCGTCGGCAAGTGGACCGGCGAGGAGCGCGGCGCGACAACCAAGGTCGTCTGCCGCTGGCTCGCCAACAAGACATTTCTCGAACGCAGGTACTCCGTCACGGCGGCCGATCACTCGACGACCTCAGGCGTCCAATTGATCGGTCTCAACCCGCGCACGGGGCAAATCGTCTCTTGGGGATTCAATTCCGACGGTGGCCAAACGATGGGAACCTGGCTCGCGCAGGAAGATGGCTGGGCGATCGACGCGGTAGGGCTGCAATCCGACGGCGCCGACACGCATGCTGTCAACCTGCTCACGAAGCTCGACGACAACGCTTACGCCTGGCAATCGGTCGGGCGCAACGTCGCCGGCCAGGCCCTGCCGGACACCGACGAAGTCATCCTCAGACGCAGCGACCCGCTGAAACCAGCGAAGTAGCGCGTCATATTCGCACCGGTGCCCTCGCCCAATCAACTGAATCAATCCATTCCATCCCTAAGTGACACCACCATGTCCAATCGCACACTACGTACCGTTTTGAATCTGGCCGTGTTGATTTTGGCCGTGTTCGCCACGGCTGCTCAAACCAATTCGTATGGCCGAGGCTTCGGCGGTGGAGGCGGCGGCGGCTTCCATGGCGGAGGCGGATTTGGCGGCGGAGGAGGCGGCGGGGCCGGCGATTTTCACGGCGGCTACGGCGGTGGTGGACTTGGTGGAGGTGGCTACGGCGGATTCGGCGGTGGCGATCTCAGCCGCGGTGGTTACGGTGGTGGAGGATTTGGTGGCGGCGGTGAATTTGGCGGACTCGGTGCCGGTGGCGATCTCGGCCGCAACGGTCTCGGTGCGGCCGGACTTGGCGGCTATGGCGGCGCGGCTGGTCGCGGCGACTTAGGCGCCGGCGGGCTTGGCGGCGATTTCGGTCGCGATGGTATTGGTGCAGGCAGTCTCGGTGCCGGCGGGCTCGACGGCCGTTTCGGTGCCGGCGGACTTGGCGGTTACGGCGCAGCGCCTAGCCGCAGTCAACTCAACAGCTTCCTCGGCTTGCCGTCCGATGAAGGCATGCACAACATGATCTCGAATCCGTATGTCCACAGCGGGAGTCTTGGTGGTGCCGACGGATTCAACGCGGAGCATGGCGTCATCGAAGGTCCGCGCGGCGGCTATGCGGCGGGCGGCGCGGTCGAAGGACCGCGCGGCGGCGAAGCGGGGCGCGGCGTGGTCGTCGGGCCGAATGGCGGCGTGGCGGCCGGTCGCGGCGCGGAGGGCCCCAATGGCGGATCAGTGAAGCAAGGCATCGCGGCCGGACCCGATGGTCGCGTCGCTGGCGGCACGGTGGCCCGCGGACCCAATGGCGGCGTCGCCGCCCGTGGTTTCGCCGCCGGACCGAACGGCTATGCCGCCGGCTTCGCCCGCGTCTCGCCGTCGGCCCGCTACGCCACGGCGTCGGTCGTCCGCGGCAATTTCCACGACTGGAATTATTTCGGTCCCGGCTGGTACACCAATCATCCCGGTGCCTGGTTCGCTGCGGGTTGGGCGGAGGGCCGCTGCTGGTGGCCCTGCACCTGGGCGGCGCTCGGCGATTACTTCGCCTTTCCCGACGACTACCCAATCTACTACGACTACGGCAACACGGTTGTCTATCAAGACGACGGCGTGTATGTCGACGGCGTGGACCAAGGCACGCCGGCCGAATACTACAATCAGGCCCAATCGCTCGCCAACACCGGCGCCCAAGCCGCTGCCCACAGCGACGGCGACTGGATGCCGCTGGGCGTGTTCCTGCTCACGAAACCCGACAAGCAGGATTCGCACGACATTTTCCAGCTCGCCATCAACAAGCAGGGCATCATTCGCGGCAATTTCCAGGATTCTGCCGACAAAGTCACCGAGCCGATCCAAGGCTCCGCGAACCTGCAAACCCAGCGTGCGGCGTTCACCGTCGGCGGCAAGTCCTCGACGGTGATCGAGACCGGCCTCTACAATCTCACCAAAGACGAAGCCCCGGTTCTGATCCACTTCGGCAAGGACCGCACCGAGCAATGGCTGCTGGTGCGGGTGAAGAATCCGGACGCGACGCCGGCCGCGCCGGCCACGCCAACTGATGGCTCCGCGGCAGCACCCGCCGAACTCCCCGCCAACGAGCCTTTTTGAAGACACCGCCCTGGCAGAATAATCGAAAAGGAAACATGTTGTGGTCGAGCAGCCCGCCGAACCGAGTGGAGGATCGCCCGAACGGAAGCGCCGCAGCATGTCGATTGTTCAGGCCGTGATCGTGGTGCTCCTGGTGTGGCTGTTCGCGGCCTATCTCGTGGTCCCGATGGGCTGGAAGACGTACGCCAGACACCATCCGGCGCTCGACGCCAGCCCGCGAATCACCGAAACCGGCGACCACCATCCGGGCGACCCGCTCAATGTGGCCTTGATCGGCACCGCGGCGCAACTCGACGCGATCATGAAAGCCGCTCTCTGGAATCCGGCCGCGGCGCTCGGCCTCAAGAGCGATCTCAAAATCGCCGCCGACACCGTGCTCTCACGCCCCGACGTCGAGGCCCCCGTGAGCAGCCTCTTCCTCTTTGGCCGCAGAGAAGACGCCGCGTTCGAACAGCCGGTGGGCGACAACCCGCGGCATCGGCACCATGCGCGGTTCTGGAAGCTCGACCAGCCGAGCAAAGATGGCCGGCCGATTTGGATCGGCTCGGCCGTCTACGACGAGCACGTCGGCCTCAGCCGCACCACGGGCCAAATCACCCACGTCACCGCTCCCGACGTCGATGCCGAGCGGGACTATCTCTTCCAGTGCCTCGAAAAATCGGGCGACCTCGCCAGCCACGACGTCATCACCGGCTTCCACACCAAGCTCGAAGGCCGCAACGGTGGCGGCGACCCCTGGCGAACTGACGGCGCGCTCTACCTCGGCGTGATTGCGGATCATCTTCAGTGACCGCCGACTCCGCAGGCAGTTTCATCTTGAGGGGCGAAGTCTCTATGGAAAGCCACCACGACGACGAGCAGTTCAACACCCATCTCTTGACCATGCTGTCGGTCGCTTCCGGCATGGCCGGCGTCTGCGCTACTGCGATCGGCTTGATCGGCATCGTCAAGAAGTTGAATGAACTGGAAACGATTGTCGACGATTTGTTCGCCGTCGGGGCGCTCTTGTTCCTGACCGTCACCGGCCTCAGCTTTCTTGGCCTGCGGACCCGCCTCGGTAAAACCTGGCCCGGCTTGGTGATCGCGCTCGACGTCACCTTCTTCATTGGCCTCGGCGCGGTCGTTGTTGCGGCCTTGCTGTTGACCTGGATGGTGATCTGATCCCTCGCCAGTCGGGAAATCCGGGAGCAGCAGACAGAGGAGACTGTGACCTGCATCTGTGCCGTTCCGCCAGGCAAGGCCTTTTCGCCACTTCTTGACGCCGAGCCGTTCCACGTTGCTTGAACTTTGCCAAAACGGCGTTAGAATCAGTTCCTGGTTTTTTCGCTAGGTTGCCGGGCGCTGGACGCTACAGTCTCCACTTTGCGGCGTCGGACGATCGAGTTCGAACCATTTCGGCTGTTCGCACGGAACTTGCAATTGGCCGCTTTGCTGCTCGGCGGTGTCGCCGACACCGGCCAAACCAATTGAGTGTTCGTCGACACAATACGTGTACCCTCTGGCGGGCTGAGTCTGGAGCGGTCCGTTGAGGAATGACACCCTTTATCCAGAAATGCAGGAGTGAACACCATGAGAATCGAGAGGCATCGGTCGGTGCTGATCGCGGCGATCGCGGTCGGCACGCTGGCGGTCAGTTGGTCCTGCGGCCCGTCCGCGCTGGCTCAACAGTATGGAAGCAAAAAGCCCAACATCATCTTCATCATGGGCGACGACGTCGGCTGGTTTAACATCGGCGCGTACCACCGCGGCATCATGTCGGGCAAGACGCCGAACCTGGACGAGCTGGCCGCCCAGGGCATGATGTTCACCGACTACTATGCCGAAGCAAGCTGCACGGCGGGTCGAGCGAATTTCATCACGGGCGAGATTCCGCTACGGACCGGTCTCACGACCGTCGGCCAAGCCGGCGCAGACGTGGGCCTTCCGGCGAAGGCCTGCACCCTTGCCACCGCGCTTAAGGCGCAAGGCTACGCCACCGGTCAATTCGGCAAGAACCACCTCGGCGACCTCAACAAGTATCTGCCGACGGTGCACGGGTTCGACGAATTCTTCGGTTACCTGTACCACCTCGACGCGATGTCGGACCCGTATTGGTACTCGTTCCCGGACGATCAAGCCTATCGCGACAAATATGG
>Ga0214473_10006163_pt1 | contig 14345 bp, 10 predicted proteins | sample RVTome_7_FD_203509 | JGI IMG/M metagenome (GOLD analysis project Ga0214473, IMG submission 203509) | Soil microbial communities from uranium-contaminated site in the Upper Colorado River Basin, Wyoming, United States - RVT98D197 | ecosystem: Environmental > Terrestrial > Soil > Contaminated >... | reverse complement strand
GGCTCATGGCGGAGGCGCGCCCACTGGTGCTGCCGTGGTATCACTACGGGATGCACGAGGTGCTCCCCGTGGGCGCCAAGCTGCCGCGTCGCGGCCGCACCGTGCGCCTCGTGTTCGGAGAGCCGCTGGATTGCGACGAGGCGTACGTGCGCCGGGTCGCGGCGCGGGCCGGCGATCCGGACCTCCAAGGGCCGCCACTGTGGGAGGCACTAGCGGCGGCCGCCCACGACGCGCTCCGCAGCCTGGAGCTGCAGGTGCATCCCGCCGCCGGCCGGGTTGCCCAGCCGCGGGAGGCCCCGGCTGACCCTGCCTGAGCTACTCGTCCTCTCCCTCGCCGTAGTCGCCGTCTCCATGACAGCGCTCTGGCTGCTCAGCCTGGCGCTGAAGAACGCCGGCATCGTGGACGTCTTCTGGGGGCTCGGCTTCGTGCTTCTGGCGGCCGTCTACTTCGTGGCCGCCGATGGCTTCACGGGGCGAAAGCTGCTCGTCCTGGCGCTGGTCGCCGTCTGGGGGCTGCGGCTCTCCGGCTACATCCTGTGGCGCAGCCGGGGGAAGGGCGAGGACTACCGCTACGCCGCGTGGCGGGAGCGGGCGGGCGAGCGGTTCTGGTGGAGCAGCCTGTTCCAGGTGTTCCTGCTACAGGGGCTGCTGATGTGGGTCATCTCGATGCCGCTCCTGGCCGCGCAGTCCGCCGACGCCCCCGACCACCTCACGCTGGTGGACCTGGCGGGGGCGGGCGTCTGGGGAATCGGCTTCTTCTTCGAAGCGGCGGGGGACTGGCAGCTCGCGCGCTTCAAGGCGGACCCCGCGAACATGGGGAAGGTGATGCGTGGCGGCGTCTGGCGGTACACTCGCCACCCCAACTACTTCGGCGACGCGACCCAGTGGTGGGGGCTGTACCTGATCGCCGCCGGCGCCTCGGACGGCTACTGGACGCTGTTCAGCCCCGTCCTGATGACCGTCCTCCTCCTGCGCGTGTCCGGCGTCGCCCTGCTGGAGCGGGCGCAGGTGGAGACGAAGCCGCAGTACCGTGAGTACATCGAGAGCACCAGCGCGTTCGTCCCCTGGTTCCCGCGCCGGCGCTAGCCTGTCGCGGTTACGACGTGCGCGGCGGCTGACCGCCGGCCCGGCTCCTCGGCGGCCTCGGGCAGGCCGTCGCGGTAGACGATGGCCTTCGTGTGAACGGCGGGCAGGCGCGGGCCCGGCGTGAGGATGCCGGCGAGGTTCAGGGGGTCGACGGCGCTCAGGCGGACGGTTTCGCCCCGCTTCTCCGTGCGGCGCACCCGCCGCAGGGCGTCGACGGCCTCCGGGCGGGCGTACTGCTCGCCGTAGAAGCCGGCGACGAAGCGGCCGCCGCGCACGAGGCCGCGCGCCTCCAGGCGGCGCAGCGCCCTCAAGACGTCGCGCCAGGGCAGCGAGAGCCCTTCGCGCTGAACGGCGTCGCGGAAGACGACTCCGTAGCGGGTGAGCAGCTGCTCCGCCCAGGCCTCGGCCAGCTCCTCCGCCGCCATCGTCTCGCCGCTCAGCGAGGGCAGGAGCGCCCAGCGGCCGGACGGCACGCCCACCGCCAGCGTCCGGAACAGCCGCGCCCGCCGCGGCTGGCGGAACCCCCGCCGCCGCGCCGACGACATCAACGAACGCAGCGCCTGGAAGCCATCCGCGGTCACGAGGCCGCGCGCCACCAGCTCCCAGAGGCCGCGTTCGACGTCCGTGGGCAGGCGACGGCTGCCGGCCACGATATCGTCGTAGAAGAGGGCGCCACGGGCCTCCAGCAGGTCGAGTACGTCGCGGCCGGGGCCGCGGGCCGGCGCCTCCAGCGAGCCGCCGTTGCGGATGCCGGAGGCCAGCCAGGGCAGGTCGCGCCGGCTGACCAGCGATACGGGGGTGGCGGAGGACGCGGCGGCGCGGCCGTTGCCGTTCCCCGCCGACTTACCGGCGCTCAGGCGCGCCCAGGCGACGTCGCCGGAGAGGCACAGCTCATCGAGCCAGGAGCCGCGGTACTCCTCGACGCGGGCCGGCAGCAGGTAGCGCTCCCAGGCCACCGCCGGCGCCTCGAAGCCCTGGAGCTGGGCGATAGCCTCCATCAGGCCGCGCTTCCCCTCCAGCCGGGTGCCGGGGGCTACGTGCTGCCAGCGCAGCAGGAAGCGCAGGAGGTCCTGCGCGCTCACCGGCTCGATCTCCCGCCGCAGCCGGTCCAGCGTATAGCGGTGGATGCGGGCGAGGAGGCGGCGGTCGCAGAACTCCTCCTCGTCGAGGCCGGCGCGGAAGCGGCCGCGCAGGACGAACCCTTCGCCCTCAAGCTGCGCGAGGCCGGACGCCGCCCGGCCGGGGCTGACCGCCGTTCGCCGCGCCAGCTCGGCGGCGGTGACCGGCCCCAGGCATTCCATGTGGCCCCGCAGGAGCGCGACGAGCGCCTCGTCGGCGTCGGCCGGCGTGTCGAGGTGCGGCGGCAGGCGCAGCGCCGGCGCTATGCGGGCGTCCGGGAAGAGCGCCCGCACCAGCGGCAGGCTCTCCGCCGCTAACCAGAGCCTCTCGCCCCCCGGCGTCTCCGCCGTCGCGGCGCGTCCGGCGTCGATCAGCTCGTCGAGCAAGCCGCGCCACTCCGGCGCGTCGTCCGCCCGCACCACGACGAGACCCAGCAGCGCGTCGTGCAGCTCCTCGGCGTCGCGCGGCTGCGGCCGCGCCTCCTCGCGCACGCGCTCAATCGCCTCCGCGTCCAGGGCGCCGAGGTCGCGGGCGCTCTCGGGCAGGGTGCGGCGGAGGGTGACGGCGCGGGCGCGGCGCTCCTCCAGCGGCGCGTCGTCCAGGAAGGTGTAGGGCTTGGAGGTCAGCATCTCGTGGGCGAAGGGCGATGGCTCCGTGGTGTCGCGGGCGTGCATCCGGATCTCGCCGGCCTCCACGCGGGCCAGCACCTTCTTCAGCCCCTCGAGGTCCATCGCCTCGCGCAGGCAGTCGTGGATCGTCTGCCGCACCAGCGGGTGGTCCGGAAGGTCGATTGGGCCGGTGACGTTCTCCTGGCATCCCACCAGGCGGGGAAACACGGAGGCCAGGAGGTCGTCGGAGCGCATCCGCTGCAGGGGCGGCGGCACCCGTTTCCCCTGCCGCTGGCGCAGGATCGCCAGCGCCCGCGTGGCGTTCCAGCGCCAGCGGGTGCCGAACACCGGCACCGCCAGCAGCGCCTGGGTGACGGTCTCCTCCACGTTGGACGTCTTCACAAAGCCGAACAGGTCCTCCAGCGGGAAGCTGTACTGCGGAGCGATCGATAGCAGCATCGCGTCGTCGCTGGCCGCCGCCTGCAGCTCGAAGTCGAACGAGACGCAGAACCGCTTGCGCAGGGCGAGCCCCCAGGCGCGATTGACACGCCCCCCGAACGGCGCGTGGACGACGAGCTGCATGCCGCCGCTGTCGTCGAAGAAGCGCTCGAAGACGACGTCCGTGTCCGACGGCACGAGCCCGAGGGAATCGCGCTCCGCCCTCACGTAGCGGACGACCTGCTCCGCGGCCTGCGGCGGCAGCGCGCACTCGCGGGTCAGCCAGGCGATCGGGTCGCCGGATTCCAGCCGCTCGGCAACGCGGCGCCGGAGGTCGGACACCTCCTGCGACAGCTCCAGCGTCCGCGAGGGCGCTTCGCCCAGCCAGAACGGGATCGTCGGCGGCGCGCCGCGGGCGTCTTCCACCCGCACGACGCCGGTAGCCGACTCGATGCGCCGGATGCGCCAGGATGTCGAGCCAAGGAGGAAGATGTCGCCGGCCATGCTCTCCGTAGCAAAGTCCTCATCCAGCGTGCCGACGAACGTGCCATCGGGTTCGGCCAGCACACGAAAGTCGGCGATCTCCGGGATGGCGCCGCCGCACTGGATCGCCGTCATGCGGGCACCGCGCTTTCCACGCAGCACGCCGTTGATGCGATCGCGGTGCAGGTGCTGGGCGGCGCGGCCCATGCCCACAGGTATCCCCTCGCTGAGCATCTCCACGATCTCATCGAAGTCGTGCCGCTCGAGCGACGCGTAGGGCCAGGCGCGGCGGACGAGGTCGTACAGGTCGTCCTCCCGCCAGGGCTCGCAGGCGCACTCGGCGACGATCTGCTGGGCGAGGATGTCCAGCGGCGCCACGGGCGGCCACACGCGGTCCAGCCGCCCGGCGGCGACGGCGCGGACGAGGGCTGCGCACTCGATAAGCTCGTCGCGGGTCGTGGGGAAGAGGCGGCCCTTCGGCGTCAGGCCCAGGGCGTGGCCGGAGCGGCCCACGCGCTGCAGGAAGGTGGCGATGGCGCGGGGAGACTCCAGCTGGCAGACGAGGTCCACGCTGCCGATATCTATCCCCAGCTCCAGGGACGCCGTGGCCACCAGCGCCTTCATCTCGCCGGCCTTCAGCCGCTGCTCAACGCTGAGCCGCCGCTCTTTGGAGAGGCTGCCGTGGTGGGAGGCGACATGCTCTTCGCCCAGCCGCTGCGCCAGGTTATGGGCGGCCCGCTCCGCCAGGCGGCGCGTGTTCACGAAAACCAGCGTCGTGCGGTGGGCGCGGACCAGTTCGGCCAGCCGGTCGTATATCTCGCCCCACTGCTCGCCGGAGCAGACGGCCTCGAGGTCGGTCGGCGGCGCCTCGATCGCCAGGTCGAGGTCGCGCTGGTGGCCCGCGTCCACGATCTCACAGTCGGGCGAGCCGCCGGCCCGCATGCGCTCGCTGCCTACGAGGAAGCGGGCCGACTCCTCGATCGGCCGCTGGGTGGCGGAGAGGCCGATGCGCGCCGGGCGCTCCTCGCACACGTGATCGAGGCGGGCGAGGGTGAGCGCAAGGTGGCTGCCGCGCTTGTCGCGCACGAGGGCGTGCACCTCGTCGACGATGACGGTCTTGACGCGGCGCAGGATCTCGCGGCTGCGCTCGGCGGTGAGCATCAGGTAGAGCGATTCGGGGGTGGTGATGAGGATGTGGGGCGGGCGCTTCACGATCTGCTGGCGGTCGGCGGCGGTGGTGTCGCCGGTGCGGACCATCGTGCGGATCTCGCCGCCCGCGTAGCCCTGCTCCCGCGCGACCGCCGCTATTTCGGTCAGCGGCTCCTCCAGGTTGCGCTGGATGTCGTTGCTGAGCGCCTTCAGGGGCGAGATGTACAACACCTCGACCGAATCGTCCAGTGGGCCCTCCTCGGCGCGGCGGAGCAGCCGGTCGATGGCGACAAGGAAGGCGGCGAGCGTCTTGCCGGAGCCCGTCGGGGCGGCGATCAGGGTGTCGCGTCCGGAGACGATATGGGGCCAGCCGCGCGCCTGCGCCTCCGTGGGCGCGCGGAAACGGCGCTCAAACCAGGCGCGGACGGCGGGATGGAAGGAATCGAGGACACTCTTGCCGGAGCGTGGAGGCATATCGAGGGGCCCTAGACGAACGTCTGTGCTGTGGATGTTAGTCTAGAGCCGGACGGCGGGGGCTGTCAAGAGCCCGGCAGCCGCGCAGCGTCTGACTGCCTCGCGGCCCGCGGGCCTACGCCTCGCCGAGGAGGCGGGCGATGGCCGGGCCGAGGAGCCAACCGACGGCGTATCCAGCGATCACCATAGCGATGACGAACAGGATCGCCTGGCCGCTATGGAACTGCTCCGGCGTCTCGGACGCTGCCATCAGCTGGATGAGGAAGCCGATACTGAGGCCAAGGTAGGCTCCGACGGTCGCTCCGCTCCCCCGAAACCTCCGCCTGTCGCCCGTGGGCCTGTTCCCGTCGCTCATGTTGCCGCGGCTATCTTGTCTCACGTGGAAACTCCTCTGTTGCGCTCTTGAATGGAGACGCCGCCGGCTTGCCGTTTGTTACCCCGCTGACGGCGTACGGAGCACTCCGCCGTACTGCGTCTGACCCACACGGCCGCTATAATGTGCTGTGAAGTAGAACCTCGGCGATTCGAAGGGGCGGGCATGAAGTATCGCAAGCTTGGCAATACGGACCTCCAGCTATCCGCGGTCGGCTTCGGCCTCTGGACGGTCAGCACGAGCTGGTGGGGCGCCGGCGATGACCGGCAGGGCGTCGATCTCCTGCGCAAAGCGTACGATCTGGGCGTCACCTTCTTCGACACCGCCGACACCTACGGCGATGGCAAGGGCGAGACGATGCTGGCGGACGCCCTCAGCCACGTGCGCGACAAGATCGTGATCGCGACGAAGTTCGGCTACGACTTCTACTCCCACCAAGGCGAGCGCAAAGGACAGCGGGAGCTGCCGCAGGACTTTTCGCCCGCCTTCGTCCGCCGCGCCTGCGAGGAGAGCCTGCGCCGGCTGAACACCGACTACATCGACCTGTACCAGCTCCACAACCCGCGCATGCCGGCCATCGAGAGCGATGAGCTGTTCGATACGCTGGAGGAGCTGAAGAGCGGGGGGAAGATACGCCACTACGGCGCCGCCCTGGGCCCGGCGATCGGCTGGGAGGAGGAGGGCGTCGCCGCCATGCGGGGGCGCTCCCTGGACAGCCTCCAGATCATCCACAACATGCTGGAGCAGGACCCCGGCCGCCGCCTGCTCGCCGTCGCGACGGAGGAAGACGTGGGCGTGCTGGTGCGGGTGCCGCACTCCTCCGGCCTGCTGGAGGGGAAGTTCACGGAGGACACCACCTTCCCGCCCGGCGACCACCGCAGCCACCGCCCGCGCGAGTGGCTCATCGACGGGCTGAAGAAGCTGGAGCAGCTCCGCTTCCTGCACGAGGACAGCGGCCGGACGATAGGCCAGGCCGCGCTCCAATGGCTCCTCGCCACGCCGGCCATCGCCTCCACGCTGCCAAACATCTACGACGCGGAGCAGCTCGAGGAGTTCGCCGCCGCCTCCGATACGCCGCCCCTCAGCGAAGACGAGCTGGCCCGCATCGCCGGCCTGTACGAGCACGGCTTCCATCTGGAGGAGACGGCGGCCCAGCGCGGCTAGCCGCCGGCCATGGCCAGAGAGCAGCGGCAGGACGCGCCGGCCCGGCGGCAGGTGGTGAAGTTCACCTTCTTCCGCGTCGACCCGGCCTGGCGCCGGCTCCCCGCTGAGGAGCGCGAGCGCGCCAAGGCCGAGCTGTGCGCGGCCGTCGAGTCGTTCGGCGACCGGCTCATCATCCGCAGCTACAGCCTCATCGGGATGCGCGGCGACGCCGATCTCCTGCTCTGGCAGATCGGCGACCGGCTGGAGGACGCGCAGGAACTCACGACGGCCGTCTTCAGCACGGCGATGGGCCCCTACCTGTCGGTGCCGCACTCGTACCTGGCGATGACGCGCCGCTCCATCTACGTTTCGCCGGACGAAGGGGGCGCGCCCGCCTCCCGCGCGGCCATCGCCCCGGCCGAGGCGAAGTATATGTTCGTCTACCCCTTCGTCAAGACCCGCGACTGGTACAAGCTGCCGAAGGAGACCCGCCAGGCGATGATGGACGAGCATATCGCCGTCGGGCACCGCTACCCGTCCGTGAAACTGAACACCACCTACTCCTACGGCCTGGACGACCAGGAGTTCGTCGTCGCCTTCGAGACGGACGAGCCGGCCGACTTCCTGGACCTCGTGATGGAGCTGCGGGAGACGCAGGGGAGCGCCTACACCCTCCGCGACACGCCCATCTTCACCTGCATCGCCATGGAGCTGAGGGAAGCGCTGGACAGCCTCGGCGCGCCCGGAGACGCCGCCATCCGGCGGACGGCGGAGCAGCTCGCGGAGGCGGGCAGCTGGGCGCGGGTCGCCGCGGTCGAGGAGCTGCCGGAGGGCGGTGCGGCCGCCGTCTACTTCCGGGGCGACCAGGTGGCGCTGTTCAACCTGGAGGGTCGCATCTACGCCCTCGGAAACCGCTGCTCCCACGCCAACGGCCCCCTCGCCGAGGGCCAGATCGAAGGCGGCTGCGTCACCTGCCCCTACCACGGCTCCCGCTTCGACCTGGCCAGCGGCCGGCCGCAGGGCGGGCCCGCCGTAAAGCCTGTCCCCACCTACCAGGTTAGGGTGGAGGACGGCACGGTCTTCCTCGCCGCCGGCGAGCCCGTATACGGCTAGCCGACCCGCGGCCGCAGGCGCGCATTCGAGCACCGCTCGCGCTCAGTCTCTGTCAGTGACGCGTGGCCTAATCACCGTCCGGCCCCGTTGCGACCGGGTCGCTCTTAGCGTACCCTAATATCGACATTCAGCGGGCCGCCCAGAAAGGGATATGCCGTTGGCGACCGGACAGCCCACACCAACCATCGAAGACTATCTCCAGACCATCTACAGCCTCCAGACGGAGGGCGAGGCGGTCATCTCCGCCCGCCTGGCGCGCTGGATGCGCGTCACGCCCCCTACCGCCTGGGCCACCGTCCACCGCATGGAGCGCGACGGCATGGTGGAGATCGACGGCAAGAAGGTGATCCGGCTCACTCCCAAGGGGCTCAAGCTGGCCGAGAACGTCGCCCGCCGCCACCGCCTCTCCGAGCGCTTCCTCACGGACATGCTCGGCCTCGGCTGGGCGGAGGCGCACGAGGAGGCGCACCGCTTCGAGCACGGCGTCTCGCCGCGGGTGGAGCAGGCGATCTACGAGATCCTAAACCACCCGACGACCTGCCCGCACGGCAGCCCGATCCCCGGCACCGGCGCCAGGCTGGACCCCAAGCTCGTGCCGATGGACAGCCTGAAGGAAGGCGACAGCGCCACTGTCCGCTTCATATCGGAGGAGCTGGAGGAGGACGCGGAGCTGCTGCGCTACCTGGAGCGCGGGAACGTCCGGCCCGGCAAAGAGATCGTTGTGAAGGAGCTGGTGCCGTCAACCGGGGTGCTGGTCATCAACACCGGCGACGGGCAGAACGTCTCGCTCGGCCTGGCGGTGGCGGCGAAGATACGCGTGCTGCCGGCGTAGCGCTCCGCGGAAGCCGCCAGCCTGGCGCGGGGAGTCTCTCTGCTCGCTCGGTGCCGCTTGTTTCGCCTGCGGCCCGCTTCGGGGGTTGGATCCGCTCGAATGAGAACCCCTGTTCGGCACGAATGGGCGGCGATTTTGAATCTGAGGGGCGCGCTAATGTGTTAGAATGCGGCTACCGTCATGTCTATTCGCCACGCCATCTGGAAGGTCCTCCAGCAGCCTGAACCGCTCGGCGAGTCGGTGCTCGCCAGCGAGCAGCTGTTAGAGAGCATGATCGTCGCTGCACCTCGCATGCTTTCGGACGAATGGATGCTGATCGGTCGACAAGAGGACACAGGCTTCGGCGGACGCATCGACCTACTGGCCATCGCACCCGACGGCGCTCTCGTACTGATCGAACTCAAACGCGACCGTACGCCCCGCGAGGTAGCTGCTCAGGCGCTCGACTACGCCACTTGGGTCGAGAAGCTACAGGCCGAGGACATCGCCGCCATCTACCGCCGCTTCTCGAACGGCGGCAACCTGGCCGAAGACTTCCGGTCGCGCTTCGGCCAACCTCTCGACGAGGATTCGCTGAACAGCAGCCATCAGATCATCATCGTGGCTGCGTCCCTGGATGAGAGCACAGAGCGCATCGTCGAGTATCTCAGCAAGCGAGACATCCCGATCAACGTCCTGTGCTTTCAGGTCTTCGACAACGGCGGCGAACAATTGCTCAGCCGTGCCTGGCTCCTGGACACGCTGCACACTCAGGGCAGTGCTTCCACCGCGCCCAATGGTCCGAGCGAGCCCTGGAACGGCGAGTTCTACGTTTCCTTCGGACACGATGAAGGGCGCTCGTGGGACGACGCTGTCGAGTACGGTTTCATCTGCGGAGGAGGCGGCCGTTGGTACAGCCAGACCCTCCAGTTCCTCAACCCGAGTGATCGCGTGTGGGTCAACGTACCTGGCTCTGGCTACGTGGGCGTCGGTCGTGTCACTGGCCGCCTACAGCCTGCTGCGAGTTTCAAGGTCAAGACACCCGACGGCGAGGTGCCGGTGCTCGACGCCGCCAAACGAGGTAGCTACATGCGAGACGCTGTCGATGACCTCGAACGCTGCGAGTACTTCGTGCCAGTCCAGTGGCTCCAGACCGTGTCGCTCGAACGCGCAGTTCGAGAGATTGGCTTGTTCGGCAATCAGAACACCGTGTGCAAGCCGACGACGCCGAAGTGGAGGTCCACCGTAGACCGGCTCAAGGAGAAGTTCCCCGACTTCGACAAAGGCTAAGCCGCCAGTCGGAGAGTCACCGAATACCTGAACCTCTGTACATTCACCGAAGCGATGGGAAACACCGCCTACGTCGTCAACGGTGTGCTGGCCCTGCTCGCGATCGCCTCCGCCGTGACGTATCTGCGAACGGCGCCTCGCGCCTAGGGCCGCTTCGCCAGCTCCGGGTGGCCTGACCAGGCCCAGGCCAGGTTCGTGCGGGAGACGCCCATCAGCATCCCGTGCAGCGCCGTCGGGTGGATGAACAGCCCTTCCGGGTTCGGGTCGTCGCTGCGGCCGGCGTAGCGGGCGTCGCGCGCCTCCAGCCGCCGCTGCACCACCTGCACGTCGTCCGTCTCCACGTAGCACATGTAGACGCTCTGCCCCCGCCGGGCGTAGTAGCGGCCCATCGCCAGCGAAGGCTCCGTGATCTGGGTCAGCTCGATCCGGTCAAGCTGCTGCGGCGGGTTGAATAGCGTGAGCGTGCCCGCGTAGCCGTAGCGCTCGCTGTGGATGGGCGAGAACCGCGAGGCGTCCAGCCCGAAGGCATCGGCGTAGAAGGCGGCGGCGCTCGCGTGGTCATCGACGATGTTCGTCACCTCGTACACGTACCGGATCAGCCCCACCGGCGAGCGCGGCTCGTCCGGGGAGATGACGGTGTTCATCCCGCGCGTCTGGCCGGCGGCGATGAACAGCCGCCCGTTCTCCTCGCTGTGCTCGATGCCGCGCGCGGAAAGGCGCGCCGCCAGCGCGGGGACGTCCGCCGTGGCGAACCCGGCGGCGAAGATCCCCTCGCCCCAGCGCTCCAGCTGCGCCGCGACGGGGCCGTCGCCGGCGGGCTCCAGCAGTTCGAACTCCGATATCCCGGCCTGCACGACTGTCCGCCGCGCCGCCAGGAGGGGGCTGGTGTCCTCGCGGACACGCTCGGCGCCGAGGATGTCGCAGAAAGTGTCGGCGGCCGCCTCGCGGTCGCGGACGGCGAGGAGCATTCGGTCTAGGCGTGTGAGCATGGGGCGCCTCCTCTGCGATGTGCGGCGCCGCCGCCGGCAGCACCGTGGTGATGCATTATACAACCTGGCGCAAGGCCGGGCCGCCTTTTCAAGCCGCTCCCTTTGCCATATGATGGGGGCCGATTCGACAAGGAGGCCGCCCATGACAACGACGTCCGACATCATCCTGCTCGAGATCTCCGACCGCATCGCCACGGTCACGCTGAACCGCCCCGACAGGCTGAACGCCCTCAGCGGCGAGCTGCTGGACATGCTGCCCGGCGTCATCCAGAAGGTGGCCGACGACAAAGACGCGCGCTGCCTGGTGCTGACCGGCGCCGGCCGCGGCTTCTGCGCCGGCGGCGATATCGCCGGCATGGCCTCCGGCGAGACGCTGCCGCAGGAGGACCCGGTGGCCCGCCTCCGGCGCAACGAGGAGGCCTCACGGCTGCTGCACGAGATGCCCAAGCCGACGATCGCCATGATCAACGGCCCGGCCGCCGGCGCCGGCCTCAGTCTCGCCCTCGCCTGCGACATCCGCATCGCCGCCGAGAGCGCACGCCTGGGCACCGCTTTCGTGCGGATCGGCTTCTCCGGCGACTACGGCGGCACCTGGATGCTCCAGCGCATCGTCGGTCCCGCCAAGGCGCGGGAGCTGTACTTCACCGGTGAGCTGATCGACTCCCGCGAGGCGGAGCGCATCGGCATGGTGAACCGCGTTGTCCCCGACGATAAGCTCGCCGCCGAGACGCGCGCCTTCGCCGAGCGGATCGCCAAGGGGCCGCCCATCGCCCTAGCCCGCATGAAGCAGAACATGAACCTGGGCCTGGTCTCCGACTACTCGAAACTGCTGGACGCCGAGGCGGAGGGGATGATCATGACCGCCATGACGCAGGACAACCGCGAGGCGATCAAGGCGTTCCTGGAGAAGCGCCCGGCGGAGTTCCACGGGCGGTAGGGTTCTTCCCGGAAGGCCAGGCTTCAGCCTGGCTGTTAGGGCCGTCGTAGCTGCAGGGCTTCAGCCCTGCCTGGCGCGCCCCCTCGCGGCTGCGGGCCGCACTCCCCTCCGCCGCGGGCGACCCGAAGCCTGCACGTAGGTCGGGGTCTTCAGACCCCGACGCGGGGGTCTAAAGACCCCCGCCTACGACTACAAGCGAAACGGTAGGGGCGAGGCATGCCTCGCCCCTACGAGCGTCACTCTCCGCGAAATCCGCGCCTCAGAACCCGTTGAGCGCATCGATCAGCCGGCGCAGGCGGCCGAAGCTGCGCTGGTTGAAGTCCAGCGCCAGCCGTGGCAGCTCCGGCACGTCCCCCTCCGCGGCCTCCGCCTCGGACGGCGCCGCCGCCCGCATCCCGCCGCCGGCGCGGAAGATATCCGCGAACTCCCCCGAAAGCCGCGCCAGCGACGCCTCATCCGGCAGCCGCTGGAGGCGCAGCGCCAGCGTCCCGTCGACGTATCGCTGCGAGTGGTAGTTCCGGTAGAACCCCTCGATCTCCGCGACGGCGGCCTCGATGCTGTCCGTTATGTAGACCAGGTCCAGGTCCGCCCGGGATATCAACCCGTGCCCGGCCAGGTGCCTCTCCACGAACCGCGCCCACTCCTCCCAGTAGTGCTCTCCTTCGGACTCCAGGAGGACGATGGGGTGGAGGTCACTCTTTCCTGTCTGCATGAGAGTCAGCAGCTCGAACGCCTCGTCCAGCGTGCCGAAGCCGCCGGGGAAAAGCGCGAACGCGTTCGACTCCTTGAGGAACGTGACCTTGCGGGTGAAGAAGTACTTGAAGTTGATCAGCTTCGGATCGCCCTCAATGACGACGTTGGGTTCGACCTCCATCGGCAGGCGGATAGCGGCGCCGAAGCTGCGCTCGGCGCCCGCGCCCTCGTGCCCGGCCTCCATCACGCCGGGGCCCGCGCCCGTGATCACCATCCAGCCGCGTTCCGCCATCGCCCGCGCGAACTGCCTGGCGCAGTCGTAGTTGGGTTCATCAGGCTGCGATCGAGACGAGCCGAAGATGCTCACCTTGCGCACGCCTCTGTACGCCTTGAACACCTTGAAGGCGTAGGCGAACTCTTTGAGCGCCGCGTTGACCAGCTTCATCTCGCCGCGGTCGGCGCGGTCGCGGGCCACGCGGAAGCAGGAGGTGAGCATCTCGGTCAGCAGGTCGCTGTCGCTCTCGATGCCGCTGGCCTCCACGAGCTCCTGGATCTTCGCGTCCAGCGCCTCATCGCCGGTGCGGTAGCGGCGGCGTGTCGGCTTGGGTTCTATCGCCATGTGTCACCAGTGTATCACCGGCGAAGGGGGACGAACGCTATGATATGGACATGCGGCGGACGATCCTGCACGCGGACCTGGACGCCTTCTACGCCTCGGTGGAGCAGCTGGATAACCCGGCGCTGCGCGGCAAGGCCGTCGTCGTCGGAGGGCCGCCGGAGGCGCGCGGCGTCGTCGCCGCGGCGTCGTACGAGGCGCGCCGGTTCGGCGTCCACTCCGCCATGCCGATGAGCCGCGCCCTCCGCCTCTGCCCTGATGCCATCCGCGTCTCGCCGCGATTCGACCGCTACGGCGAGGTCTCCCGCCAAGTCATGGCGATCTTCCGCAGCGTCACGCCGCTGGTGGAGCCGCTCTCCCTGGACGAGGCGTTCCTGGACGCCAGCGAGCAGGCTCCCCGGCGGGGCGGGCCGGAGGCGCTGGCCCGCGAGATCAAGCGGCGGGTGAAGGAGGAAACCGGGCTCACCATATCGATCGGCGCCGGGACCAACAAGACGGTCGCCAAGATCGCCTCGGAGACGGGGAAGCCGGACGGGCTGGTGGTGGTGCCGCCGGGAGAGGAGGCGTCCTTCCTGGCGCCGCTGCCCGTGCGCTCGCTGTGGGGTGTCGGCCCCAAGGCGGAGGAGGCGCTGCTCCGGTTGAGCATCCGCACCATCGGCGACCTGGCGCGTGCGGACCCAGCGGCGCTAACGGCCCGCTTCGGCGTCCGCGGCGAGTGGTTCCACCGCATGGCCACGGGCGATGACGACCGCGCGGTGGAGACCGATCAGGAGCGAAAGTCCGTGGGCGCTGAGACCACCTTCCCGCGCGACCTGCCCGACGGCCCGGAATTGCGCCGCATACTGATCGAGGTGGCGGCGGACGTTTCGCGCGGCCTGCGCCGCCACTCCACGACGGCGCGAACTGTGGTCCTCAAGCTGCGCTACAGCGACTTCCGCACGATCACCCGCCAGACCAGCCTGGCCGAGGGTGTCGACAGCGCGGAGCAGCTCACCGCCGCCGCGGGGGCCCTGCTCGACAAGG
>Ga0214473_10006162_pt1 | contig 14346 bp, 17 predicted proteins | sample RVTome_7_FD_203509 | JGI IMG/M metagenome (GOLD analysis project Ga0214473, IMG submission 203509) | Soil microbial communities from uranium-contaminated site in the Upper Colorado River Basin, Wyoming, United States - RVT98D197 | ecosystem: Environmental > Terrestrial > Soil > Contaminated >... | reverse complement strand
TCATTTCCCATACCGTTCCTTTCGGGTCGGGACAATGAATCTTGAATACTTTTCTATTCTCTGAGTTCCAGGAAGGAAATCCTAGGGCTACCCTCCAGGTATACAAGTCAAGGACATGGAGTAATGCGGTGCATACATTTTCAGGCTTTTTATATGGGGTATCATAGACAAAAGTATCGCCGATATTGTGCTTACACTCTTCATGTTTCTCTACCATCCTGATTTCAATCTTTCCGATCCTCTTCCAAAGCTCTCCATATTCTTGGTGATTATGTATTTGGCTCACATCGATCTTCAGATCTATCAGGTTTTTATTCATTTTCATCCCTCCCTTCATTAATGGTATACAAAAAAATCAGGTTCTTCCGGCATTTCTGTGGGTCCTGTTTTTATTCCCCTCCTTCATACCTCCTTAGCCCTCCTCTGTCCCCTCTTACTTTAAGGGGGGATGAAGGGGGGTTACGAGGGGTTACCTTCAGCGCAAGTCCGGCTAGAACGTTTTGCATATCAAGCAATACCTCATTGTCCCAAAACCGCGTTACTTCAATTCCCTGGGCTTTCAGATATTCTGAACGGGCTGCATCATACTCCTTATTCTCACACTGGTTGTGCTGTTCGCCATCCAATTCTACTGCGAGCTTCACGGTCGGACAATAGAAGTCTAAAATATAAGGACCGATGCTGTACTGACGAAAACATTTCATCCCATAGAATTGCTTGTTTCGCAGGTGTGCCCAGAGGATCTTCTCTGCCTCAGTCTGATTGCCCCTTAGCTCTCGTCGTCGTTGCTTTAATGTCGGATCATTCCGCAAGAATTTCATAACTCCCCCTCACCCCCTCTTACACTTAAGAGGGGGGATAACACCCACACAAAAGTCGGAAGAGACAAAAATCATAAGTGGTTTGAATCACCATATCTAAGCAACTTTGTCACATGTCAAGGGCTGACCCCATTTCCTTAAAAACTGGGTCACATGGGGCAACACAAGCTGAGCTTCCCGAAGCGCAGCACCATGGTCGAGGCCATGTAAAGCAACAAAGACCGCATTTGGAATGGCCTTTGCGCACTTGTGCGCTCCAGGATAATAGGCGTCTTTATCACCGGCATAAAGGAAGCATGGCATTGACATGGTCGGCAATATTTCCTCCACGGAGGGCTCATCCTGTTGCGCCAAAGCCAGGGCCTGGAAATCATTGGCAAACAATTCCCTCCGCCCCTCGAGTGACAGTGTTGCAGGATTGATACCCCATCGTGCTAATAAGGCAGAAACAAATGCTTCAGGATCAGACCCGTCGAGTTGACTTGATGCCGGCAGGCGTCGTTCGTAGGGATGCATCCCTCCGATGATGAGTGATGTGAGCCGCTCCGGTGCATATTTCGCAAGACCAAACCCGATGCGCCCGCCCATTGAATAGCCCCAGAAATGGGCAGTACTGAGGTGGAGGTCGTTAAGGACGGCAACAATATCTCCCGCGCGCAAGGACAATGTATATGCCGCCGGATCATGGGGTTTGTCGCTTGCTCCATGACCACGCGCATCGACCAGGACAAGCTGGTAGTCCTGTCGCAGTGCCTCGACATAGCCGTTCTGATACCACCCCTTCAGGCTCGATGTGAATCCATGCTGAAGAATAAGAGGCGGCCCCTCTCCATCAACCTGATAATGGATATGGATTCCCCCATGATTTACATATGGCATGTACTTTACTCCTGTCGCAAGATTAAGCCATTTGGATCTATTTTCTAGCTAATTATTTTCCACTCATTCTTGTCCACAAAATATTGTGCGGTGCCGCCGCGGGGCAGAAAGAGGTCTTTAGCCTCGTTAAAAGGCATTTTCTGCTTCCAGAGTAATACAGCAAAGAAGCCTACATGCCCTACGAGTATAGTCCCGGGTAAAAGCAAGGGAATCGCTTTTTCAATCCTCGATTCAACTTCTTCCCTCGATTCACCGTTAGGAAAGCGTGTATTCACACTTTTATAGAACCAATCATCGAGAATTTGTAAAAACAAACCTATGTGCTCAGGGACAAGTTCACTTTTTCCTTCAAGGTCTCCAACATTAACCTCAAGAAGCGCCTCATTCACGTTGAAATCAATATTGAGCGCATGGCTTAGAATCCCGGCAGTCTGGATCGCCCTTCTCGATGGGCTCGTAATGATTTTTTGAATACCTAAGGGCTTGTAGAATTGTGCCTTATCTTCAATCTGTCTTTTTCCCTTCTCCGTGAGACCCGGATCCAGTTTCCTGCACGTGAAGATCTTGGATATGTTTGTCTCACTCTCCCCGTGCCTCTGCAAGAACATTATAACCCTTTCCTTTTTTGGCTTAAGCCGGAATCAGTACCAGCTCAGCATGATCTCTCATTTTTTCCATCTTCTTTTCACTGTAACGCCGGTATGAGCTGGTTCAGCAATTAAAGCCACTTGATTCACGGGCTGATCTGTATTCAATAAGACTAAATTGGGAATCTGGTTTTTTAACACCTGGAACATTTGCGATTTCTTTTTTCATAGGCTTTGCAACCTCACTCTACCTGCCAGTTGCATAAAAATCCTCTAAAAGGCAGTCGGGGGTGCTGGAAGAGCTTTAGAGCGGCACCTTTAAGCGTTCCGCTGCTCCGTCACCCAGCATATTCCCAACGTCACCTTGGGTGACATCGGATTGTTACCCCTAAGATATCTCAAAACCGCATTCTAAAGGTCTGGAAGCACCCCCGACTGCCTTTTCAATGCAACGTTTAGGTCTACTCCATGACCTTGTGCATTTCCCCATTTCCTTTATGCTCCAGCAGCCAAATTGAGTAGCTGCAAAAGGTCGAAGGCTATGCTTTGCTGATCCGAAGCACGGGTTTGATGGTATCGCCGCGTTTGGAATCAGCAATCGCTCGGTTGATGTCGCTGAAGTCATAGAACTTCACGAGGCGATCGAAGGGAAACTTCCCCGCCAGGTAAAGATCGATCAGCTTAGGGATAAAATGCTGCGGCACGGCATCGCCCTGGATGATGCCGAGGGTTTTCCGTCCTTCCGGCAGAGAATCCGTTCCACTCTCGCCTGTGAGGAGCGCCACAACGCCATGCGGGTTCAAAGCATTAATGGCGAGCTGGTGCATCTTCGGGCTGCCAGTGGTTTCCACTACGTAATCGACGCCGCTACCGGTGATATCAGCGATGCAAGTAGTGACGTCCTGACGTCGATTGTCGATTGTGTGGGTGGCTCCCAACTGCAGGGCGAGATTGAGCCGCTTGGGTTTAATGTCGACACCGATAATCGGGTCGGCGCCAACGAGGCGTGCCGCCATAACCGCTGCCAGGCCGACCGCTCCCGTACCGAAAACAGCGAGGCTTTTACCACCCGCAACCTTAAGCGAGTTCATCACAGTGCCGGCCCCGGTCTGCATGCCGCAGCCCAGGGGAGCCAATACCTCCAGAGACAGGTCTTTGGAAACCTTGACGAGGTTTCGTTCCGTCGCCAGGGAGCGGGTGGCAAACGAAGACTGACCGAAGAAGTGCCCGCGCACGCCGCTTCGCAGCAGTGCGTTACTGCCGTCCATGCGCTGGAAACCAAAGTTCATCTCCCAAAGGTATTTGCAATGGGCAGGGTGTCCAGTCCGGCATTGATGGCAGCTGCCACAAGACTGGTACGAGAGCACGACATGATCGCCGCGCTTGACATTCTTCACGCTTTTACCCACCCGCTCTACCACACCCGCGCCCTCATGGCCCAGCACCACTGCGTTGTCGGCCTTCTCCCAGCTATCGCAGAGGGCGATATCGGTATGGCAGATGCCCGAGGCGACGAGGCGCACCAGGACTTCGTCATCCCGCGGCCCTTCCATCTCAAGTGATTCGATCCTCAAAGGACCGCCTTTCTTACGCAGGACGGCCGCCTGAATCTTGTATATTTTCATACTGTTTTCTCACTCCATGAGCACCCAAACCGTTAATCCAAAACTCAGGAAGCGATGCAAGTTAATAGGTCGGTGGCTCGCGTCTCCCTAAGCCCGGCCATTTCGCTTCAACGTTTTCTTCCCCTTTGAAATAGTCAACCTTTGAAGAGCTCTCGAAAATCTCCCGAAAGGGAAGAATGCTGATCTTGCCTGAGTCCGGGTATTCGCACACATCAATGCCGAATGTCGTTACCAGGTCGACATAAACACAGGGCACATTCCCGTGATTATGGAGTTGATGAGCCCCCGTCGGACCTTCTTCAAAGAAGATGATGTCTCCCTTGGAAACTTTCTCGAATCCCTGTGGAGACCGGAGAGTGGCTTCGCCGGATAGGATGATGAACAGCTCTTCTGCGGCCCGATGGAAATGGTAGGGAAACGAGAATTTACCCGGATCCAATGAACGAATGTCAAACCTGAGGTGTTTTGAGCCCGCGATTTCGGCCAACCTCTCGCTCGTGTGCCAGTTAAACTCCGGAACTCTGGGTTCCCATTTCTTCAGCTCAAGATCTTTTTCATGGAATATCTTCGGCATGCTTCCTCCTTTCACTGATTGGAAACAAGTGCCAATCATCCTTTCGGTGGTATTGTTCAAAGTAAGGTGAGGATATCAGCACCAAAAATAAATGTCCATAGATAGTTATGCAGCCCACCCAATTGTGGCATGGGCCGCTTAAGGCCCACACTTGGAAGCCCAAACAAGTACCCACCCCGCACCGCCACCTATCTTCCAGACCTTGAATCGGGACTGCTTGAAGAGACCTTCCAGCTCGGGAGGAGTATAGCTTGCCCGGAGGGAGCCAAGTGGCTCATTGATCCGGCGGAGGCCGGAGGGAACAACAAATGCCTGCGCGAATCTAATAAGCCAATAGAAGAAACGACGAGGGTCCCTTCTTAAGTCGAAAAGGAGGAGTTGTCCGTCATTCTTAAGGACACGATGAATCTCATTCAAGCCGTGGACAGGGTCCGACCAATGGTGGAGGGAAAGCGTGCTTACAGCAAAATCGAGCGCTCCATCAGGAACTGGCAGATTATTGACGTCTCCTTTGTGGAACTCAACACGATTCGACAGCCCAAGGGATGAGGCGTTAAGAGCTGCTTCACGGATCATCTCATCCGAGATATCAATTCCTAATACATGAAGATTTGGGAACCTACTGGCAATCAGGGTGCTTAGAAGTCCTGGGCCGCAGCCAATGTCGGCAAGCGTTCCAGAGGGTCCATATTTGGCCAGTTTCGCCACAATCAAGCGGCGAAGCAGTCGGAATTGCGGCCAGCGTGAAATGCGATTGTAGGCCTGGGCGGCTTGAGGATCTTCAATGCCTTCGACACTTGATTGATGAGAGAGGTTGATCCGGGTAAGACCCAGTGCGGTAAGGACAGCAGCCAGAACCACAATAATGAAAATGATTTCAAGGACCATTGCCCACATAGGGGAGCTTATCCGGTGGAATCGGCAATCACGTTATTTTTTCACCCTTCTTGATCCTTTGCCGCTACCAGATTCCTTCTTCGGCTTGGCCGGTAAAGACGAAACATAGGCTAAGGACTTTTCAACCCATGCACGGAGTTGGTCGGGAGTATTCAGCAACGTCCCCGGCACAACCACGTACTCCCGCATCACTCTTCCCGGCATCGGCTCGAACTGCTCCGCGCCCTTCAATTGAAGAAACTCAGCACGCTCTTTATCGGGAAGCCGAAGGATCATGCCCGCTTCATGCAACCCAGAAAACATATTCCCGTTTGCGAAGACGCAGGAGTAGCCAAACATCTTCCTCGGCTCGGCTCCGGGCAAGTTGGCCGTTGCTGTCGCAAATGCTGTTACCGCTTCAGGTGGAGCTGGTTTCCATTTCTTCATGACAGCCTCCTGTATCGAGATTTGTTATTGTCAAGAGTTTTTCTCTTCTCTCCTTTTCTATCTACCCCATCCCCACCCTAACCCTCCCCTTGAAGGGGAGGGAATATTTAAGTTTGCAGGTTTATATTAATCCAGTCGTCTCGTCAATTCCGAGGTGAATGTTCATACACTGAACCGCAGCCCCCGACGCCCCTTTGCCGAGATTATCGAGACGGGCGACTAAGACAACCTGCTCAGTATTGCCAAAAATGAAGATATCGACTCTATTGGTGTCATTGCATCCCTGGACGTCGAAATATCCAGCATCGAGATTGCTCTCCTTATCAACCGGCATGACTCGAATGAACGGCTCTCCCGAGTAGTACTCCGTGAGCAGATCATAAATGGCACCAGGTGTCACGCGCTTTGCCAGACGATCCGGATGCAGAAAGACAGCGACAGCAAGACCTTTGTAGAAATTGCTAACGACCGGCGTGAAGATCGGGGGATGCGCCAGCCCCGACCGCACCCCCATTTCTGGTAAATGTTTGTGGGTCAACTGCAGCGCGTAAGGGCGAGGACTATGAAGCTTTGGATTCTGCTCACCCTCATAAATAGCAATCAACTTCTTGCCGCCGCCGCTATATCCGGTGATTGAATAACTCGTCACCGGGTAGTCCGGGGGCATGACTCCATACCTGATCATTGGATGGATCAGCAGCACAAAGGCGGTTGCATGGCATCCCGGTACGGAGATCCGTTTGCCAGCCTTAAGCCGCTGCCGTTGCTCGGGTTCAAGCTCGGGCAAGCCATAGACCCAGTCAGGGTGTGTGCGGAATGCCGTGCTGGCATCAATGACACACGTGCTTGGGTTTGTTACGAGAACCGCAGATTCGCGGGCAGCTGCATCGGGCAGGCATAAGAATGCCACATCAGCCCGATTAAGAAAGTCGCGCCGGGCCTCCAGATCTTTTCGCCGGTCTGAAGGAATGCGCAGAAGCTCAATATCATCCCGCCGTGATAGGTAGTCAAAGATCTGTAATCCGGTCGTTCCTTCCTGACCATCAACAAATACCTTGAACATCTCTTATCCTTTCAATGTCATTTCAGATGATTATCAACACACTGGACCCCGGTTTTCACCGGGGTGACGACTTTTACGAAACCATCTTTCCATAAGATTTCTGAAAATCTCAGAAATCTCGGATTACAACGATTAGAGAGGCTTCTGGCAAGTATCCAGTGCCTGATCCAGGTCAGCAATCAAATCCTCTACGTTCTCAATCCCGACAGAAAGCCTTAGCAGGGAATCGGTTATGCCTATCCTTCTTCGCTCTTCCGCAGAGATCTTCGCGTGCGAGGTCTCCGCCGGGGAACAGATGATAGTCTCTACGCCGCCAAGGCTTACCGCGGGAGTGATGAGCTTAAGGCGCCGAAGAAACGTAGATGGAGCCGCAACGGCATTATCCAATTCGAAGGAAAGCATTGCCCCAAAACCGCTCATCTGTGACCTGGCGATGGCATGCCCTTTAAAGTTTTGCAGCCCGGGGTAATTAACCTTACGCACCGCCCGGTGAGATGCAAGGAACTCCGCGATTCCGGAGGCATTGTGCGACTGCCGTTCCACCCGCAATGCAAGCGTTTTCAAGCTGCGTTCGAGCAGATAGCATGTGATCGCATTCAAGCTACCGCCCAGATGTCGGGCCATTGCGCGTATGCGCTCCGCTCTCCCGCGTGATGTCAGCGCAACGCCGCAGCAGAGGTCGCTGTGACCGCCCAGGTATTTGGTACCACTGTGGATAACCACGTCAATCCCCATTGTAAGAGGATTCTGGGTTACGGGACTGGCAAAGGTGTTGTCAATGATCGTCGTAATTCCTCGGTTCCTGGCGAAGTCCGCCACTCGGCGAATATCTATGATTCCCAGCAAAGGATTGGTGGGCGATTCGATAACAATCACTTTTGTCTCTGGGGTCACAGCTCGCGCCACCGAATCGGCATCTGTCCCTACCAATGAGTATTGAATGCCCAGTCGATTGAAGGTATCGGTGGCAAAGGCATGAGTCCCGCCGTACAATTCGTCGAGCATCACCACATGGTCACCCGATCCAGCCAGTGCGAGCACCGCCGTGCTCATCGCAGCCATCCCGGAGCTGAAAAGAACGCCGTCTTCCGCTCCCTCTAACTCACACAACTTATGCACCACAGCATCTTGATTCGGGGTGTTGAAGTAACGTGGATAGGGTATCTCTTTCCGATCCAGATATTCGTAGGAGGAGGAAGTGAAAATAGGGGTGTTAATTCCGCGGGTCACACCGTCCCTGTATTTACCGCCGTGAACACATTTGGTCTCTTTTTGCACAGATTTCCCCCTCGCTTTAAATCATCACAAGCGTTTGACTTAAGAGGATTGTTACACCCAGTCTGATTTGATGCCGATCCTTATCCTCACCTCGTCCATGACCTTATCGACAATGGATTGGGCGCGGGCTGCTCCGGACTTTAACACCTCAACAACGTATTGAGGTTTTCCATTCATCTCATTCACCCGGTTCTGAATGGGACTGATCTCCTCCACCATATTCTTGAAGAGAATCTGCTTGCACTCGATACACCCGATCCCGGCCGTCCGGCAATTCTTATCGACAAACGAGATCTGGTCCGGTTTGGAGAATGCAGTGTGCATTGTAAAAATATTACAGTGTTCCGGGTGTCCAGGATCACTCCGGCGCTGCCGGTGTTCACAGGTCGCCGCCGTTCTCAGTTTCTCCCAGATCACTTCCGGAGGCTCAAGGAGACCGATGGTGTTGTTCATCGATTTGGACATTTTTGCCTGGCCATCCGTTCCCAGAATTTTTGGTGCGGTTGAAAGAAGTACTTTCGGCTCAGGAAAGGTATCCCCATAACGGGCATTGAACTTCCTTGCAATCTCTCTCGAAAATTCCACATGCTGAACCTGATCTTCCCCCACCGGGACAAATCCAGCCTTATAAATGAGAATATCCGCTGCCTGGAGCACCGGATAATCGAGGAGCCCCACATTGATGTTATGTCGATGCTGTCTTCCCTTCTCTTTAAACTGAGTCATCCTCTCCAACTCGCCCACCGGGGTAACACAGTTGAAGCACCATGCCAGCTCAGTATGCTCCGGGACATGGGATTGGACGAAAAGAATGCACCGGTCCGGAGTCAATCCACAGGCAGCAAGAACTGTCGCTGTCTCCAGAATTCTCTTTTGCATCATCTTCACATCATAATCAATCGTAATGGCATGATAGTCCACCACACAGAAGATGCAATCATAACGATCGACCAACTGGGTCCAGTTGCGGATGGCGCCGACATAGTTCCCGATGTGAATTTCGCCTGAAGGCTGTATCCCGCTGAAAATACGGTCCATGAATGACTCCTTTGCCCCCTCACCCTATCCCTCTCCCCTGCCTTCGCCGAAGCGGCTACGCGCAGGCAGGCACCAGGGGAGAGGGGAGTATGAGAAAAAATTAAAAAGGCCATGGGTGATTCTGCCCATGGCCTTCTGTTCATCGATTTACTATAAATTATGGTTGTAGAAGGTTGAGGCAATATCGAATCTCTCTTTTCCTGCTTTGCCATATCCAAATTGGATTCATCTCTTACCTTCTCCCCAAAAAATCTGAACCCTTTTTAACCTAAATCTTCAAAAAGATCAACATTTATTAAGTTGTTCACAATACCCATACCTGGAGGAGAGCCTCGAACCATAGGGAATACCTGCCAGTTGCACAAAACCCTCTCAAAAGGCTGGTGGGTGTGTTGGGCTGGGTAAGAATCATAAAAGAATACTACAATCCCAGACGATTTATCGCCAAAGCTTTACACCTGCCTGCGCGTAGCCGCTTCGGCGAAGGCAGGGCGGAACCTTTTAGCGTTTCCCTACCGCGTTTCCAAGCACAATGCAGAAGTCCACATGAAGTGATATCGCGTGTTACCCCTAAAATATAGTAAAAATCCGCTTGGTAAAGGTTTGGAAACACACCCAGCGGCCTTTCCAATGCAACGTTCAGGAATAGATAATCCCCCCTCGCCCCCCTTTAGAAAAGAGGGGGGTTGCTTAGGAACTCTCGAAAAATCTGCAGAGCATCTCTGCCGTCTTTTCAGCCATTTTTACACATTTCTCCCGGCCACCAGCAGCCACCCACTTTTTAAACTCTTCCGGGTTACCCAGATGATATCCTGTTAAGGTGAAACACTCTCTGCTTCCAAACTCCTTTTCAAACTGGTCCCAGAATTGTTGGCATTTATCATAGACCTTCACGAGAGTCTCCCTATCCTTCGGATCGGTCCTGCCCATCTTCATTCCGATCGCCATGATCGATCCAGTAAAGGCCCCGCAGAGTGACCCTTTCCGTCCAATTCCTCCACCGAACCCGGTTGCCAAACTCGGAAGAAGTGAACTCTCAATCCCAAGATACTCTTTGAGACTCAAAGAGATTGACTCCGCTCAATTAAAACCCTTATCAAAATAATCCTTCACCTTTTCAGAAATCCATTTCTCAGCATCTTTCTCCTCCATGGCCACTCCTTCCTTAAGTATTAGAAATTTAGTGTCAGTGTCAGTGTCAGTGGTCCGTGTCAGTACCCCCTTCTAAACAAAAAGAGATAAGAGTCATTTTAATACCCCCTCTCGTCATCTCGGGAGGATACGGTATATCTTGTCATCTCCATCTCTTGGAGTTCCCCTGCCGTCCCGATTATTTGTGAGAAAGTAAAGGGCCCCGTCCGGACCGACGACGACATCCCTGATTCTTCCGTACTTTCCATCTTTATAACCTTTAGCAAACCACCTCTCGATGGCAGTGATGTGATAGCGCCCGCCTTCCGCTTTCAGCTTCACCCTGATCAAGGCTTCACTTCTAAGGGTTGCGACAAACAGGTCCCCCTTGTGGTTAGGAAGTAGTTTTCCATCATAAAACGTAATCCCCGAAGGAGGTGTTGTCTCCTTCCACACGATTAGAGGATCAACATAAGGTTTCTGCCCAGGCGCCCCGATTACATTGGGCCACCCATAGTTCCCTCCTTTTGTGATTATATCTATTTCGTCATGGGCGAAACGAAGAGACTCCCCCGAGGGCCCGTGCTCAGACTCGAAAAGGTCCTTAGTTTCCGGATGCCATGAAAGACCCTGGGGATTTCGATGGCCGTAGGAGTATACAGGCGACCCTTTGAAGGGATTGTCTCCAGGTATCCCTCCTTCCCCAGTGATTCTCAAAATCTTCCCTCCGAGGGATTTCAGATCTTGCGCCAGTTCCCCTTTAAATGTCTCTCCAGCAGTGATGTAAAGCATGCCATCCGGGCCAAAAGAAATCCTTCCTCCATTATGAAACCGGCCGCCAGGGATCTTGTCAATGATCACCCTATCGAAAATTAGTTTATTACCTGCATCTTTTAACCTTACTACCCGATTATAGAGATCACGCTCCTTTTGATAGGTGTGCATGGCATAGAGGTATGGCTTTTTCGGAAACTCCGGGTGAAGGGTAAGGCCCATCAGACCTCCTTCGCCTTCATGGGCAACGTCGAGGACCACATAGGGTTCATCTTGGAGCTTGCCGTCTTTTATCAGTCTGATCCTCCCCGGCCTTTCGCTCACCAGCGCCCTGCCATCAGGAAGAAACACCAGAGACCAGGGAATCTCCAGGTTTTCGATCCAGATCTCCACACTTACACCTTCTCCCTCCGGGACGAATCTGTCTTCCACACCTTGGGGCGCCTTTCCCACGATCGGTGCAGAGATCGCCAAAGAAGTGTGAGTCTGAAGAAGGAAACTGATGAAAAGAACAAAACACATTAGAAGGAGAGTAGTTTTTACCATAAGAAAGACCCTCTCGAATATTTCGTTTGCGCTATTCAGATTCTTCTCCGGTTTCGATCTAAAGCTGCGTTCACTTGATCTCTTCTTCTACCTCTTTGAATCGTTCCCCAAATTTTTCATTTAAGGATTGATCAAATTCCTTTAACCAGGTGGAAATATAATCGGAGTCGTATTTTGGGTTTTTCGTGAGGATCGACTTAATATCTTCAAGATCCCTCGGCCTGCCGGAGACTATTTTGTGGATGACTACATCCTCAAGGGATGCGAATCTTACAGAGGTCCTGCCCAGCTTGACTTCTTTTGCCCTCGTTATCGCCTGCCTCTCGTAGGGGGAGAACGAAAAGATAAAATCGATTCGGATGTTGCTTTCCTTTTCTATGGTGGGAAGGACCATGGTTTTTTCAACAAACTCCTTCTCATCTTTGACCAGGATTTTGAGTCCTATTGCGTTAACAACCGTTTTAACTTTTCTTAACTCATTTATCCCGATCCCGAGTGTGATATCGATATCCCGGGTCAGTCTTGGCTCTCCATAGAGAAGAACAGCCTGCCCCCCGATGACCATATAAGGAATAGATGCTCTTTTCAATTCCCGAGCACTTCTTTTAAGTAGGCTTTGAAACACTGTTGATCACCCTTGCGATCCGGATGTCAGCTTCCAATCCCTCGAGGGGATCTTTTAGAGGGAATATACCCAGGGCAACTGCTTCGTTATAAAGAGCCTCTACAATGCGGAAGTTTTTCCTGACATCGACTCCCTCTTTCCTCAGCAATTCTTTCTCGAATTTCTGAAATTCATCTTTCTTCATCGTCTCGCCTTTCTTTAGAAAGGAACTCGACCACATAGGGCTCAAGGCCCTCCGGGTGATTAGAGGCAAATTTCCTGAGCAGGCGGGCAATTCGGCTGAATTGATCCCCGGGAATGGTGTGAGCAACGATGAGCACCCCATGATGGGCTCGGCGGCCGTTAAAGAATTGGACGGTCAATTTGATAAAATCATCCCGGTTCCTGGTAACCAAGCATCTCCTCTCTTTGGCTGCGAATTCGAGCTGCTCTCGGTCAGACGCCTGCAGCATCCCTACTTCGTGAGCGCTCACAGCATCTAATTTTTCCTTCCTGAGAATGTCAGCAATCTTCGGACTGAGGTCCTCATCGAGATAGAATTTCATGACCGTGAACTCATAAAGGGATAACGTTCTTTTAGACTTTTCTCAGTCCATCCTTCGTTCTGATCGATGAGCTGGTCGATCTCCTCCGGATAGGTCATGTAATATCCGGTGGCCGCCCTGAGTTGTTCTGCGGAGAGCCAGTGATAGGCCCTCTTGAGTCTTTCAACATTCTGCCCCACGCTTCGATACGTGGAGATAATCTCCCACACCTCGATTCCTGTTCCAGCCACTCTCGCTCTTCTGCCCGTGGTTCCTTCCGCAAAAAGAATGCCAGGACATCGCCTCATCTTGATGGCTTCCGCCAGGAGATCCTTGGTAACGGTCGATAAATCCTTCCCTGTCTCTTTTGAGATCTGTTCAATCTCTTTCAGGGTTTCGGGGGGAAGGCGAAAACTCTTCTGAACACCCGGCATGGAGTGCCTCCTTTCGACATCGTTTGTCCTCTACCATATTACGATGGGTGACATTGAATGTCAACCTTTGGACGATCCCCTCCATACCCTCTCTGAACTGCCTGAAACTCTGAATTAAAGTGTTTGAGTCTTCTCCGGAAATGATTTAGAAGAAGATTAAGAGAAGGAAGCCATGTCATGATCGGTGCAATTGCCGGGGATATCATCGGTTCGGTTTATGAGGGACACAACATCAAGAGAATGGACTTCCCTCTTTTTGACCCTCATTGCTATTTCACCGACGATACCGTCCTGACAGTGGCTGTTGCCGACGCAGTCCTTACCCGTTCTTCCTATGTTAAAAAGCTCAGAGAGTATTTTCAGCTTTATCCTGAGTGCGGTTATGGTCCCGGTTTCAGAAAGTGGGCAGCCTCAGGTAGTGATAAGCCCTATTTCAGCACAGGTAATGGTTCCGCCATGAGAGTGAGCCCCATCGGATTTGCCTTTGATACCCTGGAAAAAGTTCTTGAGGAAGCGAAAAAAAGCGCAGAGGTGACTCACAATACAGAGGAGGCGATCAAAGGGGCCCAGGCAGTTTCTGCTGCGATCTTCCTCGCAAGAACAGGCCAGAGTAAAAGAGGGATAAAGAAATATATTGAGGATACCTTCCATTACGATCTCAGCGAGCCCCTGGACCAAATCAGGACTTACTACCAGTTTGACGCCACCTGCAATGGGTCGGTCCCCCAGGCAATCATTTCCTTTCTTGAATCTGAGAATTTCGAAGATGCCATCAGGAAGGCCATCTCCATTGGAGGCGACAGCGACACCATTGCCTGCATAGCAGGAGGAATCGCCCAGGCTTTTTATAGAGAGATGCCGGACCTTATCATTAAGAAAGTGAAAGCTGTGCTGGATCAAAGGCTCAACGCGATTGTCTCCGAATTCATGGCAAGATATTGTTCGGATTGAATTACACCAATAAAAAAGGGGTTGCAATTTAGCTAACCCCTTTGTATGCTTGGTGGAGCTGAACGGGATCGAACCGTCGGCCTGTCGATGCGACCGCTCTCCCTTTTGGGTCATAAACCGAAGGAGCTACAGGATCCCTTTTGCTCTCAGCTCTAATCTGCCTGCAACAGATT
>Ga0214473_10006161_pt1 | contig 14347 bp, 15 predicted proteins | sample RVTome_7_FD_203509 | JGI IMG/M metagenome (GOLD analysis project Ga0214473, IMG submission 203509) | Soil microbial communities from uranium-contaminated site in the Upper Colorado River Basin, Wyoming, United States - RVT98D197 | ecosystem: Environmental > Terrestrial > Soil > Contaminated >... | reverse complement strand
TGCGCCCTACGGGGGCGGGCCCGGCATGGTGATGAAGCCCGAGCCGCTGGTGGCCGCCATCGAGGCCCTGGCCGGCCCGAAGGGTCCGGGTCGCAAGGCGCGGGTCGTGTTGCTCTCCCCACAGGGGGAGCGGCTCGAGCAGGCCCGCCTCGCGCAGCTCGCCCGGGAGGAGCACCTCGTCCTCGTCTGCGGGCGCTACGAGGGCGTCGACCAGCGGGCGATCGACCTCGCGGTCGACGAGGAGCTCTCGATCGGCGACTACGTCCTCGCGGGGGGCGAGCTCCCGGCGCTCGTGGTGGTCGAGGGGATCTCCCGGCTGCTGCCCGGGGTGGTGGGCAACCCCGAGTCCGTGGCCGACGAGTCCTTCCAGACGGGACTTCTGGAAGGACCGCACTACACTCGTCCGCCGGTCTTCAGGGGCCTGGCCGTCCCGGAGGTGCTCCGTTCCGGGGATCACGGCGCGGTCGCGCGCTGGCGGGCCGAGTGCTCGCGCGAGCGGACGCGTGCGCGGCGGCCGGACCTGCTCGAGCCGGCGCCAGCAGAGCCAGCAGAGCCAGGAGAGGAAGGGTGATGAGAAGCATCGACGCCGTTCATCCCACGACGCTGCGCCGCGATCTGCCGCCCTTCAAGGCGGGCGACACGGTGCGCGTGCACGTGAAGATCCGCGAGGGCGACAAGGAGCGCATCCAGGTCTTCGAAGGAGTCGTGATCTCGCGTCGCGGCGGCGGGCCCACCGGCACCTTCACGGTGCGCAAGATCTCCTCGGGCGTCGGCGTGGAGCGCATCTTCCCGATCGAGTCGCCCTCGGTCGCGAAGCTCGAGATCAAGAGCCGCGGCCACGTGCGCCGCGCGCGCCTCTACTACCTGCGCAACCTCTCCGGCAAGAAGTCGCGCCTGCGCTCGAAGCTGCGCGACCTCTCGGGCCTGCTCGCGCCCGCCGACACCGACGTCGGCACCGCCGCCGAGGCTCCGGAGACCGAGGCCGCCCCGCCGGAGCCGGAGGTCGAGGGCGAGCCCGCGAAGTCCGACGCGAGCTGATCCGGGCGGACCGGACCGATCGCGCGAGCGCGGAAGGGTCATCGCTCGCGTCGTCCCGATCGAGCCGGCGGCGGACCTTCCAGCTCGTCTGCGGCAACTCGAAGCGGACGGTGTGCTCGTGTGGCGCGCGAAGCGGCCCGGGGCGATCCGTCCACTCGCGCGGCGGCGAGGGGGACTTCGCCGCTTCCTCGCGTCGCGGGGGTGAGCGCGGCGTACCTCGATGCGTCCTTCCTGGTCGCGATCCTGCTCGGAGAGCCTCGGAGCCTCAGGTCTTTGGGAAGAGACTCATCGAGGAGAAGCTTCATGGACACGAGCCAGGAGAAGCTTCTCCGCAAGCGAGATGAGCGCGACCGCCTGATCGCGCTTGACCGTGGGGAACTGCTCCAGGAACTCGTCGAGGGACTCACCCGCCGCAAGGTAGTCGAGGAGATTCTTCACGGGGACGCGGGTCCCGGTGAACACAGGAGTGCCGCTCATGACGTCCGAGCAGACGGAGATGAGCGACTCGAACTCAAGCTCTTGCGCCATCGCACCGGCAGGGTACTCGACCGGCGAAGGCGCGTCCAAGGATCTAACGGATTGGAATTGAGCTGCCGGCCGCAGCCGACCCCCGCAGCGTCGGGGGAAGATGATCCTCACGAGAGAAGCTGCTTCTTCACTTCCTCGTGGGGGATCAGTTCCCCGGCTTCGGACTGACGCAGGCCTTCCTCGATCTTCGCGATGAAACCGAGCCGCTCGATCGCATCCTCGAGGGATGCGTCATCGGGAAGTGAACGAACCGCGTCGAGCGCTCGCTCCTTGGCGGTAAGACTCGGCATGAGGCACAGCGTAGCATGATGTGCACCACCCCGACCCGAGGCTGCGTCCTTCTAACGGCTGGGCGCTCGTCAGCTGCAGTGATGGGATGGACTCCTCCCGCGACTCGCGCGGCATCGAGTACCAGAGTCGCCTTGACCCCGGAAAGCTCCGGGGAAGAGAAGTCCAAGATGGAGCATACGACGATTGCGGTGGATCTGGCGAAGAGCGTGTTCGGGGTCGCGGTATCGCAACGTTCGGGAAAGGTGGCGGAGAGCCCCGCGCTCGAGTCCATCGATCCCGCGAGCGAGGTGCGCAGGCTCAGCCCGCCCGAGACGAGCGAGATGTTCCCGGCCCCGAGCGGCGTGCGCGCGTCCGAGCCCATCACCGAGAAGAAGTCGTCGCCGCCGCTGCCCGTCATCTGCTGGGCGGAGACAGTGCCCGTGGTGAATGGGAAGCCCGTGTTCACCGTGGTCTGGGGTGCCGGAAAGAACGTGGGGCCGGTACCCGTGTTGGTGAGGCCAACATCGTGGTGATCCTCGGGCCCGGGTTGAGGATCAGGCCCATCGGGGTCAGGGGCATGGTCGGCTGGGTCCCGAAACCCAACGGAAGGACGTTCGTGTTCATGAACGCGTTCGTTCCGCCCGTGTGTTGAGTGCGCCCATGGGCCCGAAGAACACGTGCCCTACTTGAAAGGGCGTCGCGTTGAACGAGAACCTGGCAGCAGGAAGAGGCACCTCAAGATCGCGACAGATCTTGCGCGCGAGGTGCTCGTTCAGCTCGCGGTGTCGCGGTACGGTCGAGGCCCTCCGGCTGCGGCGATTCAGATAGACCGAGTGCTTGGCGCCCTCGCGGAGCAGCTCGCATCCGTGTGATTCCAGGTGTTGGACGAGATCCCGGCGCTTCACCCGGCAGCAATCTTCAAGGGCTCACGAATTACCTCGCCCGACCCAGCCTCCTCGCGTGCAAGAGTCCGGTTCGCTTCGATCACCAACTCGACCGCCTCGCGCAGATTGTCGCGCGCCTCTTCGAGTGTCGCACCTTGGGTATTGGCGCCCGGAACCTCTTCCACGAAGGCGATGTAGCCCTCGGGCACCTTCTTGAAGACGGCGGTCAGTGCCAGCTCCATTTCACGTCTCCTACTGGTTCTGATCATAGCGCGCCGCTTCGCTCGGCTTCGAGCTCGTTGACACCCGCACGGGGCTCGTCACGTAGAGAACGTTTTCTCAGGGGCGGCATTCCCCCGCGCCGATCAGAACCGCTGCGCCGTCACCGTCGTGTACTCGAAGCAGTCGCGGGGTGGGTCGATCATTCCGTTGCTTTCGCGGTGGACGCGCCGAAGGCCCGTTCGGGGCGCCACACGGCCCAGGCCACGCGCGCGAGCTTGTTGGCGAGCGCGACAGCGGCCTTGTTGTTCCCGTGCGCCCGCTCGCGATCGAGCGCCCAGGTGCCCGCCATCTGGAACCTGTGCGCGACGGCGATCACCCCCCGGCGTCGAAGGCCCCCTCGAGGTGGCGCAGGCGCCACACGCCGGCGGCATCGAGCTCGCAGACGATCACGTCGAAGCGCACGTGGCGCGGGGTCGGACGGTTCGCGCGCAGCCACGCCGCGGCGCCGCGCACGAGGCGCCGGCGTTTGCGCCCGTCGACGGCCTCCTCGGGAGCGCCGTGCGCGTGGCTGCGGCGCGTCTTCACCTCGACGAACGCGATCGTCTCGCCGCGCCGCGCGACGAGGTCGATCTCGACGCCGTCGGCGCGGGCGTTGCGGGCCAGGATCGCGTAGCCGCCTTCCTCGAGGTGGCGCGCGGCGCGCGCCTCGCCCTCGGCGCCGAGCGCGCGGGTCCGGCTCATCGGAATCCCCCGGGGACCGGGGCGGTGCTACGGTAGCCCAGCGTGGCGGGGGAGCGCGGTGCGATGCTCGGGATCCTCGGCGGGAGCGGCGTCTACTCGATCGACGGCCTCGCCGGCGCGCGCTGGGAGAAGGTCGAGTCTCCCTTCGGCGCGCCGTCGGACGAGCTGCTGCTGGGCGAGCTCGCGCGGACGCGCGTGGCCTTCCTGCCGCGGCACGGGCGGGGTCATCGCATTCCCCCGAGCGAGATCGATTACCGCGCGAACATCGATGCGCTGAAGCGCGTGGGGGTGACGGATCTCGTGTCGGTGAGCGCCTGCGGGTCCCTTCGCGAAGAGCTGGCGCCGGGGACCTTCGTGCTCGTGGACCAGTTCGTCGACCGCACCTACGCGCGCGCGAAGAGCTTCTTCGGGCCGGGCTGCGTGGCCCACGTCTCGATGGCGCGGCCGGTCTGCGCGCGGCTCGGCGACCTGCTCGAGGCGCAGGCGCACGCCTGCGCCATCCCGGTCGCGCGCGGCGGAACCTACCTCGCGATGGAGGGGCCGCAGTTCTCGAGCCGGGCCGAGTCGGAGCTCTATCGCAGCTGGCGCTGCGACGTGATCGGCATGACGAACATGCCCGAGGCGAAGCTTGCGCGGGAGGCGGAGCTGTGCTTCGCGAGCGTGGCGATGGTCACCGACTACGACAGCTGGCACGACGAGCACGCTCACGTGGAGGTGGCCGACATCGTGGCGCTGCTCGCCGCCAACGCCGACCGCGCGCGCCAGCTCGTGGCCGGGGCGGCGCGCGCGCTCGGGCCGCGCCCGGTTCCGTGTCCCCACGGCTGCGACCGCGCGCTCGAGACGGCGATCATCACGGCGCCCGAGGCGCGCGATCCCGAGTGCCTGCGGCGCCTCGACGCGGTCGCGGGGCGCGTTCTCGGCGCGAGCGGCGCCAGGTGAGGGAGCCCATGTCGATCAAATCCCGGATCCGCACCATCCCGGACCACCCGAAGCCCGGGGTCCAGTTCCGCGACATCACGACGCTGCTCCAGGCCGCGGAGGGCTTCCGCCTTGCGGTGTCCGGGCTCGCCGAGCCCTTTCGCGGCATGGCCATCGACAAGGTCGCCGGGATCGAGGCGCGGGGCTTCATCCTCGGCGGAGCCGTGGCCTTCGAGATCGGCGCGGGCTTCGTGCCGGTGCGCAAGTCCGGGAAGCTCCCGCACGCGACCATCGGGCACGACTACGCGCTCGAGTACGGAACCGATCGCATCGAGATCCACATCGACGCCATCGCGAAGGGCGAGAAGGTGCTGCTGGTGGACGACCTGATCGCGACCGGGGGCACGCTCGAGGCGTCGCTTCGCGTGGTCGAGGCGCTCGGGGGCGAGGTCGTCGGCGCGGCCGTCGTGATCGACCTCCCGGACCTCGGCGGGCGGCGCCGGTTCGAGGCCCTCGGCCACAAGCTCGTGGCGCTCTGCGCCTTCGAAGGCCACTAGGCGTTGCGGATCCGCGGCGTCGCACGGCGCACGCTCCAGGTCGGGCCCGACGGCTGGTCCGTCGAGATCCTCGACCAGACGCGCCTCCCCTTCGAGGTGGTGGTGCACGAGCTGCGCAGCCTCGCCGATGCGGCCGAGGCGATCGCCTCGATGCGCGTGCGCGGGGCGCCGCTGATCGGCGTCACCGCCGCCTACGGTCTGTGCCTCCAGCTGCGCGAGGACGCCTCGGACGCGGCGCTGGCCTCGGCGTGCAAGGACCTGCTCGCGACGCGGCCCACGGCGGTGAACCTCGCCGCGGCGCTCGACGCGATGCGGGCGGCCGTCCTGGATCTCGCGCCGCGCGAGCGCGCGGCCGCCGCCTACGCGGCCGCGGCGCGCCTCGCCGACGCCGACGTCGCGACCAACCGCGCGCTCGGCCTGCACGGGCTGCGGCTCCTCGAGGCCGCGGCGGAACGGGCCGAGCCGGGCGCGCCGGTGAACGTGCTCACCCACTGCAACGCGGGGGCGCTCGCCACCGTCGACCTCGGCACCGCGCTGGCACCCGTCTACCTGGCGCACGACCGCGGGATCGCCGTCCACGTGTGGGTGAGCGAGACCCGCCCGCGCAACCAGGGTGCCTCGCTCACGGCCTTCGAGCTCGGCGAGCACGGCGTGCCGCACACCGTGATCGCCGACAATGCGGCGGGTCACCTGATCCAGCGCGGTCGCGTCGACCTCTGCCTCGTCGGGACCGACCGCACGACGGCCGCGGGCGACGTGTGCAACAAGATCGGGACCTATTTGAAGGCGCTCGCCGCCCGGGAGGGCGGGGTGCCCTTCTACGTCGCGGTGCCGTCGTCCTCGATCGACTGGACGCTCCGCGACGGGCGCGAGATCCCGATCGAGGAGCGCCCCGCGTGCGAGGTGGGCTTCGTCTCCGGACGCGCGCCCGACGGGCGCATCGCCCTGGTGCGCATCGCACCGGACGCGAGCCCTGCCGCGAACCCCGCTTTCGACGTGACGCCGGCCCGGCTCGTGACGGCCCTCGTGACCGAGCGCGGCGTCTGCCCGGCCTCCGCGGAGGGCCTGCTCGCGCTCTTTCCCGAACGCAGGTCGTCGCGCGCGGCGGCGCGTTGACGGGAGCGTGGCGGCGGTGGGAAGGCTCTCGCTCGTCGCCACGCCGATCGGGAACCTCGAGGACGTGACGCTGCGCGCGCTGCGCGTGCTGCGCGAAGCGGACCTGCTCCTCGCCGAGGACACGCGCCACGTGCGCCGGCTCCTCGACCGCCACGGGATCCGCGCGCGTCCGGTGTCCCTGCACGCCCACAACGAGGCCCGGCGGCGCGGGGAGGCTCTCGCCGCGCTCGCGTCCGGCGCGCACGTGGCGCTCGTCTCGGATGCCGGCACGCCGCTCGTATCGGACCCGGGGGAGCGGCTCGTCCTGGCGGCGATCGCGGCGGGGCACGCCGTCGAGGCGGTGCCGGGGCCCTCGGCCGTCCTCGCGGCGCTCGTCGTCTCGGGTCTTCCGACGGCGGGCTTCACCTTTCTGGGCTTCCTTCCGCGCCGGGCGGGCGATCGGGCGCGCGTGCTCGCGCGGGTCCGCTCGGCCCGCGAGACGCTCGTGATCTTCGAATCACCGCGTCGCCTGGCCGGGACGCTGCGCGCGCTGGCGGAGGCGCTCGGCCCGCGCCGCGCCTGCGTCGCGCGCGAGCTCACGAAGCTTCACGAGGAGGTCGCGCGCGGACCGCTCGACACGCTCGCGGAGCGCTTCGCCGAAGGCGCGCGCGGGGAGGTGGTCGTCGTGGTCGAGGGTGCGGGCGAGGCCGGGCCCGAGCCCGCGGCGGACGAGGGCGATGCGGGCGCCTTCGCGGCCGCCGGCCTCGACGCGGAGATCCGCACGCGCCTGGCCGCGGGGGAGCGCGCGAAGGAGATCGCCGCTGGGCTCGCGCCGGTCGTGGGCCTGCCGCGCCGCGAGGTCTATGCCCGCGTGCTCGCGCTCGCGGGGAAGGGGCGCAAGCGCGGCTGAGCACGGCGTGCGGAGCTCCGCGCGTTCACTCCCCGAGCAGCGCGAGGAGCCCGGCCTCGTCGATCACCTCGACGCCGAGCTCACGTGCGCGGTCGAGCTTGCTCCCGGGCTCGGCGCCGGCCACGACGTAGTCCGTCTTCTTCGAGACGGTCCCCGACAGCTTGCCGCCGCGCGCCTCGATCCGGCTCTTCGCCTCGGCGCGGGGCATGCCCGTGAGGGTGCCGGTCAGCACGAAGCTCTTCCCGGCGAGCGGGCCCTCGCCGCGGCGCCGGGGTGCCTCGCGCTCCCAGCGCATGCCCGACGCACGCAGGCGCTCCACCTCCTCGCGGTTGCGCCGGTCCGCAAAGAAGCTCGCCACGCTCTCGGCGATGGTGGGACCTACGCCCGGCACAGCCTCGAGCTCCTCCCGGCTCGCGGCCATCAGCGGGTCGAGATCGCCGAAGTGCGCGGCAAGCAGCTCGGCCACCGTCTCGCCCACGTGGCGGATCCCGAGCGCCACGAGGAAGCGCGCGAGCGTCGTGCTGCGCCCCCGCTCGAGGCTCGCGAGGAGGTTCTCGGCCGACTTCTCGCCCATGCGCTCGAGCCCCGCCAGCGTCTCCCGGTCGAGCCCGAAGACGTCCGACAGGCGCCGCACGAGATCCTTCTCCACGAGCTGGTCGACGAGCTTCTCGCCGAGCCCCTCGATGTCGAGCGCGCCGCGGTGCGCGAGGTGCAGCAGGTTGTTCTTGAGCTGCGCCGGGCAGTCGAGGTTCGGGCAGCGCGTGACGACCTCCCCCTCGAGGCGCACGCTGGCGGCCTTGCAGACGGGGCAGTGCGCCGGGAGGCGCCAGCGCCGGGTGCGGGCCGGCCGGCGGCCCGGGACCACCCTCACGATCTGCGGGATCACGTCTCCCGCGCGCTGGACCACCACGGTGTCGCCCACCCGGATGTCCTTGCGGTCCACCTCGTCCTGGTTGTGGAGAGAGGCGCTCGTCACGGTGACGCCCCCGACGTGCACCGGGCGCAGCTTCGCCACGGGGGTCAGCGCCCCGGTGCGGCCGACGTTGGCCTCGATCGCGAGGACCTCGGTCGTGGCCTGCCGCGGCGGGAACTTGAAGGCGATCGCCCAGCGGGGCGAGCGCGAGATCTGCCCGAGCTCCGCCTGGAGGTCGAGCCGGTTCACCTTGATGACGCTGCCGTCGATCTCGATCCGCTGGCGGTCGCGGGCCTCGAGCAGGCGCTCGTGGTAGGCGATCGCGCCGTCGGCGTCGACGCAGAGTTGCCAGTCCCCGCTCGGCAGGAAGCCCCAGCCCCTGAGAGTCTCCAACACCTGGGACTGGGTCGCGACGCCCGGAGGCACGCCTTCACCGAGCGCGTAGGCGCGGAACTCGAGGGCCGCGAGACGCTCCCGATCCACGTCGTGCAGCTGCCGCAGCGCGCCGGCCGCCGTGTTGCGGGGGTTCGCGAAGGGCTCCTGGCCCGCCTTCTCCCGGCGCGCGTTGAGGCGCTCGAAGCGCTCGACCGGGATCGCCACCTCGCCGCGTACGGAGACGCGGGCCGGTACGGGTCTGGGGCGGCGGGCTCCGGGCACCGGGATGCGCAGCGGGATGGAGCGGGCCGCCCGCAGGTTCGCGGTCACGTCCTCGCCCAGGTGGCCGTCGCCCCGGGTGGAGCCGACCGCGAGCACCCCGTCTTGATAGACGAGCTCGACGCCCGCGCCGTCCAGCTTGGGCTCGCTCACGTACTCGACCGGCCTCTCGTCGCCTAGCGCCCGCCGGACGCGTTCGTGGAAGGCGCGCAGCTCTTCGGGATTCATGGCGTTGTCGAGGGACAGCATCGGAACCACGTGCCGTACCTCGGAAAAACCATCGGCCGGAGGGGCTCCGACGCGCTGCGTCGGCGAGTCCGGGAGGCGGAGCTCCGGGTGGGCCTCCTCGAGCGCCTGGAGCTCGCGGAAGAGGGCGTCGTACTCGGCGTCCGAGATCTCCGGCCGGTCCTCCAGGTAGTAGAGCCGGTCGTGGCGGGCGATCTCGCGCGCCAGGTGCTCGATGCGCCGGCGGGCAGCTTCGCGCTTGTCCTGGGGCAACCGACCGTCTCCGCTGCGAAACCGGATGTAAAGCTCGCGCTCGGATGGGGCGATGAGTGCTGCGGGCGTCGGGGCCTCGCAGCTCTGGCCGAAACGTACAGCACCGCCGGAAACGGCGCCGAGAGGAGGCGATGGAGCAGGGCGCGGGCTGCCACGAGGACGCCAAGCGCTCCGAGGACGCCATGCGGCGCCTCGCCTCCGTCATCTCCGAGGGCGTGGCGCTCGTGCGGGAGGGGCGAATCGTGTGGTCCAACGAAGCGCTCGCCGCAATGGCGGCGCGTCCCCGGGCCGCGGACCTCGCAGGCCTCGAGCTCGCCCGGCTGCTGGCGGACGTGGGCGACGGCCTGCCCGAGGCGCCCCGGCCGGGGCCGCTCGAGTGCGGCCTGCGGCGTCCCGACGGCGCGCTGCGGCGCACGACCTGGCGCCTCGCGTGGCCCGAGATCGTCCCGGGTACGGACGCCTGGGTCGTCGAGGACCCGAACCCCGTGCGCGAGCTCGGCGAAGAGGTGCTGCGCGTCTCCCGCGAGCTCGGCCGCCTGCATCGCGAGGCGGAGGCGCTGCGCGACCGCCTCCACCACGAGCACTCCGAGCGCGACGAGATCCTCGCCGTGGTGAGCCACGAGCTGCGCACGCCCGTCACGGTGATCGGGGGCTACAGCCGGATCCTGCTGCGCGAGGACGTGGGTCCCCTCACGCCCGAGCAGCGCCGCTTCCTCGAGGAATCGACCAAGGCGTGCCGGAAGCTCGACGCCTTCATCGAGCGGCTGCTCACGGCCTCGCGCGTGGCCAAGGGCGGCGAGGTGCTCGAGGTCTGCTCCGCGCCGCTGCGGCCGGTGCTCGAGGACATGGTCGAGCGCATGCGACCGCTCTTCGAGCAGCGGCGCTCGCGGATCAGCCTCGATGCTCCGTCGGAGTGCCGGGCCCGCTTCGACGCCATGCGCGTCGAGCAGGTGCTCGGGAACCTGCTCGAGAACGCGCTCAAGTACGCGGCGCCCGGCGCCTCGGTCGAGGTCGCGGCGCGCCCCGCCCTGGTCGAGGGACGGCCGATGATCGAGGTCGCCGTCGTCGACGACGGCCCCGGGATCCCTCCGGAGGAGCGCGAGCGCGTGTTCCAGGCCTACGTGCGCGGGCACGGCTCCTGCCCGAGCGGGCTCGGGCTCGGCCTCGCGCTCTGCAAGCGGATCGTCGAGGGGCATGGCGGGAGCATCACCCTCGGCGAGCGTCCCGGCGGCGGCTGTCGCTTCGCCTTCACGCTCCCGGCGGCGGAGGCCTAGCGTGGTGGAGAAGGCGAAGAGCGCGGGCCAGCGAGCGGGCGCGGGGCGCCGGCGCGTCCTCGTCGTCGACGACGCCGAGGGAATCCGGACCTACCTCGCCAATTGTCTCGAGCTGCGCGGCTACGAGGTGGACAGCGCCGAGGACGGCGCCCGCGCGCTCGCGCTGCTCGAGGGTGGCGCCGATCCCGACGTGGTGCTGCTCGACGTGATGATGCCCGGGATCGACGGGCTCCAGACCCTGGAGCGCATCCGCGAGCTCGCGCCGGCCGTCCCGGTGGTGATGCTCTCCGTCGTGGGTCGCGCCGGCACGATCGTCGACGCGATGCAGCGAGGTGCGGCCGACTACCTCACCAAGCCCTTCGAGGAGGAGGAGCTCGTTGCAACGCTCGAGAAGGTGCTCGAGGGGAGCGCGCTGCTCCGCGAGCGCGAGCGGCTGCTCGCCGCGGTCGACGACCCGATGGACTCGGTGGTCTGGGTGAGCCCGGCGATGCAGCGGGTGCGCGACCTGATCCATCAGGTGGCGGACACCGACGTGACGGTGCTGATCCAGGGACAGAGCGGAACCGGCAAGGAGATCGTCGCGCGCACGCTCCAGTCCGCGTCGTCGCGCCGGGACCGGCCCTTCGTGAAGGTGAACTGCGCGGCGCTCCCTTCGAACCTGCTCGAGAGCGAGCTCTTCGGCTACGAGCGGGGTGCCTTCACCGGCGCCAACGCGCGCAAGCCGGGAAGGTTCGAGCTCGCGGACCGCGGCACGATCTTCTTCGACGAGATCGGCGAGATGAGCCCTTCGGTCCAGGCGAAGCTCCTCCAGGTGCTCCAGGACCACCAGTTCTCGCGCCTCGGCGGCAATCGCGACATCACGGTCGACGTGCGCGTCGTCGCCGCGACCCATCGGCGGCTCGAGGAGATGGTCCGGCAGGGGACCTTCCGCGAGGACCTCTTCTTCCGGCTCAACGTGGTCACCATCTTCCTGCCGCCGCTCGCCGAGCGGCGGGAGGAGGTTCCGCTGCTGCTCGAGAGCTTCCTGCGGCGCTTCGCGGCCCGCTACCGGCGCCCCGTGCCGCGGCTCTCCGACCGCCTGCTGCGCGCCTTCGAGCGCTATCCCTTCCCTGGCAACGTGCGCGAGCTCGAGAACATGGTGAAGCGCATCGTGGTGCTCGAGAGCGAGGACCCGATCCTGAACGACATCCTGCGCTCCGAGCGGGGGGATCGCAGCGGGGGCTCGCTCCGGGAGCTGATCGAGGAGATCGAGCGCACGGCCGGCGAGCTGCCGCTGCGCGAGGTCGGCCGCCGGGTGTCGCTCGAGGCCGAGCGGCTCACCATCGACCGCGCCCTCGAGCAAACCCACTGGAACCGCAAGCGCGCCGCCCGCATGCTCGGCGTGAGCTACAAGACGCTCCTCCAGAAGATCCGCGAGTGCGGCCTCGAGCCGGCGTGACGCTGGCGGGGGCTGCGGGGGTGACGTACACCCGGGGGCCGTGACGGATCGCGATTGGGGGGAGATCTCGCTCGGGCGCCTCTTCCACACCGTTCGCGAGCTGCGGGCGCGGCAGATCGCGGGGCAGGTGCGGCGTCGGCTGGCGCCGCTCTGGGAGGATGCGGAGAGGTTCGCGGGGCGCCCTTCGCCCGCGTGGCCCGGAGTCGCGTGGCGCCCGCGCGTGGGGCTCCTGCCCCCGGTGTGCGAGTCGTCTCGCGAGCGCCTGCGCGCGGGCTGGTTCGAGTTCCAGGGCCAGGCGAGCCCCCTCGGCTGGCCGCCCGACTGGGAGGCCCCGGGACTCCCGGCGCTCTGGCGCTATCACCTCCACTACTTCGAGTTCCTGTGGTCCCTCGAGTGGTCCGAGGCGCGGGAACTCACCCTGGACTGGATCGCGCGCCATCCGCTCGCGCGCGGTCGCGTCGGCTGGGGCTCGTATCCGATCTCGCTGCGCCTGCTCAACGGGTGCGGCTTCTTCTTCGGCCTCCACCGCGAGCGGACCGCGGGCGACCCGGACTTCGAGGCGGCGCTCTGGCGCTCCGTCTGGCTCCAGGCCGAGTGGCTGCGCACGCACCTCGAGTGGCACCTGCTGGGCAACCACCTGCTCGAGAATGGCATCGCGCTCGCCTATGCCGGGAGCTGCTTCGCCGGCCCCGCGGCCGACACCTGGCGGCGCGAGGGGCTCGCGATCCTGCGCCGCGAGATCCCCGAGCAGATCCTGCCCGACGGGGGGCACTTCGAGCGCTCGACGATGTACCAGGCGCGCGCCGTGTACGCGCTCGGGGCGCTCCTCGACGTGGGAGACGAGGAGCTGCGCGCGCTCGTGGACGAGCCGCTCGAGCGGATGGCCCGCGCGCTCGCTCGTCTCTGCCATCCGGACGGCGGCATCGCGCTGCTCAACGACAGCGCCCTCGGCGCGCAGCCCGAGACCGGGGCGCTCCAGGGCTGGCTCGCCCGGCTGAGCACGCGCGAGGCGCCGTCGGCCGGCCCGGGGGTCTTCGCGCTGCCGGAGACGGGCTACTACGGGGCCCGCGAGGCCGCCGGGCACTACCTCGTGTGCGACGCCGCGCCGATCGGCCCCGATCACCTTCCCGGTCACGCGCACGGCGACCTCTTCTCCTTCGAGCTCTCGCTCGCCGGGCGGCGGGTCGTGGTCGATGCGGGCATCTTCGGCTACGAGCCCGACGAGCGGCGCCGCTTCGCGCGCTCGACCCGCGCCCACAACACGGTCGAGATCGGGGGCGAGGACCAGTGCGAGTTCTGGGCCGCCTTCCGGGTGGCGCGCCGCGGGCACCCGCGCGACGTGGTCTTCCGCGAGCGCGCGGGAGGCTTCGCGCTCGAGGGCTGGCACGACGGCTACACGCGGCTCCCCGGAGCACCGCGCCACGCGCGCCGGCTCGTCTGGCACCGCGACGGCGTCCTCCTCGTGCGCGACCGCGTCGAGGCCGCGCGCAGCGTCCGCGCCGTCTCGAGGGTTCACCTGCACCCCGAGTGCCGGATCGAGGCGACCGAGGGCACGGGCGTGCGCGTCGCGCATCCGGGGGGCGTCTTCCAGGTGCGCTTCGCCGGCTCGGGGGTGCTCCGCGTCGAGCCCTCGCGCCACTTCCCGCGCTTCGGGACCGAACACGCGACGCTCGCGCTCGCCTTCGCAGCGGAGGGAGCCCGCATCGAGATGGGCTTCTGCATCGCCTCGGGCTCCGAGGCCCTGGGGTATGATCTCGCCGCGGGGGCCACGTTCGGCGAACGCAGCTACGGGTGGTGACGCGGCGGGGATGCGCATCCTCTTCCTCTCGCACTACTTCTTTCCCGAAGGCAACGCTCCGGCGACGCGCGTCTACGAGCTGAGCCGGCGCTGGGTGCAGATGGGCCACGAGGTGACGGTCGTGACCTGCGCGCCGAACGTGCCGCGGGGCGTCGTCTACGCGGGCTACGCGAACCGGCCCTACCAGCGCGAGGTCGTGGACGGTATCGACGTGCGCCGCGTGTGGACCTACCTCGCCGCAAACGAGGGCTCCGTCCGTCGCATCGCGAACTACGTCTCCTACCTGCTGACCGCGACCCTCGCGGCGCTCGTGACCCCGCGCCCCGACGTCCTGATCGCGACCTCGCCGCAGTTCTTCTGCGGCTGGGCGGGAGTCCTCGCGAGCCGCCTGCGGCGGCTTCCCTTCGTGCTCGAGATCCGGGACCTCTGGCCCGAGTCGATCGTTGCGGTCGGAGCGATGCGCCCGTCGCGCGGGATCCGCCTCCTCGAGGCCCTCGAGCGCAGGATGTACGCGGCGGCGACGCGGATCGTGACGGTGGGCGAGGGCTACCGTCGCAAGCTCGCAGAGCGCGGCGTCGCGCCGGAGCGCGTGGAGATCGTCCCGAACGG
>Ga0214473_10006160_pt1 | contig 14348 bp, 32 predicted proteins | sample RVTome_7_FD_203509 | JGI IMG/M metagenome (GOLD analysis project Ga0214473, IMG submission 203509) | Soil microbial communities from uranium-contaminated site in the Upper Colorado River Basin, Wyoming, United States - RVT98D197 | ecosystem: Environmental > Terrestrial > Soil > Contaminated >... | reverse complement strand
TCTGTATTTGTAGTCGATAATAGGATAGCCCAAACCTTTCATCAGTTGCAGGAATTCGATTATATATTCATCTGTCGGTGGAACATCATTTGGCTTTGACCAGCCCTTCCTTTCCCAAATATTCAGTATTTCCTTGACCTTTTCTATTGCTTCTTTCTTCGTATAAAATTTGTGAGTTATGCAAACCCCTTCTGGCATTTCATATCACCTTTTCCATCTTCTTTTTCAATCTTTCCCATTTCTCTATGGTTTCAAGATTGTCTTTTCCTTCCCTGTTTATGGCAATCAGGTCTTTCTCTATGTTTTTGATTGGAAATCTGAGAGCATCAATTTTGAGTTCACGCAACCCTTCGATTATTTCCATCTGTTTTTTAATGTCCATTATACCACCTTCTTAATTTTTTTCCTCCATTCTTTTGCAATTTTTTGAGCATCCTTTTTGTTTTCCGCACAGGTAAAATCTATAACTATTAATGAACCATCCTTATCCTTTTCATATTTTCTTGCACCCCAACAAGGAGGGTCAAGTTCATCATCGTAATAGACATCCACATATGTTTTCTTCATATCACATCACCCTTGCCATTTTCTTTTTAGCCAAATTTATGAATTCCTTCGGTTGTTTCTTGAATGTTTGGAAATTCCCTTCAAGGCAACCGCATCTCTCTGGTGAATACGACCCGACCCTCTGGTATCTCGGATTCGGTTCGCATTTCTGGAATATGTATTCAATCGCTATCTGTATGTCTTCCTTCGTGACCATTCTATAACACCATCTCAAGTTTTTTTGCTTCCTTTACTGCCTCTTCCCCACCTGTCATTATCTGACCTTCTGGGAATGCCTTTTTAAGGAAGCCAGTCAGTTTGTCAATCATTATTGCGCTTTCCTCGAATTCATTTTTCAGTTTTTCCACATCCTTCCTTTTCTTTCCGCAGTAGTCGGCTTCGTCATGTATCTCCATGTTGGGGAAGAACTTGTTTTTCGCAGTTTCAAGTATTCCGCATACGGTAAGGTGCGCTGGTATACCGCCGTATTGGGTTTTTGTGAAGCTTTTCATTACCCATCCTTTGTCGGTTTTGCACGGGACAAAACTGATGGATTCGCTTCCTGCATACGGGTTTATTATGACTCCTCTGCAACGGTTTGTTTTGGAAAATTCTGCTTTTTCATGCCTTCCAGTGTCGGAATAGTAAATTCCTCTTGCATAAATCGCATTGAACATATCTGCTGTTTCCTTTCCTTCTGTGCTTTTTTCTTTGACATTAAAAACTGGATATGGGTCTGGAAAGAATTGTTCGGGGAGTTTTCTTTTCATTTCAGGGACTTTTTTCATCCAGTATTTCGTATTCTGGTCTATCTTTTTCGGGTCTTTGATTACCGCACTGTAATGGATTGTTATTCCCATTCATATCACCTTCTTCAGTTTTTTATGACCATCTTTCCATCCCCTGATGTATTCTGATGCCAGATTCTTGTCTTTAGACATTTTCACTCCAGATTGACCCTGCGTAAATCCATATGCATAGGCAAGAGGGTCTGGTGATTTTACTTTTGACAGGTCTATTTCATGCGTTATCGTCACCTTGCCAGTGGAATCTATTTTTCCGAATTTTGTTTTTACCATCATATCACCTTTTTCATTTTTTTGTATTGTTTGACTATTTTATCCCTTTCCTTCTCCAGTTCTTTTTTGACATAACCATGACTATCTCGTATCTGTTCTTGAATAACTTTGAATTCCAGTGCCAAATCTGATGCAGTTTTCTTTTTTGGTCTCCATCGAGGTGTCCATTCCTTGTATTTAGTCTGTTTTTTCATCATATCACCTTCACTAATTTAACAGGGGCATATACCGTAACACCATGTTTTAACATCAACATATACGGCTTACCATGAACATATCCCTTATAACCTTCTGGAAGTTCACGCCATTCTTTTGATGTGATTTTCATCATTTGCTTACTTTTTCTTATCATCATATCACCTTCCTCAGTTTTATTATGTGATGACCATTATCTGAGTTGTCTCCGTCTTTCGAAGTCCTTCCGAGATAATAATTGCTTTCGACTTCTTTTACGCCTTCTGTTATCTTTCTTATGAAATCAACCATGACAGTCTGTGCTTCAAGCCTGTCCAGAGGGGCAGATGATAGCCCGATTTTCCTTTTTGTAAGATTGTCAGCGTATTTCTTTGCTGTTTCCACGAATCCCATTCCACCCCAGTGGCTGAATAGGACTGGACTTTTTGTTTTTGAATCCCCGAATCCACCAATTTGGTCGGTCTGAAACTCTATTGAAACTCTGTCTCCCATTCATATCACCTTTTTTATTCTAACCCTGCTCAGAAGGCTTGCACTCTTCGGGATTTCCCATGTGTGCAGGCTCTTCACGAACTCGGATTGCCATTTCCTTCTTTCCCTTGCCACCATATCATATCACCTTCCGTAATTTATTTTTTGCTGTTTTTAGGAGCATTATCAACTTGTCTATGTCTTTAATATCAAGATATAATGTTTCAGGTGGACTTGGATAACCTATTGAAACTACTGCTTCTTTTGTGCCTTCAAAATCGTGTATTCTGAATGAAATTGGAGTTTCAACTGAACCGATTTCCGTTCTTTCGTTTTCCTTTATCATAGACATTTATATCACCTTTTTTGTTTTTTTCTTTGCCCTTTCATGTATGGATTTGACTCTGAACGCCTTGTCATATAATGATATTCGCTTTCCCTTTGGTTTTTGGAACATTATGTCTGTCGCTTTCAATAGGAGACCACCTGCTATTATCGTGCCACCAAGTGTGACCAGATTATCGAGTAATGACATTCATATCACCTTTTTCAATTTCTCTTTCGGAACATATTCGATGACAATATTTTCTATTTTTCTGAATCCTTTCTTTCTGTAATATTTATTGAATTCTTTATCCGCTTTTTTGAATTCTCTATATTCTTTTGGTGTCAAGAATCTTCCGATGTTTCGTTTCGTTATTTTGCTGTATCTTTTAGGGCTGGATGAAAACCATTTTTTTGTTGCCTTGTTCCAAAACTCTCCCAATAATTCAGATTTTTCAGCACCCTTTCCAGTGAAAACCCTTGCCATTTTTGACCTGATGCTCATTCATATCACCTTTTTCAGTATATGCCTGTAATGCCTTATTTTCTGCTCTTCCTCTTTCAGTTTTTTCTTTTTGGTTCTTATCGCCTTCTCTATGTTCCTGATATGTTTCCATGACTGCTTTACCAGTTCTTCCTTTCGGTCTATGAGCTTCCTTATCTCTTCCTTCTTTTCCTGCCTTTCCGTATAGTCCATTTCAGACTCCTATCGCTTTCAGCTTCGCCTTCGGGTAAGCATATCCTATCCTGTGCATGAGCCTTTTCACTTTCGGGTCTTGCCTTGCCCAGTCTTCCTTCTTTATCAGGAAAGCCTGAGTTTCCCATGTCCCCTTCCTTGTTTTGCAGGCTATCCGCTTGCTGTGACCTGCTCTCCCTTTTGACGGATTTTCACAATCCTATGTCATGGGTTCTGCAAGTCGTGAATTTGTGCGGAGACCTTACCCTTACATGAAGGTATTTGCTTCTTGACTTTCGCATCATATCACCTTACATCCATACTTTTCTTATCTTCGCTTTCTTCGCCCTTGCAACGAGCGAGTAGCCCTTTGCCATTTCAGCCAAGCTTCCCATTTTCTTTCTCTTTCCGTGTCTTTTCGCAGTGTCCAGAACGCTCGGCATTTTCATGGCTTGCGTCATTAAACTCGTTCTCTTCATCTACATCACCACCTTTTTTACTTTTATTATATCTTTGTAATGTTTCAATATTGTTCTCATTATTTCTTCGTGTCGTTTTTCATCCTCTGAAATCAACTTGAAACCATGTTTTGCATAATTCTTATGAGCCATATGTTCATCTTTTATCATGGCTTCGAGCCACTTTTTTGTGTATTTCTTTCTTTTCGCCATTCATATCACCTATACTATTCCTTTTATTTTTATCTTGTATTTTCTGCATGTTTTCAATATTGCATCATTCAATTTTTTTGTTTCAGGGCAAGTTAATTCGTGTATGAATACTCCGAATGCTTCACTTCCCCTACAATATTTGCATTTTTTCATATTACCTTTTCCAGTTTCTTTTCAAAATGCTTCTCTTCCCATGTCCTGAATTTGTGGTATTCCTTGTGTGCGAAATCCTCGAACTTGTGTATGTCCTTCCTGAATTCGTCATGCAGTTTCGGGTTTCTTGCTATCTTCTCTGCAACATACCCAGCGAGTGCTGGCGTTGAAGCCACAGCGATTGCAAGTGGTGAGTTCACTGTTTGGAGTTCCATGATTAGCGGTTCAAGGATGCTGAGACCCCCGAATGCAGTTCCTGCGAATAGGAACGGGTATTCGCTGAATTTTCTTTTCGCCACATAAAGGGGATAATGGATTATTGGAATCATGCCGAAGACTGGAAGCTTTTCCTGTTTTCTGACATGGAGAATCTGACCTCTTATTCTTTGGTCAACACCTATGAATAGGTTCTTTTCCTTGTCATGTGCATATCTTTCTCCTTTTATGTTTGCATAGACATCAAGACCTTTCATTTTTTCATTTGTCTTCCTGAAAAACGGTATGTCCGTGTCTATGTCAGTCTCTTTCGTTATTCTCATTCTCTTGTGCCAGTTCTCCCTCCCAGTTCCTATGAGTTCGCCAGTCTTTTCGTCAAGCATGTATGGGAGTTTCATCTTTGTGTCCAAGAACCTTATTCCCATGTCTTCCGTTGCCCCAGTGAATTCAAACCTATGTTCTATTTCTTTTGTCATATAATATCTCTCATTTTCCTTCTTGCCCCGTATTCGCCAGCTTCCCATATGGATTTGAGACCGTATTTTCTCTTTTCCTCATACATTTGCTTTCCACCCCATAGCATTCCTTCGACAGCGAGTGCTATCATGGATGGGCTTTCTGCCAAAGTTCCAGTTGAATAAAGCGTGGAAATCCCACCGATTCCAGCAAGGGTTGCAGACAGGTCTATAATGTCCCTGTGCTTTTTGTAAAATTCCTTTATTTTCGCTGGTTCATGTTTTATCTTTTCCCACTCTTCTCTCATAGCTTGTTTTATTTTTGCCATATTATCTACATTATTTTTTCAAGCTGTGCCTCGATTCTCTGGTTTGTTAAATCGAGTGCGTTTTTATTCCTTCCCACTTTTTCAGCGAGGTAATTCAGGCTTCCCAAATGGATTTCTTCCCTCAAAGGTCTTTTTGCCTCGAAGTCCATGATTCCCCATTTCTGACCTTCTCTCCATGCGAATGTGGCGAATGTCGCCATCTGCTCTTTCGTGAACATATCATCTCCCTCCCGTCAGCCTGCTCAGTAAGGATAGCTTTCTGGCTGTTATTTCGGATTTTGGTCTTATTGCCCCTTCCACTCCGACATAATCGAGCAGTCCGTGCCTGACCATGAGCCTTGATTTTTTCATCACATCACCTATTCTATATATGATAGTCTTGCCTTATCCCTATCAATTTTTTGTTTTTCGATACTGCCACCTGCTCCTATGGCTTCGGCAAGTTTTTTCATCAGTGGGTCTGATTGCATTTTTTTAAGCATTTCCTGTTTTTCTGTCAAATCTGTAATGGCTTGGATAGCCATTCTTGAACTCCATCCCCATGAGAAATCGGTCATTCCCATTGTTTTGAAATCACGGACAATATCACTTAGGGTATTGTGTTTTTTCAGAGTGTCAATGAATTGTATTTTATCCAGTCCAGTAGTAATTTCATCACTCAGAGGTTTTTTCGTTTCCAATCTGTTTATGAGTTGTTCTCCAGTGATTCCTATTTTTCTTTTTGCCATATCATATGCACCTTCTTAATTTTTCCTGCAAACGCGGATTTCGTGCCAACTGTTCCGATGGGTTAAACCCATATCGGTCTATCTCGTCTTGCGTGAACGTGAATGTCACTGGAATTTCCATCCTTATGCTTCCAGTCGGCTCTAACATTCCCGACCTTGATTCTCCAAGCTTCTTTTTATGTTTTCCGAATATGTTTTTTATGAATCCGAGTGCCATTTAGACCACTTTTTTAATTTTGACTTTGTAATGTTTTTTATAATGTTTGAAGACTTGTGGTGTTATATTATACATTCCATGTGTTCCAGCAACTAATGCAATTATGTAATGTTTAGTGCGATGCCTTCTTGGATGAAAGTTTGCAAATTCGTATATAATCATTTGTTTCTTTTTTTTCATTTTAGACCACCGCTTCCAGTTTCCTTGCCTTCCTGCAAATAAGAATCTCTTCCGAAGGCATGACAGCCCTTGTTTCGGCAGGCATTTCGACTTCCGCTTCTGCTGACGGCATTACGGCTTCTGGGATTGCTCGGCTGTATTGCTGTCTCATCCTTTCCCTTTCTGACCTTGCGAATCCGAGAAGACCTCCACCGACTTTTTCAACTCCGTGTGAAATTCCAACCCCTATGCTCTCCATCCTTTCTGACGGAGTTCCACCTTCTATGCTCATCCTATGGCGTAGACCTTCGGCAAGGGCATGAAGAAAATGATGCTCTTCTGGGCTTTCCGTAACCCAGTGGATAATGCCCTTTTCTGTTCTGTGCAGAATTCCGTGATGCTTTGGTTTGCCGAATTCGACTTCCTTTTCTGGAAGACCTTCTGCTGACAGTTCAACATATTCGTCTTTCTTGACCCTTGACCTGTCCATTATGCTTTTTGCCTTCGACCTTCTCAATAATGACTCTGCCATGTCATATCACCTTCCTGATTAATTCTACCCGTTTTTTCATTACATCATCAATCGTTTTTTCCTTTGGAACATCGAATAAAACTGACAATAGGCTTGAAACGGTGAAAATATCAAAATGTTTGCTTCTTCCGACTACCTCTGCACCCCTTTTTACCGCAGTTTCATAAGTTACCATATCAAATCACCTTCTTCAAATATTTTTCTGCAACAGGATTTTCGAATTTAATGAGCAATGCCTTTACCCTTTTTCCAGCCTTTGGTATATTTTTGAATTTTCCTATGTTTGCATATACAGGATAAACGCCATCGCCCAATCCAGTTTCAGAAACAACAGAAATTTTTATCCCTTTCGGATTTTTTAGTTGATGTTTTTTTGAAAGACTTATTTTTGAAATCCTTGAATAGCTTGGTAGTTGTTTAAAATAAGCAGGGTCACTTATCACAACTTGACCGCTATCAACTCCAATAATTCCTATTTTCTTCCATGCCATCTATATCACCTTTCCCATTCTTTTTTTAGAACACGCACACACGGCTTTTGCGAATTCGCTCTGCCATGTCTTTTTCCCTTTGTATGATTTTTTGCTTAATTTTTTAGAAACACAACGATTGAATCTGCTTGGTTTTCTTTTCATATTGTTAAAATAATGGTTTTAGTGCTTATCTGTATGTGTCATACATTTTTATATGCAAATCAATAATAGTATATGATAAAAACAAGACGGATAGTATTCCGTGTTGACGAACATCTCTATAATGCGATAACTCTTTTTGCGAAGGAGAAAAATATGCTGATTTCTGATGTCTGCCGTGATATATTAGTGATGCATTTTATGTCTGTAATGCTTGGCTACACCATCCCAAAAACATTCGAGGACATGCAGAAAGAGGTAATGGAAAAGTTCGGGAAAAAGAGGAAAAAATGAAAATGAACATCTTTTTGGAAGAGACCAATATTCTGCCGTTCTAAAAAACGGCTGGATATTGGTGAAGTGAATGAAAAAGGATAAAGGCAAAAAACAGAGAAAAGAAAGCCTTACAAAAGGCATAATAGGCAAATTCTCAATCGCCCAGAAGTCAAGCAGGTTCGAGATTGCGAAGGAACTTGAAAAAAGGTTGAATCAGCCAGAGGGAAAAGGAACGCACAGGAGTCTCGGAAGTGAAAGGGCTTTGATGGACAGGATTGAAAGGCTCAGGACTAAACGGTAGATTGGAGTTTTTGCTGGTCGTGGGAATGTTTCATATTATTCAGTTCCTGCAATCTTCGGCGTATTTCCCTGACTCTTTCAGCGAGCTTTAACAGCTCTGGATTGGAATCAGGATTGGTTGCAGATTGCTCTTCAAGGTATTGCGAGGCGTTTATCGCATGTTTCTGGCAACATTCTGAGCATGGTTGCGACCTAAGATGGTCTTCGAGCTGTGAAAGATTACCTATGATTTTCTCCTTGTGATATTCGGAATGGTCATGCTCAGTAGTCATATGGAAAGCTCCCGACTTCATATCCCCCACTGCTGGATTCCTTGTTTCTGAACCCCAAGAACATGAAGACTATGAAAAAGAAAATCGCTGGAAGATAAAGAAGAATTTTGTAATTCATGTCGAAGTTCAGGGAATTGACAAAACCGATATATGCAATGGTTATGAGAATTATGAATGCACCGTAGATTGCTTTGCTTACCATTTTTTCACTTCATTTTTGATTTCCGTATTTAAATTTATTCCGTGCTGACTATGCCATTGCTTTCTCTCGTAATCCAGAGATACACGAAAAATATAGCTAAAAGTGCAAGCAATACATACAGCCATATCATGTATGCTGGAATCACACATGCGTTCTGGACACAACCATATGTGCATCGGGTAAGGTCTTCGAAAATGTTTGTCTTGTTTATAGAGCCAGTTATGTTCTGAACGCTGTATTGTGCGAGTGTCATGTTGTCCTTGCAGTAATACACAGCACCACTGTCTCCCGACATTAATCCAGTTATTCCACCCCCGATGCCGAGATAAGCATAGTTCCTGTTCTTTGCTTGGTTTCCGAATAATGCGAACATGGTGTCTATTACCTCCTGTTGTGCAAGCGTTATGTTTGCACTTATATTTGTTGCGTTTAAAAATCCGTTTATTATCGACTGGTTCAGGCTTGCTATGTCGTCTTGTATCAGGAAAAGTTTGTTCATTATCGACTGGTTTGTTGCGTTTACGAGGTTATAGATTAATGTGAGGTTCTCGTTTATCGAAAGGAAGTTTTCAGCCATAGTGGAGTTCATGGAGTTTATGGTTGAATTAACGGAGAGCATAAGGCTGTAAAGCGAGTTGAACTGGGTTGCCTGAGTGCTGTTCATGTAAAGGAGAAGCTGGTATATGCTCGTTATGTTGTTAGACCATTCGGAATTGTGGAAAGAGCCAGATGCATAATACTGGAAGCCAGCCTGTGAACACAAAAAGTCTTCCCTGTATATTCCGATGCTGTTCGGGACTGTGAATGTGTATGAATATATGCCGTTGCTTCCAGAAAGGTATGTCATGGCTTGGTTGTTTATGAAAATCGTTCCATTCGGATAATAAGCTGTGATATTGCAGAGTCCCGTGTTTACTGGGCTTCCTCCCTTCAAGAATTGGACTGATGTGAGTCCGCTTTCGCCTGTTGAATATTCAGTGCCTCCGATGAATTTTATGCCGTCTGTTATGTTGGACACGGATGAATTGATGTATGCCAGTAGCGTTGAGATTTGTGCCGTGTTTATCGAAATGTTGTCCATCTTTGGTGTCATGCTGTATTGGAGCATATAGCCAATGAGCAGAAGGAGATTGCTATGCAGTTTTTCCTCGACATAACCCGTGAGTTCTGAGAAAAATGTCACATAACTACCGCTTGTGTTGGCATAAAACGAGGCATTGTAGAAATTGTATCCCCACCATTCAACATCCCTTGCGAAATGGCACGTTCTCAGTATGATGTCGCTTGAAATATTAGTGTTGTTCAGTATCGGCACTGTATAAGTATAGTTGTATGCCAGAGCATAGGGGTCGCATAATATCGGGTGGGTGAAATTAAGTGCATCCAGCGATGCTTTGGTCTGCATTACCTTGTATTTCATGTAATTGTCCATCTTTATCATGTAATTGTATATGTTGCCTTTGACCAAATCTATCGGAATTCGGATTTCACAGTTGCTGTTAAGCGAGGAGAACTGGACTTCGGAAAGGTCAACATTCACCCAAGAAGTCCCATTATAGTATTTTATCCAGTATATTGCACTGCAACTGGCTGACATCGGTGTTTTGTAAGTCCAGTATGCATCGGGTTTTGTCTGCAATGCGGTTATCGAGATGTTGTCCTCCATTTCACCTTCGGGGAATGGGAATTCACCAGTGTGCGTGAATATCGAACAGGATGATTCTGTATTGATGTTTTCTTCCGTAATGTCACCGCATAGCGTGGTTTTGGTGTATGGCAGGTTCAATGGCGATGACACATGGATTTCCCCAGAGCCTATTATATGCTGGTATTGTGATGAAAATTGTGCGTTTATGCCTATTGAGATATAATCGCTTCGGAAGTTGTTTATCCCTGCATCTGTAATGTTCGTGTCGTTTATGAGTATGGAAACTGTCCCGTTTTCTACATACCCGTCTCCTGTTGCATTTGTCGTTGCTATGCTGTTTGCGACTGTAAGACCCCCACCACCAGTATTTGTTATTTTATTGTTGAGAAGAACCCAGTTTCCGCTTGTGAAATTCATAATGTAGATTTCTGCAATGTCGGCAGAGGGTGTGGGTGTCCATATGCCGTTCCATATCACGCTCAGTCCCGTTTGCAAAGCTGGCTGTGTTACGTTTGTGAAATTCATCCTTATCTGGAATCTCTGCTTCCCACCGAACAGGTCTTCGTTGACTATCCAGTAAACGCCGTCTTCAATCCATGTTGAATTATAATTTCCGCTCGTGGAAGTGCCTATGTCGGCGACACCAGATGTGGCGTTGTATAGTTTGGTTGTTGACACATAGTAGCATTCCACTATGCTTGGATACACGCCGACTTCATTCGGGACTAAGAAAGGATAGTAGTAAACCCCATCTTCAAGGAAATTCATAGGGGTATTCTCCATTAAGCATGTCTCATCTGGCTTGTATATGTGGACATAGCACACTGCATTGTTGATAACGCTCATGTTCGAATCGAGAACCTGAACCCACACCTTTCCGACCTGTCCGATGGTATACTCTGTTCCATGAACGGAAATATACGCTTTCGGTATTGTGCCTTTTATGTTTGTTATTTCGTCATATATTTTTTCAAGGCTCGTGCTTGTGTTCATGGGTGGGAGCATGTTGCATGAAGGGGTTGGGAAAATGGTCGTGTCGTTTATTCGGCATCCGTATTTGCACGGCTCTTGGTATCCGTATATGCATATTTTTAATTTGCTGTCGAAAATCCCATTCGTGTATAATGTCGAATTATCGCATTTGTTTGGGCATAGGTCAGGCTCTGCCTGTATCTGTGCTTTTGTCGGGCTTGCGTTTAGAATTAATGAAATTGCGAGAATTAATGTCAATATGGCTGATTCCCTTTTCATACATCATCAACTCACATAAGAACGATAGGAGACCATTCTACTTGTAGAATGAAGGAATTTAGTTCTTTCAGCGACAAAAAATCGTTTCGATAGCCATCCTATTTTGTTCAGCGATTTTCCAATTCTATAATGATGCCAATTGTAAATGAAAGCATATTTCTTCGTTCCACCGCATATTATCCCAAGTTTGCATAATGTCCCTTTCCGTATTCCTTTGAAATTTCCACTCGAATAAGGTCTTCGTATATTTCCCTTTTCAAATTGCGTATCATGTAATCTTCTTCTCACAGGTTTATATGAATCATCAGCAATTATAAGTTTTCCAGCATGGATATGCCGATTTGTCGTCAGGGATGTAGCCATAGAAAGCGAATCAGAACAATGAGAACGGAAATCCTCTTTAGCCTTGTCTCTGACCTTGTGATAGCCATACATCTTTCGAAGTTTCTGTGTCTGATGTCCTTGAAACTTGTGAAGTATTGCACGTTTCTGCAAGAATTCGTATATCTTTGTTTTTCCTATTTCGACAGTTGAAAAATTATTGCCTTTATAATGATTTTTAAATCTCACATCCTCTATTCCTATCAGTTTTATCGGATATGTTTTCAGAAGTTCTTTTATTGCCTTTAACCTGCTATTTACGATAACCAATTGCGAGGGTGCTATGAATCCTTTTTTGTTTCTGTTGTCGATTCTGCAAGCCCTTCTTCTGAAATTTCTTTGCCTTCTTGCCCTTCGCAATTGCCTTCTTTCCGTTATTTTCCTAACCAGTTTCTTCTTGTCGGGTAGCTTCCACATGACATTTATGCTGTTCTCATTGCCACAAACCACGCTATAACCCTCGAATTTAGTCCCATTGTCTATGCCCATAGCTGTTTTAGGCGTTTCTCTTCTTGTATCCACGAGCATTTGTATTCCGAATTGCCCGAATTTGTTCCAGACTGGCTTCGCTACTTTTGCTTCAAGAAGTTTCTTGGCTTTCGCTGGCTTCGTTGGAGTGAGTGGTTTTCCTTCTATATCCAATACGAATACGCTATGTGCAGACATACTGCCCTTTCGGTTACACCCACATCCACCATGATGCATAGGCATAGAGCTAATGCTCGTGGGATTTAATGGTTCTCCCGAAGTGTCTGGAACTTGTGGAGTATTCCAAAGTTCTTTTAGCCCATGCATCGTAGATTTCTCCTTTTGGTTCACTTGGTGTAGTCAATGCTTGCGTTGATGCCATCGTTTCAAGCCACTCATCTTCGATTGGTGGTCGTTGACACATATTACTTCATTCTTTTAATATAAATCTTTATCCAAGCACAATCCCCTGCCACACGCCGACAAGCATGAGCAACACTATCGCTATTCCTATGAACAGTTTTATCCATACCTCTGGGTCTTTCATTCCAGAACCCATGACAATAAGACCAAGAACTGTGAATAATCCTATTATTCCGAAACCAAGCGTAACAACGAGCTGTCCTGTTATTTCGGGAAGCTGGTTGATTACTGTAAATTGCATACTGACTGTGTATGCCTTGTTGGTGTCCATGTTTATGCTGTCGGTCTTTGGTGAATATCCGCTTTTGGTCAGTCCTATGCTGTGCGGTGTCATGTCGTTTCTACCGCTTGCGTTGAACATCGCCTGCCTCAGCCACAGAGAATTTCCTGTTGAAAAATCTGCAACAAGGTCTCCATCCGATTCGTATATTTTTGCATTCGCTGTCAACGGATTTACAAAATTGAGATGCCAGTAGACGTTCACTTGTGAGGAATTGATTGCCGATATGTTCTGCTCATCGTTCATGGTGCAGTTGTAGCAGTTTATAACTGCGAAATTTCTCGTGCGGAGAGAGCCGACTATGCTCTGGTCGAGACCAGTCATATTTGATGAATTATCTGTCCCAGTCCTTGTTATAGTTGAATTATAGATGTTCACAACCATGTTGTTTCTGGCATCTACCCCAGACATATTTCCTATGAATGTCGAGAAATATGCATTTATGATGCCTGAGCCAGCAGTTGAATTCACTACGGAAAGGCTATAAAATGTTCCGTTGCATAATGTATTGGTAAAATTTACATTCGAGGCTGTAACCGAACATCCAGTCTGTGGAAAGGAAGACGGAATGGTGACAAATGAAGAATTCTGAATGCTCGCATTACTGACAGCCGATACTGACAAGCTACCCATACCATTTAAATTATATGCATTCACATCAGTTGTGTTCGTGCTAAATGAAAACGATGTTAATGTTGCCCCAAGCGTGACAGCATGTCCATCATGGATAGTTACTCCGTTAGTGTTCGTGGAAGTGAATGGAGCAGAAGAACTGTTTGACGTTATATTAAAATTTGAAACGGTGACATTTGAATTTCTGTTGGTAATAAGCACAGCACCTGCTACCGTTATTCTCGAACTTAAATTTAGGTCGCTTATGTCAACATTTGTTGAATTGCTTGCTATGCTCAGGGCAGTAACCCCACCAGTAAGATGCCTGAAATTTCGGAGTGTAAATCCGTTTGTGTTTACAACAATTATCCCGAAATTTGCGGGGGTGTTGTTCATGCATCCAGCAGTCATGCAGGTCATGCTGATATTTTCGACATGCACATTTTGTTTCCTTCCAGATGTATTGGATGAGTCGAACCTTAGAACTGTCGCTGGCATTCCGTAAAATACATATGTGATATTTCGGACATCCGCATTGTCGCTTTTTATCCACATATGGCTCATGGGAGTGCTTGGATAATCTGGAAGATGAGTTTCTATGTAATTGTTCCAGAAGTTCGTGACATTCGCATTTGTCCACCACACAATCGAAAAAGTGGTCGTTTCACCAGTGTAATTATACATATAAATTCTCTCATTTTGGAAAGTGCTGTTATAAACTATTCCACTATTTTCGCTGTGGTAATAAATTCCACCGCATGTGTTCCATGTATTATTCCGTAAAAGCACATTATAGATATTGCCCACAGTCGAGAATGCATTTAACTGACCTGAGCAGTTCATGCCGTTCAG
>Ga0214473_10006159_pt1 | contig 14349 bp, 10 predicted proteins | sample RVTome_7_FD_203509 | JGI IMG/M metagenome (GOLD analysis project Ga0214473, IMG submission 203509) | Soil microbial communities from uranium-contaminated site in the Upper Colorado River Basin, Wyoming, United States - RVT98D197 | ecosystem: Environmental > Terrestrial > Soil > Contaminated >... | reverse complement strand
GCTCCACTGCGATATCGTGACATCCTTGTCTACCATAGACGAGGATATACCAGCTTGCCCAGCTTCGCGCTACTCCAAAATTACCGCTTCAAAAATGTTTTTTTGCCGCGCCTCGTGAATGGCTACTCTTTATCGATGTACCATTGAAGGCGGCGTGTTGTTGTTACGTAATAGTTCTTCTGCGTGTACTTCCAAGCAAAGTACTTGTCGTGTAAGAATTCATACCAGCCGCGTGCATCAAGATGCTTGAGCGAGTCCACGTCCAGATTCTCAAGTTCTCGTTCGAGCGCCTGGTTGGCAAGTTGTACATAGTCCCAATAGCGAGCCAATGCATGAGTCCATGCCTGCTCGTCATGAGAATACCATAGCTCGCTGATGCTATTCATCGGCGACTCTCTCTACACCCAAGACACCGAGGCCCGACATCGACCAAGCGTGTTGACTGCACAGCGTCATCGGGCGGTCTTCTGAGTTATGAGATCCTTATTGAATTCCAGCGTGTAGGATAGAATCGTCTTCAGGTCGATCTTCTTGGAGGCGCCCAGGATTTCTATGCCTACGATTCTGCCTTGAGGCGTCGTATCTACATTGACGCCTTCCGCGACCTCTACGACTCCTTCCGGAGGCTCTTGTCCCAGTTCCAAGTACAAGGCATCAGCTTCGTCATCGTAGTATACTCTCATGGCTTTCGCCCTTTCTTCAAAGGATAGCTCGTTATGACGGTCATCAGATCACCTTCCACGGCAACAACCACTTTGAGTGGATACTTGAAGCCTTCAACCTTTTCGACGACTTCGTGAATCCCGGGGTGCAGAAGCTTCTTCTCCAAGATGGCCACAACCGTGGATTGCGGAATCTTATACAAATCGGCTCTTCTTCTTGCATGACGGGAAAACCGTATTTCCATCGTTCTGCACCTGTGGCCATTTCGCTCTGCAGCCAAGCGTCATTATGTGCCTTAGGGGGCAACCCGGTCAAGAATGATCTTCCCCGCATCCTGCGACCTGCGACGCCCTCTGCGGTTGGGATCCCCCACACGACTACGTGAACTTGGCGTTCGGGACTTCGCGGATGGCGGGATCGACGTTGAAGTAGTCTTCGGGGGCGAAGCCGAAGGCGTTGGCGATGAAGCTGCTGGGGAAGGTCTGGCACTTGTTGCGGTAGTCGCGGACGTTGCCGTTGAAGAATCGCCTCGCGGCCTGGATGCGGTCCTCCGTGTTCACCAACTCGCGCTGGAGTTGGAGGAAGTGCTGGTCGGCCTTAAGCTGCGGGTAGTTCTCCACCACCACCATAAGCTTCTGCAAGGCGGCTACCAACTGGTTCTCGTCCACCGCCTGCTCGCTGGGCCGGCCCGTACTGGCGATGCATTGCGCGCGCAACTGCGTGACGCGGTCGAGGACCTCCTTTTCGTGGGCGGCATAGCCTTTCACTGTGGCGACGAGATTGGGGATCAGGTCATACCGCCGCTTTAGCTCCGTATCGATATTGCCCCACGCGTCGCGGATGTGGTTTCGCAGAGCCACCAGCGTGTTGTACGTCACGACGACGTAGAGCAGTGGCAGCAGGACAACAGCGGCGAGCAAGACAAATACGATCAATGAGCCATCCATAATCAACTCCGGGAGAACAGGTAGTCCGGCAGGAGCGACCGGACTTGGATTAAGCGATTCAGGTTCGACTCGATCTGCTCGGGCGACAGTCGGCTACTGAACGAAATAGCCAACGCGGGGCCCTCGATCTCGACCGTCAGGTCGTCATTGGCCAGCAGGTACTCCATCATGCGGGCGTTGCAGACGTCATAGGCGAACTTCTTGTCCCGCGAGCGCACGCAGAACTTGCGGGAAAACTCGTGCGACTCGAAGTCGATGTCGTCGTGGCCGAGGCTCTGGGCCACCTTCGAGAAGAACCCCTCCCTGCCAACGGTCAGCTCCGGAAACGATACAGGCACCAGCAGGAGGAAGAACGAGAAGTAGTGATGGTGCGTCTGCCGATGGCCCTTAGAGTCGGTCGAATGCGTCTCGTAATGATAATCGAATGCCATCACATCGTGGCTGTTGTACTTGCCCGAGAGGATGTTGAACGCATAGCGATTGTCGCCCGCCCGCAGCTTGTCGAGGAACTGATACTGCTTGGCCAGTCCCCGATTCTTATTCGGATCGAATCGCAGCCCGAGCCGCGCCGCCATCGCCAGCATGGCTTCCCGCCGCTTCTTGGCCGCAAGATGCCCGAAGACCGCCCCGACGACGATCAGAGCGATCACACCAACAATGACCAGCACCTGCACTATACTCATGCCTCCAAAAACATCCAACGGGCGTACTCTCTGCTAATGCGGACATTCTGCTGAAACCGTGCGCCACATGCAAGCCCGAAACCTTCACAATAGACGCTTGAGCCGGCCAAATGATCGAAATGAACCAGTGAAGGCTCTCAAGGCCGGGTGGTGCGACCCGGCCCGTTGAAAGGCGTCGATTGTATTTCCGGTGTCAGCCGGGAGAGTACATAGGTCAGAGCTTGATCGTGACTACGGCGGCGGAGAAGGGCGGGAGGGTGAAGCGCGTTGTGCCGGCGTCCACCTGCACTTTCCCTGGCTCGGCGCGGACGGCGTCGGGTTTGGCCAGGGTGTTACGAGCTTGCAGTGAGCCGGGGGCTACGATCTGCATTATCGCCGTGGTGGATTTGACGCCTTCAGGCATAGTGAGTGACACCTCTGCGGGCGACCGTTGGGGGTTGACGCATTTGACGTGCAGGGTTCGGCCGTCCTCGGACTTCGTTGCCACAACGTTCAGCTTGTCGCTGCCGCCGGTGATCTCGATACGGTTCGGGGCGTAATGGTTGCGCCACAACTGCATCACGACGTAGTTCGGGGCGGGGAACCAGGAAGCCTGGTCGAAGTTGATGAAGGCGTTGTCCCACGCCGTCGCGGAGACGTGGCGCAGGAACAGAGCCGGGCCGCCGATCTCGAAGACATCGCCGCAGCGCTCGAAGCCGTTGAGCACGCCGCCCGCGTAAAGCCCGGTGCGCCAATCGGTGCTCTGGGCATTCCACTCGGAGCAGTAGATCTTCAGCTTCGGGTTGGCCGATTGGGCGATGATCTCGCCGGTCTGGCGGATGAATCGCTCGTAGTTGCCCGGCCCGTCGGCGAACCGATCCGGGTTTTCGTAATGATGAATGCTCAGATAGTCAATTACCTGGCCACAGCCGGTGATGATGCGACGGTTCCAGTCGAGGTTGAATCCCCCGCTGCCGCAGGCGGCCAGCTTGATGGATGGATCGGCCTTGCGCATCGCGGGGGCGAAGCGATTGACCGCCGCGATGTAATTGTCGGCACCCATGCTCCACGTCTCGTTGTCGATCTCCCAGTACTTGACATTGTACGGCTCAGGATGGCCGTTGGCAGCGCGGATCTTGCCCCATTTCGAGTCGGCGGGACCGTTGCAGTACTCGATCCAATCCAGCACATCCTGGAGGAAATCGTAGGAGCCCGCATCGACATTCCACTCCGTGGTGCCGATATTAACCACGAGCAAGGGCTCCGCGCCGACCAGTCGGCACAGGGCGATGAATTCATCCGTGCCGAGGCTGTTGATGTCCAGGTCGTCCCACAATTCCCGGCGGGTGACGCGACGCTGATGCTGTGGGCCAATGCCGTCCTTCCAGCGGTACGGCGAGGCAAAGCACCCGCCGGGCCAGCGGATGATCGGCGGCTTGATCTCGGCCACCGCTGTCAGCAGGTCGGGCCGAAAGCCCCCTTTGGCTTTCCATGACACCGGCATCATGCTCACCTGGTCGATGGCCACGTCCGCCTTGCCACACACGGCCAACTGAAGAACCGCGTTGGCGTCCGAGACCTGCGGACGAAGCTCGAATTCGAACTCGCGCCAATCGCTGCCCGGGGCATCGAGCTCTTGCTCGGCGATTGCCTGCTTGCCCCTGAGTAAACGCACGACGAGCCTGGCGCCCGAGCCGCGAGCCCAAAGCGAGCCTTCGTACGTCTCACCCGCCCGGATGTAGAACTCATCTTGCGTCAGACCCGTTTCGCCGGCATCGGCGACGATGCGAACGCAGGCATTGCTATTGAATGAGTTCTTGGATTCGATGCTCGCCTTGCCGGGGCCGAACATGCTCCAGTGCCGCGCCTCGAACACCTGCTGTGGAGCCGGCGGCAAACCCTCGAAGAGGACCTTGCCGTCCAGTGCAGCCACCTTGAGATTGCGGAATTTCGCCTGCGTGGACCACGTCCCCACGCCAACCCGCCCCGCCAGGTGCGGCGACCGTTCGTCGGTATAGTCGAGGACCTGCTTGTCGTCGAGCCATACCTGTGACCGATTCCCTTCGCAGCGCACGCGGATACGGTACCATTTGCCCGTCTCGATTCTGTCGCGGACCTGCGGCCCGACCGGATTTCGCTGCCTGCCGAAGGCTTTCTCCAACTGATGCCACTGATTGCCCCAGCCGCCGATGTTATACCAGTAGAATTGATTGGGACCAGCAATCCGGAAGAGGATGAGAAAGCCCTCCGCTCCGCCGGTCTTCTGGGCTTCAAGCGTGTACTCGTAGTCGGTCCAGGACGGGTCGCCAAACATCAGTCGCTGGTCCGTACCCATTCCGGCCTGAACGATCTGTCCCTCCTCGATCCGCCAGAGGCCCGCCGAGTTCTCCTCAAAGCTGCGGTTCCAGGCCAGCTCGCCCCACAGGCCGCCATTCGCCGAATGGTAGATGTGCTCGAAGAAGTGCCCGTACACCTTCTCGTCGATGCGATTCAGCACGCGATCGGGATTGAGCGTATAGGAGGCTTTCAGCACAGCCTCATCCTGTGCAGCGGCAAGTGACGCCAAGGACAGGGCAAGCAGCGCGATTGTACAAAGAAGTCCTACAAGCCTGATCCCCGCATCTGTTCGTGAATGCATGTGTCATACCCTTTCGTTGTGCGTCTGCGTGACAAAACGAGTTTCGACGACAATTCCAGCACAACCTACCGGCACCGGCTTCGGTGGACAATGCTATTTTGCGTTTTATACTCGCCGCTTTACGAATGCAGGCTGCTCACGCATCTGACTTTCGCCTTTTGCGGCGGACAGACCGCTGGTAGAATCCGCATAGGAGGAGAAGCGATGGGAAGATGTGTCGGCCTGATGTATCGGCAGTTGGGAGCAAGGGACATGAAGGGATCGAGAATCTCACTACTTGTGTTGTTCGCAGTCGCTCCTGGTGCGTGTGGACAAGTCCCGGCAGTGTATCCGGGGCGGGAGTGGGCGGCGAAGCAGCCAGCGGAGGTCGACCTGTCGGCGGAGAAGCTGAAGGCATTCAGCGACTATGTCGGCGGGTTCGGCTGCGTGGTACGGCATGGGTACATGGTCTATACCTGGGGCGATGCATCGCGGCGGATGGATGTCGCCTCGGCGGCCAAGCCGGTCTATGCACATTTTCTCTTCAAGGCGGTTGAGAATAAACGAATCCCGGATTTCGACGAGATGGTCTCCAAATGGGAGCCGCGACTGAAGGGGATCAACGAGGCTCTGGACTACAAGGACTCGCGCATCACATGGCGTCACATGGCCAACCAGATCTCGTGCTATGGCCTTGTCGAAGAGCCGTGGACAGCCTACGCCTATAACGACTGGCAAATGGCCTTGCTGTGGGACACGCTCTTTACAGAGGTGTACGGGGCCACGTACTCGAATGTCGATTCGCAGGTCTTGCATCCGCTGCTGACCGACCTGATCGGCTACCAGGACAATCCGACGTTCATGGCGTTCGGCGAGCAGGACCGGCCGGGACGACTGGGCATCTCGCCTCGCGATTTCGCCCGTTTCGGCCTGCTTTACCTGCGAGGCGGTGCATGGAACGGCAAGCAACTGCTCAGCCCGGAGCATGCGCGAATGGCGGTGACGAGCCCGGTGCCGAACGCGATTCCACGGGCGGGCAACGAGCCGGCCGAGATGATCCAGGGCCAAAGAACGATGGGCTCGAAGGTCATTCCCGACAACCAGACCGACCACATGGGCAGCTATAGCTGGCTGTGGTGGATTAACGGCGTGGACCGTGAGGGCAAGCGGCACTGGGCCAGCGCCCCGGTGGATACCTACGGCTGCTTCGGCCACGGCGGCAAACGCGCGATGATCGTCCTGCCCAGCCTGGACCTGATCGTCAGTTGGAACGACACACGGATCGACGGCCGCGAGATGGAGAATGCAGCGCTGAGTCTCCTGCTCGAAGCGGTCGCCGGCCCCAAGAGCCTGACGGAAGGCGGCCCGCACGACCTCGGAACGAAAGCGACACAAATGTGGGAATGCACCGAATGGGGCCTGCCCGACGTTGCGCAGGCGGGCAACCCATTCGATGCAGCGGCAGCGGTGACGTTCCATCACTGGGACAGCGGCGTTGAGCGGACAACACAGATGTTCCATGACGGGAACAATACATGGCGGTTCCGCTTCACGGGCACACGCGCCGGGAAATGGACATTCACGACAGCAAGCAGTGTTGCGGCCCTGGACGGGTATGTCGGCGCTATCCACGTTGAGCACAACAGTGATTCGAAGATCAAGGGATTCCTGACGCATGTCGGGAACAAATACGCCATTCAGGTGCGGGATGAGACGGACCTGCACGGGTACCTGTTCAACGTATTCATGAACCGGGTGAAGTATCCGGCCTACCTGGAGGAGTTCGGGTCGGACCTCAACGAAGTGGCGGTGAAAGCCAAGGCCTGTTTCGAGGATGCCCAGGCCAACGGCTTCGAGATCATCTTCGTCCATATGAACAACAACTGGTTCAAGTTCGGCGTCCGCGAGCACAACAAGCATAGCAGCGTGGACCCCGACCCCGCAACATTCCGCGTGCTGGAAACGATCATCCGGACGGTTCATGCGGCCGGCGGACGGGTACACATCTGGGCCTGGGGCGATGAATCTCGCAAGTGGACGCCGAAGGGCGTGCCCGGCGGGATCAACGGCGAGGCGGACCGGCGGCTGCAGCGATACATCGCCGCACGACTGGCCCCGCTGCCCGGCTGGACGATGGGCTATGGCTTCGACTTGCACGAGTGGACGAACGAGACCGAACTGAATGCCTGGGCCAAGTGCCTGCACGACCACATGGGCTGGCAGCACCTGCTGTGCGCCCGGGGTTACCGCCTGCAGGGACCGTACAACATCAATTCCTACGATGGCTTCGGCCGCAACGTCCCCCTGACGACCACCGAGCACGGGCCGCAGAACTTCCTGGAAGTCGGCGAGGATTTCATCAGCGACCCTACCAGGCCGCACCTCTACGAGGAACGGCACAGCTATCTCCGCGAGGGATTCAAGCTCGACATGGACGGCACGCGACGGCTGCTCTGGTGGGAGGCCATGACCGGAGGCATGGGCGGCTTCTTCGGATTCTATCCGGATAGTCCCTATCCATATCCGAACCCCGAGCAGTTGCGGACGCACTACGACTTCTGGCACCAAGGCGGCCGATTCCTGCCGGACATGAAAGTCGCCCTTGGATTGGTCGAGGGCCGATGCTCCCTCTGGTCGCCTTCGGCACAGAGCGGCGTGTTTTACAGAGAGGACACAGACTCCATCACCGTGGATCTGCCCGTGACAACAGTCCCACAGCCGGTTGTTGCCTTCGATACGAAGAAGGGAGCGCCCGTCGCACAGCCCGTCACGATATCTCCGGCCGGCACAGGCAGGTCCATGTTCAAGGCCCCGTACCGCTCTGACTGGGTCTTTGCCGCCGGGCAATTCGCACAACCGGGCCAGGAACCGCCAGACAACTTCTGGGGTCGGATCGCGGCGGACCCGGAGCATCCGCAATGGCCCCGGCACATGCCGCCCAGCCAGAACACGGGGCACGCGTTCCTCATGTGCGGGCCCGGCGATCCGGAGGATTTCCTCTATCGCGGCACGTTGAATCCGGACGGCACGCGCACCGGCGACCAGATGCAGTTGATCGGGAAACTCAAGGGCACAGGGGCCAACTGCATCTACCTGATGGCCGTGCGCTCCCATGGCGGCGACGGCGACGCGACACACAACCCGTTCATCGACCACGATCCTGCCAAGGCGGTCAATCCTGACGTGCTGGACCAGTGGGACGAATGGTTCGCCGAGATGGACCGCAACCGCATCGTCATTTACCTCTTCATCTACGATGATAGCGCCCGGCCTTGGAACACGGGGGATCAGGTCGGCGAGCAAGAGCGGCAGTTCATCAAGACGCTGGTGAACCGGTTCGAGCATCACGGGCACCTGATCTGGTGCATCGCGGAGGAGTACGCGGAGCGACTCACCGCCGAGCGGGTCCGGCGAATCGCCGCGCTGATCCGCGCCGAGGACGAGTACGGACACCCAATCGCCGTGCACAAGAACCACGGTCTGGATTTCTCGGAGTTCGCCGACGACCCGAGCATCGACCAGTTCGCGATTCAATACAACGTCAAGACCGCCGAGGAGCTGCATGCAGGCGTCGTCCAAGCGTGGCGGGATGCGAAAGGCAGATACAGTCTGAATCTCGCTGAGGCGGCGAATTGGGGAACGGGGGCCGAATCCCGCAAGAAGTGCTGGGCCTGCGCCATGGGCGGGGCATCCGTGATGATCCTGGGCATGGATATCGCGAGCACGCCGGCGAGCGACCTGGGGGACTGCGGCAACGTGGTCCGGTTCTTCGAAATGGTGGACCTGGACGGGATGGAGCCGCACGATGAGCTGGCCTACGCCGGCACGCAATATGTCCTGGCCAAACCCGGCGAGCGATACGTCGCCTACGCCTCCGCCGGCAACCAAATCAGCATCACAGGCGTGACCCCTGGGAACTACGCCTTCCATTGGTTCGACTGCGTCACAGGGAACGTCGTGACACAGGAGAAAGTACAGGTGGTTCCGCGCGGCCGGCCGTGGGCAAAGCCCGCCGGGATCGGCCCGGAGGTCGCCGTGTACATCAGACCGGCCGACGAATAGTGCTCCTCTGGCAGCGAGCCCGGCAACAAGAGGGACTTGACACATGGAAATGAGAAGACGTCTATCTCCGGTCTCTCCGGCCGTGGTGCTCTTTTTCCTGGCGCCGGCAATCGGCGAGTTGCTCAGCAGCTCGGCGCCGCCGGTGGAATTCTTCAATCCGCCGGGTTTCATCATCCTCTCGGTGCTTTACGGCGGCGGCGCGATCCTGGCGCGGGAACTGGTGTTTCGCTGGGGCAAGAGCTGGCCGAGCCTGCTGGTCCTGGGAGCGGCCTATGGCATCGCGGAGGAAGGGCTGATGTGCAAGAGCTTCTTCGATCCGGGCTGGATGGACGTGGGAATCCTCGGCGAATACGGGCGATGGATCGGCGTCAACTGGGTGTGGTCGGTCGAGCTGACGATCTATCACAGCGTCTTCAGTATCGTGATTCCGATCACACTTGTGACGCTTTTGTTCCCGGATCAACGGATGACGTCCTGGATGGGCAGACGCGGCCTCATCACTCTCTCTGTCCTGTGGTTTGCCAACGCCGTCCTGATCTTCCTTTTCATCAGCAAGTACCGCCCGCCCGTGCCGCACTATGCGGTAGCGGCAGGCACGATCATATGCCTGGGTGTTGTGGCGAACTGGTTGCCTATACCTGCCATCCCCCCGGAGGCGTATGCAAAAAGAACGCCCGGTTGCGCGCGGCTCTTCGCCCTGGGCTTCACAAGCACAATGGTCTTTTTTGTGCTGGCCTGGGTGCTGCCGCACACCGGGCCTCATCCATTGATTGTGATCGCATTCATGGTGGCGCTCGTTGTTGTAGTCACACGAGTCATTTGGCGCATTTCAGCCAGACCCGGTTTCTCGGACAGGCACAAGCTGGCGCTGGTCTGGGGCGCCTTGGGGTTCTTCATTTTCATCGTGGCCCCTGTCAGGGAATGGGCAAAGGACCAGCACGACAATCCAGCCGGGATGTTCCTCGTGGCCCTGGTGTTTTTCCTGTTCCTCGTCTGGATGTGGCGTCGCACACAGTCACATGCGAAGACTTGATTCATGCGTCACTATCGCTCCGGCGGTTTGGCGGCGCCGTCGATGAGCAATGGTCCAGGAGGGGTCTTCCAGACTCGGCATAGAGGCCTGTCTCCGCGCGTCCAGCCGTCTTTGTTCAGTTGTGCATCCGTGGAGTACAGCCGGCCACCGGAGTCGTTGCGATGGTACTCGTAGAGCGCCACGATGCAGGCGTTTGCGGGCGGCGGTTCTGTCGCGGATAATGCATAGAACAGCGGCTTGTCGGATGGAGCAGGCGGCTCCGTCACCAGACGAACGCTCTCCTTATCACCAGGACCTTTCACGGCGTAAATCGGGATCAGCCCATCACGAGCTCTGTCCGGCTCGACCGCGTAGAACGCGACCGATTCTATGGAGTTCCACTTGTTGGCCTCCGCCACGGCGTCCCGCAGCAGGTACTCCGTGCCGCCCTGCATCTGGTACACCGGGGCGGGCAAAATGAGACGCGGGTCGTCGAGAGTCAAGCGGTACATGATCTGGTTATAGTCGTATCGAGGCGTGGCGGTTTCGGCGGACCCGGAGAACGTTTGGCTGTACGTGCCCTCGAAGAAAATGACTCGGCCGTTGTCCTGATCGAAGTACGGATGATGCTTGGGATTGTAGAACGAATACTTGTTGTGCGTCACGATCTTGCGGGCATAGGCCCAGGGCCCGGCGGGCGTATCGGCCTCCGCATACCAGACCTCGCCCAGGAACGAGTTTTCACCGCCAAATTGCACGAAGATCATGACCCATCTGCGACGGCAGGCGTTGAAGTAGGCGCTGCCGCCGTGAGGCGATACCGCCTTGCCCGACTCGACATCGTGCAGCAATGTATCCTTCTTTTCCTGTTGAAGGGCCTTGTTGACACGGGCTCTCGCGGAATTGTCATTGCCGGTCAACTCGGTGAAACGCACCCAGCGAGGTCGCTCATTGGTCCCGGTCAAGCCCGGCTGCAACGAGGTCAGGACTGCATACCGGTTGGGATCGATTACGTCGCTCCACTTGGCCTCGACTCGCATGCGCACCACCGTCGGAAACGGCAGCGTGAAGTAGTAGTAATCGCGTCCCCCCGCCGTTACGCGCTCGGCGTGCCCGAAGTCCCGGTACGGCAAGACGTTCGGGTCGGCGCGGACCGCCGGTTCGAAAGATTGGGTTGCATCATTGAAGACCATCAGGCCCAGTTCCAGCATGGTCCCGAGATCCTTGAGTCTGGCGAACTTGGCGACCATCCGCTCGCGGCCCTGATCATCGTTGACGGTCAACAGGCCATCGAGCCAGACCAGACCCGGCTCCTTCAACCGCGCCAGCGGCCGACTGAAGCTGTCCTTGTCCACGAAGTATTCGAGGTTGACGCCGACCGCCGGGTCCAGGCCGCCTCGCCCGGGCAGGTCCGACAGAGCGCCGGCCATCGCGAAGTGCCCAAGCGGATAGGAGGGCCGGCCCGTATCGCCCCACAACCAGAATAGCCGGCCATGATAGATGCACGTGTCCACGGAGTCCTGGCCCATGACCTGCCCATTGAGAACCGGGTTTTGCAGGGGAGCCGGCCGGCCTGTCAAAACACTGTCACGGTAGATGCCTTGCCCCGTTACCCGATACATCCGCTCGGCAATGTTGAGCCGGTCGATCTTGATGACCGCGGTCGTGCCCGGCTTCGTTTTCAGCCGGACCCCACGGAATCCAAAGCCGTCCTTTGGGAACTCATACCCGTGACTTTCCACGAAGAAAAAGGCCTCCCGATCCATCAGGCCCGGCTCGCGGAATGCGATGATCCCGTTACTGTCGGTGAAACAGCGGATGCTGTTGGTCGTGCGAAGCTCCACGAGCGGCACGCCCCGCCCGGACTGCCGGTCCACGACCTGGATGGCGAAGTACTCCCGCGAGGGATCCGCAGCGGACAGAGGCGACGGCTCCAGAGCTGCTGCCCAATGAGTGAGAGTCAAGACAAGAAGAATCGCCGATACCATGAGTGTCGATAAATTGGGCTGCGCTTCGCGCGCCTCTATGCGTGTCATGCACGTCCCCTGCTAAGCATCCATAGACCCTTATGCCGCGCCGAGCGACAATTGGCCTCGCGGCCATCAAGTGGCATGGTACTCGGTTCATCCACAGGACGCCAGCGCAATTGAAGGCCCCAAGGAAGTGACGCGATTCGCAGGCTGCTCTGCGATCAATATCGTGACACCCTTTCACACTCTTGTGCCTTGCCATGGGCCTTGGCGGCTTCTGGGTCCCATTCGGCGAATTTGTTGGGGATGATTTCCTTGGCGCAACACAGGCCGTACGCCTGCGTCAGCTCCGCGCCAAGGAAGATGATGACGGCGGAGTAGAAGATCCAGAGCAGCAGGATGGCCAGAGAGCCGGCGGCCCCGTAAACCGATTCCGGCGCCGCGTGCGTGAAGTACATGCTGATCGTGTATCCACCGAGCAGGAACAGGATCGCCGTGGTCAAGGCGCCCGCCAGAGTGGTTTCCCAGTTGATCCGGATATCGGGCAAGACCTTGAACATGATCACGAAGATGGCCGTGTACACCACAAGGTTGGTCAGAAGATTGGCTGCGAACAGCAGTTGACTGCGGCCGGACAACAGCACTGCGACAACCGAGCTGATCACCACCGAGCCAAGGAGCACGATCCCCATCCCGATGACCATCAGCAGCGACAGGAAACGCTTGTAGAGCCAGTCAACCACGTAGCCCTGCTTGGTGTGCACGTCGAAGATGAGATTCAAGGAATACTGCAGCCTGGCAAAAACGAGCGTCGCGCCGAGAATGGCGCCGCCGATTCCAATGACGGCGGAAACTGTCGCCTCCAACTGTCTGGCCTGGGCGTGCTCCAGGAGCATGTTGACACCTTTGGCGGCCTCGGGACCGACCAGCAATGTGACCTGCCCAAGGATGCCTTCCCGCATCGCGTCACTCATGAACCCCAGAGTGGTCGTCAGAAGCACGAGCAAGGGGCTCACCGACAGCATTGCGTAGAACGCCAAGGCCGCCGCGAGCGTGAACACATCGTCATCGATGAAGCCCCGGACCGCGTGCTTCAGAACTTTCCAGACCGTCCTCACGCGTATGGTCCTGACTCACACGAGGCCTGATCGGCAGGTCACATGAACACTGGTCATGTCGCCGTACAGTCGCGAAACCACCGCTATTACGTGAACGTCGAGAGGATGCCGCCGATAACTGCGGCGGTCGCCGAGGCAAGGGCCGATCCGAACGTCCACCATGCCGCGTTGCGCGCCGCCTTGCGAGTCTCCTCGGCCTCGCGAAGCGCCCGGTCTTTGGCGTCCTCGATCCGGTGCTGCACTTCCTCTTTCATGCGCTCGTACCTGGCGATGGTCTCGTCGCGAGCCCGCTCCATCTGGGACACGATGTGCTCGGCATCCTCGTCGGAGACGTCTCTCCGCGAGGCGATAATCGCCTTGAGCGTATCGCGATCCATGGCCCGCAGCCGCCGGATCAGCGCGTCGGCGCCGGCTTTGGGATCGTGGAAGAGCATCTGTATGTCGTGCTTGATGCCCTCGTACTGCAGTTCCGGCCGGCCCATGGAATTCAGGTAGTCGCTGATCTTCGCCTGGATGCCGCGCCTTCGCGCCTCGACTTCACCGGCAGCCTCCTCGGTTCTGCCGCGGATCCTGTCGATCACGCTCATGACCCGGTCGGTTACTTTCCTGACCTCATCCTCGGTCATATCCTTTCGCTGTGCGAGAATCGCCTCCAGGGTGGTCCGATCGAAATGCAGCAGCCGTTCCCGCAATGCGCTAAGACCTTCCCGCGGATGGGAGAACAGCTTCTCCAGGTCGCGCTTGATACCCTCGGGATCCAGCTCATCCTTATGCGTGCGCCGCAGGTAATCCTCGATCCGCTCGCGCGCGGACCGCGCCTCCTCCTCGGATCTGCCGGCCACTCGCATGGCGGCATCGCTGATCTTGGAGACGGTGTCTTTGTCCGATCTGTACTCTTCACGAATCTTGGAGAGGGCGCTGCGGACGTTTGCGGCCACGGTACGCGCCCTTTCCCGAGTCATCCCCCTCTGGGTTTCGAGCGTCGCCGTGAGCACGTCCACGTCAGCGAGGTCCCCTTCGCCATGCTCGACGAGCGCCCTGATCTCCGTCTCGTCCAGAATGTCCCGCAGCGCGTCCCTGATTTCCTCGGGCGTGGCCGGTCGGAGTTGACGAACGTACCTGTCAATCTGCTTGCGAATCCGATTCGTGTCCACGTCACCGAACAGCTCGTCCCGCACTGCCGCTGTGACCCGCTCGGCCGCATCCACGATGCGATCCTCCTCGGACTTGCCGAAGATCGAGGCGGTTGCCTTGTAGGCCGACCGCAGGCCCTCCGCGGCTGTGTGCGTGAGCGAGCC
>Ga0214473_10006158_pt1 | contig 14353 bp, 17 predicted proteins | sample RVTome_7_FD_203509 | JGI IMG/M metagenome (GOLD analysis project Ga0214473, IMG submission 203509) | Soil microbial communities from uranium-contaminated site in the Upper Colorado River Basin, Wyoming, United States - RVT98D197 | ecosystem: Environmental > Terrestrial > Soil > Contaminated >... | reverse complement strand
GGTGGCTGACCGCGTGGGAGGACCATGCGCGATGGTGGGCGCGATACCCGAGACCCGTGACGCGCCCGTCATCTCCGTCGAGCACCTGTCGTTCACCTATGACGGCCCGCTCGTCCTTCAGGACGTCAACCTGGCCGTCCCCGCCCGCGATTTCGTCTGCGTGGTCGGCCCCAACGGCGGCGGCAAAACCACGCTCCTCAAGCTCATGCTCGGCCTGCTCCAGCCGACCCGCGGCGTCGTGCGCATCTTCGGCCGTCCGCCGCTCGAGGCGCGGCGCCGCATCGGCTACGTCCCGCAGCACGCCCAGTTCGACCCGCAATTTCCGGTGACCGCGATGGATGTGGTGCTCATGGGCCGCCTGGGCCTCAGCCCGTCCGTCGGGCCGGCGCGCCACGCCGACAAGCAGGCCGCCCGCGCCGCTCTGGCCGAGGTCGGACTGGGCCAGTACCAGTCTCGACCGCTCGCCGCACTCTCCGGCGGCCAACGCCAACGCGTGCTCATCGCCCGCGCGCTGGTATCGGATCCGGACCTCCTGCTCCTCGACGAGCCTACCGCCAATCTTGACGTCGCCGTCCAGGGCGAGTTCTTCGAACTCCTGCATCGCCTCAAGGAGCGCCTCACCGTGCTGCTGGTTTCGCACGACGTCGGCTTCGTCTCCCAGCACGTGAACACCGTCATCTGCGTCGCCCGCAACGTCGAGGTCCACCCCACCAAGGAGCTGAACGGGCGCATCATGAGCGATCTCTATGGCGGCTCGGTCCGCTTCGTGCACCACACCCACGCCACACACGAGTGAGGTGAGCCGTGTTCGAGTTCTTCCACGCGCTCACCGACCCGGCGAACTCCTTCCTACGCTGCGCCCTGCTCACCGGGCTGCTGGCCAGCATCGCCTGCGGCATCGTCGGCAGCTACGTCGTCGTCCGCCGCATCACCTACATCGCCGGCGGCATCGCGCACTGTGTCTTCGGCGGCCTGGGCGTCGCGTACTACCTCCAGAAAGCACACGGCTGGCTGATTTACGTGCCATTCGCCGGCTGGCAGCCGCTGCATCCCTTACACGGCGCCATCGTCGCCGCGCTCGTGGCCGCCCTCATCATCGGCTGGGTCAGCCTGCGCGCCCGCCAGCGCGAGGACACCGTCATCAGCGCGCTGTGGGCCATCGGGATGGCGATCGGCGTGCTGTTCATCAACTTTACGCCGGGTTACGGGCAGGACCTGATGAGCTACCTCTTCGGCAACATCCTGATGGTCTCGCCGCAGGACGTGTGGCTCATCGCCGTCCTGGATCTCGTGGTCGTCGGCGTGGCCCTGCTGTTCTACAAGCAGTTCCTGGCGGTCTGCTTTGACGAGGAATTCGCCCGTCTCCGCGGCATCAGCGTGGAGTTCTTCTACCTGCTGCTGCTCGGGCTGACCGCGCTGACCGTCGTACTGCTCGTCGCCGTGGTCGGCATCGTCATGGTTATCGCCCTGTTTACCCTGCCCGTCGCGGTGGCCGGCCACTTCACCCGCCGGCTCTGGCACATGATGGCCCTTTCCGCCGTGCTCAGCGCCGTCCTCACGACGGCCGGCCTGGCGGTCAGCTATCCGCTGGGCTGGCAAGCCGGCGCCACCACGATCATCCTGGCCGGCGCCTCGTATCTGCTGGTCCTGCTCACCGCGCGCCTTTGGCGTATCCGGCGCGCCTAGCGGCGTGAAGAATAAAGCGTCGGCCTCCCCACCATCGACGTAGCTCCCCGCAAAAGGCGCCACGGCCGGACAGTCCGCGCGCGGGGCCCACAATCGGCAGCGCCCGGCTAGAACGTCTAGACAAGCCGGGTTACCTTTCTGGCAGTGGACTATGGACCGCTCTCCGACCCGTCGCGACGCGGGCCGCCGCGCGCGCCCTGCTGCACTCGCCTGGGCCCGCCGCTACCTACCCGAGTACTTCAGTCAGTCCCCCGCGCAGTTCCACGAGGAACTTCTGGCGGACCTTGAAAACCGCGCCCGCCGCCTCATCGCCCGCGTCGCGCCCCGCGGCCACGGCAAGAGCACCTGTGCCGCGCTGGCCTATCCGCTGTGGTGCCTTTGCGAGCAGAAACGCCGCAATATCGTCATCGTCACCCACGAATCCTCGTTGGCCTGTCAATTCGTCCGCGATCTCCGCGCCGAGCTGGAGACCAACGCACGCCTCCTCGCGCGGTATGGCGATCTCACGGGGTCCGACACGGCGGCAGCGCGGCCGCCCGGCCCCAAGGCCGCGTCCCGAACCCGCAAACCTGGCGCTGCGACCGCTCCACCACGGGGCGAGAAGCGCCGGCCCAGCAAGTGGTCCGAAGCCAAGTTCACCACCGCTACCGGCATCACGGTCCAGGCCAAGGGTTCCGGCGCCAGCTTTCGCGGCCTGCGCGTCGGCCCGCATCGCCCCGACCTGATCATCTGCGACGACCTCGAGAAGGACGAGCTGGTCGCCTCGCCCGAAGCACGGCGCAAGCTCGAGCACTGGCTGCGGCGTGTCGTCATCCCCGCCCTGTCGCCGGACGGGCAGTTGCTGGTCCTCGGCTCACTGATCCATTACGACTCGCTGCTGGCCAATCTCCGTGACCCGCGGCGTTTCCCGCACTGGGATTACAAGGTCTATCGCGCCCTGGAAGCGGAACTGGGTGACGACGGCCGGTACCACCTGCGCGCCCTCTGGCCGGCCCGCTGGCCCGTCGAAAAGCTCCAGGAGGAGCGCGAACGAATCGGCACGTTGGCCTTCGAACAGGAGTACATGGCCAACCCGATCGACGACTCGCTGCGCGCCTTCCGGCCCGAGTGGCTACAGCGCTACGATCCCGCCGAGCTGGATTCCCGCCGCGACCGGCTCGTCACCCTGATCGCGGTCGACCCGGCCACCGGAACCGCCGACGGCGACTACTTCGCCCTCTGGGTCGGCAGCGTCGATCTCGATAGCGGTTGCATCTACACCCGCCAGCTCACCCTCGAACGCATCGGGATCGTCGAGCAGGTCAAACGGATCGTCGCCGCGTTCGAACAATGGCGACCGCTCAAGATCGGCATCGAGACGGTCGCATATCAGGTCGCCCTCAAGGACGTGCTCGACGACTACAGCCGCAAGAACCGGCTGTACATGCCGGTCGTCGCACTCAAGACGACCGCCAACAAGCGGGCACGGATCGAAGGCACCGCGCCCTTCTACGAAAACGGCACGTTCCGCTTGCCGCCCGCGCTCGACCCCGAAATCGAGTCCCAGTTCCTGCACTTCCCCAAGGCTCGGCACGACGACGCGCCGGATGTATGCGCCATGGCCATCGAGCTGGCCCGCTCACTGCGGGCCGGTACGACGATCGAAGGCGCCACGGCGACCGCCCGCAATCCCTACGTCCGGCGGGGCGCGTGGTAGTCACATCGGTCGAACCGGGTAGAATAAAAGCGCCTTGGGTGTGAGGCCGCCATGAGACCGGAAGATATCCTCGAACTGTTGCGTGCACGTCCCTTCGAGCCTTTTCGGCTGTATCTATCGGACGGCGCCGTCTTCGAGATCCGGCACCCGGACATGGCTATCGTGCAGCGCTCAAAGGTCACGGTGGCGGTCCCGGGCCTCGAAGGCCCGGACGGCCCCGCGGAACACATCGTGAACTGCGCTCTGATGCACGTCACGCACACCGAGCCCGTCGACGGACAGCGTTCTCGACCATAGCAACCCGCATCGCCCGGACGCGGAAGAAGCCTGGATTCGCCCGCATGCTGATGAGCGCGCTTCCGGTGCCCATCGGGTCGGCGGATGGGCCGCGGGGCTGAGCGGCGCCGTTGACAGCGCGCCGAACGCCGAGCCGGCCGGTCCAAACGGCCGGCCATCGGCTTGAATCTCCCCTGCGTTCCGGCGTTCGGCGAACACGTTGAACGGCATTCACATCTCCAGGCAGGGATTTGCGGCGCTCACGCGGCCGGCCCGACGAATCGCGTCCAGCACCGCGCGCCCAGCCGTTCCTGCTTGGCGCGACTCGCCAGGGCAAGGGGGACCAATGGCTATGGCTCGACGAGGATTCCAGCCTCGACGGCCCGGTGACGGGGCGTCGTTCCAACGCGCCGCCGCGCTGGAGCCACGTGCCGGCGCGCGCCCGCGCCGCGGCGGCCCGTGCCCACGCGCGGCAAAAGTTCAAGCGGCCCGCCGATCCGCCGCGAAGCGCCGACGGCGTTGGCTGCGGGGCGTGCGTCAATGCCTGCGTGATCGGCGCCGGACAGGTCGGTTATTGCGGCGTGCACCGCGCGGAGGGCGGGCGTCTGAGCGGCTCGACCCTTGGCTCGCTTGACGTGTGGCGCCAGCATACCCTCCCGCGTGATGCTGTCCCGGACGAATAGACCAGCCGGCACCGCGCCGTTGACGCGCGGTGCCGGCCGGGTATTCGCAACGATTGCGAACCTTGTTCAGTTTACCTTCGCCGGCAGCTCTTCGGAGTGCGGCCGCACATTGCTGCCATCAACGCGGCCGTCGCTGGGGGCGCCGATGTTCTCCGGTTGAGGACTGATCGCGTGAATAACTAGCGACACGAACACGTGTTCAGGCTTGACGCTGGCCAGATTCAGGTCGAGCGCGACCACGCCCGAAGAGGCGAAATCACTCTCACGCCAGTGCCCCAGGACCCTGGCCGGGTCGAGCGCGCCCGCGTTCAGGGCCGCTTCCACGCTGGGATACAGGGACCCCAGGACGGTTACGTCCGCCTCGCTCAGGCCGGTGGCATCGAGCACCGCGATTTCGAAGAAGCCGTTCGTGTTGTACGACGCCGCACCCGACAGTCCGAGGCTTTGCTCGGAGAACGTCGAGTCGAGCTCGACGCTGGCGAAGCCCTGCGGGATGCCCGAATCGGGCAGCAGCACTCCGAAAGGCTGCTCGGGACCCGCGTTGCCCCCGTTTCCCGCATACGCCCAGCCCCCGACCTTACCAAACGACTTGGCCCAGGCGTAGCACTTGCCCCACGATCCAGAGCTGCCGGAGGCGCTGGCGTACGCGTCGGCCGTTTTGCACGTGTAGTAGGATTCGGAATCCGTGTCGCTATCGCCGATGGCGGTCGCCCAAGCGTACGCCGACGTGTAGCACACGTTGGAAGTCACCTTCCCGCCACCCAAAGCCGGCACGACACTGGTCAGAGCCAACGCGCCGACCAAAACCCACAGTCCTCGAATCACCGACCAACTCTTCTGATTTGCGTTCGCGTACATGTGTATCTCCTCGAACTCGTTACGCGACAGCCTACGCGTCGCTGCCCGGCTCCGACCTCCGGAGCTCTCGACGGCAGCCACATGCAGGCTCCACCCCTTCTGCGAACCGCAAGTGCCGCGTCTGACACTGCCGGGGTCCCTTTTTCGCTTTGCGGCTCGCGGGGGGCGGGGACTTGTCCCGACGCCCGGTGGGCGATATCTTGCTGGCGTTCGGGTCCAAATCGAGCCCTGGCTGATGACACCTGCGTCGCGTACCAACACGGCTTTGCTGGAGGCGCTGTTTGACGCCGACAGCCACCAGGCTTGGCAGGAGTTGGACACCCGCCTGCGTGGCGTTCTGGTCGGCTTAGCACGTCAAGTCGGCCTGAACGAGCATGACGCGGCCGACGTGGCGCAGGAAACGCTGCTCCAGTTCTTCCGCGACTACCAGGCGCGCAAGTACGACCGGGCGCGTGGCCGGCTACGTTCCTGGATTCTTGGCATTGCCCGGCACCGCATTCACGACCTTTTGCGCTTGCGCGCTGGCCGACGCGAGAATCGCGGTGACTCCGCGCTGCTCGAACTGCCTGGGGAGGAAGAACTGGGTTCCGTGTGGGACGCGGAATGCCGGCGCGCGGTTCTGGAGCGCGCCCTGGCAGAGTTACGAACCGAAACGCGGTTGGATGAGAAGACCATCCGCGCGTTTGAGCGCTGCGCGTTGCAGCAGCGCCCGCCGGCCGAAGTCGCGGCCGATTTAGAACTCAGTGTCGACTCGGTTTACACCGCGAAGAACCGCTGCTTGTCTCACCTGCGCGTGATCCTCGCCCGGTTCAATGCGCTCTACGAGATCACGTAGGACGGCCGCCCATGCTGGTCTGCCCCACCAACGCGACGCTCGAAGACTGGGTCGCCGGCCGGCTCACCAAGCAAGCGTTGGTTCAACATGTCGAATCGTGCGCCCCTTGTCGTCAACGCGTGGAGGCCATTTGCGCCAACAACGCGCTGCTGGCCCAGCTCGTCGGCGCCACCCCAAACACGTCGGCGTACACGCCGGACCGGGCGCCGGACACGATCGCGCCGGGAAGTGGCGAAGCCATCGAAGGTTACGAAATCCTGTCCTGCATTTGCTACGGCGGACAGGGCGTCGTGTATAAGGCCGTCCAAAAGGCCACCCATCGCGTCGTGGCGCTGAAGGTATTGATCGAAGGTGCCTTTGCCTCCGCACGCCAGCGACTCCGCTTCGAGCGCGAGATCGATCTTGTCGCGGGGCTTAGACACCCCAACATCGTCACGGTCTACGACGGCGGTACGACCCCAGACGGCCGCTTGTACTACGCCATGGAATACATCCATGGGCAGCCGTTGAATGAAGTCCTCCGGGAGCACACCGCATCGTCGTCGCGCGGCGCGCTGCCCGAGGATCTGCGATTCCTGGCCACAGTTTGCCGCGCCGTCGGCTACGCGCACCAGCGCGGTATCATCCATCGCGACCTCAAACCGGCCAACATTTTCGTCGATGAACGTGGCGAACCACAGATCCTCGATTTTGGACTGGCGAAAGTCGCGGGCCGAGAGCTCACGCCCGAAGGTCGCCTCCTGACGGTCACCGGCGAATTCATGGGCACGCTCAACTACGGCGCGCCCGAACAACTTAGCGGAGATCCTGCCCAAATTGACACCCGGAGCGACATCTATGCGCTTGGGGTCACGTTTTACGAGCTGCTGACGGGCCGGCTGCCGTACGGTGAGCCTGCCCATGTCGCCGACCTGGCCGACCGCATTCTGCGGTTCGATCCGCCACGACCCAGCACGTTCCGCCAGGAGCTCGACGACGAACTCGACACCATCGTTCTCAAGATGCTCCACAAGGATCGCGAGCGGCGGTACCAAAGCGCGGGCGAGGTGGCCCGCGACATCGAACGCTACCTGGCGGGCCTGCCCATCGACGCCAAGCGCGACAGCGGCTGGTACGTGATCAAAAAGGCGCTGCGGCGCCATCGAGTGGCGGTAGCCGTCGGGGCGATACTGCTGCTGACACTCACGAGTGCGCTGGGAGTTTCGACCGCCGCACGGCACCGGGCTACACGCGAGCGCGACCGCGCGGTGGCTGCGGAGAAACGTGCGGAAGGCGTAAGCGCGTTTCTCAAGGACGTATTCGCTCTGGCGAACCCATTGAGCGCTCGACAGACGGGCAGCGCGATCGAGCGGGAGGGCACCGCAACGTTCTACGCCGGCCGAGCCGGGGAGGTCGCGACCGTTGTCGATCTGCTGCGTGCGGCCGTGCACCGCCTGGACCAGTCGCAGCTCGACCCGCTCGCCGATGCCGAGCTTCGCCGCGTCCTGGGCTCGACGCTGGCGGACGCCGGTCAGTTCGGCGAAGCGATCGCGCAGTTGCGGAAGGCGGTCGAGCTGTGTGAGACGAGTACGGGACGAGACTCGGCGGAAACGCTCGAGAGTCTGGAACACCTCTGCAACGCTCTGTTCCTCAAGGGCGACGCGGCCGAGGCGATCGCGCTGGCCCAGCCCGTGTACGAACGAATGCGGAAGACATCCGGCCCGGGTCACGCGGTGACGCTGGCCTTCGCGACGCTCCTGGGACGATCGCTGGAGATAAGCGGTCGCCCTGAAGAGGCGATCGAGTTCTTGGGGGAGGTGACCGACGCCGCGGCGGCCAAGGTCGGCCCGGACAGCGAGCTGGTCGTTCGACCTCGCCTGGAGCTGGCCCGCATCTTGAGCAATCATGACCGATCCGAGGAATCGCTACGGATCAACCGCGAGAGCGTACGCGCCCTGGCGCACCGACCCGAGTCGCGACGGCGCTATGCCCGTGCGGCGGAAGGCGTCGCCCACGCCCTGTTCAACCTCGGAAGATTCAGGGAGGCGGAGGAGGCCAGTCGCGAGGCGCTGAGCGCATACACCGCCGTCTATGGCGTCGATCACCCGCTGACGGCGTTCCAGATGGTCTACCTGGCCCGGAATCTCGCGGAGCGAGGCGCCCTGCAGGAGGCTCTCGAACTTGCACAGCGGGCCGTCGACAACCATGAGCGCTACGTCGGCCCCGAGCACATGTGGACCTATCGCGCCGAGCGGTGTTTGGCTCGTCAGATGGCGGGACTCGCCGTGGACTTGGAGCGTGCGGACGAGCTGGCGCGACATGCCGCAGCGGGATACGCGCGGCTCTATGGCCCCGAGCACGAGTTTACGCTCTACGCCTGGGACACAGTGGCGCTCGTGTTACTCCGCTGTGGACGCCGGGACGAGGCGGAGAACATTTACCGGGAGAACGTGCGGATCGGCTCGCGGGCCGTTCAGGGGTGGTGGTATGCGCGGTACCTACAGGCGTGGGGGCTATGCCTGGCGGAAGCTGGAAAGCGTGAAGAGGCGGAAGTACAGCTTCTGGGGGCCTGGGAGCGCGTCGAGAAGACCATTGGCGCCGATACCGAGCCGGCCCAGCAGATCGCCCGGGACCTTGCCCACTTCTACCAAGCCGGTGGCGAGGACTTGAAGGCGCGCGAGTGGTCCGCGCGCGCGGCACCGACTTCGCAACCGCACTGAGAACTGGCCGCGCGGCTCGCTCGAAAACCGCTCCGTCACGGTCGCGGCTCGGTTCGGCGCGCACCTTACCCGCATCGCACGCTGCGCCGCTCACGTTGGGCGGCACCGCGCCGGCGCACTACGTCGTTTTTTCCCGTGGCCAATCCCTGGCCGTGCGGAACTGCGGCTCTTCTCAGGCCGCTCAGGTCGGGCCAACTACCCCCGGCCGTCAGCACGCTGGGCCACCGCCGTTGTCGCCCGCGTTCCTCCGCGCTCTTCCCGCCCGGAATCGTCGCCTCATCATCGGCGTCGGGCGGACCGTCAGGAGGGTCCCAGTTGCCGGCCTCGCTCCAGACGCCCCAGTTGGGCTGGAACATGTAGTGGGTGGCTGACGCGCCCCGCGTGCCCAGGATCAGAGTCAGCGCCAGCGTGGTGTATGCGAACATGCGAGTCATGGTTTCTTCCTTCCTTTCAACGCCGTCGCGGCTGCGACCGCATCGTGTTGTCGTCTTGCTTGATTCTCATCCCTTACCCCGGGAGTGCTCACTTGCCGAGCAACTCCACAAAGGAGTCAATGTCGAAGTTGTTGACGAGCCCGTCCAAGTTCGTGTCCGCCAGGGCATAGTCGCATAGGGGATAGCGCTGTGCGTATGCTCCCGGATCGGTAAGGGCCGTCACGAACGGGTCGATGTCAAAGTTGTTGACGCTCTTGTCGCAGTTGAGGTCGCCCGGTTCGAACCGGCGCAACAAGCGGATATCTGAGTCGAACGTGGGGCCAGCCCTCCAGGCGATGTTCCCGGCGCGATCAATGACCCCGCTGCGATTCCAGAACGGGTCATCCGTGATCTGCCAGAACCGGCCATCGCGGTACAGCCAGACCTGCCAGGTCTCGGTGTCCTCGTGCCAGCGATTGAACACCACGTCGCCGCGGTCGTTCAGGTCGAGCCCGCTGCCCCAGTCGGTCAGAATCCAGCGCCGGTCGTGCTGCCACATGACAATGTGGTCGTCCCAGCCGGGCGGCTCGGCGCTGAACCAGGCCGCCAGGCGGTGGTTGTTGATCCGCGGGCTGCGCGGTTCGCCCTGATCCCCGGTGAGCGCCTGGATGCGCCCTTCGGAGTACAGCATGATCTCCGAAGTCCACGGCGAGTGACAGAAGTTGAAGCGCGTCCAGATGATGTCATCGCGGTCGTTCAGATGAGGGGTCTGATTCGACAACCATCCGTCGGTAATGCGCCGGATTTCGCGGCCGTCATAGAAGTAGATGTCGAACCGCGCCGTGCACTCCGGGCCGATCTCCTTCTTCCAGGCGATGTGCCCTGCGTTGTTGATCGAGGCGTCCGAATCCTTGGCGTCATCGTAGGTCAGGCGCGTGAGCTGCCCTTCGCGCCACACCGCGATCTCGAGCGTTCCGTTCGCGCCGATGGCGCGACTCCAGACGATCTCGCCCGCATCGTTGATGTCCGGCCAGTCGTCCTGGATGCTGTCGTTAGTCAGAGACGTGAGCTCGCCGTTGTCATAGAGATAGATTTCGTAGGTCTTCGGATCGTTTGGATCCGCCCACTTCGAAAAGACGACCTGGCCACGGTTGTTAATCCTCGGCCAGTGGTTGAGCGTGTTGTCGTTGGTGATTTCCACTACGTCCTTGTAGCCTGGCGGCAGGACCTGGCCCAGGGCGCCCGTCGGGACGCAGGACCCTACCAGCATCAGGGCTGCTAGACGTCGTGACATGGCACACGCTCCGTTGTAGATCTCTGACCTCAAAGGGTCACGCGACGGACGCCGGGTTACGGACCCGTCCAGATGCGCGCGCCCGTGATCGTGATGTTCACCGGCTCGTCGCCCGCGTCAATTACGAATTCGCCGGCCTCGAGCGTGGCCAGATTGGGATCGTTGGGGTCGGCGTCGCTGAAATCCACGCTGCCGTAAATCTTGAGGTCCTCAATCGTGACGGTGACCAGCGCCACCGTCCACGGTGTCTGGGCCTGGATGGGCGGGATGAACGCATCGTCCGTCGGCTGGCTGGGCCAGCACGTGAGCATGTACTCACGGTCCCAGTTCGCGCAGGTGTCCCAACGGATGTTCTGTTGCCCGGCGCCGCCGTCCCAGGTGTACATGGTCCGAGCGCGCCGACGGCGCACAGCCCGACGACCAGCGCACTCACCACTTGCCTTCGCCTGTTCATGACAGGTCTCCTCAGAAAGTATACCACAGCTCGCCGGCCGACACCACACCGGTGTCGGACATTGCGGCGAATTCCTCTGTTGCGGCGCGCACCCAGACCTCGCGCGCGGCTGCCTGGAAGACCGCTCCCTCACGGTTGCGGCTCGGTCCGGCGCGCACTTACCCTGCCTCGGGCGCTGCGCCGTCATGTTGAGCGGCGCCGCGCTCGCGCGCTACTCGGTTCTTCCCGTGGCCAATCCCTGGCCGTGCGGAACTGCGGAACTGCGGAACTGCGGAACTGCGCTGCCCGGCGCCGCTCAGGGCTCTGACCTACGTTCGCCCGCGGCGGCCGGGACTACCCGTACCCCCGCGCTATCCGCACTTTCTCGTCCCCGTCGTTCCTCCGTGCTTCCGTTCGCCCGCCGGGCCGCCGGCTTGTCGCTTGGGCTCCCGGACTCCGATAATCGAAGTATACAGCGCCCTTGAGCGACAGTCGAATAAAATCTGTCAAAGCCGGTTGAAGGCCCGGTTATCCCTCAGGTGAATGCCTGAGGTCGTGCGCGGTTCGCCGTCTGGCAAAGGGGTTCAGGAGCGCCTCAAAAAAATTTTGGCGCGGTTGTCTCGTTCAGCGACCTACGCCCGCGCGGCGCTGTTCGCCGACCGGCGGCCGTTTGGGCACGTCCGCCAGGCCAGCGTGTGCGCACGCACCGGTTTGAGGCCTGCCGGCGGTCCGTGCGCCAGTCGCGATGACGCGGTGGTCGGGGAGCCCGCCGGCGAGCATCGGAGCGGTGCGCCAGTTGACGAAGGGCGGCACGTGCGCGATAGTGGCCTGCGCGGGATCGCGCGGGTCGGAACCGCGTGCTGCCGGCCGGGCGGCGCGTGTCGGCAGGCCGGAACTCTTGTCGATGAGGAACACGACGATGCTGAAGCGTTGCTGCGGCAAACTGGCACTGCTAATCGCCGGAAGCGCGGTTCTGCTCCAGGCGGCGAGCTGCACGCAGTTCACCGCCGACCTGGCCAACTTTGCGCAGATCATCACCGCCGGCGGTGTCATCTATCTCGTCACGCGCGTTATGGAGTAAGACCCCAGCGCCGGTGTCGGCCACGCAGCGCGGCGGCGCTAGGCGGCCCCGTGCGCTCGGTGCACCTCGCTGACGCGTGCGACGAACGCCAAGTGGCTGGATCACTTGGCATCCGACTAGCGAGCCGGGCATGGCGCGCAGCGTAATTGCTTGTCGAATTTCGAGTTACGGACCGTTCGAGCCAGCGGCGCTCGACCACTTGGCGTCCCTCGGCGTGCGCCACGTTGAGATTGCGGTTCCTGCGTCCGATAAGCTCGAGCAGGCCGGTTCGCAGTTGGAATCGCTCGGTCTGTCCGCCACGAGCATGCACGGACGCTGTGACGTGCAGCGCGCCGACATCGGGCCGCAAGTCGAAGAGCAAATGCCCGCCTTCGAGGCGCTCGACACGCCCCTGATGTTCGTCTCAGTCAAAACCGCCGGCCTCCCACTCGAGACGGTCTACGCCCGCCTGCGCGCCGCCGGGGACGTGGCCGGCCGCCACGGCGTAACCATCGTCCTGGAGACCCATCCTGACCTGGTCACCAACGCGGCGGTTGCGCTCCAGACGATGCAGGGGGTCAACCACCCGCACGTCCGCATCAACTTCGATACGGCCAACGTGTACTTCTACAATCGCGGCATGGACGCCGTCGGAGAGCTACGCACGCTGCTCCCGTTCGTCTCAAGCCTGCACCTGAAGGACACCGATGGGGGCTTCGAGCACTGGTGTTTTCCGGCCCTGGGCCGCGGCATCGTGAACTTCCGCGAGATTTTCCAGTTGTTGGATGAGGCCGGGTTCGCGGGCCCGTGCACGCTGGAGATCGAGGGGATCGCAGGCGAGACCAAGACGGAGCGCCTCGTGTGCGACCGCGTCGCCGAATCCATCGGGTACCTGCGGGCGCTCGGGCGGATGTAGAAAGGACCGCGGACGCCCGCAGGGGACCGGTTCCCAAGTGGTCCAGCATCGCTCTTGGGAGGGTTTGTTCATGGCCACCGCGCACGCCGATAGAATGATGATGTGCGCGTGGTGATGGCTTATGGCTTACCGTAATATGAACCTGGACGAACTGGCGCGGCACCTGGGTCTGGATGCGCGCTTGGTCCGGCGGTGGGCGGAACGCGGCACGCTCCCGGGGACGATGATCGGCGGGGAATGGCGCTTCAACCGCGCGCAACTGCTCGACTGGCTCCAGCGGGAGATGCACACGCTCGACCGAGCGCACATCCACAACCTCGAGCGGGCCATGTCCGAGGGGAGCAGCGAGTGCGTCGTCAGCGATCTGCTGCCGACCGAGGCGATCGACATGAATCTCCCGGCCCGCTCGCGCGCCTCGGTGCTGCGCGAGCTAGTCGCGCTCGCGGAGCGAACGGGCCTGGTCTATGACTCCCAGGGCTTGCGGGAAGCCGTCCAGGAACGGGAAAACCTGGGTGCGACGGCCCTGCCCGGCGGGTTCGCCATCCCGCACCCGCGGCGTCCGATGCCGTACGCGACGGCCGAGCCGCTGATCTGTCTGGCGCGCGTGCCGGCCGGCATCGCGTTTGGGGCGCCGGACGGCCGGATGACGGACCTGTTTGTGTTTGTGTGCAGCCACGAAGAACGCCAGCATCTCTGCGTGCTCGCACGCCTGGCCCTGATGTTCACGACCGACCTGCCGGATGCCCTGCGCGCCGCGGAAAACGCCGCGGCGGCGCTGGAGCTGATCCTCCAGCGTGAATCTGCGATCCTGGCGCAGCGTCGGTGAATTTCTTGGACCGTACGTGTGCTTTGGCGTCGGAAAAAAGGACCGTCAGCCCGGTACGACTGCAGTGGACCGAGCCGGCGCCCTTAACGGCACAGCAACGGACGATGCCGCGCTGTATGATACCGGAATGAGCACGACGCTCGAGCGCGTTCGGGGATTGACCGCGGTCGCCGACATTAAAATCTCGGACCACGGCTATGATGAATTGAGCAAGGACGGATTGACCGTGGGCGAAGTCGTCGACGGCCTCGAGACGGCCGAGGTGGTGGAGGATTATCCGGAGTACGGCAAAGGTCCATGGTGCTGGTGCTCCAGCGTGACGCGCGCGGCGCGCCGATCCACGCGCTATGGGGGATTCCGAAGGGGCAAGATCGGCCGGCGGTGCTGATTACAGCGTATCGGCCGGACCCCGCAAAATGGACGAGCGATTTCAATGTGAGGCAGCCATGAACCGGCGGACGACCAAGCTGATTCGCGAAGGCGAATACGTGGCTGAGCTGGAAGTCGAGTTGAGCGATTCACCGGAGGGCTGGGGGCCGTACTTGTCGCTGGCGGACGCGAAGCGCCTGGACGAGGCGCGGGCGGCGCTGCGGCGCGGGGATTTGACGGCGGCGGCCCGGATCGGGCGGGTTTTTCGGCTGACGCCGGTGAAAGTGAGCGCGTAGGCGGATCGGCCAT